>Ga0081539_10001064_pt1 | contig 50201 bp, 52 predicted proteins | sample TabmetS4T2R2_FD_71023 | JGI IMG/M metagenome (GOLD analysis project Ga0081539, IMG submission 71023) | Tabebuia heterophylla rhizosphere microbial communities from the University of Puerto Rico - S4T2R2 | ecosystem: Host-associated > Plants > Roots > Rhizosphere ... | reverse complement strand
TCCACTTCCGAATAGGCCGGCACTTCGAGATCGCTGTCGATACCGAACACCTGCCGGACCGACACCTTCATGTCGGGCAATCCCGTTATTTCCTGGTTTTTGGTCGTGGCGGCGGTCGTCATACATCCTCCGAGGCCTCGGACGCGTTCCGAAACCAGATTTGCTGAATGGCTGCGGATTGGGGGCTGTTTGAAGCCTATCAGAGAGGCGAGGCCGGCAGAAGCCCGCCGCACAATCAAAGTTCCACAGCCTTTTCATTGAGATAGGGGCTGATCACGAATTTTGGAAGGCTGCCCTGCGAATCACGCCGCACTTTCGCCGGAAGCCCGCCGCCGCAAAACTCTTTCAAGCCCGGAAATCCGTTGTTAGGTCTTGTATCGCGGCACCGCCGAAACGGGAATTTCGTGACCTCCTTCCTCGATCCCCTCATTGCGTTCGTTTCGGCCCACGCATGGCTTGCCTATCTGACGCTGTTCCTTGCCGCGTTGCTGGAAGCCGTGCCCGTTGTCGGCGCGGTCATCCCGGGCTCGACCGTGATCCTGGCGCTGAGCGCGCTGGTGCCCGGCGGCGAATTGCATTTCGAGGGACGCGAGATTCTCAGCGCCTGGCCGCTGGCCAATTATCCAAGACTTATCGCAGAGAGCGAGGCCTTCTTCAACACCAGGAGCGAGCAACTCGCGGCGATGTCGCTTCGTCACAAGACGCCTTCGATCTACCAGTACCGCAAATTTACCGCCGCCGGAGGGCTCGTCAGTTATGGCAGCGACGAGACGGAATCCTACCGCCTCGTCGGAGGGTATGCCGGAAGAATACTGAAGGGTGACAAACCGGGAGATCTGCCGGTGCAGCAGGCGACCAAAGTGGAATTGCTGATCAATCTCAAGACAGCCAAGGCGCTCGGCATCACGGTGCCGCTCTCTTTGCTCGGCCGGGCCGACGAGGTGATCGAGTGAGGCGCTAACGTCCGCGCGGCGCCGGGCCGACATAGCGGGCGCGCGGGCGGATCAGCTTGCCATGCTGCAATTGCTCGCTGGCGTGCGCGATCCAGCCGACGCTGCGGGCCATGGCAAACAGCGCAAGCTCACTGCCAACAGGCATCCGCAGCGCATGCACCAGCACGGCCAGCGCATAATCGATATTGACGAACTCGCCGGTGGCCTCGGCAATCCGCTCGGGGATTTCCCGGGTGAATTTGCGCGGCGCGCCGGCGCGGCTCAGCGCGTCCAGCAGCGAAATCGCACGGGGATCGCCGCGCTTGTAGACGCCGTGGCCGAAGCCGGCAAAGCGCTCGCCGAGCGCGACGCGCTCGCGGATCACAGGCGCGACGTCATTGTCGACCATGGTCTTGACCAGCCTTGAAGCCAGCACGCCGGCGCCGCCATGCTTCGGTCCCTTCAGCGCAGCGAGGCCGGCAATCAGGGCGTCATAGAGATTAAGCCCGGTCGAGGCGGCGCAGCGCACGGTGAAGGTGGAAGCGTTCAGCTCATGATCGGCGAGCAGCACCAGCGCGCGGCGGATCAGGTCGGGCGCGTGTTTGTTGTCGGGCGCCCAGGCCTGCGCGATCTGCAGATGCAGCGGCTCGGGCGAGGTGCTGCGATTGAGCATGGTGGCGACCAGCAGCCGCACGATGCGCCCGCCGACCATGGCGCGGCCGTCAGGCGCACGGGTGAAGGCACTCGGATCGGCGCTCGCCGCAAGCGCCAGCACGGCAATCGCGCGATCGATCGGTGCGGCCCGGCGCGCGGCTTCCGCGATGGTGCGCATGGCGTCCGAAATCGCCGGACAATTGTCGGGCGCGAAGGGATCGACGCTGGTGACGTCCCACAGCAGCGTGGCGGTGTGCTCCAGTGTGTCCTTTTCGGCGAGGTCGACGCAGTTGACGCCGCGGTAGATCGCGCCTGCCTCGGTGATGGTGCCGATTGCGGAATCCATCACCGGCAGATCGGCATCGAAACTGCGCAGGCCGCGCGGCTCCGGCGCCGGCACGCGGCGCTCCTTGAGGTCGCGCACGTCCTCGGCGCGATAGCGGTGGCTGCGCGAATCCGGCGACGGCTCGGAACGGATCAGGCCGCGGCTGACATAGGCGTAGAGCGTGGCCGACGAGATCGCGAGTTCGGCGGAGGCCTCGCGGGCGGAGAGGTAAAGCGCCTCGGATTTTTTCATATTGATTTATATAATCAAGATTGATCAACCTGTCGAGTCGGCCGATCTTGTCCCGATGGAACAGGAGATCCGGCCATGAACATCCACCTTACCAAGAGCCAGATTGGTCTGGACGGCGTGCCCGCCGCCGAAACCGTGCTGAGCCATGTCGATGGCGAGCGCGGCGAGCTGATCATCGCGGGCGATTTCGTCGGCCACCTTGCCGGCAAGTCGAGTTTCGAGAGCGTCACCGCGCGGCTGTGGAGCAGCGCCACCGGGCGGGTGACGGACGAAGCGCATGTGCGCGCCAGCCTCGGCGCAGCGCGGGAGCGCGCTTTCGCCCGCCTGCCCGATCTGTTGCCGCCGACACGCGGCATGTCCGTGGTCGACGGTTTTCGCGCCGCGGTCGCGGGGCTGCGCGCCGAGAGCGGCCTCGATCACGAGGCGGCCATCGTCGGCGCGTTACCAGTGATCGCGGGCGCGCTGGTGCAGCGCGCGAAGGGCGCCGATCCGATTCAGCCGGATCCGAACGCGAGCCACGCCGCCGATACGCTCAAGATGCTGCACAACAAGCGGCCCGAGCCGCGCGAGGTTTCGGCGCTCGACGCCTATCTCGTCACCGTCTGCGATCACGGCATGAACGCCTCGACCTTCACCACGCGCGTGGTCGCTTCCACACATGCCGATCTGTTCGCGGCGATCACCGCGGGCTATTGCGCGCTGACAGGCCCCTTGCATGGCGGCGCGCCGGAGCCGGTGCTGGAAATGCTGGACGCGATCGGGACGCGCGAGCGGATCAAGCCGTGGGTCGACGACGCCTTGGCGCGCGGCGAACGCCTGATGGGATTTGGCCACCGCGTCTACCGCGTGCGCGACCCGCGCGCCGACGTGCTGAAGGCCGCGATCGAGCGGCTGGCTGGAGAAGGCGCCGATCTTCCCTTCGCGGGCGAGGTCGAATCCTACATCCGCGCCGCCTTGCGCAAGAAGAACCCGGACCGGCCGCTGGAGACCAATGTCGAGTTCTTTACCGCGATCCTGCTCGATGCGCTGAAAATCCCGCGCCAGGCGTTCACGCCGATCTTTGCGGTGGCCCGCGCTGCGGGGTGGACCGCGCACGCGCTGGAGCAGCGCCGCACCGGGCGCCTGATCCGGCCGAGCTCGTCCTATGTTGGGGCGAAGCCGGCGGCGTAGCCAAAAACTCGCTGTCGTCCCTGCGAAAGCAGGTACCCATAACCACAGCAGTTTGTTGCTGGAGCGAGCTGTCGCTCCAGCTTTCGACAAACTAAATTTTGTGGTTATGGGTCCCCGCGTACGCGGGGACGACAGTTTACAGGTGGCGAGGCCTAGGCCTCCTTCACCACCGTCTTCAGATAATTATACGCCTTGATGATCTCGATCAGGCGGTCTTCGGTCGACCGATCCCCGCCATTGGCGTCGGGGTGATGCTGCTTCACCAGCGCCTTGTACTTCGTCTTGACCTCTTCCAGCGTCGCGCCGGCGGCGAGGCCCATCACCTGCAGCGCCTTGCGCTCGGCGTTCATCACCTTGCGCGTCTCGGCCTTGGCCTGCTGCGCGCCGGGGCGCCAGCGGCCGCGGCCGTTGAGCTCGGCGAACATCTGGAAGGGATCGGAGGCGGAGTCGAACGCACCCTCGCCCTTGGCGCCGGAGTTGGCGCCCATCTTCCAGGTCGGGCGATGGCCGGTCAGCGCGTCCTTCTGGTAGCGCGCCACGTCGTCCGGATTCATGCCTTGGAAGAAATTGTAGGACTGGTTGTATTCGCGGACGTGGTCGAGGCAGAAATGCCAGTACTCGCGCGAGTTGGTGCGGCCCTTCGGCGCGCGGTGCGGGCCCTTGTTCTGGCAGCCCGACCACTCGCACATCATCGCTTCTTCCTTGGCGCGCGCCTGCGCCTTCGCGCTCAGCTTGTTCGGCTTGATGCGAATGGAATCGAAGAACTTTGATGAATCGAACGCCATGGATAACTTACACTACGCAATGCGCCGGGCTGCAAGACTTGACATTGCGATTCCTTCGTATCCCGTCATTGACGAAACACGGATACGGACGTAATGCCGCGGCCATGAGCACCAAAGACGCTATCATAAACAAGTTGCGTGAAGCTTTCTTGCCGGAAAGCCTCGACGTCACCGACGAATCACATTTGCATGAGGGCCATGCCGGCCACCGGCCGGGCGGCGAAACGCATTTCAGGGTCTATATTGTGTCTCCCTCCTTCGAAGGGAAGAGCCGGGTCGAGCGCCACCGCATGATTAATGCGACGCTCGCGGCGGAACTGGCCGGCTCGGTGCACGCGCTCGCCATCCACGCGCAGGCACCGGGGGAAAAACGGGGTTAACGGGCCAATATCGGCAGAGACGGTTTGCCCGTTTTCATTTATGTAAGGCGAGGCGACCGACGTAGTTTCCCGGAATTTTTGCGGGGCAAGGGCCGGCCGGCTCTGACATCGGCGCCGATTGATGGGGCGTTTCCGATGCAAGCCTTTCCGATGCAGGCCTTTTCGATTCAAGCGGCATTTCGCCTGATCGCAGCCCTGCTCCTCGCGGCCGGACTTTTCGGCACACCTTCCTCCGCCTCGGCACAGGGCATGCCGAGCCCGTTCGTGCAGGAAGTGCTGGTCAAGAGCATTCTGGTGACGCTCTCGGATGCGGTGGCCTATGACAACTTCACCGTGCTTCACGCCAAGATCTCAAAACCGTTTCGCGAGCAGTTTCCGCCGGAGAAGCTGCGCACCGTGTTCAAGGATCTGATCGACAAGCGCGCGGTATTCGACGCCATCGTGGCCAAGCCGATCGTGCCCGATGGCGAGGCCAAGATCGACGAGAACGGCGTGCTGCGCCTGAAGGGCCGTTTCGAGACCACGCCAAAACAAGTGAAATACCAGCTCGGCTTCATCCCGTCGGACGGGCTGTGGAAGCTGTCCGCCGTCACCATCGACATCGAATGAACCTACCTGCAATCACCGGGGAATGACCATGCGTAACCATTTCATCGCACTTTTCCTTCTTGCATCCTGCGCGGCCGCACAGGCGACGTCGCTGTCGCCGACCGACAAGGCGGCGCTATTGAAGGGCACCAACGATTCATGCCTCGAGAATCAGGTCAAGGACGTCACCAACAAGGCGATGACGGTCGGCCAGCTGCAGACCTATTGCGACTGCTACGCGCGCGCCTTCTCCGACTTCATGCAGGTCGAGGACCTCGACAAGAACAAGGATTCGCTGACGCCGGAGACCATGAAGAAGGCCGGCGAGTTCTCGCAAGCCTGCGCGGCGAGCACGCTGCGGAAGTGAGGAAGGCGAGGTGGGCACGCTGCCAACTCTCCCTCGCCCCCGCTCTTGCGGGGAGAGGGTTGGGGTGAGGGGCTGCCTCTGCAAGATCGGTGGCAAAGGGACTCGCGGTGTATCCCCCTCACCCGGATCGCATTGCATGCGATCCGACCTCTCCCCGCGAGCGGGGAGAGGTGAACTAGCACCCGCGCCACATGCTCTAAACTAAAACGACGTCCCCGCCCGCTTCGGCTTGGGCTCCAGCAGCTCCGGCTCGCGCGGCACCGGCACGATGCGCAGCGCGGTGATGCGGTTGCGCTCGCGGCGCAGCACGCGAAAGCGGAAGCCGTGGAAGGTGAAACTCTGGCCGCGTTCGGGAATCGAGCGCGCCTCGTGGATCACGAGGCCCGCGACCGTGGTCGCCTCCTCGTCCGGCAGGGCCCAGTCCATCGCCCGGTTGAGATCGCGGATCGGCACCGAGCCATCGACCACGACGGAGCCGTCGGGCTGCGCCCGCACGCCGGCGACGACGATGTCATGCTCGTCGGAGATGTCGCCGACGATCTCCTCCAGAATGTCCTCCAATGTCACCATGCCCTCGACCTCGCCATACTCATCGACGACGAGCGCGAAATGGGTCTTCCGGCGGCGAAAGGCTTTCAGCTGCTCGGAGACCGGGCGCATTTCCGGCACGTACCAGGGCGGCAGCATGATGGTGGAGACGTCGATGCGCGAGGTATCGCCCTCGCTGGCGCGGATCGCGCGCAACAGGTCCTTGGCGTGCAGCACGCCGATGATGTTTTCCGGCTTCTCCCGCCACAGCGGAATGCGTGTGTATTCGGTCGCCAGCACGTCGCGCACCAATTCGTCCGGCGGCAGGTCGGCGTTGAGCATCACCATTTCGGTGCGGTGAACCATCACATCGGAGACCTGCAGCTCGCGCAGATCGAGCAGGCCGCCGAGCATGTCGCGATCGTGCTTCTCGACCTTACCTTCATGATGCAGCAGGTCGACCGCGCCGCGCAGGCGGTCGGTCGGCGACAGCACCGAAGCCTGGTGACCACCGGAGGTGAGGCCGAACAGCTTCATCAGCGCGAGCACGATGGTCTCGATGATGGTGAGCAACGGCCCGAGAACGAACAGGGTCAGCATCATCGGCCGCGCCACCGCCAGCGCGAGCCGATCCGGCGCGTTGATGGCAATGGTCTTCGGCAAGACTTCCGCGAAGATCACGACCAGCACGGTCATGACCGCGGTGGCGTAGAGCACGCCGACCTCGCCGAACCAGGTGGTGAAAATGCCGGTCGCGAGCGCGGATGCGCCGATATTGGCGATGTTGTTGCCGAGCAGCAGCGCCCCGATCAGGCGCTCGCGCATCTCGAGCAGCTCCGAGACGATCATCGCCTGGCGGTTGCCCTGCTTGGTCAGCCGCAGCATGCTGGCGCGCGAGGCGCCGGTCAGCGCCGTCTCGCTCGCCGCAAAGAAGGCGGAGACGAAGAGACAGCCGAGAACGACGGAGAATGCAAACCAGTGCATCTTCAGGCCTTGTTTGCCAGCTTCCTCGCCAGGAAATCACGTACCGGCGCCGGCTCGACGTCCGGCGCAATCACCGCGCGGCCGATCGCTTCCAGCAGGATGAAGGTGAGCTTGCCGCGCTTAACCTTCTTGTCCTGCGCCATCAGCGCCATCAGCGTATCGGCATCGGCAAGGCCTTCCTGCGCAAAGCCCGCGATGTCCTGCAGCCGCGTCGGCAGGCCGACGGCGGACAGATGATGTCTTATTCGCGTTGCATCGGCATCGGAAATCTTGCCGAGCTGCGCGGAAAATTCCGCTGCCAGAACCATGCCGACGGCTACGCCTTCACCATGGAACAGGCGGTCGGAGAAGCCGGTGGCGGCTTCCAGCGCATGACCAAAGGTGTGGCCGAGATTGAGCAGCGCCCGCTCGCCGGTCTCGCGCTCGTCGCGCGCGACGATCGCGGCCTTGGCGCGGCAGGAGGTGGCTATCGCGTGCTCGCGCGCCGCGCCGCCGGAAAACACGTCGGCGTGGTTGTTCTCCAGCCAGGTGAAGAAAGCCTCGTCGCCGAGGAGGCCGTATTTGGCGACCTCCGCATAGCCGGCGCGGAACTGGCGCGGCGACAGCGTGTCGAGCACCGCGGTGTCGGCGATGACCAGGATCGGCTGGTGGAACGCGCCGATCAGGTTCTTGCCCTGCGGCGAGTTGATGCCGGTCTTGCCGCCGACGGAGGAATCGACCTGCGCCAGCAGCGACGTCGGCACCTGCACGAAATCGACGCCGCGGCGCAGGATCGCCGCCGCAAAGCCCGCGAGATCGCCGACCACCCCGCCGCCGAGCGCGATGACGAGATCGTTGCGCTCGATCTTGGCCGCGATCAGCGCCTCGCTGACCTTCTCCAGCACGGCATAGCTCTTCGATCCCTCGCCTTCCTCGACGACGATGGACGAGCTCGGGATACCAGCCTGCGCCAGCGATACCTCGGTCGGCTTCAACCAGTGCTTGGCCACCGTGCGATCGGTCACGATCGCCGTGCGCACGCCCGGCCGCATCGCGGCGATGCGCCGACCCAGCGATGGCAGCACGTCGCGGCCGATCATAATGTCATAGGCGCGCTCGCCGAGCGCGACGTCGACATGGATGGGATCGGAATGCTTGAGCGGCGCGGTCATGGCGTGGTGGCTATCTTGTCAGGTGCGGCGGCGCAGAGTTTGGCGTGCAGCGCCTCCAGGCATTCATCGACGATCTTGTCATGCGGCACGTCGCGCGACAGGATCGTCAGATCCGCGGTCGCATAGACCGGCTCGCGCTCGCCGAGCAGGCGGCCGACGGTGCCTTCCGGATCGGCATTTTGTAAGAGCGGCCGATCGGAGCGGCGGCGCACCCGCTTCATGATCACGTCGGCATCCGCTTTCAGCCAGATCGACACCGCCTTGTCGCGGATGCGGCCGCGGGTCTCCTCGCGCATGAAGGCGCCGCCGCCGGTAGCGATCACGGCAGGTCCTCCATCGAGCAGCCGCGCGATCACCCGCGCCTCGCCGTCGCGGAAATGCGGCTCGCCATGGGTCTCGAAAATATCCGGGATCGACATCCCCGCCGCGGTCTCGATCTCGCTATCGGCATCGAGGAAGGGCAGCCTTAAGCGCGCCGCCATGCGCCGGCCGATGGTGGATTTTCCCGCGCCCATCATTCCGATCAGCACGACACTGCGCTTGCCCAACGCCGCGGCGATCTCGGCGTCATGGGACAGGTTTGCGGTCGCCTGCGAGGCGGTTTCAGTCATCAGGGGCCCGTTATCGCGAAATTGCCGCGTTTCGCAGCACCTATACTACCCCGGCCCAAGCCCATGCCAGAGACTCTTGCAAGGAAAGGGCGAAACATGCTGGTTAAAGCCAGGCAGGCTGCTCCAGCCTGATTTGATGGTTAATTGGCCGCCTGAGACCCTGTTATGCCCAGTCTGTTCCGCTTCCTGACGGTCGTCGGCATCATCGCCGGGATCGGCTACGGTGTGATCTTTGCGTTGGCGAATTTCGTCAATCCGAAGCCGCGGGAGATGACGGTGACGATCCCGCCGGACCGGTTCCTGAAGCGATAGGGTTAGGGGCGGGGGATGCGCGCAAAACCGACCGACGCGAAGCTGATCACCCTGTTCCTCGACATGCTCGCGGCCGAACAGGGCGCCGGCGACAACACGCTGCAGGCCTATCGCCGCGACCTCACGGATTTCTCCGAATTCCTGGGCCGTGCCGGCCTGACCTTCGTCGCCGCCGACACCCAGAAACTGCGCGACTATCTCGCCGATCTCGACACCCGCGGCTTCAAGTCGTCGAGCGTGGCGCGGCGGCTGTCGGCGATGCGCCACCTCTACCGCTTCCTGCTCAATGAGCGCATCCGCAGCGACGACCCGGCCGCGATCCTGTCCGGCCCGAAGCGCGGCCGCGGCCTGCCAAAGGTGCTGTCGATATCGGATGTCGATCGCATGCTGACCAGGGCGCGGGAGCTGGCGCAGGCGGCGGAAGCCTCCTCCCTGCAGCGGCTGCGCGCGCTGCGGCTCTACTGCCTGCTCGAAGTACTGTACGCCACCGGCTTGCGCGTCTCCGAGCTGGTGTCGCTGCCGCTGTCGGCCTCGCGGCGCGACGCGCGCATGATCGTGGTGCGCGGCAAGGGCGACAAGGAGCGGCTGGTGCCGCTCAACGACGCCTCGCGGCAGGCGATGGCGGATTATCTCGCCGCGATGGCCGCGCTGACGTCCTCGAAAAAGAAGAGCGTCGCCAGCTCGAAATGGCTGTTTCCCTCCTTCGGCGAGAGCGGCCACCTGACGCGGCAGCATTTTGCCCGCGACCTGAAGGAACTCGCGTCTGCCGCCGGGCTGGCGCCGCGGCTGGTCTCGCCGCATGTGCTGCGCCATGCCTTCGCCAGCCACCTGCTGCACAACGGCGCTGACTTGCGCATCGTGCAGACGCTGCTCGGCCATACCGACATCTCGACCACGCAGATCTACACCCATGTGGTGGAAGAACGGCTGAAAAGCCTGGTGCGCGATCTGCATCCGCTGGCGGAGAAATAACTCCCTTAGAGATGCGCGAGGTAATGCGCGAGCGCCTCGATCTCTTCATCGCTCAGGGGATGTGCGACCTCGGTCATCGCCGCCTGGGCGCCGCCGGAGCGCGCTCCCGACTTGTAGTCGCGCAGCGCCTTGACGAGATAATCCTCGCGCTGGCCGGCGATGCGGGCCGCCGCCTTGTCGCCGGCGTAGCTGTCGGTGTGGCATGACGCACAGCGGCGGCCGGCGGCCGCCTGCGCGCCCTTCTTCGACAGATCCGGATCCTTGTCCTCTGCCGCCTTCGGCGGCGGCAGCGACGCGAAATAGGCGCCGAGGTTACGGATGTCCTCGTTGCTGAGCTGCTCGACGATCGGCTGCATCTGCTCGTTCTTGCGCGCGCCGGCGCGGAAATAGATCAGCTGCCACTGCACGAACTGATCGAGCTGGCCGGCGAGCGAGGGCATGTTCTCCATCTGCGAGACGCCGTTCTCGCCGTGACAGCCGACGCAGAGCTCGGCCTTCTCCTTGCCGGCCGCGACGTCGGCGGCGTGGGCGGGCATGGTCCCAAGCGCCAGACCAACGCAGGCTGCGAGGTAAACGAATCGGCTGAACATATTCGACATTCCATTCATCGCGTCCGTCATTCCGGGGCGATGCGAAGCATCGAACCCGGAATCTCGAGATTCCGGGTCTGGTCCTTCGGACCATCCCGGAATGACGCGTTCAACAAACACGAGGCCGCGGCTTGCCTCTTCAAGCAACCGCAGCCTCCAATGGTTCCCGCAAACCTTACTTGCTGTAGCTGATGCGATAGATCGCACCGGCCCAGTCGTCGGAGACGAGGATAGAGCCGTCCTTGGCGATCACGACGTCGTTGGGACGGCCGAGGTACTTTTGATCGCCCTCAATCCAGCCTTCGGCAAAGATCTCCTGCTTGGCGTCCTTGCCGTCTGGACCGACGATCACGCGCTTGATGCGCGCGCCCTGGTACTTGTGCCGGTTCCAGGAGCCGTGCTCGGCAATCAGGATGTTGTTCTTGTACTCGGCGGGGAACATGTCGCCGGTATAGAACTTCATGCCGAGCGGCGCGACATGGGCGCCGAGCTTGGCGGCCGGCGGTGTGAACTCCTCGCATTTGTGCCCCATCGCGAATTTCGGATCGGGCATGTCGCCCTGGTGGCAATAGGGATAGCCAAAATGCTCGCCGATCTTTGAGATCATGTTGAGCTTGTCGCTCGGCATGTCGTCGCTGATCCAGTCGCGGGCGTTCTCCGTGAACCAGTAGCGGCCGGTGCGCGGATCGACGTCGCCGCCGACGCTGTTGCGCACGCCGAGCGCCCAGATTTCGGCATTGCCGGTCTTGGGATCGACGCGGCGGACCTGCGACACGCTGGTCGGCGGAATGCCGATGTTGAAGGGCGGGCCGAACGGCAAATAGAACCAGCCTTCCTTGTCGACCGCGATGTATTTCCAGCCATGCGCGACATAGGAGGGCATGTCGTCATAGACCACCTTGCCCTGACCGAGATTGTCGATGTTGGCTTCCGCATTCTCGTACTTGTACAGCTTGTCGATATCGACGACGTAGAGCGCGCCGTCCTGGAAGGCCAGTCCCGTGGGCATCTTTAGCCCCTTGATCACGGTCTTGACCTCGCGCTTGCCGCCTTTTTCGGTGATGGCGTAGACGGTGCCGAGATCGAACGTGCCGACGAACAGCGTGCCCTTGTCGCCCCAGGCCATTTGCCGGGCCTGCAACACGTTTGGCGCCCAGAGTTCGATCTTGAAGCCCTGCGGCAGTTTTATCTTCTTCAGCGTCGCGGCGATCTCGGCCTCCGGGATGCCGGTCGGCGGCCCCGAGGGCGGCGCGAGGCCCTTCTGGTCTTCGGTCTCGTCACCGAGGAACCAGTCGGGCGGCGGATTTTTCCAGAAATCCGGGGTACCCGACTCGTATTTTTTCAGAGCTTTTCCCTTGTCCTGCGCATCGGCAGGTCCTGCCATCGCGACCGCAAAGGTCGCCGCAAGCGCAAGTACACATCCGTTGATAGCCGATTTCATCGCGTCACTCCCTGTGCGGCCCGGAGGCCGGCGTTATTGTTCTAAGTCGAGAGACGAAACGTCAGTGGTTTGCCTGAGCAGTCAGACCGCAAAAGCCTATCACATCCCAAGTGCGTGAGAAGCGCGAGGCTCGCCTTGGCCATGCGGCGATCATGACATCGAATCGGGTTGTCGCGCGACGCAGTTCGCTTTGAGACAAGCGCAGTTCGCTTTGAGGCAATCTGTGGTTGGCGCATTGCAGCGCAATATCGGGATAATGCGAACGTGCCCCAGTGGGCGCGCTTCCACAGCGGAGCCAAATCAGCGAATGGGCGCGACGTAGTTGTGGCCGCGGGGACGCCGATGATGACGTCGTTGATGAAGATGAAGAGTTCGCCGGCTACGCATGCAATCTTCGCTTTCGCGAAGCTGGGTGCGGCAACCGCTACGGCTTGCTCATCCCGCGGCCCTCGATCGCCGCAGCAGCGGCCGGGCTCTTCAAATAGTCGATCCACATCTGCGCTGCTTTGGGATCGCGGGCCGTCGCCGACAGGCCGGCGGCATAGACGGTGTAGTTCTGGATCTCCTCCGGCAGCGGTCCTGCCAGGATCACGCCCTTCACCGGCAGGATCTCGCTGATCTGGTGGATCGCGATCTCGGCCTCGCCCTTGGCCACCTTCTCGGCGACGTAACCGCCGGCCTGCAGGCGCTCCTTCGGCTTGATCGCCTCGGCAATGCCGAGCTTCTTCAGGAGATCAGCGACATAGATGCCGCTCGAGCCACCCGAGGCCGGGTCGATATAGGCGACCGTCGCGGCCGACAGCAGCGCGCGCTTGAAGGCCTCGACCGAGCCCAGGTCGGGTTTTGCCGCCCCTTCCTTGACGGCAACGCCGACGCCGACCCTGGCCACCGCGACGCGGCTGCCCTCGACGATCTTGCCGCTCTTGGTCAGGCCGTCGATCGCGCCCGGGGTGATGATCGCCATGTCAAAAGCTTCGCCGCCCTCGATGCGCTTCCCAAGACCGCCGGCGGTGTCGTTGTCGATAACGAGCCGGTGACCGCTCGCAGCCTCAAAGCCGCCTTGCACCGCCACCACCACCGACTTCATCGCCCCGGCGGTCAAGACCTTGATCTCGGCAGACGCCGCGGAGCCAATCTGCGGCAAAAGCGCGCCGACGATCGTGAAGACCGAAAGCAGACAACGCGGAAACATGCGCAAGCCCTTTGAACGAGTTCCTCTGTCTGACGTACCGTACACGATTGTTTCATGAACCAAAATGCCGCAGGACCACGCTTTCGTGCGGCGAGATTAGGCTGCCGCTTTGCAACAAAACCATAAGTTGTTACTATCCAAGTGCAGCATGATGGAGGTCGGTGATGGGGGATCCTGCGCTCCGTCCAGGAGTGGCTCTTGCACTCTCCGGTGGCGGCTTTCGAGCGACGCTGTTTCACATGGGCGCGCTCATTCGTCTCAACGAGCTTGGCCAGCTTGCGACGCTCGAGCGCATTTCGAGTGTATCGGGCGGCTCGATTACGGCGGGAATGCTCGCATGCCGCTGGAGGGCGCTCGAGGCGGGCGGGTTTAAGTCCGCGGATCTGGAGAGCCTTGTCATTCAGCCGCTGCGGAAGTTCTGCGCGCGCAATATTGACGCGCGCGCCATCGCCGAAGGTTCCATTTCGCCGTGGAGTTCAATCAGTGACGTGATGGTGCGACAGTATGACGAGCTGTTCGATCACGCCAGACTGCCGGGGCTGCCCGACAAGCCGCGCACGGTATTCAACACGACGAATCTGCAGACGGGACGCGATTTTCGCATCTCCAAGCCGTACATGGCCGACTACCGCATCGGCCGTATCGACGGCCCGGATCTGAGCCTCGGCCTTGTCGTGGCGGCTTCCAGCGCATTCCCGCCGGTGCTGTCGCCGTGTGTGATCGAAGTTGACCTTAACAGCTGGCAGAAGACCGAGGGAGCGGACCTGTTCGATAGTCCGCGCTACAAGCATACGCTGACGCTGACGGACGGCGGCGCATACGACAATATCGGGCTTGAGCCGATTGACACTTTCGAGACCGTTCTGGTGAGCGATGCGGGGGCTCCATTTGGCATGCAGGACCAGGCCAGGACAGATGCGATTGGGCAGCTTTCTCGCGCACTCGACATCGCCACAGACCAGGCGCGCGGATTGCGCGCCCGCTATCTCATCGAGCTTGCCAGGCTTCGCGGGCAAAAGACGGCGTACTGGGGTATTGATACGCGAATCGAAAAATACCCTGCCGCAAACAAACTCCAGACCGATCCGGCCAAAACGGATGGGCTGCAGGACATCCGGACTCGCCTCAATGCATTCAGTCCGGCCGAGCAGGAAACCCTGATCAACTGGGGATACGCTCTCTGCGACGCGGCAATGCGCTCCTTCGTCGCCGACCCGGTGAGCGTGCCGAACGGGTGGCCATGTCCGGCGCATCCGCTGAACTGAGATACTGAGATAGGGCGCTTCAATTGGACTGACGGAAGATTGGCATGGCTCTGATACCTCCCAAGGGAAAATTCGATTATGCCGAGGAACTGCTCAGCCGGTTGATCTTTGAGACATTCGGCGACCAGCGCTACACGCAAGACAGTCCGATCATGCCCGACGTCTGGCTCAGCTTTGCCCGCGCACCGCGTGCAAAGCTCGATCTCCTGCTGACCCCGGTTGCAGGCGATTCGCCCAGCAAGCTGGCGACATTGTTGACCGAGCGGCTGGCCGCGTTCGAACAGCAGGAGGAAGAAGAGACGGGCCTCCGTCGGCTGCCTGACGCCGACATGTTGAGCCAGCTTGCGGCTCCCGATGCCACTGGCAAAAGCAGCATGCGGGCCGAATTCAATGTCGCCTACAGCCGCAGCAGTGTCGTCGCCGAAGTCAGCTTCTTCCAACTCGTTTGCGTGATCGTACCGATGACGCACTGGTGGTCAAAGCTCAACGGCGTCGCCAAAGACTTCGCCCGTCTGCAGGACAGAGTGAAGGTGCTGGAGCGGGAGAACGCAACGCTATCGAGAATCGTTACGGAATCCGCGATCATTGTGAACCGTCTGACCTGGGATTTCTTTCGGTTTTGTGCACTCGTCGGCTTCATTGCCAAGGCAATTGAAGCCGAGGACGACGCCGATGAACAGAAAATAAGGGCGGGCACCAAGGCTCACGATAACCGAAAGAGGCAGTTGGAGCAGATGATGAGGAACCTCGCGACGGGCGAGACGCCCGTCGCCGAGGTAGCCGACATCATCGAAGGATATGGAAGGGTTGCAGGGCAGATCCTCGGCTATGAACCTGCTGGCAACGCGGACCGCTTGCCGAAGATCTTCATGATTACGGAGAACCGGAACGCAACTCTGTCGATCGCGGAGTCACGCAACACGATCAAGGCAGACGCCGTCAACAATCTGTTCCAGATCGACACGCGGGATTTTGCCTGGGCGGTGATTGACGGCGGCATCGATGCCCGGCATCCGGCGTTCATCGATCGGAAAGCCGCCGAGAAGATCGCTGCCGGCACGCCGCAGCTCTTTCAACAGGATGTCCCCCTGGCGTCGCTCGCCAAATTGTCCCGCATCCGCGAGACCTACGACTTCACCTATATGCGACGTATGCTGGCGCTCAAGGCCCTGCCGCCTCCCGAAGAGGGCGGACCGCCCAAGCAACTAGCCGACTACATCAAGGACAAGTACCAGACTGAACTGAGCCATCTGCGCATCCGCACCGTCAATGCCCGTGACATCGATTGGGAGATGGTGGCTCCGCTCCTTCGGGTTCCGCACGACGAGAATTACATCAAGCCTTCGACCGGGCACGGCACCCACGTGGCGGGAATTCTCGGCGGACACTGGCTCGCCGCGGACAACCCCGAGAGTGTCGATCTGATCGGGATCTGCCCCCAGATCCAGCTTTACGATCTCCGCGTCCACAACCCCAAGGCGGGCAGCGACGAGTTTACTGTCCAGTATGCCTTGCAATTCGTCGAGCACCTGAATCGTAACCGCGATCTTCCGCTCGTTCACGGGGTGAATCTTTCGCTCTCGATGCTCCACAAGGTCATGAGCTTTGCCTGCGGACGCACGCCGGTGTGCGACGAATGCAACGATCTTGTTTCTACAGGCGTTATCGTCGTAGTCGCTGCCGGGAATGACGGCTACAAGACGTTCAAGACCGACAAGGGCGATTATGCCGGCTACCACACGGCTAGCATCACCGATCCGGGAAATGCTGAAGACGTCATTACCGTCGGATCCACGCACCGATCGCATCCGCACAATTACGGCGTAAGCTATTTCTCCAGCCGAGGACCGACTGGAGATGGGCGGCGCAAGCCTGATCTGGTTGCACCAGGAGAGAAGATTACCGCTCCGGTTCTCAATTGCCGCGTCCAACGCATGGATGGCACCAGCATGGCAGCACCGCATGTCAGCGGCGCTGCCGCGCTCTTGATGGCGCGCCACCGGGAGCTGATCGGAAATCCGCGCAGGGTCAAGGAAATCCTATGCCGAACGGCGACCGACCTTGGCCGCGAATCGCACTTCCAGGGTGCAGGCATGGTGGACGTTCTACGTGCACTACAATCCATATGAAGGAGCACAACGATGGTCGTCTTTGAAGCCTTGAACGCCAAGCATGGCGATTCGTTACTTCTGAGATACATGGATGGTGGCGTGCAGCGCCTCTGGGTGATCGACGGCGGGCCTCCCGGCGTGTTCAAGAACAACCTGCACCCGCGGCTGGAAGAGTTGAGAGGCGATGCCGAAGCGCTCCGAGTCGATGTCGCCATGGTCAGCCACATCGATGACGATCATATCGCTGGCATGGTACAATTGACGCGTCAGCTGGTCACACTGAAGGAGAAAGGAAAAACCTTGCCGCTGGACATCCAGCGCTTTTGGCACAACGGATTTCACGAGATCGTCGGAGGTGGCGATCTCGCTGCGATCATGCCGGCCGCCAACGCCGCGAGCCTTGCGGCTGCTGACGACAAGTTCGGCGAAATCGCCGAGCAGTTCGGGATCGGCACAGTTGCCGGGCAGCTCGTGCTGGCAAGCGTCAACCAAGGGATGGATCTCCTCGCCGACATCGGCACACTGGAGATTCCATTGAACGAGCCTATCGGTCGTCGCATCGAGGCGCCGCGCACCATCCCACTGGAAGGCGCAAAAATCACCTTTCTCGGGCCGCTCAAGAGCCGGCTGGACGACCTGAAACAGCTTTGGGCGGACGCCGTCACGGACGGAGATGTAACCCGGCTGGCCGGACTGTTCCGAGAGGATCTCGATGAAAGTGTGACGAACCTTTCGAGCATCAGCATGCTGGTCGAGATTGGTGATAAACGCAAGATCCTGCTGACCGGGGATGCGCGCGGGGACGATGTCGTCGCCGGCTGGAAAGCGGCAGGGCGTGCCGTCGATGTGCCCTTTCATCTGGACATTCTGAAGATCCCGCATCACGGCAGCGACCGGAACATCACACGCGAATTCCTTGAGCTCTTTCCGGCGGACCACTACGTCATTTCGGCCGACGGCAAGCACGGCAATCCCGATGTGGGTACGCTGCGGGCGATGGCGCAGACACTCGGCAACAGGCGCTACACCATCCATCTCACCAATCGTACCCCGGCAATGAGGGCCGCGCTCGATGCATTGGAGAATGAACGGCAAAAGCCAGGGCGGAAGTTTGAGGTAAAAATGCGGGAGGAAGACGCGTCGTTTCTTGCGATCGACCTGGACGGCTGAGCTGACTTTTGCCGGACGACGCAGCCAGCCGCGGTCCGCTCCGGCCGCAACCCGCCACGCCAGAATTCCGGACGGCTCGAAGCTCTGCTAAGCCATTGAGAGATTGGAGCGGGCGAAGGGGCTCGAACCCTCGACCCCGACCTTGGCAAGGTCGTGCTCTACCACTGAGCTACACCCGCATCCGAGATGGCGGCGATTGGTCGCCGACAACGGCGCACCTATGCCAAATGCGCAGTGTGAATGCAACACTTCTGCGAAGCGCTAAAATCCGCACCCCATGGGGCGATTTATCGCGAAATGGTCGCCAAATACCCCGAAATCAAGCCCGCAACCGGTTCCCGGCAATTGAAAATAACCGATGCCGCCGCCAATTAGGGCCAATCGACCCCACACGGATTCGGCCCGGGGCGTGCTAGAAGGGGCCGCTTCCGAAAGACTTTTGGCGAGGACATCGTGACCATCGTAGAGCAGGGCGGCGGCGCGCCGCAGGCGGCCCCCGACCTCATCAAGGAAACCACCACCCAGACCTTCGTGAAGGACGTCATCGAGGAATCGAAGCGCCAGCCGGTGCTGATCGACTTCTGGGCGGAATGGTGCGGGCCCTGCCGCCAGCTCACCCCGATCCTGGAAAAGGCCGTCCGCAACGCCAAGGGCCGGGTCAAGCTGGTCAAGATGAACATCGACCACCATCCGGCGATTCCCGGCCAGATGGGCATCCAGTCGATTCCCGCCGTGATCGCCTTCGTCAATGGCCAGCCGGCGGATGGTTTCATGGGCGCGATCCCGGAAAGCCAGGTCAACGCCTTCATCGACAAGCTGACCAAGGGCGTGCCGGCGGCGGGCGAGCCCAACATCGCGGAAATCCTCGGCGAGGCCGAGGCGGTGCTGGCCGATGGCGACGCCGCGGGCGCGGCGCAAATCTATGCCGAGGTGCTGGCGCTGGATTCGACCAACATCGCAGCACTGGCGGGCCTCGCCAAATGCTACGTCACCACGGGCGCGATCGAGCAGGCCAAGCAGACGCTCGGCATGGTGCCGGAATCCAAGCGCAACGACGCCGGCGTGAAGGCCGTGCAGGCCGCGATCGAATTGGCCGAGCAGGCCCAGTCGGTCGGCCCCGTCGCCGAGCTTGAACAGAAAGTCGCCGCAAACCCGCTCGATCATCAAGCCCGCTTCGACCTTGCCACCGCGCTGAACGCGCAGGGCAAACGGGCGGAGGCAACCGAACAGCTGCTCCAGATCGTCAGGCGCGACCGCAAATGGAACGATGACGGCGCGCGCAAGCAGCTGGTGCAGTTGTTCGAGGCGTGGGGCGGCGCTGATGAAGCGACCGTCGAGGGACGAAAGAGACTGTCGACCATCCTGTTCTCCTGACACTCAAAGGCAAGGCGCCGGGACAGCTCATGCCGATCAATGCCGAATATCGCGGACCCGGCGAGCTGCCGGAAGTGATCCCGGTGTTTCCGTTGCCCGGCGCGCTGCTGCTGCCGCGCGGCCAGATGCCGCTGAACATCTTCGAGCCGCGCTATCTCGCCATGGTCGACGACGCCTTCCGCGACGGCCATCGCCTGATCGGCATGATCCAGCCCGACGTCACCCATTCGTCCGGCGAGAAGAACCCGGTGCTGTTCCGCGTCGGCTGCGTCGGCCGCATCACCCAGCTCGCCGAGACCGGCGACGGCCGCTACATCCTCGAGCTGACCGGCGTGTCACGCTTCAAGGTGCTCGAGGAGCTGTCGGTGCTGACGCCCTATCGGCAGTGCAAGGTCGACTACTTCGCCTTTGCCGACGATTTCACCGCACGGAAGGGCGAGGAGGCGGTCGACCGCCAGGCCTTGCTCGACGTGCTCACGGACTTTTTGAAGGCCAACAATCTCAAGGTGGATTGGGAAGGCATCGAGAGCGCGCCCAACGAGGCGTTGGTCAATGCGCTCGCGATGATGTCGCCCTACGGTCCCGCCGAGAAGCAGGCGATGCTGGAAGCACCCGATCTGAAGACGCGCGCGGAAATCTTGATCGCGGTGACCGAGATGGACCTCGCCAAGAAGCGCACCAGCGGCGATCCGGGGCTGCAGTAGTTCTTCACGCCGCCGCACGGACTTCCGGAAGCCGCCGGCTCAGCCAGTTCCGCCACGACAGCGTGCCGCGCACGCCCTTGCTCACGACAAAGCCCATGCCGCGGGCAGCCCTGTCGGAGAGATGGATCGGCATGATCGTCCTGTTGATGCCGCGCGCCGCCTGATACTGCCGGGCGTAGTCGACAAGGCTGAGATCCTCGGGGCCGCCGATCTCCGCACGCACGCCGCGTTCGCCGTCGAAGGCGCAGTGCAGGAGATAGTCTGCGACATCTGACGTGTCGACCGGGTTACAGACGGTTTTCGGGACCGGCCAGACCGGGAGCCAGGCAAGGCCCGCCAGCATGCTTTCGAACAGATAATAGAACGGCATGGCGCGAACCAGCGACCAGGGCAGCGCCGATTCGCGCACCATGCGTTCGCCCGCCAGTTTCACGCGGGCATAGGGTAGCGAAGCATCGTCCAGTCCGACGATCGACACGTGAAGGAAGTGCTGCACGGATGCCTGCTGTGACAAATCCAGAAGACGCCGCGTGCCCTCCGCGTCCACATCGGACGGTGATTTGAAGAAGTCGCTCGGTCGGAAACCGCCGCGTTGCGCGATCGGCGAATGCGTCGCCGCGTTGATCACGGTGTGCACGCCGCGCAGCGCGATCGGCAGCCCCTCGCCGGTCGCGAGATCACCGATCGCCCATTCGACATCGTTGCGGGGCCGCCGCGATCGCGCGAAGACGCGCACCTGGTGACCGCCGCGAACCAGCCGATCCACGACGTCCTGTCCGAGGTGACCGGTGCCTCCGGTGACGAGAACAAGGGTCATTGCCAACTCCCTTTTGTTCCCAGCCCGCCAAAAGAAGTGAAGTTCCGCGACCTATTAACCGATGGGAACGAGCAGGGTTTCGCCGGTGGCAACCAGCGACCTGGCTCCCTGTTCGTCTTCGGCAAAGAGTTCCGCCCGGGCAAAGACCTGCCGGCGCCCGACACGCACCGTGGCGCCCTTCGCAATGAGCGTGCGCCCAACCACCGGCCGCAGGCAGTTCATCGAAAAATGCGATGCGGTGACCGCGCCGACCTTGGTGGCCGCGGCAAACCCGCAGGCCGTGTCGAGCAGGGCTGCGATCATGCCGGCGTGGAGATGTCCGGAATATTGCGTGAAGCTGTCATTCCACTCCATGCGGATTTCGGCTTCGCCGTTTTCCGCCGAAACCACTTCGAATCCCGCGCGCAGGTTGAAATTGGCCCATGCATTGGTCGCGGCGAGATACCAGTGATCGAGGCCGGCATCGGGGTTCACGCAAGACTCCATTGCGGCGCGCGGTCTTCCAGATTGGCGCTGACGGCCTCGACGTGATTGGGCTTGCCGAGCAGGGCCTTTTGTTCGTCAGTCTCCGCCGCAAGGCCGGCCGGCGCATCGCACGCTACCGCAAGATTGAGCAGCCGCTTTGCCGCGCGGATCGCGTCGGGACTCTGGTTTGCGATCTCACGCGCCGTTGCCAGTGCAGCGCCGCGAGGATCGTCAACCACGCGCGTCGCAAAGCCGAAGGCAAGCGCTTCCTCGGCGAAAAATATTCGCCCCGTGTAGGTGAGCTCGCGGACAACGTCCTCGCGCGCTAGGTGACGCATCAGCTGCGTTCCCGCCATGTCCGGCACGAGGCCCCATTTGGCTTCGATGATGGCGAGCCGCGTACCCGGCGCGACGTAGCGCAGGTCGGCGCCGAGCATGAGCTGGAAGCCGCCGCCAACGGCAATACCGTGAACCGCGGCGATCACCGGCACAGGAAGCTCCCGCCACAGCCATACCAGGTGCTGCGCCCAGTTGGCGATGCCGTGGGTGCGCTTGCCGAGATCGGCAAACGGCAGGATGGACTCGCCCTTCGACGCCGCGATCATGCGCGCGAGATCGAGGCCGGCGCAGAACGCCCGCCCCTCGCCCGAGAGCACGACGGCGCGGACGCGTGCATCCTCCTTCAGCAGCGCGCCGGCCTCGGCGATCGCCTTGAACATGTCGGGATCGAGCGCATTCATCTTGTCTGCGCGGTTGAGGCGGACGTCGGCGACTCCGTCTTCGATGGTCAGGCGGATGCGGTCTTGCATGGCGCTAGTAACCCGCGATCGAAAGCGCCACCGCGGCGCTCATTCCGATCCAGCCCGGATGCACCGTCCGCGTCGCCAGCGCATTGCCGACGGCCGCAACGCCGAACACCACCGCCGATGTGCCGATGATCCAGTGCCGCGCGATGTCCGATCCCATCCAGGGCGCGGCGAACAGCAGCACGCCGCCGGCGATCCACGCCACCGTGCCGGCGTGCCAGACCAGATGAATGAGCGTGCGCAGCCGCGGCGGCTCAATGGTAGCGCGGGCAAATACCTTGGTCTCGCCTAGCACGCTGTGAGCAATGCTGACGAGAATGGCGATGACGCCCGCGGCGTGCAGCAGAATATCGCGCATTCGAGCCTCCATCCGGCACCATACAGTACTGTATGGATATATGGCGATGCGCTGGCGGCTGTCAATACGGTTGTGTATGGTGGGATGTCGCAGGGTTAAGGGAACCATGGCCGATCAGCTCTCGGCGCAGGACTGGGTCGATCTCGGCCTGAAGACGCTGGCGAAAAGCGGTTTCACGGCGCTGAAGGCCGAGCCGCTCGCCAAGGCAATGGGCGTGTCGCGCGGCAGTTTTTACTGGCACTTCGCCGATATCGGCGCCTTCCACGCCGCGATCCTCGAGCGCTGGCGCGAGGTCGCCACCGAGCAGATCATCGCCGGCGTCGAGGCCGCCAAAGGCAACGACCCGCTCGCCGTGCTGATGCGGCTGACCTTCGGCAGCAAGCTTGTGCTGGAAAAGGCGGTGCGGAGCTGGGCGGCCAACGACGCGCGGGCGCGCGCTGCGGTGGTGGCGGTGGACCGCCGCCGGCTCGACTACATCGAGGGCCTCCTGAAACAGGCCGGCCTTGCCGAGGCGACCGCCCGCGCCCGGGCACAGATCCTGTTCTGGGCCTTTTTCGGCTACGCGCTGTCGGACCAGCCGCTTGCGCCGGACAGGCAGCAAGCAGTGCTCGACGAGCTTCTGCGCATTGTCGCACGCTAGATTTGTTACGTCGTGCAACGGGATGTGCTAGAGCGTGGCGAAGATTTGGAGATTTTGTTGATGAATGCGCAGCCCGAGCGGCCCGAAGCCAGCGTCGACCCAAAGCTGCTGGAGATTTTGGTCTGCCCGCTGACCAAAGGCCCGCTGGAATTCGACGCCGCCAGGCAGGAGCTGATCTCGCGCTCCGCGAAACTCGCCTATCCGATCCGCGACGGCATCCCGATCATGCTGCCGGAAGAGGCGAGGAAGATCGAGTGACGCAGCGAATGGTGAGTGGCGAATAGCGAGTAGCGAAACACGCTATTCGCCACTCGCTATTCGCCATTCGCCTCCTACAGCGCCTCGCCCTTCAACAGCCGCGGCACTTCGCCGGTGAGGCCGGCGGCCTGGCGGATGAACAGGTTCTTCAGCGGCGGGGCACGGTCGACCAGACCTAATCCGACGTCACGCACGGCACGCAACAGTTTCGACTCGTTGGAGAACAGCAGGTTCAGCGAGTTGGTGGCGACGCCCATCGCCATGGTGTCGAAGCGGCGCCAGCGCTGGTAGCGCTCCAGCACGTCGGCCGCGCCGAGATCCATGCCGAGCCGCGCAGCATCGACGACGACTTCGGCCAGAGCGGCGACATCCTTCAGGCCCATATTGAGCCCCTGCCCCGCGATCGGATGGATGACATGCGCGGCATCGCCGATCAGCGCGAGGCGCTCGGCGATGAAGGAGCGCGCGACAAAATAGCCGAGCGGAAAGGCGCGCGGCTTGTCCAGCGCCTTGATCTCGCCGAGGTGCAGACCAAAGCGCTGCTCGAGCTCGGCATGGAATTCCTCTTCGCCTAGCGCCGTGATGCGCGCGGCTTCCTTGCGTGTCTCGGTCCATACCAGCGAGGAGCGTTTTCCCGTCAATGGCAGGATGGCAAAGGGACCGGCGGGCAGAAAATGCTCTTCGGCGCGGCCGTGATGGTCGCGCTCATGGCCGACGGTGACGACGATGCCGGATTGATCGTATTCCCAGCCATGCGTGGCGATCCCCGCACGTTCGCGCAGCTTGGAGCGCGCGCCGTCGGCGGCGACGAGCAAATGCGCCGCAATCGTGGAGCCGTCCGCCAGCACGACATCGATGGCGTCGGCGCTGGTCTCGTAGCTGTTGACCGCGGTGGCGCGCAGGTCGACGCCGTGGGCTTCGGCGCGCGAAGCCAGCGCATCGATCAAATTGCGGTTCTCCACCATATGGGCGAACGGCTCGCCCGGCTCGACGTCGCCGGCAAAGGTCAGAAACACCGGGCGCGTGGCGTCGGCGAGCTGCGAGTCGGTAACAACCATGTCGAGAATGGGTTGCGCGTTCGGCGCCACCTCCTCCCAGACGCCGAGCGCCTCGAACAGCCGCCGGCAGGCGGCGACGATGGCGGTGGCGCGCGGGTCGCGGCTAGGACGGGTGGCGAGCGCCGGATCGGCGACGATGACGGGAATATCCGGCCCCAGCCCTTGGCGCAGCGCGAGCGCCAGCGCCAATCCGGCAAATGCGCCGCCGCAGATGACAATGCTTCGCTGTGCCGACATACCGCTTACTCACACCCTTGCTACCTGACTATAGCTGGGCGAAACAGGTTCGAGAAACAAGCCCCTTCGTCATTCCGGGGCGCCGCGAAGCGGCGAGCCCGGAATCCATACTCCCGATCGTGGTTATGGATTCCGGGCCTGCGCCTGACGGCGCATCCCGGAATGACCGCGTGGCCCCATGAATTGAAAGCATCACATGTCCAAAAGCCTGATCGACCTGCTGGCCATCCTCGACCTCGAGCAGCTCGAGGTGAACCTGTTCCGCGGCAACAGCCCGAAGACGAGCTGGCAGCGGGTGTTCGGCGGCCAGGTGATCGGCCAGGCGATGGTGGCGGCCTGCCGCACCGTCGAGGGACGGCTGCCGCATTCGATCCATTGCTATTTCATCCTGCCGGGCGATCCGCAGGTCCCGATCATCTACCAGGTCGAGCGGCTGCGCGACGGCAAGAGCTATACGACCCGCCGCGTCACCGCGATCCAGCACGGCAACGCGATCTTCTCCATCATGGTTTCCTTCCATGCCGAGGAAGAAGGCGCCTTCGACCATCAGGAGAAGATGCCTGATGTGCCGCCGCCGGAGAAACTCACCGCGGAAGAAGTGTCGAAGCAGCCGATGTTCAAGGAGATGCCGGACTTCATCCGCCGCTATTACGAATCCGACCGCCCCATCGAGCTGCGCCCGGTCGAGCTCGGCCGCTATTTCGGGCAGAAGATCGACGACGGCCGCATCCATGTCTGGATCCGCACCGCCGCGAAACTGCCCGACGATCCGGCGCTGCACATGTGCGCGCTGGCTTACGCGTCGGATTTCTCGCTGCTCGATGCGGTGATGGCGCGCTACGGCCGCACGCTGTTCGACCGGCGCATGATGCCGGCGAGCCTCGACCATGCGATGTGGTTTCACCGCCCGTTCCGCGCCGACGAATGGCTACTCTACGCCCAGGATTCGCCGAGCGCTCAGGGCGGCCGCGGGCTGACCCGCGGCATGATCTTCAAGCCCGACGGCACGCTGGTGGCGTCAGTCGCGCAGGAAGGCTCGGTGCGGCAGCGCAAAACCTAACCTGCGCGAAGGCCGAGCCGCTTTACGCGTAGGCCGCGCCGCGCGGCGCCAGGGCGAACTGCGAAATGTACCAGCGCACGAACCAGCGCATCATCCACGGGATCGGGATGATGAAGATGCTCGCGAACACGAACGCCAGCGTGCGCCACAGCACCTGCAGGCCGGTGCCGTTGAACACGACCTCACGCCGCGTGCCGCTGATATTGCGGCAGATCCAGCGCGCCATCGCCGTAACGACCCAGGCCCAGCCGATGATGGTGAGGAAGGAAATCGGGATCAGGATCTGCCAGCCGATATAGGCCCAGATGCTGCCGGTGAAGGCGATCGGCAATTTCTGGCCGTTCGAGGCGAGATTGCTCAGCACCCATCGCAGCACCAGATAGCCAAGCACGGCCTGCAGGATGAAGCCAATGATCTGGTAGGTCTGGTCGTAGATGCCGATATAGTTCGACAGGCCGAGCAGCACGAACACCCACCAGATGTCGCCGACCTGGCCGGTGAAGGAAAGGTTGGGCCGCCCCGGCACGTGGACGCGCGAGACGAACCAGCGATAGAGCCAGGTCGCCACCCATGGCGCCGGAATGACGAACGAGACGCCGATGACGTAGACCAGGGCGCGCCCGAACAGTCCCCACACCGGCAGATCGGCGGCAATCGCGTTGCCCGTCGCCATGCCGCCCGGACCTGCGCCCATCATCGGCGGCGCTCCGCCCATCGACATCGGCGGCGGGCCGCCGGCGGGCATCAATCCCGGCACTTCGGCCGCCTTCTGCCAGCCCGCCATGCCCTCGGTCCACACCAGGGTGTCGGGCCGCACGGTGCCGTTAGCGATGAGGTCGCGGATCTGGGCATCCCCGAAGGGGCCCTGCTGTTGGCCATTGGCGGCATAAAACCAGTTCGACATACGCTCCCCCTACTGTTGGCCCGGATCTTCAGGAAATGACGTCCGAGCTCGGCCGGGTGACGAAATCCCGGCCCGGAAAGCCCGTATTCTGACGGAGGACCATGGCGGCTGTACAGAGACCGGCGCCTTCACCCGCAAAGGATTCCACTTACGCCTGCAACTTTTTTGTGCCATTTGCACAGAAAGATGCCAGATTTGGATTGGCAAACGCCGCCGGGCGGTGAAACTGCCCAAAACATGATGGAATAAAGGCCCCCATGAAGCTTGTCGTCGCGATCATCAAACCCTTCAAGCTGGACGAGGTCCGCCAGGCGCTGACCGCCATCGGCGTCCACGGCATGACTGTGACCGAGGTCAAGGGCTATGGCCGCCAGAAGGGCCACACCGAGATCTACCGCGGCGCCGAGTACGTCGTGAACTTCCTGCCCAAGCTGCGCGTCGAGGTCGCCGTCGATTCCGACATCGCCGACAAGGTGGTCAATGTCATCACCTCGGGCGCCCGCACCGGGCAGATCGGCGACGGCAAGATTTTCGTCACGCCGATCGACCATGTGCTGCGCATCCGCACCGGCGAGACCGACGAGGACGCGCTCTAAAATTCACCCAAAACGCACCCGCCGCAGACGGCTGAAGGTGCGGACAAGTATCGCAAGTTGGTAATGCCGGGGAACATATCATGGGGGCTCACTCACGCGCCGTGAGGCGGTTGGCGTTCGTCACATTCTCGATGCTGACAACGCCGGCCTTTGCCGAAACTTCCACCATCAATGCCGCCGACACCGCCTGGATGATTGTCGCCACCGCCTTGGTGCTGATGATGACCATCCCCGGACTGGCGCTGTTCTATGCCGGCATGGTGCGCAAGAAGAATGTGCTGGCCACCATGGCGCAAAGTCTTTCGTCGGTGGCGCTGGTTTCCATCCTCTGGGTCGCCTACGGCTATTCGCTCGCCTTTGTCGGCGACGGCGCCTGGATCGGCACACTCGACCGCTGGTTCCTGGCGGGCATGACCATGGAGTCGGTCAATCCGGCGGCGAAGACGATTCCGGAAGCGCTGTTCATGCTCTACCAGATGACCTTTGCGATCATCACGGTGGCGCTGGTGGCGGGCGCCGTGGCCGACCGCATGCGCTTCAATGCCTGGCTGTGGTTCTCGGCCGGCTGGTTCACCTTCGTCTATGTGCCGCTGGCGCACTGGGTGTGGGGCGGCGGCTTCTTGCAGACCATGGGCGTGCTCGATTTCGCCGGCGGCCTCGTCGTGCATCTCTCCGCCGGCATCGGCGGAATCGTCGCGGCAAAGGTGCTCGGCAATCGTCACGGCTATCTGGCCGAGAACCTGGCGCCGTTCGATCTCTCGCTCGCGGTGATCGGCACCGGCATGCTGTGGGTCGGCTGGTTCGGCTTCAATGGCGGCTCGGCGCTGACGGCATCGCCCCGCGCGGTGATGGCGATCACGGCAACGCATCTGTCGGCCTGCGCCGGCGCGCTGACCTGGGCGGCGCTGGAATGGTCGACACGGCGAAAGCCCTCGGTGCTCGGCATGATCTCCGGCGCCGTCGCGGGGCTCGGCACCATCACGCCGGCTTCCGGCTTTGTCGCGCCATGGGCCGGCATCGTCATTGGCGTCGCCGCCGGCGCCATCTGCTTCTGGGCCTGCACCTGGCTGAAGCAGCGCTTCAAGTATGACGATTCGCTCGACGTGTTTGGCGTGCACGGCATCGGCGGCATCACCGGCACACTGTTGTGCGGTGTGTTCGCAGCGAAGGCGATCGGCGAGACGGCGGGCGTGCTCGAGGGCAACCCGCAGCAGTTCCTGACCCAGCTCTCGGGCGTCGCCATCACGCTGGTCTGGACCGCGGTCGTCACCTTCATCCTGCTGAAACTGGTCGGCGCCTTTGCACCGCTCCGGGTATCGCTGCAGCAGGAGCTGGAGGGCCTGGATATTTCGCAGCATGGCGAAGCGCTGCAGTAGCAGCCGAACTCATAGCGCCAGGATGAAGACGCCGGCAACCATGAGAGACGGGACGACTGGCGCGTCACGGCGTGTGACAAAGCCAATGAGTGCGGTGACGAGCAAGCCCGCCGTGACCACGACAAGATAGCTTTCCACGGTGAACCAGGGCAGCAGCGCCATCAGTGTCTTGGCGACGCCGGATGGAACACCGATCATCCGGTGGACCACGAAGAGGACGGCCATTCCGGCGATGATCCAGCCGCCGGATGCCAGAAGGGATCGGTCGCTCCATCCCGCGGCTCGATCAAGGACGAGCATCGCGAGGCCGCCGAGCAGGAGTATGAGGTTGTTGCCGTTGGTTGCTCTGCCGGTGCGCAAATTGTCGATCATCAGCGGCAGGATGGCGAGCAGGAACCCCGCCGGTTTGACGATGAGCGGAAGCATGTCGAGGTGCATGAACGCCCTTTCAGTACAAATGACACCCAACGATCTTGCGGACCGGGATCTGCGGCGAGGGCACTCGCGGCACTGGAGGCGTCGATGCTACCGGCGAACTCGTAAAGCAACCCTTGGCTCGGCATCTTCGCGGCGGCGACGTGGCGGGCGTGCTCAAGGGCAACCCGCAGCCGCTGCTGACCCAGTTCTAAGGCGTGGTCATTACGCTCGCCTGGAGCGCCTTCGACTTTCGTCCTGCTCAAGCTGGTCGGCGCCTTCACCGGGCCGGATGCCGCTTGCAGCAGGAGCTGGAGGGCCTGGATATTTCGCAACATGGCGAGGCGCTGCAGTACTTCCGCTATCGGAATACCGTTCTTCTGCACGCACGATGGGCATGATCGCGTGCGTGCACCGTCGTGCCCATGCTTTGGGCATGCCTGATTAGTCTTTAGGCGCGACCGAATAACGCACTCCCGGCGTGTGCCCGTGAGGCGCGAAAACGTCCGGATTCATAAACCGTTAGGGAATCCCGCCGTTCTGGCACGGCATTTGATTCTACGGGGCGAGGCTGTGCCCGCGTAGTGAACTCTCCGCGTGGTGACGTCCGTCCAGACCGCCCGGGGGTGCCGGGTCCAAGCGGGGATAAACCCATGAAAATTGTTATGGCGATCATTAAGCCATTCAAGCTCGAAGAAGTCCGTGACGCCCTGACCGCCATCGGCGTTCACGGCTTAACGGTGACCGAAGTCAAGGGATATGGCCGGCAGAAGGGCCATACGGAAATCTATCGCGGCGCCGAATACGCCGTGAGCTTCCTGCCCAAGATCAAGATCGAAGTTGCCGTCAATTCGGACCAGGTCGACAAGACCATCGACGCGATCACCTCGGCTGCGAAAACCGGCCAGATCGGCGACGGCAAGATCTTCGTCATCAACCTCGACCATGCGGTTCGCATCCGCACCGGCGAGGCCGATGCCGCTGCCCTCTGATTTCGCGCTCAACCCTTTCCACTCAGGAGTAAGACACAATGACGTTCAAGCGTCCCTATAGCGCGGGATTGGCGGCCCTCGCAGTCGGCATGTTCGCCGCAACCGCAGCCTATGCCGAGCCAACCGTCAACAAGGGCGACAACGCCTGGATGCTGACCGCGACAGTGCTGGTGCTGTTGATGACCATCCCGGGCCTGGCGCTGTTCTACGGCGGTCTCGTCCGTTCCAAGAACATGCTCTCGGTGCTGATGCAGGTTTTCTATACCGTCTGCATCGTCACGATCATCTGGGCGCTGTACGGCTACAGCCTCGCCTTCACCGGCGGTTCCGACTTCATCGGCGGCTTCTCGAAAGCCTTCCTGATGGGCGTGACGCCGGACTCCAAGGCCGCGAGCTTCAGCGTCGACGCCAACATCTCGGAGCTCGTATATGTCTGCTTCCAGATGACCTTCGCCGCGATCACGCCGGCGCTCATCGTCGGCGCCTTTGCCGAGCGCATGAAGTTCTCGGCGGTGGCGCTGTTCATCCCGCTCTGGGTCACCCTGATCTATTTCCCGATCGCCCACATGGTCTGGTACTGGGCCGGTCCGGACGCGATCTCGGATGCGGCCAAGGCGCTCGCTGCCGCAGGTGACGAAGCTGCCAAGAAGGCGGCGCAAGCCAAGCTCGATGAAGTGATGGCCGATGCCGGCTGGATCTTCAAGAAGGGCGCGATCGACTTCGCGGGCGGCACCGTGGTGCACATCAACGCCGGTATCGCGGGTCTCGTCGGCGCGCTCCTGATCGGCAAGCGCACCGGCTACGGCAAGGAGCTGATGGCCCCGCACTCGCTGACCATGTCCATGATCGGCGCCTCGCTGCTCTGGGTCGGCTGGTTCGGCTTCAACGCCGGCTCGAACCTGGAGGCCTCGGGTGGCGCTGCGCTCGCCATGACCAACTCCTTTGTCGCGACCGCAGCGGCGGCGCTGGCCTGGATGTTCGCGGAATGGATCGTCCGCGGTCATCCCTCGATGCTCGGCATCCTGTCGGGCGCGGTCGCAGGCCTCGTCGCGGTTACGCCCGCCGCCGGTTACGCCGGACCGATGGGCGCGATCGTGCTCGGCCTCGTGGTCGGCGTGGTCTGCCTGTTCTTCTGCACCGTGGTGAAGAACTCGCTCGGCTATGACGACTCGCTCGACGTGTTCGGCGTGCACTGCATCGGCGGCATCGTCGGCGCGCTCGGCACCGGCATCCTGGTCAACCCGGCCCTCGGCGGCACCGGCGTGATGGATTACGTCACCGCCAAGGTCGGCGACTACGACTTCATCGCGCAGATGACCTCCCAGACCTGGGGCGTCGGCACCACGCTGGTGTGGTCCGGCATCGGCTCGGCGATCCTCTACAAGGTCGTCGATGTGATCGTCGGCTTGCGCGCCACCGTCGAAGTGGAGCGCGAAGGTCTCGACCTCACCGACCACACCGAGCGCGCTTACAACATGTAAGTTCTCCCACGGGTGCGGCGCCTCTGGTGCCGCACCAGAACTACGGTTCGGGCACATACCCGGCAATGCCCTGACCGTTGAGGGGCTCCAGCGCAAGTTGGAGCCCCTTTCTTTTTCTGCCGATTGGCTTTCATGCGCGGGCCCTCTTCCCTTCTCCCCTTGCGGGAGAAGATGGCGCGCGAAGCGCGACGGATGAGGGGTCTCTATCTGCAGAAACAGTTTGCCTGACGAAAGGTCTGCATCCGCGGCGACAGACCCCTCACCCCGCTTCGCTGCGCGAAGCGACCCTCTCCCACAAGGGGAGAGGGTTTCAGTCCCGCCGTTTGCGCGCACCGGACTCCCGCGATGGCGTGTTGACGGGAGGCGAAATGACCGGTTTGCTTCCGCCCCAATCAAACGCGACGGAAATTCCGTCCCGCAAAACAAGACCGGGGTGAGAGAACGCCTATGGATGCCCACGCCGCCGCTGCAACCAGCAAATGGTCGCCCCCGAAAGAGGCCAGCGATATCGTCAAGCGCGTGCATGCGATGCTGCACCCCCGCAACATCGTGCTGGTCGGCGCCACCGACAAGCCCGGCAATTATGCCGAGCGCATCTGGAACAACCTCATCAAATACGGCTACGCGGGCGGCCTCTATCCGGTCAACGCCAAGCGCGAAACCATCTGGGGCGTTACCTGCTACAAGGATTTTGCCAGCCTCCCCGACAAGCCGGACCATGTGCTGGTGCTGGTGCCCGCGCGCTTTGCGGTGCAGGTCGTGCGCGATGCGGCGGCGGCCGGCGCCAACTCCGCCACCATCGTCACCTCGGGCTTCTCCGAATTGCAGGACGAGGAGAGCCAGCGGCTTGCCGTCGAGCTGAAGCAGGCCATCAACGAAACCGGGCTTGCGGTGACCGGTCCGAACTGTCTCGGCAATCTCAGCGCCGGCGAAAAGCTGTTCACCAATATCGACGACCGCATCGTCACCATGGAACAGGGCGCGGTCGCGATTGCCGGCCAGTCCGGCGCCATCGTGATGGCGATCCGCCAGGCGTTGGAAGATCGCGGCGTCGGCGTCGGCTACATGGTGACCACGGGCAACGAATCCGGGCTGGAGACGCCGGACCTGATGGCCTATTTCGCCGCCGATCCCTCGATCCGCGTCATCGTGGTCTATCTCGAGGGCGTGCGGAACACGAAGGCGTTCCGCGACGCCTGCAAGGCCGCGCGCGCCGCCGGCAAGCCGGTCATTGCACTGAAACTCGGCGCCTCCGAAGGCGGACGCGCGGCGGCGATGGCCCATACCGGCGCGCTCGCCGGCTCGATCGAGACCTTCGATGCGATCTCCACCCGCGAGGGCGTGATCCGCGTCCGCGGCCTCGACGAATTGATCGAAACCACCGAATGTTTCGTTCACGCCGATACGCCGAAAGGCAATCGGCTCGCTGCGGTGTCGCTGTCGGGCGGCAAGCGCGGCCTTTTGATCGACGCCTTCTATTCCGCCGGCCTCAATTTTGCGCCGCTGCCCGCCAATGCGTCGGAGCAGCTGGCAAAGATGCTCGGCCCCGGCAGCATTGTCGGCAATCCGCTCGATGCCGGCTTCGCCGCGGTCGTCGATCCGTCCGTCTACATGAAGTCGATCAAGATCATGATCGACGATCCCGACACCGACATCGTCATCATCGATTCCGAGCTGCCGAAAGCGCCGCACGAGCTGCGCGAGCGCAATCTGCGCATCGTCAACGACATGGCGGGGCAGGCCAACAAGCCGGTGATCTATATCAGCGCGATGTCGATCGGCTTCACCGAGCACACCAAGGCGCTGCGCAAATCCTTGCCGAATATCGCGGTGCTACAAGGCCTCGACCGCGCCGTCGGCGCCATCAAGTCGCTGATCGAATATGCCGGCCTGCGCAAGGAAGTTCCCGATATCGTCTCCAGCTCAAAGGCCTCCGCCCGCGCGATGCTGGAGAAGGCGTTGAAGAACGCCAACGGCGCCGCCGCGCTCGACGAGGTCGAATCGAAGAAGCTGCTGAAAGCCTATGGCATTCCGATTTCGCAGGAAGCGATCGCGCAGACCTCAGCGGAGGCGGTGAAGATCGCCAAGAAGATCGGCTTCCCGGTGGTGGCAAAAGTCGTCAGCCCCGACATCCTGCACAAGTCGGATGTCGGCGGCGTGGTGCTGAATATCAATTCCGCAGCCGAAGTGAAGAAGGCGTTTGACGACATCACGAAACGCGTCAAGAAGCTGAAGAACAAGCCCAGGCTCGAAGGCATCCTGATCGCGCAGCAGGTCAAGGCCGATCTCGAGCTCGTGGTCGGCGCTTCGCTTGATGCTGAAATGGGGCCGGTGGTGCTGTTCGGCACCGGCGGCGTCGACATCGAGCTGATGAAGGACGTCGCGCTGGCCGGCGCGCCGCTCGATGCGGCCGAAGCCAAGCAGTTGATCGCCCGCACCAAGGCCGGCGTGAAGCTGAAAGGCTATCGCGGCCGCCCCGCGCTGCACGAGGCCTCCGCCGTGAAGGCGCTGGTCGGCCTCTCCAATCTGATCGCGGATGCCGGCACCCGCATCGCCTCGATCGACGTCAACCCGTTCCTGATCAACCGCAAGGTCGGCGTCGCCGTGGACGGGCTGATTGTGCTGAACAACGAGGTGGCAAGAAAGGCGGCGAAGCATTAGACGCGCACTTGCAAGAGCTCTGCCTTCGGCGGCAGAGCAGACAGAAGCAGGCCGGCAAGAACGTTTTTTGACCTTGAACGTGCCTGGAAGTCGCAGCAAGCCCTACCGGACGGCGGGACTAATCCGATAATATGTAGCCTCCCGAACGCTGGGTGCAGGCGCATGAGGCGGCGGCAATTTCTCGGTGCGATTAGCGGCGCGGCGGTTTTCCTGCCGCTGGTCGGTCACGCCCAGAAGCTCGGAAGAAATCCGCGAATTGGCTACCTGTCGCCTGCCCGCCTGCCACGGCTCTTGCAAGCATTGCACGATGGACTGCAGGAGCTGGGATATGTGGAAGGGCAGGGCATCGTCTTCGATTATAGATTTGCGGAAGGTCAGGCCAAGACACTGGACGAATTGGCAGCAGAGCTGGTTCGGCTTGGACCTGATGTGATCGTTACGGTCGCCAGTGGCGCTGCGCTCGCCGCGAAGCGCGCGACGACCACGATCCCGATCGTGATGGCAACCGTAGGCGAGCCCGTGGGCATTGGACTTGTAGCCAGTCTTGCGCGGCCTGGCGGAAACATCACGGGAGTAACTCTCTACGGTTCCGAACTGGCGTGGAAGCGGCTTGAGCTCCTGAAGGAAACGATGCCCGGTGTTCGGCGCGTTGCGGTGCTTGGCAACGCCGCCAATCCGTTTAGCGCATTCAGCTGGAAAGAGGTACAGCCTGCCGGACCCGCCCTTGGCCTGGAATTGCGGCTGTTCACGATCAACGGGCTGGGAGAATTTCCCGCAACGTTCGCGGCTATCAAGCAAGGTGATGCCGATGCCATGCTCGTGTTGTCGGACGCCCTGTTCAATGCGGCGCGGCGAGATTTGATTGGGCTGGCGGCGAAGCACCACTTGCCTACCATGTTCGAGGCACGGGAATTCGTCGAGGATGGAGGACTGATATCCTACGGACCGGACATTGCGGAAATGACGCGGCGCTCGGCTTCACTCATCGTCAAGGTCCTCAAGGGAGCAAATCCAGGTGACCTGCCGATCGAGCAGCCGACCAAGTTTGAATTGATCGTAAACGTACAGACCGGGAAAGCATTGGGGATCACAATTCCCGCGACGGTGTTGTTGCGTGCCGACAAGATCATCGAATGACCCGCGCCAGCGCAGCGTGCTGTAGGCCCCATCAGCCTATGCGGTAGCCGTCGCGGGCCATCCGACGAGCGTGGTCAGGCACCAGCGCGCCTTTCTGCGGGCAATGCGTCCCTCGCGATCTTCGGCGCTGTAGTCGCGCGGCTCCGGCGCGCGCGTGAACAAGGCGCGATCATCGAGGGTATCGACGTTGAGCACGCTCCACACCCGGTCTCCTTCGGCCAAGGTCATCGCGACATAAACACCGCATCGCCGGCAAATGATCTGGTCGGACGTCTTCAGACCGAACGAGTAGCGTTGCAGTTGCTGCGGATCGGCGGCCGTCAGTGTGACATGCGCCTTGGGATCCGAGAAAGCCCGCGCGTTGTGCTTGCGGCAGAACGAGCACTGGCATGCGCCAAGCACCTGGTCGCCCGGTTGCCGGTCGGTTGTCAACTCGACGTGAATGGCACCGCAGTGACATTGACCTCGAAAGCGCATGGGTGATCCCTTCCTCGAAAGTTCGGCTTCAAGCCCCTGAGCAGGTTGCGCGCATATTGATCCGCTTCAGGCCATCGGCAAAGCGTGCATATCGATTGGCAGCCCAGCGATACGTGCGCCCAACGCCGCTTACAAAGTTCGGGAACTTCGGTATGCTCCGCCGGCAAAACCAATAAAGGGAGAACGCCATGAAACTGACGGGTGGATGCTATTGCGGCGCGGTGCGCTATGAGGCGGAAGGCCAGCCTTTGATGCAGGCGCAGTGCCATTGCCGCGAGTGCCAGTACATCACCGGCGGCTCGCCCAACATGTTCGTGGCGGTGGCGCCCGACGCCTTCAAATACACCAAGGGCACGCCAAAACAGTTTGCGCGCAAGGATCTGGAAAAGCCGGTGACGCGCGAATTCTGCGCCGAATGCGGCACCCATGTCGTGACGCGGCCGAATGCGCCGCTCGTCGTCATCAAGGTCGGCACGCTCGACGAGCCCGCCCAGATCATGCCGAAGGTCGCGATCTACACCATCGACAAGCAGCCGTTCCACCATATCCCGGAGGGACTGCCGGCGTTCGAGCGGCTGCCGCAGCGGTAAGGCAAAGCGAGTCTCTATCCATCGTCATGCCCGGGCTGGTCCCGGCCATGAAAGGATCGGCATCATTCGGGCGCGCCGCGGAGCAGCGCCATCAGTTCGTCGGTGGCCATCCCGGGACCGGCGGAACCGCGCGCTTTCGCGAAACGACTCGGCTGCCTCGAACCGTCTGCCCTTTCAATCACGACAGCGCCATCGGCAGTCCTGCGGAAATCGACACGGCTGCCCGGGCCAATGCCCAAATGCGCCCGGATCGGCTGTGGAATTGTAACCTGACCCTTGTTGTTGACCGTGACCGCCATGGCGGGATCCTCTCCGCAGTGCCCAGGGTGGTAGTACCAAGCGGGAAATCGAAGGCAAGTGTCGTGTAAGACGACTACGCCGCCGCCAGCGCCATCTCGTCGGCGCGGACGACGCGGTCGCGGCCCTGGCGCTTGGCCATGTAGAGGGCCTGGTCGGCAACGCGCATGATTTTGGCGAGATCGCTCTCGCGGCGCGCCACCGTGAAGCCGATGCTGATGGTCATGCGTTCGCAGACCTCGCCGCTGCGGACTTCGCGCGCGGCGCAGGATGTGCGGATTTCCTCGGCATAGATCTCGGCTTCTTCGTGCGAGATGCCGATCATCAGCACGGAAAATTCCTCGCCGCCGTGACGGGCGACCAGCGCGCCATGGCTGCGCGAAAAATGCCGCAGCACGCCGGCGATCTCGATCAGCGCCTTGTCGCCGAACTCGTGGCCAAAGCGGTCGTTGATCGATTTGAAATGGTCGATGTCGCACATGAAGACAACAGCGGGTAGACCCGCATGGTAGGCCGAGTTCAGCGCCGGCATCACCGCCTCGTCAAAACCGCGGCGGTTCAACAGTCCCGTGAGCTGGTCGGTCTGCGAGATGCGCGACAGCTCGCTGCGCATCAGGGTCAATTGCTGCATCAGCAGCGCCGAACGGTAGCTCAGCGCGCCGGACAGCGACGCCGAGATGCCGACAGCCGCGATGAGGCTCATAACGATGACGAAGTCAACACGAACGAGTGCGGCCGGGTTGGTCCCGAGCGTGAGAAACAGGATTGCGAGCGTCATGACAATGGTGAGCCCGCTCGCAATGGCGACCCGCCTTGCCGTGTGGCGCAACACATCATTGTGGGTGGTGATATGGATGCTCATCGTCCGCTCGATGCCGGGCGTGACACCTAACATCGCGACGTCTTGCGAATCCCTAAGCACGCAATTGTTCCGTCCGGCGCGGTAAACCGGGCGCGATGACATTTGCTAAAATGCTTCGCATTGGCGAACCGCGGTCGGAGCATTCGCATTGCACCGATTTGCCGCAAGCGATTTTCGGACTCTGGACGCCGCAGCCGGCCGATGGTTAATCGCGTCTTAACCTCGCCTTATCTATGGTGATTTCATCGGGGTCTTTCGGCTGACATTTCGCTGCGCGGCCGTATTGAAAGTGCTGGCGTTTCAGACATGGCAATGACCGCCTCTTCCGGCCTGGCGCAAGGCACAGGCCATGTATCGGCTGCCGGTCAGGCCGAACGCTCCCCGTTTGCCCGCACGGCCGAGCTGCTGGCGCCCTATCAGCCCGGTAAGCCATTGATAACATTGTCATTAGGCGAGCCGCAGCATCCGGTGCCCGATTTCGTCGGGCCGGTGCTGGCAAAGCACGTCGCCGATTTCGGCCGCTATCCGCTCGCCAGGGGCATCGAGCCGTTCCGCCGCGCGGTGGCCAACTGGCTGTCGAGCCGATTCCATCTGCCCCGCGCGGTCGATCCGGAGGCCGAGGTGCTGGTGCTCAACGGCAGCCGCGAGGGGCTGTTCTTCGCCGCCATCACCGCCTCGCGCTTTGTGACGGGCCGCAAGGGCCGGCCGGCGATCCTGATGCCAAACCCGTTCTACCCGGCGTATGGCGCCGGCGCGCGCGCTGCCGGCTGCGAGCAGGTGTACCTCCCGACCACCGTCGCCAACGGATTCTTGCCCGATCTCGATTCGCTCGATGACGCGCTGCTTGCGCGCACGGTTGCGATCTACATCGCCTCGCCCGCCAACCCGCAAGGCTCCGTTGCCACACGCGATTACTTTGCACGGCTGAAGCAGCTCGCCGACCGCTTCGGCTTCTTCATCCTCAGCGACGAGTGCTATTCGGAAATCTACACCAAAGAAGCGCCGGGCAGCGCGCTGGAATGCGCCGGGCCCGACTTCGCGAATGTCATCGTGTTCCAGTCGCTGTCGAAACGCTCGAACCTGCCGGGCATGCGCGTCGGCTTTGCCGCCGGCGACAAGAAATTCCTCGCCGCTTTCCACGAGCTGCGCAATGTCGCCGCGCCTCAGGTGCCGGTGCCGCTGCAGCATGTGGCCGTCGCCGCTTACAGCGACGAGGCGCATGTCGAGGAGAACAGAAAGCTATATCGGATCAAGTTCGATCTCGCCGACCAGATTCTCGGCAGCCGCTATGGCTACGTCAGACCGGCCGGCGGCTTCTGCGTCTGGCTCGACGTCTCCGACCGCGGCGGCGACGAGGCGGCGTGCGTACAGCTTTATCGCGATGCCGGCGTGCGCGTGATCCCTGGAAGCTATCTGGCGCGGATGCAGGACGACGGCTCCAATCCCGGCGCCGGCTACATCCGGCTCGCGCTGGTATCGGATTCTGAATCTACAGCCGAGGCGTTGCACCGGCTGGTCAAAACCCTGGCTTAATCGCAAGGCGCCTCACGCACATGGCAGCGATCGAACGAGTCATTCCCCTGGTGAGCCATCTGCCGCCGTCGATCCGCGACGCGCTGACCCGACGCATCCGCGAGCTGGTCGGCCTCGGCCTGATCGCGCTGTCCGGCGTCGCCGCGGCCGCGCTGATGACCTGGTCGGTGCAGGATCCGTCTCTGTCCCACGCCACCTCGCGCGCGATCCGCAACATCGTCGGCTATCCCGGCGCGATCGGCGCCGACCTTCTGATGCAGATCCTCGGCCTCGGCGCGATCATGCTGATCCTGCCGATCGCCGTGTGGGGCTGGCGCATGCTGACCCACCGCACCTTCGATCGCGAGGCGCTGCGGCTCGGCTGCTGGCTGCTCGCCACGGTGCTCGCCGCAGGTTTTGCCAGCTGCTTCAAGCATGGCGGCTCCTGGCCGCTGCCGACCGGCCTCGGCGGCGTGGTCGGTGATGCGCTGGTGCGCGCGCCGGCCGTGGTGTTCGGCCCGGCCGGTCTGATCTATCGCCTCGTGCTTGGCACCGTTCTGTTCGCGGCGATGAGCGCCGCCTTCCTGTTCGCCTCCGGCTGGGGCTCGCGCCCGCGTGAGGACGAGGAGCTGACGCCGATCGAGGACGACGACGAGCCCTTCGTCGAGGAAGAGGAGAAGGAAAGCCGCGGCTCGGTGTCGCTGGGCTGGATTTTCCACGCCATCATGAGCGCGAAGGCGCGGATCGGCTGGTTTTTCTCGACCGCCTACCGCTCGCTGGTGTCCTCCGGTCCCGCTCCGCAGCGCTCCTTCGACCGCCATGAGCCGAATCTCGACGGCCGCCGCGCGCCCACGCTGGCCCCGCAGCACGACGCGGAAGAGGAATACGAGGAGGAAGAGGACGAAGACGAGGAGGACGAGGAGCCCGCCGCCCGCGCGCCGCGCAAGAAGCCGGAGCCCCGTCCGAAGAAATCCAACAGCAAGTTCGAGCTGCCGTCGGTCTCCGTGCTCGCCACGCCAAAGGCGTCCGACCGTCAGCCGCTCAGCAAGGCCGAGCTCGAAGCCAACTCGCGCTCGCTGGAAGGCGTGCTGCAGGATTTTGGCGTGCGCGGCGAGATCGTCAAAGCAAGTCCCGGCCCGGTCGTCACGCTGTATGAGCTGGAGCCCGCGCCCGGCATCAAGTCCTCGCGCGTGATTGGGCTGGCCGACGATATCGCCCGCTCGATGAGCGCGCTGTCGGCGCGCGTCGCTGTTGTCCCCGGCCGCAACGCTATCGGCATCGAATTGCCGAACGCGCATCGCGAAAAGGTCTATCTGCGCGAGCTGCTGGTGGCGAAGGAGAGCGCCGATACCGTCGCCAAGCTGCCGCTGTGCCTCGGCAAGACCATCGGCGGCGAACCTGTCATCATCGACCTTTCACGCACGCCGCACATGCTGATCGCCGGCACCACCGGCTCCGGCAAATCGGTCGCCATCAACACCATGATCCTGAGTCTGGTGTACCGGCTGCGTCCTGACCAGTGCCGGCTGATCATGGTCGATCCAAAGATGCTCGAACTCTCCGTCTATGACGGCATCCCGCATCTTCTCACGCCCGTCGTCACCGATCCCAAGAAGGCGGTGGTCGCGCTGAAATGGGCGGTGCGCGAGATGGAGGAGCGCTACAAACGCATGGCCAAGCTTGGTGTGCGCAACATCGACGGCTACAACACACGCCTCGGCGAAGCCAAGGCAAAGGGCGAAGAGCTGACGCGCACGGTGCACACCGGCTTCGACAAGGAGACCGGCAAGGCGATCTACGAGGAAGAAAAGCTCGAGCTCGATCCGCTGCCTTACATCGTCATCATCGTCGACGAAATGGCCGACCTGATGATGGTCGCCGGCAAGGACATCGAAGGCGCAGTGCAGCGGCTGGCGCAGATGGCGCGCGCCGCCGGCCTGCACGTGATCCTCGCGACGCAGCGTCCGTCGGTCGACGTCATCACCGGCACCATCAAGGCCAACTTCCCGACCCGCATCGCCTTCCAGGTCACCTCCAAGATCGACAGCCGCACCATTTTGGGCGAGATGGGCGCCGAGCAGCTGCTCGGCCAGGGCGACATGCTCTACATGGCCGGCGGCGGCCGCATCAGCCGCGTGCACGGCCCCTTTGCTTCCGACGAGGAAGTCGAAAAGGTCGTGCGTCATCTCAAGACGCAGGGCGCGCCGGAATATCTCGAAGCCGTCACCGCGGAAGAAGAGACCGACGAGGATGGCGCGGTGTTCGACGCGACCGGCATGGGCGGCGAGGGCGGCGACCTGTTCCAGCAGGCGGTCGCCATCGTCAAGCGCGACCAGAAGGCCTCGACCTCCTACATCCAGCGCCGCCTGCAGATCGGCTACAACCGTGCCGCCTCGCTGATGGAGCGCATGGAACTTGAGGGCATCGTGGGGCCAGCGAATCACGCCGGAAAACGCGAGATTCTCGTCGGCGACGAAGAAGGCGGCGGATACTGAAATCAAGCCCGCTTTTGCAGCATTTTTCACGGAAAAACGATATCTAAACGCGCCCAAATCGCGGTAAAAGTGGCGGCAACTCAGCGGGATGACGCGTTGAACGGAAGTCCAAGAGTTCGAATGACAAAGCATCACAGCCTCTCTTGCGCTTGCGCGCTCCTCGTCGCGGCTTCGCTCGCGAGCGGCATCACCTCCTCCTCGGCGCAGAATGTTCCGGTGCCCAAGCCCGCGCCGAAAGCGCGCGACCGCGACAATGCGCAGAACCAGATGAGCGCGACGGAAAAGCCGCCGCTGACCACGGGGGCGGCTCAGCAACCGCCGCCGACGCCGATCATCCCCGATCCGAAACGCAATGTGCCGGCGAACATCTTCGCCACCTTCGACGCCAACCAGAAGGCGCAGGCCACAAAAGTCTCGAACTATCTGTCGTCGCTGCAGCAGCTTTCCGGCAATTTCGTCCAGGTCGGCCCCGACGGCAGCAAGACCAAGGGCGATTTCTATATCCAGAAGCCCGGCAAGGTGCGCTTCGAATACGATCCGCCGACGCCGATCGCGATCATCGCCGACGGCTCCTCGCTCGCGGTGCGCGACCGCAAGCTGGCGACGCAGGATATCTATCCGCTGTCGCAGACGCCGCTGCGTTTCCTGCTCTCCGACCGCATCGATCTCTTGAAGGACACCAACGTCGTCAACGTCACCGCCGACGACGTCTTCATCAGCGTCACCATCGAGGAGAAGCAGGCGCTGATCGGCACGAGCCGGCTGATGCTGATGGTCGGCGCCAAGGACGGCCAGCTCAAGCAGTGGACCGTCACCGACCCGCAGGGCTACGACACCACGGTCGCCGTCTACAATCTCGACTCGAACAAGAAGCTCGACTCCGGCCTGTTCAAGATCGATTTCACCAACTACTCGACCCCGCCGGGCTAGCCGCCGATTCGTAGGGTGGGTAAGCGCAGCGTAACCCGCCGAGACGCGAGGCAGACGCGGTGGATTAGGCCTTCGGCTAATCCACCCTACGGGCTCTCCACTTTCATCACCGCGCGATACGCCGCCGCGATCATGTCGTCGATCTCGGCGGGCGGCGATTGCTTCGGCAGGAACATCCGCACCGCGCCGTAGGGCATCGCGATCAGCGCCGTCCGGCAGTGCAACTCCGACCGGCGCACGCGGCCGGCGAACGCTCCGACCACTTTCGCGGCGAACTTGTTGATCCCCGTGGCCTCGCGCCGCAGCGTCGCCGGCGTGCGCTCGTCGAGAAAATCCTCCTGCCGCCGCAGCGCGAGCAGCCCGGCCAGCGCAGGATGCTTGCGCGACCAGCGCGGCACCGTCAGCGCGGCCGCAAGTCCATCGCGCACGGTTGCAGCCGCATCCACCGCCGGCACGAATTCGGACTGAAAGCTGCGCACCGCCTTTAGCCACGCCTGCCCGAGGATTTCCTCGCGCGATTCGAAACGGTGATAGATCGAGCCGACGGTGGCGCCGGAAGCGGCCGCTAGCGACTGAATGGTGACGGGCCGCCCCATCGCCGCTTCGCCGGCGGCGGCCAGCAGCAATTCGTCGCGGTCGAACCTGGCGTGCCGGCCCATATCGATTTTCCCCGTTGATATTCTAGAATAATAATTTTATTATCTGCGTTGTCAATTCACCCGTGCGACGGAGGAGAAAAATGCTGAATGCTGGATTTGCCGCCGCGAGCGTGCTCGCTCTCGCAACCTTCGCGGTGCACACTTTTGTCGGCGGCATCTACGTGGTCCGCCCCCTGCTGGCGGTGGAAAGGCTGACGCGCGCGTCGCGCTGGCTGAACTACTATTGCTGGCACATGACAACGCTCACCTTGATCGTGATGGCCGCGATGTTCGCCTATGCGGCGTGGGAGCCGGCCGGGCGCGGCTTTGGGGTCCTGTTCACGGTGATGGCAGCCGCTTTCTCCGTGCTCTGCATCGCCATCGCCGTGAAAGGCGGCGTGCGCCCCTGGCGTTTCCCGCCCACCAGCCTGTTTGCGGCGGTCGCAGCGGCCGGACTATGGGGGTTGTCGGCCTGACGTGCCTGTGCACAACGGAGAGGACGGCGCCCCGATCCATGCTATGACGCACTTCCCCATGCGTTTCTCCCTGGCAACCTGGAACATCAATTCGGTGCGGCTGCGCATCGATCTCGTCGCCAAGTTCCTCAAGGCGGTGCGGCCCGACGTATTGTGCCTGCAGGAGACGAAATGCATCGACGACGCCTTTCCGCGCAAGCGCTTCAAGCGGCTCGGCTATGAGCATGTCGCGCTGAACGGGCAGAAGGGCTATCACGGCGTCGCCATCGTGTCGCGGTTGCCGTTCGACTCGAGCGACGTGCGCACCTTCTGCGACAAGATCGACTCCCGCCACATCTCGGTGTCCTTTGGCGAGAAGGCGCAGCTCGAAAAACCACTGGTGCTGCACAATTTCTATGTGCCCGCCGGCGGCGACGTCCCCGATCCCGCGCTCAATCCAAAATTCGGGCACAAGCTGCAATTCCTGGACGAGATGAAGGCCTGCGAGCCCTTGCATCCGCGCGGCGAGGACCGCCACATCCTGGTCGGCGATCTCAATGTCGCGCCGCATGAGAACGACGTCTGGTCGCACAAGCAGCTCCTGAAAGTGGTCTCGCACACGCCGATCGAGACGGAAAAACTGCTCGCCGCGCAAAGCCACGGCGAATGGTTCGACGTGGCGCGCGAGCGCATTCCGTTGTCCGAGAAGGTCTACACCTGGTGGAGCTACCGCGCCGCCGACTGGACCGTCGGCGACCGCGGCCGCCGGCTCGATCATATCTGGGTGTCGCGCGCGCTGAAGGACAAGGTCGCCGACTTCCGCATCCTGCGCGACGCCCGCGGCTGGGCGCGGCCGTCGGATCACGTGCCGGTCACGGCGGTGCTGGAGGTGTAAACGTTATACATCCACGTCGTCATTCCGGGGCGTGCGAAGCACGAGCCCGGAATCCATAACCACGATCGGGAGTATGGATTCCGGGCTCGCGCCTGGCGGCGCGCCCCGGAATGACGAGTGGAGATGTCATGTGCTCAGCTTGCCGCCCGCCATCAGAATATCGCTGGCGATCTGGCTGGTGCGGGTGGCGAATTCGTCGCGCAGGCGGCGCGCGGCGGCGGGATCGCTTTCCAGCACGCGCTGGAACAAGCTTCGCGGGATGCGGATGACGGAGGAATTGTCGAGCGCGGTCGCCGTCGACGGCCGCTTCATCGCCACCACCAGCGCGAGCTCGCCGATCAATGCAGTGGGGCCGGCGACGATCTCGGCGGAAACACCGTCGTCGATGCGAAACGCGCCGCGCTGCACGACGTAGCCGGCATCGGCCTCCTCGCCCGTGCTGAACAGCACGTCGCCGCGGCCAAAATTGCGCTGTTCGGAGCCGATCGCGAGCATGCGTAGCGAAGCCGATCCCAGCAGGCGAAGGGTCGGCACGCGCTCCAGCAGGGCTACATCATCTTCGATCGACATAGGGGCCGCGTCGCTCAGCGCTCGTTACGATTCGCGCGACCGAATCGTATCACGGCACCAGCTTGTAGCCACCGGCTTCCGTCACCAGGATTTCCGGGTTAGCCGCATCTTTTTCGATCTTCTGGCGCAGCCGGTAGATGTGGGTTTCCAGCGTGTGGGTGGTGACCCCGGAATTATAGCCCCAGACCTCCTGCAGCAGCGTCTCGCGCGACACCGGCTGCTGGCCGGCGCGGTAGAGGAAGCGCAGGATCGCGGTTTCCTTCTCGGTGAGCCGCACCTTCCGCGCATTCGCCGCGGTCAGCATCTTGGAGCCGGGGCGGAAGCTGTACGGGCCGACCGAGAACACCGCGTCCTCGCTCGCCTCGTGCTGGCGGAGCTGGGCGCGGATGCGCGCCAGCAGCACGGCGAAGCGGAACGGTTTTGCCACGTAATCATTCGCGCCGGATTCCAGGCCCAGGATGGTATCGGAATCGGTGTCGTGGCCGGTCAGCATGATGATCGGCGCCTTGAAGCCGCCCTTGCGTAAGCTACGCACCACCTCGCGGCCGTCGGTGTCGGGCAATCCGACATCCATCAGCACGAGGTCGGGCGCATCGTTCTTGGCGGCAGTGGCCCCTTTGGCGCCGGTATCGACAGCGGAAGCTTCGAACTCGTCGTGCAGCGACAACTGCTCGACGAGCGTGTCGCGCAAATCGTTGTCGTCATCCACAATCAATATCTTGCGGGCGTTGGCCATCGGTACGATCCTTAAGAGGCACAGGCAGCGGACACAAGCGGGGGATGCCTGGGCCGTTACGCAACTGAGAGAGCCGGCTGGTCACAGACCAATTCGTCTTGAAGTAAGGGGCTGTTACAGATTCTCAAGCCAGGGGCCAGTCTACTCCAGATTCCCCGGCGTTTTTCGATCATTGTGTTCTAACGACCTGAAATAGAGCAATTTGCCGCGCCGCGGCAACCGGGGAATTCGCGATTCGCATGGGAAGTCGTGCTATTTCAATCACTTATCAGACATCTGTGCGTGATCGCCCGCTCGCGATGATCCGCGTTAACCGCGCCGCCGGAGACCCGCGGCGCGGCTGGCTGGTGGCCGATGGCTGGACCATCCCGGTCGCGCTCGGGCGCGGCGGCATCAAGGCCAACAAGCGCGAAGGCGATGGCGGCACCCCGCGCGGCGTCTTTCATCCGAGGCGGCTGTGGTGGCGCGCCGATCGCCATGTCCGCCCCAGGACGCATCTTGCTGTGCGCGCGATTCGCGGCGACGACGCCTGGTGTGAGGATCCGGCAGACCGCCATTACAACCAGGCGATCCGCCGTGCGCAAGGCGAGGGCGGCGACCGCTTGCGGCGCGCGGATCACCTCTACGATTTCATTGTCGAGATCGACCACAACACCCGCCCGCGCATTGCGGGGCGCGGCAGCGCCGTGTTCCTGCATCTGGCGCGGGAAAACTTTTCGCCGACCGCTGGATGTGTTTCCATGACGCAGCCGGCCATGTTGCGATTATTGCGAAGGATGGGTCCGCGAACGCGGATCGTGATTGGATGAAGCACATTTTGGGGATGTCGCGTCATGCTCGAGAAGAATCAGATCGCAGCTGCCTCCAAGGCCCTGCATGAGCACTGGCGCGCCGGCACCAAGCTAACCGCGCTCGAGGACTGGTACCGCCCGACCAATCGCGCCGAAGGCTACGCCATCCAGGCCGCGATCGAGCGCTATTCCACCACGCATCTGTTCGGCTGGAAGATCGCCGCCACCAGCGAAGCCGGCCAGAAGCACATCAATGTCGCAGGTCCCATGGCGGGCCGCATCCTGGCGGAAACCGTGATTCCCGACGGCGGCAGCGCGTCGATGGCCGGCAACGCGATGGCGGTCGCCGAGCCGGAATTCGCCTTCCGCATGCGCGTCGACCTGCCAGCGCGCTCGGCGCCCTACAGCCTGCAGCAGGTGATTGACGCGGTGGACACCCTGCATCCCGCGATCGAGATCCCGGATTCGCGCTTTGCCGATTTTGTCAGTGCTGGCGAGGCGCAGCTGATCGCCGACAATGCCTGCGCCCATCTGTTCGTGCTGGGACCGGCGACGACCGCCGACTGGCGCGCCATGGACCTGATCGAGCATCGCCCCGTCATCACTCTGCGCGGTGAAACGTACATCGGCCATGGCAGGAACGTGCTTGGCGATCCCCGCATCGCGCTGGCTTGGCTAGCCAACGAACTGCGCCAGCACGGCATCAATTTGAAGGCGGGCAGGGTGGTGACCACAGGCACCTGCCACAAGCCGCTGCCGATTCAGGCCGGCGACTTTTGCGCCGCGGATTTCGGCCTGCTCGGCAAGGTGTCGGTGGGGTTCAGCTAGAGCGACGTTGCGACTGCCAGACCCTCGTCCTGAGGAGGGCGGAACGCGCGTCTCGAAGGATGCAGGCCCCGCCGGTGGCCTCGCCCTTCGAGACGGCTGCTGCGCAGCCTCCTCAGCGTGAGGGTCCGGCAGTCATCTCTGCCCAAAAATCGCCGACCCCACGCGCACGTGAGTCGCGCCCAACTGGATTGCCGTCGCAAAATCGGCGCTCATGCCCATCGACAGATTCTTCAAGCCATTACGCGCGGCGATCTTGGCGGTCAGCGCAAAATGCGGCGCCGGCGGCTGGTCGACCGGCGGGATGCACATCAGGCCGGAGATCTCCAGGCCGTACTTGTCGCGGCAGGCCGCGATGAACGCGTCGGCGTCATCAGGCGCGATGCCGGCCTTCTGCGGCTCCTCGCCGGTGTTGATCTGGACGAACAATTGCGGGTGACGGTTTTGCGATTTGATCTCCTTGGCCAGCGCCTGGCAGATGCTTGGACGGTCCACCGAATGAATGGCGTCGAACAGCGCCACCGCTTCCTTTGCCTTGTTCGACTGCAGCGGCCCGATCAAATGCAGCACGAGGCCGGGATGAGCCGACACCAGCGCCGGCCATTTCGCTTTCGCCTCCTGCACGCGATTTTCGCCGAACACGCGCTGCCCACTCGCAATCACAGGTGTGATTGCATCGGCGCCAAAGGTCTTCGACACCGCAATCAGCGTCACCGAGGCGCGATCGCGATGAAAATCCTTGCAGGCGCGCGCGATCTCCTGTTCCACCGCGGCAAGGCCGGTTGGTAAACGCGCGGTTACTGCAGCCGTTTCACTCGCCATTGTCTCGCTCACGGTCGCCCCCGAACCGGCGGGGTTTGCTTGAATTTTACCAAGTTCGGGAAGGGCTTTTTGATCCCTTCGCCTTACCCTGACATGGGGCAGGGACGAGGATGTCGCGCATCACTTTCGGCCGCTACAGGGCCAAACTCAAGAAGCTTTTGGGCATCCGCTTGCGGCTTGCCCTGCTCGGGCTGTTGCTGGTTGCGCCCTTGATGCTGGAACGCGCCCGTTCGCTGGAAGACATGCGCGGCAGACAGATCGCGCAGGCGTCCGAGGAATTCTCCCGCCTCGCCACGCATACCGCCGACACCCAGCGCGAGGTGATCTCCTCGGTGGAGACTATGCTGAAGTCGACCGCCTATATCCGGGCTTCCGTCGGCGTCGGACGAAGCTGTGAACTGCTGCGCGCCAGCCTGCCGAGCAACCTGCCCTGGATTCGCAGCATTGCGATCGTCAGCCGGACCGGACTGGTGCAGTGCTCCACCCTCAATTCACTGGTCGGGCTCAATCTTGCCGATCGCGACTATTTCAAGCAGGCGCAGCAATCCCGCGATTTCGTCTTCAGCGATTACCTGCTTGCCAAGACCAACAACCAGCCGATCATGGTGGCCGCCTACCCGGTGGCAGCCATCAATCCGGACGAGGATGCTGTCGTCGTCTCCGGCATCAGTCTCGACTGGATGTCGCGGCTGATGAACAATCTCGGTGGGCGGCCTGGCATCTCCTCTGTGCTGGTCGACAGCGCGGGCATCGTGCTTGCCGCGCCTCCCGACCAGGCCAGCATGATCGGCAGGTCGCTCGATGCGGTGCCTTTGATGTCGTCGATGGCCGAGAAGGCGCTCGCCTCGCGCGAGCCCGCCGGATCGATCGCGTTTACCGCCGCGGACGGCTCGAAGCGCGCCTTGAATTTTGCGCTGATCCCGGGAACGCAGTCGCGCCTGATCGTCAGCATCGACGAGAGCAAGGTCTCCGCCGCGATCAACCGCGAAATCCGTACCGCCTATCTGCAGCTTGCCTTCGTCTGCCTGTTCGTGCTGCTGGGCGCGCTGATCGGCGCGGAAAAGCTGATCATCGAGCCGATCGAGATGATGACGGGCATGGCCAGGCGCTTTGGCGAGGGCGACTGGGCCGCACGCGTCGCACGCAGCCGCCTGCCCGCCGAATTCGTGCCGCTGGCGCGCGCCTTCAACGCGATGGCGGCGCAGCTTTCCCAGCGCGAGCGCGAGATGGTCGCCACCAACGACCGCCTCACCGTGATGGCGTCCATCGACATGCTGTCGGGGCTGGCCAACCGCCGCGGCTTCCAGAGCCGGCTCGATTTCGAGTGGATGAAGGCCCAGCAATGTGGCAGCGAGCTGTCGCTGCTGATGATCGACGTCGACCATTTCAAGCTCTACAACGACACCTACGGTCACCCCGAGGGCGACGCCTGCCTCACAAAACTCGGCGAAGCGCTGGCCGGCATCGCCGCCGATCATCCGGGCTTTGCCGCCCGCTATGGCGGCGAGGAATTTTGCCTGCTGCTGCCCAACACCGGCGCGCTGCGCGCCATGGAGGCGGGCGAAACCATCCGCGCCGCGATCCAGGGCCTCGAAATGCCGCACGCGACCTCGAGCCACAAGGTCGTCACCGTCTCGATCGGCGTCGCCTCGACACTGCCTGGCGATGACCAGCGCCCCGGCGACCTGATCGAAGCGGCCGACGCCGCCCTCTACGCCGCCAAACACCGCGGCCGCAACACCGTGGTCGAGCACAGCTTCGTGCGGCTGGTGGACGAAGCGGGCATGGCGCTGGCGGGGTGAACCCTTCTCTCTTCGTCATTCCGGGGCGCCGCGAAGCGGCGAGCCGGAATCCATACGCCGTGACGATCGTCGGTCGGAGGAGGTCGATACCCTTCTTTGATCTAACTACCTCCTGTGATTATGGACTCCGGGCTCGCGCCTGCGGCGCGCCCCGGAATGACAAGGGCGGGAGATTCCGATTTTCAAAATACCGCTTGACAATTCCGTAAATCAGAACTATATTCCCGCCCATCCCGTGCCGTCTGAGGGGCGTATCATGATCGCCACGACACGTAGGCGCGGGTGGCGATGGGCCGCAGCTGGCGTCAGGTGATATCTTCACCCGGCGAAGCGTCTGCAGCGGCCGGTGAAATCGTGTGGTCCTGGCGCCGCGACCCTGGCGCTAC
>Ga0081539_10001063_pt1 | contig 50250 bp, 31 predicted proteins | sample TabmetS4T2R2_FD_71023 | JGI IMG/M metagenome (GOLD analysis project Ga0081539, IMG submission 71023) | Tabebuia heterophylla rhizosphere microbial communities from the University of Puerto Rico - S4T2R2 | ecosystem: Host-associated > Plants > Roots > Rhizosphere ... | reverse complement strand
GGGGTGTGTTTTCCCACCCCGCCCTTTCTTCCGCGGCGGGGGGGGGGGTAAAAACCCCACGCCACAGCGCCTGGGATTCTGTGCTCTGCGCTTCACGCGCTAACATTCAAAGAACTTAGTTTCCGAAAGAGTTCCGCCCTTCACCCCTCATCCCTTTCTTTCTTCATCCCTTCTTTTTTCCCAGAGCCATATTCCGCCGATCATTCCTAATCTATTTGAAACGATCTCAATTTCGGGGTTGGGATCGAAATTGATGTGTTGAGCATTACCTCCGCCTAAATAAAGTTTGTCGAAATTTGTGAGGATGCGCCAGTACTTGATGGCGCGTTGAAGCCTCCGGTTCCAGCGCTGTTTTCCGACTTCGAGATAAGCCTGATTGCCCAGTTGCTCTTCAAAGGTCTCGCCTTTTCGAAACGGTGCATGACCAATCTCCAGGTGCGGCGCCAGCCGTCCGTCCTCAAAGAGGCCGCTGCCGATGCCGGTGCCCAACGTAATCATCAGTTCGATGCCCCGCCCTTTGATCGCCCCCAGCCCCTGCATATCGGCGTCATTAATCACCTTCACCGGCTTGCGAAATTGCTTCAAGAGGGCGTCTTCCAGATTGAATCCGTGCCAAAACTCGTTGCCCAGATTCACGCAGGCGAGGATTCTACCGTTACGAACGACGCCGGGAAATCCGACCGAGATGCGGTCATATTCCGGGATTTGTGAAACCAGTATATTGAGGGCCGAGAGCAGAACTTCCGGGGGACATGGATGAGGCGTCTTGATGCGGACCGGATCGATCATCATCTTCCCATTCTCATCGAGAACCGTCGATTTCAATCGGGATCCACCGACGTCAATTGCCAATGTTTTCAAGCCCCTCTTGACCTTCCCATCCCTCGCCGCGGGCTTTTTCAATGAACTCATCGTCGCTTTCTTTTGGCCTCCTTGAGAAAATAAAATGAGGTTTGCTTTTGTTAGCCTGGGCATCTTTATGATTAAATCTTCTGGAGTCGGGATATTACTTAAATTACCAATAATTTAGAAGGAGACTAATGATGCGACGACGCAGGATGACAATTTTGGCCGCTTTATTCTCGATCACTATCGTCTGCGCAACGACCGCGCAGCCGACATCGAAGGTCAAGATTTTTGACCCGCTCGCAGTGGGTCCTTACCCGGTCGGCGTGACGACGACAGTCTTTGTCGATCATAGCCGCACCGACACTTTTACTAAAGCGCCTCGCACATTGGTGACTGAGATCTGGTATCCGGCGACGGACGATGCGCGCAATCTGCCCAAAAACAAATTCTCGAACTTCATTCCCGGCGGCGTCTCGCCGCAATTCGACTCGATGCTTAAAATTGCTTTTAAGAAGTCCGTGGCGGAATTTGATGAATTGTTCTGGAATTACGCGGTCCGTGATGCTCGCGTGCGGGATGGCAAATTCCCATTAATCATCTTCTCACACGGCAATCGAGGCAGCCGCTGGCAAAACACTTTCTGGTATGATTATCTGGCGAGTCACGGTTACGTCATCGTCTCTGCCGATCATACGGCCAATGCCATCGCAACGATCATTGAGGGTACCCCGATCTTTTTTCAAGAAAAGGAGCGTGCCAATTCCGCGACCGACCGTCCGAAAGATATGAGCTTTTTACTTGATGAAATGACCCGCTGGAACGGCGGAGCCGATAGTCGCTTCGCCGGTAAACTGGATCTGACCAATCCCGTCGCCTCGGGGATGTCATTTGGTTCGTACTCCGCGATTCGCGTCGCCGATGTCGATCAACGATTCAAAGTCGTGATCGGGATGTCAGCCGCGCCACCGGATCATCAAAACTTGACGGTTCCCTCACTCTATATGCTCGGCACCGAGGATCGAACCATCGGCACCAAAGGCAATGAATTAATCAGAGCAAATTATGCTAAACATACCGGCCCTTCCTTTCTCCTTGAAATGAAGAACGGCGGACACTACTCATTCACCGATATTTTTAAGATCAACAAGAACTTCGGCGACGGAGTCGGCCAGGGCAAACGGCATGATACCGGCGAGGTCTTCAACTACACTCCGATGGAGAAGACCTATCAAATTATAAATGCTTACAGCGTCGCATTTCTGGGATATTTTGTGAAAGGCCAGACCGAATACCTGCCTTTTATGCTAAAAAATCATTGGCCGGACGAATTGATCTGGGATGTTAAGGGGATAGATCAAAAGCAAGCGACAAACAAATAGGTACAATGACTTTCTCTTGATGTAACAAGGAGGAACCATGCTAAGGAAAATCTCACCTATCTTTTTAATTTTCTGTGCGCTGGCCCAATCCGCCCAGCGGGCTCAGACGGCGTTTCAGCCACAGAAGCCCGCAGCTGAAGAGCGCAGTCAGACGGCGAATCCTCCCCTCAAACAGACACCGACGACTCCGATTGAACAGTCGCTGACGACCCAGCAATTCGCCCAGCTGGTCGAAAAGTTCTCGGAGCCGAACGGTTATTTCGACACCGACAATTTGATCTCGAATGAAGCGTCGTATCTTCACGTCCTGGGCAAGATGCGCCAGATGAAAGTTTCAGGCGGCGCGTATATCGGGGTCGGACCCGATCAAAGTTTCTCATATATCGCTCAGATTCGACCTGACGTCGTCTTCATTCTCGACATTCGCCGCGACAATCTGCTGCAGCACTTTCTCTTTAAATCGATCTTCGCACTCTCGCGCAATCGCATGGAATATCTCTGCCTCCTCTTCGGCAAGCCGGCGCCGGCGGATTTGAAAGCCTGGGATTCGCGCAACATTCAAGACATTGTCGCCTATCTCGATAAAACTCCGGCCAAGCGTGAGTTGTTTGATGCGACCAGGACAAGCGTTCAAAACAAGGTGAAGAGTTTCGGTGTCAAACTCGAGTCGTCGGAGCTTGAAACGATCGGCCGCATTCACACGGCCTTCTTCGAGGGCGGACTAGATCTGAAATTCACCAGCCGCAATCGCCCTCCGCGGTATTACTATCCCAACTATCGCGATCTCTTGCTCGAAAAGGATTTGACCGGCAAACTCGGCAACTATCTCGCCGTCGAAGAAGACTTCCGTTTTCTGAAATCACTCGAAGAGCGCAATCTGGTCGTTCCCGTGGTGGGCAACCTCGCCGGCAATCATTCCCTCAAGAGCATCGCGCAATTTCTTCAGGAACGAGGCGAGCGCGTCTCGGCCTTCTACACCTCCAATGTGGAGTTCTATCTGATGCGCGGAGATGATTTCGAACACTTCGCCGACAATGTCAAACTGCTGCCGCGTGACGAAAAGAGCGTGATTATTCGCAGTTATTTTAACGGCACCTGGGGCTATCCGCATCCGCAATCCGTCTCCGGTTATTACAGCACTCAACTCCTGCAAACAATCGACAGCTTCGTCAAAGAGTACGCCAACGGCGGCTATCACTCGTATACCGATGTCATTAGTAAACATATGATCGAATTGAAATGAACCGTGCCGAAGACACGGCCGATCGATCCGGGAAACCTTCGCATCTTTAAACAGTCATCAGCGCAGAAACGATCAATGTCAGTCCGAAGATAGCTGTTCTCGAATCGGATTTAGCTGATCAGAGGAAAACCCGATGAAGATTGGATTCATGCGGCACCCAGTGCTCTGTTTTGCGCCCTGTGTAGCGCTCTCGCTGGTAGCCGTCGTCACTCATATCCTGCTGCCCTCGATTGCCGCCAACTTGCCGAGGCGCGAGGTGAAGTTCAAAAAGATCGTTTTAGACCGCGAATTCAGGTCCGAAGGCGTCGCCGTCGCGGATGTCAATCGCGATGGCAAACTCGATGTCATGGCGGGCAACCTATGGTACGAAGCGCCCAACTGGACGCCGCATGAGATTCAGCCCGTCAAACAATTCGACGCGGCGAAAGCCTGGAGCAACAGCTTCATCAACTTCGCCGTTGACGTCAACCAGGACGGATGGCCGGACGAGATTCGCATCGATATGCCGGGCACACAACCCATCGTCTGGCATGAAAATCCCAAAGGCCGCAATGTCCATTGGCCCGAGCACCAGATCTTCCGCAACGCTTGTAATGAAAGCCCAATTCTCGCGCCTCTCTTCAACGCCGGCCCCGAGCCTGTCCTGATCTTCTCTTTTGACGATTCACAGATGGCCTGGTATCAACCGGGTAAGGAACCGATCGCTCAATTCGATGCTCACCCGATCAGTGAGAAAATCGCCAAAGATCACGCCAAAGATCACGGCGTATTTCGATTCTCGCATGGATTGGGAGTCGGCGACGTCAACGGCGATGGGCGAAACGACGTCCTGATCAAGACCGGTTATTGGGAAGCGCCGCAGGATCCGCGGCAAGGGCCATGGAAATTTGTTCCGGCCAATCTCGGCGATGACTGTGCTCAAATGCACGTGGCCGATGTCAACGCCGACGGTCTGCCCGATGTGTTGAGCAGTTCTGCCCATAAAATCGGCGTCTGGTGGCATGAACAACGCAAGACCGCGGACGGCAAACCCGAATTTGTCACGCATGCGATCGATGAAAGCTTCTCGCAATCTCACTCGCTCGAACTCGCGGATCTTAACGGCGACGGCGTCAAAGACCTGATCACCGGCAAACGATTCTGGGCGCATGGACCGACCGGCGATGTCAATCCCGGCGATCCGGCCGTCATCGTCTGGTTCGAATTACAACGCCAGGGCAAAGAGGTCAAATGGATCAAGCATGAGATCGATCATGATTCCGGGATCGGCACTCAATTCGTCGTCACCGACCTCAATCATGACCAGTTGCCTGATATCGTCACCTCAAATAAAAAAGGCGTATTCCTTTTTATTCAACAAAAATAGCCGGGACACCAACAAGACGGATGGATGAGTAAGGTCCACCTGCTATCTCGGAGTGGGTCAAATGCAAATTGTGAAGAAGAAGGTTTACGATGTGTGCGTGATCGGCTCCGGCGCGGCTGGCGGTTTTGTCGCCAAAGAATTAACAGCGGCCGGCGCGGAGACGATCCTGCTTGAAGCAGGCGACAGAGGAAAGATCGAAGACCTCCACATCCACGATTGGCCTTACGATTTGCCGAAACGCGGTTTCGGCCTCTCCAAACAGGCCTCGCTCTATCAAGATAACATCGGTCGCGAGATCGAGTATCAGGGTGATCGGATCGGGATTGACCGCATCCGGACGCTCGGCGGGCGGACGTTCCACTGGAACGCGGCCTGTTTCCGTTTCTCGGCCGATGACTTTCGCGAAAGGACGCTCAACGGCATCGAAGAGGATTGGCCGTTGAGTTATGAGGAGCTCTCCCCTTTTTACGATTACGTCGAACGCGAAATGCACGTCTTCGGATCACGTGAAGGTCTGGCCGTATTGCCCGACGGCAATTTCGTCGCTGAACCTCCACGGCTGCGCTGTTCTGAAGTCATTGCGCGCAAAAAACTCTCGAGGGCCGGCATCAAACTGATTCCGACACGCAAAGCCGTGCTGCTCAAAAGCCGTAATGGCCGCGGCGGATGCCACTTTTGCGGGCACTGCATGGATGTCTGCGATGTGCGCGCCGTCTGGTCGAGCGATATCACGGTCATTCCCGAAGCCCTCGCGACCGGCAAACTCACATTGCGCTTGAACGCTCTGGCCAGAAAGATCATGGTCGATAATGATGGCCGTGTTTCAGGAGTCTCAATCGTCGATCGCAAGACCGGCAAAGAAGAAGAGGTTTATGCGCGAGCCGTCGTCGTCAGTTGCGCTTCGATCGAATCGGCGCGGCTGTTGCTCAACTCCGCCTGTGAGAAGTATCCGAACGGGCTGGCCAACTCGAATGATCTGGTCGGACGCTATCTCGGCGGACATCTCGTCAACAACGCCACGGGATATCTGAGAGAGATCATCGGAGCCGACACCTTCGCGGGCGACGGAATGACCGACCATGCCTACATTCCTCGTTTCAATCAGACGAGGGGCAAGAAAGACTACGCCGGCGGTTTCGGAATGCAGCTCAATTTCAGCAACTGGATGTGGCCGCACCATGCGCGTTCGGTCAGAGGTTTTGGAGCCGCGTTCAAAAAGAGGGTCGCGGAATTGCAGCCGGCGATGTTCCAGATCGGAGCCTTTGGGAAGGTCGAGCAACGTTACGAGAACCGCATCACGGTCGATCCACGGAAAGCCGACAAGTTCGGAATCCCGATTCCCATCATCAAATTCAAATGGGGCGAGAATGATCTGAAACTTTTCAAAGATATGACCGAAAGCATGTACGAGGTATTCGAGACCTGTGGGTTGGACCTGCTGTTAAAGGGAAATGAAAAACCGGACGGGTTCGCCAGTCACGAGGTCGGGACATGCCGCATGGGCAAAGATTCGAAGACCTCCGTTTTGAACTCGTATTGCCAAACACACGAGATCAATAATCTGTTCGTGATCGACGGCAGTTGTTTTACGACCTTTTCCGAAAAGAATCCGACCTTGACGATTGCCGCGATCGCCGTCCGCAGCGCTCGTTACATCGCAAAACAGGGAAAGCGAGGAGAGCTGTAGTCTTACTCCGCCAAAATTCGCAACAGTTCATCAATAAATCCGGATTGCCCTTTTAAAATTTTCTGTTTTGCGGCTTCAATGCCGAACCATTCAGCACGATCGACCTCGGGAAATTTCTGCCATTTGCCTGACCGCGGCGGCCATTGCATCGAGAAGGTGTTGCTTTTGATCGCGGAAGCATCACAGTCGCCTTCGACCGCCCACGCGTGAACGATCTTCCCTCCCGGCTGTTTGAGAGGAGTCAGCGGGAGGAATTGTCCAGCGACGGGGAATCCCGTCTCTTCTTCAAACTCCCGTTTGGCCGCTGCGAGCGGATCTTCATCCTGATCGAATAACCCTTTGGGTATCGACCACGAACCCAGGTCCTTCTTCTCCCAGAACGGCCCTCCGTGATGGACCAGGAAGACCTCGATCATCCCTCCACGTCGTCGATACATGAGCAATCCTGCACTGTTCTTGGCCATGATCACCTTTCTAACGCCCGCCCACTGATCCCTGATCCATGATTCTTTTTTATCGATCTCAGGGACCATGGACCAAGGATCAGTTTCGGTTCAACCCTCAATGAGGAATTATCCAGGGGATGACGAATGCGTAGATCATGACGATAATTCCAACCAACGCGGCAAGTACGATACTGTGTTTGAAGACGGCTTTAAAAATTGCCGCTTCGTTACCGGCTTGATGCGTTGCCGCGCTTGAGACGACGATCGATTGTGCATCGATCATCTTACCCATCACGCCACCGGCGGAGTTGGCCGAGGCCATCAAGATCGGGCTCAAGTTCAATTGCTCCGCAGTCACTTTCTGTAGATTCCCGAAGAGCGCATTCGACCCGGCATCGGTTCCCGTCAATGCCACGCCAAGCCATCCGAGCATGGTTCCGAAAAAAGGATAGAGCATTCCCGTCTTCGTCATACTCAATCCCATGACCGTATCCATGCCGGAATAACGCGTGATGAAAGCCAGCCCGACCATAAAACTGATTGCCAACAATGAGGGGACGAGTTCCTTGAATGTTCGCCCGAGAATTTTCATGATCAGGCTGATGGGCATTCCGAGTAAGAGCGCAGAGATAATGGCGCCGATAAAGATCGCCGTCCCCGGCAATGAAGTGACATTTAAATCGGTGATCGCCGCTTCAGGCGTCGGCTTGGGCGCAACCGGCGGGACTTTCAAGACCGCGTTATGCAGGAGCGGCATGGGCGGCTTAAGGACGTCGAAGCTCAAGTGCTTGTTAATCGCCGGCAAACCGAAGATGAAGATAAAGACCGAAGCCAGCAGAAACGGCGACCAGCCCTTGAGAACCGCTGCGGTTGAATGTTGACGCGAGATTTCTCTGTTCTCTGTCGCCGGATTTTTCAAGATCGTCTTCGGCCTCCAGAGTTTCAAGAATAAGACCATCGTTAGTAATGAAAAGAGCGCCGAGACAACGTCAACCAGGCTGTTGTCTCGAAAGTTCGACCAGTAAAATTGCATGAGCGCGAATGATAATCCGCTGACCACGAGCGCCGGCCAGACTGAAAATGTTTCTCGCCACCCGACCATGCTCCGCACCAACCATAACGGCAGAATCGCGGAGAGTGGCGGCAGAATCCGGCCGGTCATCTCGCTCAACGCCATTTCGGAAAGCCCTGTCACGCCGGCCAAAACTCGAATCGGATTGCCCACTCCGCCCCAGGCGACCGGCGCGGTATTGGCCACCAGGCACAGGGTCGCGGCTTGAAACGGATCGAATCCCAGGCCGATCAGAAACGCTCCGGCAATTGCGACCGGCGCCCCGCCTCCCCCCGTGCCTTCGAGAAAGGCTCCAAAGCAAAACGCAATCAGAATCAATTGCAACCGCTTATCCGACGAGAGCGAGGCGATCGACTCTTTCATCACCTGAAACTGGCCCGTCTCAACCGCAATGTTGTAAAGAAAGATCGAGGCGATGATAATCCATGCAATCCGAAACAATCCAAAGATCACTCCATGCAAGGTTGCGGCCCCTACCATCATAGCGGGCATGCCAAAGACGACCAGCGCGAGCAGCACAGCCATCAACATTCCGCATAAGGCCGATACCCAAACTCGTTTCTTGAGCACCACCAGCACAAAGAAAAGCGTCAGCACCGGTAAGGCGGCAACGGCGGTCGATAGCGGCCAGGAACCCAGTGGATCGTAATTTTGTGTCCACGTCACTAAAATTATTCCTCCTTGTTCGGATCTTAAAGGAATGAACTGATCCCTGGTCCCTGAGATTTATATAAAGAGGATCAGGGACCAGGGTCATGGATCAGGGGTCAGAAAAAGGCGCAATCTTGTCCAATCCTTTGCGCCTTCCACTCATTTTCTCTTCTTCTGTCACGTCTCGGTTTTGATCACCGATCGTTTGGGCAATGTTCAATACCTCCAGCTTGTCAGATCCGATCCGGGCGGCGCGCTCTTTTTTATCCGCTCCAGAATCTTCGGAACGTACATCTGGTTATATCTCAATCGCGAGAGATGATTGGGCAGGTGATGATCGCCATTCCAGCAGTGCTCCATGCGATCGCCATAATCCACCTCGCCGCCATAAAACGGGTTGGTCGTCCCCTTCAGAAACTCTTCGACCAGGTAGACTGCGTTATTGAGGTAGTAATTATCCATATCACCGCAATAGATCCGGATCTTGCCTTCCAGCTTGGGACCGAGCGCCTTCCAGTCGCGTCTCATGATGTGACCGAGATCGTAATGTTCACGCCAGTATTCAGCCACCGAATGATCAATCTCTCCCGTCATCTTGTCCCATATTCGTTTCGGATAACCGTCAGGGCCGACTGGTGAAAATACCGCTTCCCAGATATCCCACTGATCGCCCGAGCGGCTTTTGGTGCCGAGCACCAGTTCGCGACGATTCATCTCTTCGAGCGTCGCGGTGAGGTGGCCCAGGTAGTTGCGGTATCCGGGCCGCGGCGTCCGCTTCCATTGGCTTTCTACATAATAGGCGTTCTTGTCCTCATAGATATTGACGGTGGTGTAAGCCCGGAAATCGATCGGATCGGGACAGGCGGCAAAGCATCCGTTGTACATGTCGGGATAAAAGACCTGCGTCGCCAGGGCTTCCCAGCCACCGGTCGAGCCGCCGTAGGTGAAACGCGACCATCCCTTGCCCAGACAACGGAATTTTTCTTCGAGATACGGGATCAATTCGTAATTAATGGCATCGCCATATGGTCCCAAATTGGCCGAATTCACCGCATATGAATCGTCATAGTAAGGATTGGCATGTTGAATTTCGATAATGACAAATCGTGGAAAGTTAGGACCAGTCCATTCTCGATAAAACTGGTAGGCGTATTCCTGTTGAATTTTATTATAACCTTTGACCTTGAAGCGTTCGCTGTAATCGGGCTCAAGTTTAGGGTCGGGCGGCGTCTCTCGAAATCCGCCGAAGGTATTAGGGAAATGCCCGTGAAATACCATGAGCGGGTATCGAGCCTCGGGATGTTCCTCAAATCCATGAGGCAACAAAACGCAGGCCCCAAGTTCCATCGGTCTGCCCCAAAATTCCGTCAGCTTCTTGCTCTTAATTTTGAGATATTTGATGTACTTAGTGTCTTGCGGCGGAGTAATCTGAGGTATCTCTTGATCGAGCGTCAGCGATATAGTCTCCGCTTTGTTGGGATCTATTTTGATCTGTTTCGGCTTGCTATAGATGTTTCCCGGAGCGAGATTCCAATGCTGGCCTTCCCCCCGATCCATCGGTAACTTAACAGTATGTCCGTCGGAACGGCGAAAGGTTTCATATTTGTGCAGCAAGGCCTGCACCCAGTAAGTGCCCGGCGGAATTTGGTTCAGACTTTTGAGCGGATATCCCAGAACGCTGCCGTCGATCAAAGCCTCCTGGCCGGCTTTCAAACCGTCAACATCGATGCCAAAAATCACTTGTGTCTTTGGTGAATCGTCGATTTGAAAACGCGGCTCTTTCGAACCGTCGGCCGAGACCATGAGAAGCATCCGCCCGTCAAGCGGGGCCTGGCTGCGCTCGGCGGGAAAAGAGATGGCAAATCGTTGCTGACCACCCTGTCCGCTCTCTTTCATCTCTCCGGTGAGAGGCAAGATGAATAACGCGAGTACGGATGCAAGGTAGATGGAAGTCCTCTTCAACTTCATCTCCTTCATAACACCTCCGCGGAATACTGAGAGAGGATGATCTTACGGGGTGAGGCGCGTCGCCTGATGAGCGACCATCTGCCAACGGCCTTTCTGTTTGACGTAAACATGCAAGCATCTGGCATTGGTATCTATTTTGTTGTTTCGGCTGGTCACGTGGACCTGCCAATGGGAATTGACCACTGCGGTATCGCCATAAACAGTGACTCTGATATCGTCCCGCTTCATCGATTCGTACTTCGTCACGCCTGATTTGATGTTACCGATATAAGTCGCCTTGTCATCCACGGCTCCGCTCGAATGAGTATAGATCAAGCTGTCGGCGTAAATCCGATCGAGGGCGGCGACATCGGACTTGAGCAGGGCGTCTTCCCACTCTTGCTCCAATTTCAGGATCGCCTGTTCGACCGGATTTTGGGCGCTCCGCGCCTTTTTATCATCCTGTGAATAAGCAAAAATCGACACTGCGAGGAAGAAGACCGCAATCAAAAGTACTTGTCTCATGGAAACAGTCCTTTCAGTCATGATTTTCGGAACTATTCGATTTTACTGCTTTGATTCCGCCGGGAGGTTGGAACTGATCCGGCGGTTTCGGCTAATGGTGCCAAGATCTATGAGTTGTGGCAAGAGCAACCGGCCAATGTCGCAATAAACTTGAAGCTCTCATAATTCATTAATCAACAGATCTTCGTAGTTGTCCGGTCTTCTGATCATCGAGATTTCCCCGCCCTCTTCGATCAATACCGCCGCCGGGAAAGGACGGCCGTTATATGCCGTCATCTGCGACATGGTATAGGCGCCGGTATTGAGCATGGCGATCATCTCGCCGGCCTGAACATTCGCGGGCAACAATCGCCGGTCGGGCAAACGGCCTTCTCCGTGCATGTCGAAGTAGACGTCTCCGCCGTCGCATAAAGGTCCCGCCATGCGGTAACGGGAGGTGTGAGGTTCAGCCGCACGCGAACCATCGACCGCGTGATAATACCATTGGTACATGACCATCGAGAGCATGAGGTTGTATCCGGCGTCGGTCAGCACCCAATCTTCTCCGGTCTCGGGGCGGTGTTTGATGTTGCGCACGGTCGTCAGGATGGTGACGGCATCGCCAATCACGGCGCGCCCCGGTTCCATGACAATCTCCAACTCCTCGAGCAATCGCTCGGCGTCCGCCGCTCTCGCTGAAGATCGTACGCTTTCAATCGCCGCTTTCATCATCTCCGCCGAAGAGAGCCTGGCGCCGAGCATGGCGCGTTCGTTTTCGCCGATCTCGCCGGCCTGCGCCTCGTCGCGGAGGTAATTCGTCGGAATGCCGCCACCGATGTTGATGTGTTGCAGTCGATGTCCGGTCTCGCGATAAAGCCAAAGCAAGTGTTCCCACATTGCAACGAAAGCTTCCGCGTACGGTTCGGGGTCCGGCGTCTGTGATCCGACGTGAATATGAAGTCCGGCGAGGTTGATCGACTCGGGCCGGTTCAGCGCGCGCAGCATCATCTCTCGCGCCTGGGCGGGTGAAACGCCGAACTTGGAAGTGTAGAGCGCGGTCTGCAATCCGGCGTGTGAACGGGTGCCGACGCCGGCGACCAATCGCACCGTCACATTAGCGCGCTTCTTCAATTTAACGGCGACCTGTTCAACCAGTTCCAGTTCAAATGGCGAATCGAGGTTGATGGTATAGATGCCCGCATCGATCGCTTCGGCAATCTCTCGCTCCGTCTTCGCGATGCCGTTCATCTCGATCTGGTCGGGAGTAAAACCGGCGCGCAAGGCTCTGAACAGCTCGCCGCCTGAGTTGGCCTCGACATCGATCCCGGCCTTGCGCACTACTCGCAAGACGCCGAGCGTGTTATTGGCCTTCGAGGCGTAACACAACTTGAGTTTGGGATGAAACTTTTTCGCCTCAAGCAATTGCGCGATGTTGTGGCGGATGCGCGGAGCGGAGATCACGAATAACGGCGTATCGAATTCGCGCGCGAGTTCGGCCACGTCCACGCCGTTGATATGGAGATGATTGTTTCGGACTTCCAGATAATCGGCGATAGACCAACCCGGTTGGGAAGAGATCGGATTTTGAGTCACTGAAAAAGACCTTCCTGCTTTGCTCTCGATTTAAAGCGTAAATTAAATGAAAACCGGAGAGAACGCAAAAGATGCGAGATCAATAGAAAAGGTTTTTCCGGCTTCTCAAGCGGTGAGCAACGCGATCGCACTCGCGATAATAAAGTTGGATTGTCGCAGGGCTTCCTCCGCATCCTCACGCGTCACGCTCACACGACGCATGACAATTGCCACACGTAAATCCCAATTCGCCGCTTCAAGCGCGGCCCGTGCCCCTGATTCATCAAGATCACATTCTGCCATGACAATTCCGATGGCGCGCTGACGCAGTTTGACATTACGAGGCTGCAAATTGGTCATGCGATTGCCGGTCACATAACCGAGCCGCAACATGGCCATCGTCGAAAGCATATTCAACACGAGCTTCTGTGCGGTGCCGGCTTTGAGCCGGGTGGAACCGGCGATGACCTCGGGTCCGACGATCGGCTCAATCGGGATCTCGACGGCACGAGCAAGCTCGGTATTTTCATTGCAGGTGATGCCAACCGTCAAAGCTCCCACGCCCCGCGCGTATTCGACCGCGCCGATGGTATACGGCGTGCGCCCGCTGGCCGCAATCCCAACAACCACGTCCTGAGCGCCGATGCCGCGCATTTGCATGTCCTTTGCTCCGGCCTCGCGGCTATCTTCCGAAACCTCCACCGCTCGATGACATGCGTCGTAACCTCCGGCGATGACGCCTTGCACCAATTCCGGCGAAACTCCGAAAGTCGGCGGGCATTCCGCGGCATCCAACACACCAAGCCTGCCGCTGGTCCCGGCGCCGACATAATAAAGATGGCCGCCGCGTCCCAGCCTCTCGGCAATTCCGTCAACGGCCCGCGCGACTGCCGGCAGAACTTCTTCCACGGCCTCGGCGACTCTCTTGTCCTCATTGTTGATCGTCCGCAATGCGTCGAGTGTTGAGAGGCGATCGATCTCACTCGTCTTCGGATTGATTTGCTCTGTGGTATTCATGCTGGAGCAAAGATAGATGCCGTGCCGCCGAATTGCAATCAGGCAGCGAACACCTGGAAAGCGCGTGCAGCGCCTGAGAGGCGAGAGGTGAAATCAGCCGGGTGATCGCTCAGCAGGTCCCGTCACTTTTCGACTTGCAAACGGAGGTAGCTCAAGATCCGGCCCAGATGTCCATACCGCGCATACCAGACCTTCTTCTCCTGAAAATTGAACTCGCCGGCCACAGCCTTAAGTAGTTCCGCTCCGGCAATGAGCTGATGAGTCATGAAAGTATTTCTCACCGCTTCCAACTCTTGTTCAATTTCTCCTCGCAACTTCCGATTGCGGATGCGGGACAGATCAGGATTGAGTAATGTCCACGGAGCGGCGGTCGCTTTGTCGGCGAAGGCCGCGACGTCCTGGGCGGTGATGGGGACAAACGTTTGCCGATTCTCCGGAGAGAGCAGCGTCACCAGCGCCCAGACGATGTCTCCCGTCAGATAGATTCGCTCGCGATTGACCAGCCCCGGTTTATTCGCTTGCTCTTTGCGCAGCGCCTGGCGGAAAGAAGCTGTGCCTGGAGAATCCGCGCGTTGAATGAAGGTGGGCAGATCATCGACACTCTCCATGTTTCGGCTGATCTCGTTGGCGAAGCTCATCGTCCCCAGGGGAATGTTCATCGTGATGGAACCGTACCTCGGCGGTCCGGATGTCGGATACTTCAATAATTGGTAGCCGCCTTTTGTGTGATCGCTGCCGATCTCGATCAGCACGGAAGAGTCCCGATTATCGATCAGTGTCGAACCGACCTTCTCTCGCTGAGGGATCGTCCCGACAATGCCGAGCTGAACATCGGTTTCGGCATCAAGGAAGTTCAGCGTCTTGCTGGTCGCTTTGCCGAGTGCGCTGACGAGGTCTTCCGGACGATCGGCGCCCAATCCGCAACTGCCGATCAGATAGATGTGTTTAACGGGCACATGGTATTGTTGATCTAATCGTGACAGCAACTTTTGAGCGGTCTGGGTGGCGACCGCGACGACTTGCGGCGAGAACTTTCCATGGTCGCTGCGCCAGAGGGGCAGGCGGACGAATTCCGAGTAGACGAGCCTCAGATTGGGCTCTTCGTTTGGAAAGAAGCGAAAGGCGGCGGCCTTAATGCCCTCGGCACTCAGTTCAACAGCGGCATAGAGATTATCCGGATTGGCTTGAGAGGTTATTTGCCCCACCGCCGCGGGCGCACTACCGAGCAAGAGATACCCGGAGATGGCCAGCTTTATCAATAAGCCTGCAAGGAACTCACTCGGTTTAATCTGACGACTCATAGTAGAGACCTTAGCATCCGCATCTACTGTGTCTCCTGCGCAAAGACGAAGGTCAAAACGCCTTCGGCCTTGACGGGGACACCGTTGATGATGGTTGGTTTAAAGACCCATTGGAGCGCGGCCTTGACAGCCGTGCTGCGCAACGCCAGGTTGCCGCTGATAGCTGTCGCGTTCATGACCCGCCCCTCTTCTGAAATAGTGATTCGGACTTCGACCCGTCCGTAAGCATCCATCCTCTTTGCGCTCGCCGGGTAGGTCGGTTTGACCTTGGTGATGGCGTTGTCACTCAAGGTATTTTCCGAGATTTTGACGGGTCCTTGGGGACGAGCGGGCGCCGGTGGGGGCGGCATCTCGCCTTTACTCAAATCATTCGCCCGAGAGCTATTGTCAAAACCAGGACTCGGTTGTGACGCGCGGTCTCCAAGAGGCTGGGAAATGAGCTGAAGCGGACGTCTTCGAATCTCGGGCAAATTGACGGGCATGCTCTTGGTCGCAACCGGCTGCGGGTTATTCAAGATCGCCGGCAGGTCGCGCAGCCGGCGAACCTGGTAGAGTTGATCATCAACCTCGACCACTGCCCGAAAGAAAGCGGGATATTCGTTGAGCCCTTTTTTAAAGGTACCAACGCTGATCGCGACAACGACTTTACGGCCATCGGCGAGGATGGCATTGGCTTGCGCACAAGCCGGCAGGTCCGGCCCTTCATCGCCCGATCCACTGATCGGATCGCCACATTCAGTCAATTGCCAGACTACTCCGGCCTGCGGACCGACGAACTGATTGAACCAGGACGCAAATGGACGATTGGGCAACTCTGCGTCTAAACCGGAGGCCGGTGTTTGTTGAGCCAGATCCAGCGCCTGTTTCTTGAACGATGCCGTCTGGGGCGTGCCGGTCACACTCCCGGTCACACTGCCCCCAGTGACACTGATCAATAAAATAATCGCAGTTGCAATGCTCTTCATCATGGTTAGATCCGCCGGGAATTCGGCAGAAGCGAACGCGGCACACGCCGGATCAATTGAAGGCGCGAGAAGTTCTTCCCGTCGTTTCGCGTCCTCGATTGATCCGGCGTGTGTCGCATTCGCTTCTTCGATTCGGCATCCATCTCAACTTCGATTAGAAGTTGAGTTTGAGTGCTAACTGAATAATGCGCGGGTCATAAGCCGATGTGAACCCGCGAAAGCGGCTCGCCGGAATATCCGCACTGCCTTCAACTCGCACGTCCTTTATTCCCAATTGATCAAGGTAGAGGACACCGCCGGTGATGCGGTTCACTTCCTTGTAGTTGACGTGATTGAAGAGATTGAACGCGTCAAAGATGAATTCAAGCGAGCGTTGAGTATCGGTGTTTAAGCGGAAGCGCCGCCCCAATCGCAGGTCAGCATTGAAAAAGCTGGGTCCGAGGCCGCTATTTCGTCCAACCGCGAATGGACGGTCATTCTTATTGTTGTCGAGGTTAATATCAATTCCCGTTTGAATGTCGAACGGGTAGCCGCTCCGCATCGTGACGATCGGAGAGATATAGAAATCAGCGAGCATTCGCTGGTACCAGGCGCCGCCTTTATAGGGGCTGTCAAAGATTCCAGCCACCGACAGCCGATGGCGGACATCGAATGCCGACAGGCTGCGCTCGGCCCGGACGTTGGTCGGATCCTGCGGCCCCAGGTCGAAATTGAGGTCGGTCGCATCGTCGATCGCTTTCCCATACGTGTAAGACGCGATCATCTGGTAATAGCGGCTGAAACGTTTGTTCACGGCGACAGTCAAGCCGTGATAGATCGAGTTGCCCGCCGTCTCCAGGACGAAATCCGCCAATCGCGTCGGATTGGCGCGCCCGAGGAGCGCCGGCCGCCCAAAAGCGTCGAGCACCGACGGGTTCGGCAGAGCATTGACCTGCCGGTTACGAATCAACTTCACGCCGTGATTGAGTTCGTAATTGACCGAGACCATCCAATCCCGGCCCATCTGCCGGTCAATCCCGATGCTGGTCTGAAAGCTGTAAGGATTGACGGCGTTATCATCCAATCGCAGTACCAGCCGATTGGTGCTCGTCTCGCGAGTCAACCCAAGCAGCGACGAGTAGGCAGATTCGGGAATCGTCCCGCCCGAAGGGAAAGTCAAAAGCCCGCGCTCGACCAGTTGTCGATAGAAACAGAATGACGGCGGCATCCCCGCAGCCAGAGCCTGGCCACAGGGAGAATTCGCGGCGACCGGCGTCAAACGCGGGTCGGCCGAGACCAGGATGTTAGTGATCTGCTCCTTGCCCAGAATTGCCGAGATGAAAGCCGTCGCCGTATAGAGTGATTGATAATAGACGCCGCCGCCGCCGCGGATCACCGTTCGCCCATCCTTGAATGGAGAGTATGCGAAACCGAAGCGCGGGCCAAAATTATTGGTGTCTCGCGGAGTCCCGGCGGGCTGTAAATCATAGTCGTAACGCAGACCGTAGTTCAGTTGCAGATTTGGACTCAAGCGCCAATTGTCTTGCCAGTAGAACCCGATGATATGGCCGGTGAGTTCCGAGTTCGGATTGCCGAAACCCTGATTGATGGCACGCGCAAAACCGAAGTTCATCTGCTGCACCATCGTCAACGGCTGCTTCGTCACCACTGCAGCGAGGTCGGAACGTCCCAGGCCGCCCGCCGACCGCGGAGTATTGAGCGCCGTGGTCAGTTGCGTCGAGGCCGTGTTCCCCAGGACCAGACTGAGCGGCACGGGCAATTGCGCGAAATCGATGCTGCCGCCCAGATAGATCGCCGTATAGTTATCAAAAGTGTAGCGATTGACATCGCCGCCGAATTTGAAATTGTGATTGCCGCTGGCATAGCTCAGGTTATCGAGAAATTGGAAGCGCCGCTGGATTCGATCCGAAGGCGAGTTGAATTGGCGCCCGAAGGAACCGATGCCGGCAACGTCGAAACGCGGTCCATACGGATCTACCGTATCGGAATTGAAGACATTGCGCGCGAATTGGAATCGGAATTCATTCGACGCTTCTTCATTGAAGACATGCGTTTCGCCAACCGCGAAGGAGTGATCGTGAACGGCGATGTTGTAACCGGCGGACGGCGCGATCAGACCGCCGATGCCGGTGTTATGCTGGCTGTCGTTGGTCAAAGCGTAACGGAAGAAGAGGTAATCCTTCTCATCGAAAGCGTGGTTGAACCTGAAACTGGTTGTGGTCGAAGTCTCATTGATGGGAAAAGCGCCGGTCGATCCGGCAAGCCAATTATAAGTGATCCGATTGAGCGGAAACGCTCCGCTGGCAGCCGGAAATTGGCTCTCCGCCGAAGTCGTCAGGAGCGCCTGGAGCTGCCGTCCCTGCGCCATAAATGTCGGCGAGCCTGACCCGATGAGAGTGTTGATCAGATCTTGTTGGCCCGTGGTCGGCCGCAAAATCGAGGGATCGCTCAGGATCGACGTGAAAGCCGATTCACGCCGGACCAACCCTTCATAAGCGGCGAAGAAGAATGTTTTATCCTTGAAGAAAGGTCCGCCGATCGTGAATCCGGGTTGGTTTCTTTTAAATGGCGGATCCTGAATCGTCTTGGCGAAAGCATTCCGAGCATCGAGCCATTCGTTGCGGAAATAATTGTAGACGCCACCGTGATATTGGTTGGCGCCGCTCTTTGAGACGATATTGATGACGCCGCCCGATGCGCGACCGAACTCGGCGTTGTAGCTGTGACGGTTGATCTGGAACTCGCGCACGGCTTCCTGGCTGATGGTTGGACGCACGCCGTTGCTCGCAATGTCGTTATTGTCCACACCATCGATCAGAACGCTGTTGGCGCGCCCGCTCTGTCCGGCGAACGAGAGTCCCGAAGTTTGAAGGTAGGGGATCTGGGTGCCGGTGACCGCCGGGCTCTCTTCGACCACGCCCGGAGTCAGCTTGACAAAGTCGAGGAAGTTGCGGCCATTGATTGGCAGCTTATTAATTGGCCGCTGAGTAAGGGTCGAAGACTGATGCGTCCGTTCCGATTCGACGATCGGCCCATCGGTCTCGACGACTTCGACCTCTTTCCGAATCCCAACTTCCATTTCGAAATTGATCACCATGACTTCACCGACGGTGAGCGTGATTCCGCGCTTGGACTGATCGTTAAATCCCGGCGCGCTGATCTTCACTTCATACTCGCCGGGCTGGAGTAATGCGATGCGGTAATTTCCGGCCGCATTGCTTCTGGCGGTCCGGGTCAACGCGGTCGCGAGATTAGTCACCGTAATGGTGGCTCCACTGACAATTGCCTTCGACGAATCGGTCACGGTGCCCGTGAGGTCGGCTGATGAACTTTGCGCAAACACTGCAGAGGGCAGTCCGCTCAGTCCGAGCGCGCCCAATAGAAAGATTATTTTTCTCAATTGCTTCAACATGTGGCCTCCTGATGGGGCGTGTCACTGGCGGTGGAGCTCGCCGCCTGGGGAATGAATTAGTTCCAGCTCGCGTTTGGCGGTGATAGACGCGGACCTTTGAAATGGCACCAACTCGAACATCGATCGAATCACCCGGCCGCCGGTAGTGTGGTGAAATCTACAAATAGAGAACGCGGAACAATCGCCGGGTTCCAGGTTCTTATCATTGAGGCGTCGGCCCGGATCATCTGACACACTCTCTCTTCTCGCTCTCGATCTCCTCAATCCTTCGGCAATCCTTCCGATTGCCACTTATTATTGAACTTGACCGAGCCGGTTGTCGTCATGACGTCACTCAACTCGGTTTTGACACGTTCGTATTCCCGCATAAATTTGACGGACAAGATAATGATCGCAATCAGAACCACTGCGATGAGCCCAAAGATTACCGGCAATATCGAACCCGGCAGGCGACGATTGGTAATTGAGTTGGCCCCGCGAACGTCGGCCTCCGGCAATTTTGGCGCCGCTTCCATGGGTGATTTTGACGCGGCTTCCGTTGTTGTGGGTGTCGAGGCGGCTCTCGTCGCGGGTTGGGGGATAGGCTCCGGCCTGGTGATCGATTGTTCACCGCCGACAGGCGGCGCATCGGACTTCAAGATGGATTTATCGGTCCTGGACGGCCGGCTCCTTCTTTTGCTCTTGCCCGCATCTCGCGCCGCAGAGAAGGCTCCGTCGGGATCGAACCCATACATCTTCTTCTTCTTCTCTTCGGAAATGGGCGATTGGCCGCTGACTGTCGCCGCCGTCGTGATGAAGAATAAGATCAAGGCAAGAATGACTGGACCTTTCGTTAGTATTCCCATAGGTTTTAACCCATCGCTTTCTCGCCGTCGCTTTGCTACCGTTGCGTCGCAACCGTTGCATTGCTAAAAGATACTGGTTGACCGGACCGTCAATTGACGACCAGGATCTTGATCGAGAGATGATGATTTCAGAGCAGGTAGTAGGCGGCGATGACCAATAAGCTCAGAACAATCAGCAGCAATGCGATTGACAAACCATAAACCGCAAGCTTGGCGCTGGGACTCCACTTGCGCATTTCGTCGCGAGCGACTTGCATCGATGAACTGCGCGTTCCGGCATTGGATTGTCCGCGGCTCTTCTCGGCCTCAAGCCGCGATTTTCGCTCGTTCCACAACTCTTTGAGCAGTCGTTGATACGATTCTTCGGAGACGGCTGAATTTCTCAACTTTGCACAGGCTTTTGTCACCTCAGTTTCAACGTTCGACGTATCAATATTGGGATTGATCTTTAAAGATTGAGCGAAAGCCGTGACTTTTTGTTCGGCTGATAGTCGCAGTCTGGTTTCGTGTTCCAATCTCTTTTTGACGTTGTTGAGCATCTCTTCGGTCTCTTGGACCGCAGCATTGGCATTTTGGACCGCCCGCTCAGCCAGACGCGCCTGCTCTTCAGCTGCAGATCTCTTTTTCTCGGCATCTTCGAGCGCGGCCTCGACCCCGGCGCGGGCTTCCACTGCCTCTCTAGCAAGAGCCTCTGTCTGTTCCAGATGCTTCGCGGTTTCATCTTCAGTCGCGGACAATTTTTGTTGGTGCAGTTCTTCTACTTCGCGCAGCTGCTGTTCGGCAGAGAGGCGCCGAACGGTCTCTGCGGCGAGCCGGGCTTCAGCCTCTCGACATCGCTGTTCCAGCTCTTCTCTCACGGCCTCAAATTCATGCTGGAGCGGCAGCGTTTGCGCGGCGCTCCGATCATGAGTTACATGCTCGCGGGGCGCTCGCTCAATCTCTTCTCTGATTCCGGTCAGTTCACATTCAATGTCGCGCCTTCGTTGCGCTTCGCTCTCAGCGCGCGATTCGGCCGCGGTACGTTTCTCTTCCGCTTCTTCAAGCAGACTCTCGGCTCGGGCTCGCGCCCTCTCAGCGATCTCCTTCGATTCCAGGACCTTGTTAATATCGTACTCGGCCCGCTCTTTCATCTCGTCCGCCGCTTCCGCCCTGGCGACCGCTTCCATGTATTTTTTGTCCAGTTCGGCGAACCGCTTCTCCCAATCGACGTCAGCGAGCTTAATGGTTGTTTCGGACGTATCGATGAAGAGCTCAGTTGGCGCGATCGGTGACGATCCGTTATGACCCACGTGGTTCGTACCGGCCGGCGCTTTCGAACCGTTATTCCCGTTGGTCAGTTCTTCCTCGAGCATATGGCACTTCCCATCAAAGAGTGCCCCTGGCTCGACGTTCAAAGCCGGGGTGTAGATGTCACCGTAGACACGCCCCCCGGAATGGATCTGAACTCTCTTCTTGGCCGTAATGGTCCCTTCTACCACTCCATGAACTTCGACCGTCCCGGCCTCGACCGATGCTTTAACGTGCCCTTGCTTATTGATGACGACGGCCCCCGACTCGGAGATCAACTTCCCCGAAACCTTGGCATCGACCTGCAAGTTTCCGGCAAATCTCAGTTCACCGATGATCTCTGTTTCTTCGCTCAAATGGATCAAGCTGTCGTTAAAGATTGTTTCCGCAATGCTGAGTTTCATAGCACACTCCCTTTCCACCCTCTATCTGCACCCTGTGTCTATTAAGCCAACATACGTGCTCTCTCCCGGATCTTCGCGTTGAAGATCAGACCGACCGCCAGGCCGCGTCAGCCAGAGGCGCTTCCACCGGGAAAGGACGCTTGCACCAATACGACCTTACCATGAGCGATTGATCGCAGAGATCTCCTCGCTCTTTTCCAAATCCGTCTCAGACCGCGACAAACACCGGCGGAGATGGTGGAGCATGTCTTCCTCGCCAGTCGCGGGTCCCAGTGAAGTGGATCATCTTTTCGAACTACCGACGGAGGTCGTCGAGCGGACTGCCGATCGAGATGGGGCTGGGGCTGATCTGCGGCGCTTCGGGTTTCGAATCAGAGGTGGCTTAAGGTTAAAAAGCAATTACTAATCTGCCACTTCCTTTGATCCTTCTTGTACCTTTCTGTCAATCTGTGCTTCCCAATCAGCCAATGATTGAGATTATTTGCGGGGCTCGGATGCGGAGTTAGCCAAGGGGCCTAATATTCGGGGCTAATACATTATAAAAAGTGAAAACACCTATTACATCGGTGTTACCACCCCTTTGATATAGGTACTAACGCCTATATTGAGTGTTAAGGGTTAACCCCGTTTCGCTCAATAAAAGTTTCGTTAATACGGTGTTGAAGACTCGGCTGCCAGCTTAATCCGAATTGGATCTGCGGTCAACCTAACTATCGATATTTCAAGGTGTGTTGTAGTTCACAGCTCCGACTTGTGGGTGAGCGCAAAGGCGATGAGGACGTTCTTGCCCGTGATGCCGAGCTTGGAGCAGATGTTTGAACGATGATGTTCTACCGTGCGGACACTGATGAAGAGCTCTTTGGCAATCTCTTTATTGCTCTTGAGCTCGGCAATCAGGCGCAGGATGCGGCGTTCGGAAGGAGTGAGACCGTTGAGAGAAGGCAAGCCTTTGCCGGGTTGACTCGATCGATTACGCCTGGCAAGCAGATAATCCAAAAGCAGCGGGCTGAAGAAACTATACCCGGCCTTGACGGCTTTGATGCAGCCGACGATTTCACCGGCCGTACCGTCTTTTAAAACGAAGCCCTTGACTCCGGCATCGAGAGCCGCGTTGAAGAGCACTTCATCTTTATGCATCGTCAGGAAGATGACCTCGACGGGCAGTTGTTTGTCGCGCATCATGCGCGCCACCGTCAGCCCGTCAGGAGGAGGCATCGTGATATCTAAAATTGCGATGTCGGGTTGAAGCTCCAGAATGCGTGTGAGGGCCGATTGCCCGTCTTCAGCTTCGGCGATGATTTTGAGCGAAGAGTCCGCTTCGATGACCATGCGCAGCCCCTGCCGGAAGATCGGATGGTCGTCGGCGATCAAAATCTGAATTGGTTTGCTCATTTTCAATCATAGGGGCACAGGTCATCTGAATCCATATCCCTTCAGATTATCAAACCGCAGATACTTAGAGATGTATAAAGGCAGCGATTGAACCCGGCGCAATCGCCAAACGCGCCGGAGAGGGAGGTCGAACAGGCAAATTATCGTCTTCCTGCTTGAGCATTTCAAGCAGCCGCATCGTTCTCGATCACATTGAAATTGCGCCAACCGCACCGGTATTAAGTTAAGAAAAATCAAGAATGCGAAAGACGAGACCTGGGCAAGTTCGCGTCATTCGCATTCCCTCTTCGCCTCTCCGGCACGCGTCCGGTTTTGCGCAAGAGGAAAAGTCAGCGATGACTGACTAACTGCCTGGGGCGACCTCTGAATTGGTTTTATGAGCTATTTTATTTAATGAGGTGAGATTGATGCGCTGATCTTGAACGACCCTGCGCCCAACGTCGTGCAGGCTAAGGAAGATGATTCGACTTGTCAATAGCTTTTCTTTAATCTGGTGATTTCAAAGATTCTATCGGTTCAATTTTGAAGAAGAACGCGAAATCGGCGAAAGACCCGGTGATTGAATTTCACTTTTCTCGCGTCCTCTTGGCACAAACTATTGTTTCCTCTTCATGAGTACCAATTTGCCATCTTTCTCTTCGGGCTGATATTCCTCCAGCCTCTCGACGGGAATCCTTGCCGCCTCTGCTGTCTTCCTCTCCAGCTCTTTCTGTCTCGACGCGGCATTCTGTTGCAAATCTTTCAAACGTCCTTGAGCCTTCCTGATCTCATCCATCGCGCCCTTGATCTTCTCCTCGAGACCTTCGGCTTCGCTGGATGCCAGCTGATAAGCCTGTTCGAGCGCTTCGAGAATTTTGAAAGCCTCTGATTTGATCTCGATCTCCTCCGGCAATACTCCCGCTTCCCCTGCCGTCCTCGGCCTGAGCAAGTCCTTATATTCGTCACGCAAAAAAATGCGAAAGTAGACCGTAAGGAAAATGGCGATAAGTGCTGAGGTTAGAAATGCATTCTTGATGACCGTCATAATTGCCTTCCTTTCGTGGGATTATTTCGGATTGTGCAGCGGCAATTACAGTGCCATCAGACGATCGCTCGAAATCCACTCAACCCAATATTTCCGGGAGAGTCGTTTCGCTGGCGGCGATCGCGGTTATGAATTTTCCGGGAGTCACCAAGACACTTGCGGCTATCGGAAAAATGTCACTTGGTGTGAATGGGAGTGTCGATCTCTTGACACCTTTGGATGGAAGATTGAGGAAGGCTTCACTATTTAAATTTAGATCTCGAGCGCTCTGAGGGCAAGTCCCCTCGCGACTGTGGTCAACTCCTCTCCGCCGCGGAGGCGATCCGCGCCGAATTTTCGTCTGAACAATCTTCTGACGGCGGGCACGAAAGCGGAGCCACCCGTCAGAAAGACGCTGTCGACGTCGCCAGGGCTGACATGACATCGCTCAAGTAACCGATTAATGCAGGCTTCGATACTGCTCAGCTCCGGCTGAATCCAGGCCTCGAAATCCAGACGGCGGACTTTCTCTTTGATATCGACCGGCGAGTCCTTGAAAGAATAGAGGCTCAGTTCCAGATTTGATAGTTCGACTTTGGTGCGTTCGACGGATCGATAGAGTTTATAACCGAGGTCATTCTTAACAATATGCAAAAGAGCGTCGAGTTTCCCCGGCTCCAAAGATTGCGATCTGATCTGGGCCAGCATTCCGGTCGTCTGTTTATCTTTAAGAAACGATACATGATGCCAGCTACTCAGCTTTTGATACGGCCATGAGGGCATCGGCAAAACTTTCTCGAGCGATTTGTATTGGGACCCCAATCCTAGCACCGGCGCGACGACATGCATGACAATCTGTCCGTCCAACGCATCGCCTGCAATGCCGACACCGTCGTTGCCTAAAATATTCCGGCTCTTATCCTCTTTTTGTTTCGCCGTCGGGCCTAATCTGATCAGGGAAAAGTCGCTGGTCCCGCCTCCGAAATCCCCGATCAAAACCAGTTCATCGTGATCCAGCTGCTGCTCGTATTGATAGGCGGCGGCCACCGGCTCGAATTCGAAGGCGATCCGCTCAAATCCGGCTTTTTCGAAAGCCGACCTCAGGCGGCCGAGGGCAAAATCATCATCGTCTTTATCTTTAGCGCCGGAGAAATGAACGGGCCTGCCGACCACTACGCTCTTGCCCAGATCGCCGAGGCTCTTTTCGGCCGCTTCATTCAACTTTCTGACGATAATGGCAATCAGGTCGTCCAAGCTGTAGTTGCGCCCGAGGATCGTGGTATGGGTGAAGCTGCGGCTGGCTAAATGGGATTTCATCGATTGAATGAGCCGCCCATTTCCGTCCGCATCCAGATACTTTCTAATCGCCCACGGCCCCGCCACGGTCAGTGGCTTTTTGTCGGGACCGCGTTCGTCACCGCTGAAATAAAGAATCGATCTGAATGTTGTTATTTCCGACTCTTCTTCACTCTGAAACGTCGCAAGCACCGAAGAGCCACTGGGATCGGCAACCGCCAACGCACTGTTGGTCGTGCCGAAATCGATACCGATCGCTTTCTGCATATAGTTTGTTAAAGGACAAAAGATAAAGGCGGAGGGATGAATAATGAAGAACGAAGGGCGGAACGTTAAAGAAATAACGAAGGATGAAGGCAGAGAGATGAAGGATTGAACTTTAATCTTTTATCGATGACAAAAGATGTTTTCTTCCTCTTCCCATCTTCAGACTTCAGCCTTCAGCCTTCATCTCTCGTTCCTTATCCTTCAGTCTTCTTCCTTCTCTTCTTTCAGCCTTCTTGATTTTCGGCTTTTCCCTGTTGATCAATCTTAATGGTACTGACTTTAATGCTTCTTTTATCGTCGAGGCCAACGAATCGATGAACGCGGAGCGTCGCCTTCTCAGGGTCCCATTCAATGCCCGGAGACGAAAGTTCAATACTACTACGGCAACTCTCCACTTTCATGCGAAAGGTCTCGATCGGCTGTCTTCCCGAGATCGAGACAATTCTTAGAAACCCTTCTTCACCCGCACCGCAGAATGACATCCCCCCCGGAATAGACGGATACGTATCAACGAAGATGATCGCGGTCCCTTTGATTTCGCCAACCACTTTGACGCTGCTCGGCTCTGCATTGGGCGCGACATTCTGATCTCGACTGACCGCAAGAATATAATTCTTTCCCGCCTTAGTCTTGAAATCAAAACGAGTCTTTGAGCTCCTGGCAGTGTAATGGACAACGACCTCATTCTCGGTTTGTGGGGCCTGGGGCAAGAGAGACGCCGTAAAAGTCAAGAGAATACTAATCAAGAATGCTATCGGCATAACACGCTCCGCAATATTTCCAATGTGCATCCTTATGGCGAGGCTTTGAATACTCGGCTTTATCCCTCTTGTGAAGTTCGGCCTCGGTCTTACCCTGGTTCTCTTGATCGTTCAAACTCCACCCAATATTACCAGTGTGGGAATCACAGAGGATATCCGATCGCCTCACCCATTTGGCATTTTTCCCATCCCATTCGTGATAGGGTCCGCCGTTCCATCGGCTCACTGATTCGTATGTCAATTGCTCCGCGGTATATGTTCGCTGCTGTTGCTGCAGATAACTGATCGCCTCATTCCGTTTTCGTTCGAAAAGTTTGAGCCCGCCGTCGATATTCAGCTTCCAATTCCAGACCTGTTCGAAAGTAGGAACCGGAGTCGTCAACTGGCACATCCCGTATCCATTATCGAATGATCTGATCGGTTCTCCGGAAGCCTTGAAATGCTTAAATTTGGCCTCTTGCTCGAGGATTTTGTCGAATCCCGCGCTGTTGGCCTTGGTCGCCAGATAGTTGTTCACGGCCGCGCGGTCAGGATTGGCGCCTTTAATTTCAACGGAGATCGCAGCTGTTCCCTTGTCATTCGTCGCTCGAACTTCGAGCACCCCACCATAATTGGTAATGACAGATTTCGCATCCCATTTATTGCCGGCCGTGACCTCGGTCCCCGACTTTTTAAATCTTCCCCAGGTAATCGTCCACTGCCAGGTATGCTTCCCTGCGCCGTCCGTCTCAAAATTGATACTGGGCCATTCAGGAGCAGATGTGATCGTAAATGTCTCTTTTAATTTAGGTGTTATGAACTTCAAAGCGTGTTTCCTCTTGATCTCACTCGTGGTTTCTCCGTCTCTGGTCGGCTGAAGCGTGCAGTAGAATCAGAAGCAGATTTGGATCGAACCAGCGATCTTCAGTTTGGGGGAAAACAAAAGACTTCTCCGTGAGTATAGTACTACATGTCTTTCGTCTTCCTCTCAATTGAGACTCGCTGGGATCGAACCCAATTTTTGAAATATCGAAGATTAATTCCCGCTCCTCATTATACGGGTTTCCGCAGCCGATGGATTGACAAAAAATAAACGATCGGCACTAGAGAGTCATAAAACTCGTAAACCGTTGCCCGAAAATTTTCAGACCTGCACGAAAACAATGGATTTTTCTCACTTCATGCGCGAAAGTTTATTTATTCTATGAATTGAGAGTACCGACGAGCGAAATAAAGCTGAGAAAAGACTCAGAATCGCTCCGGCCACGCACCAGAACGAAGAGTGCGGCAATGCCGGCGGGCGGTGCCCTGTCGTCAAGAGCATCGATCGGAGGATCAGTCGCTGGCTGATCGGTTTGAAATATCTTTTGAAATATTATGTGGATTGTACAACTAGCGCTACGGCGTCCCTACACTTTTGTGGTCATGGCCTTGCTCATTGCGTTGCTGGGTGTGGTGACGATCCGCCGGATGCCGACCGACATCTTTCCGGAGATTGACATTCCCGTCGTTTCAGTGATCTGGAGTTATAACGGCATTGCGGCCGAAGAGATGGAGAAGCGCATTGTGACGATGAGTGAGCGCGGGTTGACGACGACGGTCAACGACATCGAGCACATCGAATCGCAATCGCTCAATGGTCTTAGTGTGGTCAAAGTCTTCTTCCATCCGGGAGCGAAGATCGAGGCGGCGGTGGCGCAGATTACGGCGATGTCGCAATCGATTCTGCGCGTCCTTCCGCCGGGCATTACGCCACCGGCAATTATTCGTTACAACGTCTCGAACGTCCCAATCTTGCAGGTGAGCATCAATAGCGATTCGCTCTCTGAACAGCAACTTTACGATTACAGTCAGAACTTCATCCGCACCCAATTGGCGACCGTGCAGGGCGCATCGGTTCCGGTTCCCTACGGCGGCAAGCCGCGACAGATCATGGTTGACATTGATTCACAGGCGCTCTTTGCCAAGGGGCTCTCGGCTTCTGATGTCACCGCCGCGATCAATGCCCAGAATCTGATTCTGCCCGCGGGCTCGGCCAAACTTGGCGAGCGCGAATATAACGTGCGGCTCAACAGCAGCCCCGATACGATCGCCGACCTCAATGACCTGCCGATCAAACAGACCAACGGCGCGATGGTCTACATCCGCGATGTCGCACACGTGCACGACGGCTCACAAGTACAGACCAACATGGTGCGGCAGGACGGGCGGCGCGCCACGCTGCTGACGATCCTCAAGGGAGGCGGCGCCTCGACGCTCGACATTGTGAGCCGCGTCAGACAGACGCTGCCACGCATTATGGCGACATTACCGAGCGAACTGAAGATCAATTTGCTCTTCGATCAATCGGTCTTTGTCCGCGCCGCCATCAGCGGCGTCATGATCGAAGCCATTATCGCCGCTTGTCTGACCGCGGCGATGATCCTGCTCTTTCTGGGCAGTTGGCGCAGCACGCTGATTGTGACGATCTCAATTCCGCTTTCGATTCTCTGCTCGGTGATCACGCTCAGCTTGCTGGGCCAGACGCTCAACGTCATGACGCTCGGCGGCCTGGCGCTCGCCGTCGGCATTCTGGTCGATGATGCGACAGTCGAGATCGAAAACATCCATCGCCAATTGAGCCGAGGTAAACCGCTCAAACGCGCAATTCTTGACGGCGCACAGCAGATTGCGGTCCCCGCGTTCGTTTCGACGCTGGCCATCTGCATCGTCTTTGTGCCGGTGGTCTTTTTGACCGGGGCGGCCAAGTCGATGTTTACGCCTCTGGCCATGGCTGTGGTCTTTGCCATGTTCGCGTCATACCTGCTCTCTCGGACGCTGGTCCCGACGATGGTCCTGTACCTGCTGCGCGATGAGGCGAAGCATTATCACGAAGAAGGCGAGTTTGATGATTCGTCAACCGGATTCATCTCGCGCTTTCATCGCGGCTTCAACCATGGGTTCGAACGGTTGCGCGCGCGCTATCACCTCTCTCTTGAATGGGCGTTAGGCCACCGGCGGCTGGTGATCTGCTCTTTTATCGCATTCTGTCTCGGCTCATTTCTCTTTCTGCCTTTCATCGGCGAAGACTTCTTTCCCGCGGTCGATGCGGGACAATTTCGGTTACACGTCCGCGCGCCGGCCGGAACACGAATCGAAGAGACGGAGCGCGTTTTCAGCCAGGTGGAAGACGCGATCCGGCGGACGATTCCGCGCGACGAACTGGGCTTAATTCTCGATAACATCGGCCTGCCGGCCATCGGCATCAATCTGGCATATTCCGACAGCGCCACCGTCAGCCTCTCCGACGGAGAGATTTTGGTCGCCCTCAAAGGTTCCCATCACCCGACGCCTGAATATGTCAAGAAGCTCCGGCACGATTTGAAGAAGCAGTTCCCGGAACTGACGTTCTTCTTTCAACCGGCAGATATCGTCAGCCAGATTCTCAACTTTGGTCTGCCCGCGCCGATCGACATTCAGATCGTCGGGCGCGACCAGAAAAGTAATTACGAAATCGCGCGGCAGATCGAACAACGTGTCGCCCACATCCCCGGCACGGCCGATGTGCACCTGCATCAGGTCGTCGATGCGCCCGAATTGCGCGTCAACGTCGATCGCACGCGCGCCGGACAGATCGGTTTAACACAACGCGACGTCGCCAATACGCTGCTCACCTCGCTCAGTTCGAGCAGTCAGACTGCGCCGAACTACTGGCTCAACCCGGAAAACGGCGTGAGCTATTTCGTCGCCGTGCAAACGCCGCAGTACAAGATGGATTCGATCGACGCGCTGCAAAGCACGCCGATCACGGCGAGCGGTCTGGCGATGCCGCAATTGCTCAGTAATCTGGCCTCGGTCGAACATCGCAACGCCATGGCAGTGGTCAATCATTACAATGTGCAGCCGACATTTGACGTCTATGCCAATGTGCAAGGGCGCGATCTGGGCGGAGTGGCGCGTGAGATTGACCGGATCATCGATGAATTCAAGGCGAAGCTTCCGCGCGGCACATCGCTCGTCATGCGCGGACAGGTCGAGAGCATGCGGTCATCGTTCGTGGGACTGGGGTTCGGACTGCTCTTCGCGATTCTGCTGGTCTATTTTCTGCTGGTGGTCAATTTTCAGTCCTGGCTCGATCCGTTCATCATCTTGATGGCGTTGCCGGGTGCTCTCTCGGGAATATTATGGGCACTCTTTGTCACGCAGACGACAATCAGCGTCCCTTCCCTGATGGGCGCCATTATGTGTGTCGGCGTGGCGACGGCCAATAGCATCCTCCTTGTCACATTCGCCAATGACCAACGGCTGGTCGGCAAGGACGCCATGAGCGCGGCGTTAGCGGCGGGTTTCACGCGGCTGCGCCCGGTACTGATGACGGCCCTGGCGATGGTCATCGGAATGTTGCCGATGGCGCTGGGGTTTGGCGAAGGCGGTGAGCAGAATGCGCCGCTCGGCCGCGCAGTGATCGGAGGACTGCTGATGGCGACCATCGCCACACTGTTCTTTGTGCCGGTTGTCTACAGCGTATTGCGCCGCCGGCCCGCAAGACTAACTGATGAGGAGTTTGAAAACCGTTCTGATTCGCCCGCCTCGCTCGGTGCAACAGAGTAGTCATAGATAATAGATAAAGGAGATCTTTAGTGAGCGCGAGTTTATTACCCACTCAGCGACATGAGGAAGAGGGAGAGATGACGAAAGAGCGTAGTCCGGTAACGACCGGACGCGACAATAATGGTTCATATAAGACCGCGACGATCGGCGGCGGAGTTCTGCTGCTCCTATTGCTGACGATCGGCATTGTCCCGCGGCTCCGGCGGCAGGGAGAGTTATCCGCGGCCACCAGAGAACAAGAGCAAGCAGCGCAGTCGGTCGGCGTCGTCACACCACGACTGGGCGATGCCACGAATGAACTGATTCTGCCTGCCACAACCCAGGCGATTCAGGACACTGTTATTTTTGCGCGCACCGGAGGCTACGTGCGCCGCTGGTTTAGCGGGATGGGACAACATGTGAAGGAAGGTCAATTGCTGGCAGAGATTGCCAAGCCGGAAACCGATCAAGAGCTGCGGGAAGCGCGCCAGCAGGTCGCCGAAGCCGAGCAGAATGTGACGCAATCGCGATCCGAGTTGGGACAGGCTCAGGCTGCGCTTGAACAGGCAGAAGCCGCGCTCAAACAGGCGCTCACCAATCTCGAACTCGCCCGCGTCAATCTCGAACGCTCCAAAACGCTCGTCGCACAGGGCGTCGTCTCGCGGCAAGATACTGATGATAAGCAGGCCACTTTCGACGCGCGCCAGGCCGATGTCGAAGCCGCACAGGCCAATATTCGCGCGCGCCAGGCCGCGATCAAAGCGCAGCAATCGGCCATCGAATCAAGGGTCTCAAATTTCAGCGGGCGCCAGGCCAATGCCCAGCGCATCGTCGAGCTGCAGTCGTTTGAGAAAGTGATCGCTCCTTATGCGGGAATCATCACCGCGCGCAATGTTGAGGTCGGAACGCTCATCAGTTCAAGTGGCAGCACACCGACGGGGACCGGCCTGTATCGCATCGCCCGGCTTGACATCATTCGAATCTTTATCAATGTGCCGCAGACTTTCGCCCCGGCGATGCGAAAGGGCTTGCAGGCGGAGGTCCAGATCAAGGAGATGGCTCCAAAGGTTTTCACCGGCAACGTTATCGGCACCTCAAATTCGATCGATCCGGCCACCAGAACCCTCATGGTCGAAGTGCGCATCCCCAACCCCGATGAACAGCTGTTGCCTGGAATGTATGCTCAGGTGAAATTTGTGCTTCCGACATCGAATCGTGCCGTCCTCATTCCGGCGAGCACACTCATCTCCAACAGCGAAGGCATACAGGTCATGATCGTGCGGCCCGATCAGACGGTTCATATTCAAAAGATCGAAGTCGGCCGCGATTTCGGCAAAGAGATTGAAGTCACTTCCGGCCTCAATGGTGATGAGCCTGTCATCGGCAATCCCAACGATGCTTTGCACGAAGGCACGCGAGTGCAAGTCATTAAATCGAACAAGTAGAGGGATCAGGGGTCAGAAAATTGCTCGGCTCCTGATATTCTCGATTCGAACAATTGAGGACCTCACGCAATAACTGCCATGCTCTAGTGACGTGAACCTCGCTTGTTCGAATGTGTCCCACCGCCAATCGAAGCGCATAACAACCATTAAGGCGGGTATGCGACAAGAAAATCTCACCGCTGGCGTTGACTCGATCGAGCAAGGCTTCGTTCAGGGCATTCAGGCCATCAACATTATTCTTGAGCCGATTCGGGGCTGCGCGAAAGCAGACCAGACTCAGCGAAACAGGAGCGAGCAGTTCAAAATCGGGATCGGCATCGATCCATTCGGCGAACTGTTGAGCCAGGCGGATGTGTTCAGAGATCCGCGCGCGGATGCCTTCAGCGCCGAAATATCGCAACACCATCCAGAGCTTGAGTGCGCGGAACCGTCGTCCGAGCTGAATCCCAATGTCCCTGAAGTTGGTGACGGTGCCGGACTGCTTGTTATCCAGATATTCCGGCGTGAGAGCCAGCGCCTTTCGGAGAACATCCATTCGCCGACAGTACAACGCGCCCAGGTCCAGCGGAGTGAACAGCCACTTGTGCGGATTGATCACAATGGAATCGGCTCTTGCCACGCCGTCGAAGATCCATTCGTATTCCTGAATCATTGCGGCCGCGCCCGCGTATGCCGCATCGACGTGAAGCCAGATCCCTTCACGCTCGCAGATCTCCGCGATGGCCGGCGCCGGATCGATACTGGCTGTCGAGGTCGTGCCGACCACGGCAATAACCGCCATGGGTTTGACTCCTGCACGGCGATCGGCACGGATCGCCTCTTGCAAAGCATCGGCCCTCATCCTGAAGTTGTCGTCCACAGGAATTCGGCGGAGCGCATCCTGGCCGAGTCCCAAGACAATCGCCGCCTTGTCGATAGACGAGTGCGCATGCTCCGTGCAATAAACACTGAGAAGCGGAAAGTCATGCCGGTCGGTGAGCCCGCGCTTCCTGATACTCGATGCCGCATTTTCGCGTGCCGCCAACAGCGCAAGCAAATTCGACATTGACCCGCCGTCCGTGATGACGCCTTCAAACGCAACAGGTAATTTCAGCAACCCGCGCACCCAACCGAGAACCACTTCCTCAAGTTCGGTGGCGGCGGGCGATGTCCGCCAGAGCATGGCTTGCTGGTTGAGCGCGGCCGTCAAAAATTCCGCCAGCACACCCGGTCCGCTGCCGGTACTGCAAAAATAGGCCATGAATCCGGGCTGATTCCAATGCGTGAGCCCCGGCATCAACACGCGCTCGAAGTCGGAAAAGACCTGCGCCATTGAAGCTCCCTGTTCAGGCGCCGTCGCGGGAAGTTGCGAACGAATTTCGCCCGGCGCGACCGTTGCCAGCACAGGATAACGATCGCCTTCTTGAAAATATTGCGCGATCCAATCGACAAGCGCATGACCGGTCTCTCGGAAGACGAGCGGATCCATATCGCCCAACAGATCATCCGGCTGCTTTGCGTCACAATCGAATGTTGATGATTTCATAGCGATTTGATGCTACTCGCGCAGCGGTATAAACTCCAGAACCAGTTTCATGCATAAAAAAAGGACCAGTTCACAACCTGAAATCTTCATTGACCTGGAGCTCTCAGGCAGCGGCCCGATCCATGCTCAAGTCGAGCGTGCCCTGCGAGAGGCCGTCCGCTCGGGACGCCTGCGCCATGCCACGCCATTGCCCTCGACCCGCGTCCTGGCGCGAGACCTTGGAGTATCAAGAGGAGTGATCGTCGAAGCTTATGAACAGCTGATCGCTGAAGGATATTTGACGGCGCGCGCAGGATCGAAAACGTTTGTGGCGGCAGATGCGATGGCCAGTCCCGATCAGCCTCAAAAAATTACTCTGTCGCGGCCGAAGTTCGATTTCCGGCCGGGTCTGCCGGACCTCTCCTATTTTCCCCGCGAGGCATGGGGCCGCGCAATGCGCCGTGCCTTGCGTGACCTGAACCCGGCCCAACTCTCTTACAATGATTCACAAGGAATCGAACCACTTCGTGAGGCTCTTTGCGAATACCTCGGCCGCGTGCGCGGAGTTTCAACGCTGCCCACCCGGATAGTGATCTGCAACGGCTTTGCCCAGGCCCTGGTCTTGATCTCGCAGGCGCTCTGGACACGTGGTATTCGACGAATCGCGGTGGAAGACCCATGCCATCCCGACCTGCGACGCATCGTTTCCGATGCGGGTCTTATTCCCGTCAGTGTTCCGGTAGACGAGGATGGTATCAGGGTAGATCTGATCGAGCGGCTCAGAGTCCAGGCCGTGCTGATCACGCCGGCCCATCAGTTCCCGACAGGGAGCGTCTTGATTCCCGAGCGGCGTCAGTGGCTCATCGATTGGGCAACCCGCCGCTCGGCGTTCATCGTTGAAGACGATTACGATGCGGAGTATCGTTACGATCGCCATCCGATAGGACCGCTTCAGGGATTGGCGCCTGAACGAGTCATCTATGCTGGTTCTTTAAGTAAAATTCTCGCCCCGGCGCTCCGCATCGGCTGGTTGGCCGTTCCGGCGGAGATGTGTGCCTCGATCGTTGATCGCAAAAGGTACGCGGACCTCGCTTCACCCATTCTGGAGCAACTGACTCACGCTCAGTTTCTGCGCGAAGGTGAGTTGGATCGTCACCTCCGCAAAATGCGGATCATCTATCGCCGACGTCGAGACGCGCTGATCGACGCACTGGCTCGATACTTGCCCGACTGGCAGCCGGTGGGCGCGGCCGCCGGGCTCCATCTGATCGCCAACCTGCCGGCTGACCGCACTGAACAGGAAGTTGCCCGGCTTGCATTTGCGCGATCAATTCGCGTTTATCCAATGCAAGACTATCGCTTCAAAACTTCGGCGGAACCAGCGATGGTCTTCGGATATAGTAGCTTGACAGAGAGCCGGATCGATCGAGGGATAGCTCATCTCGCGGCAGCATTGGGTTACCGAACAATTATCTGATCCCTGACCCCAGATCCCTGATGCTTTTTAATCACTCTCTGGGTGTCAAAGCAAGAACAAGCGTAACTTCCGACTCGGCCCCCGGTTTTACGCTGACAGTCTGTTTGACCGTCGGCATGCGCCCCATCGTCTTTCCACCTGCATCTCCTGTCACGTTGACAGTCATCGGCCCAACCAACAACTCGTAATCGCCGGCCACGAGTTTCTCGATCACAAAACGCCCGCGCGCATCGGGTTCGATGACACTGTAACTATTAGGAGTACTCTTGGTATGGCGGTAATCAACATATAAACGCACTCCTTCAAGTTGACCACCTTCGATCTTAACCTCCCCGCGTATCACGCCTGTTCCGGAACCAATGGTGATGCGGACGCCGGTGATCTGTTCACCTGGTCCCACGTTTATTCCCTCCTGTCGCTCGGCTCCGTTATGCTCAATTCGTAGGATTGTGAACTCATTTGAAAATTTTGGAGAAAAACTGGTGAGGAAGATTCGAGCCTTGCCCGGCCTGAGCCCGGAGAGCTTAAAACTCCCGTCGCGATTGACCCTGGATCGAGATGAGCCTCCGTCCATTCCTCTCCCTGGTGGAGGCATGAAAACCGATAGGCCGAGATCAGAAAGCTGATCGGGGAGTGTCGAATCTTTATTACCATCAACTATCACAGATCCACTGATGGTAGCTCCACGGGTCATCCTGATCTCTATCCCTGAGAGATTTTCATTCCTGAGGTCAAAATCGATTGAATCACCGTAGGAATTACTTGACGCATCAACCTGTGGAACAAGTTGATAATGTCCGGGCAATGCGCCCTCGATCCGAAATTCACCGCTGCTGTCACTACTCCATGGGCCAGTCCCGTTTGTTCTAACGCTTCCATCTTCCCTCATACTGACGATCCCCAAACGAACATTTGGAAGTGGATTGCCGTCAGCATCCAGAATTCGTCCGGTCACCATGTAGGTCTTCAACAAATTACCCACGGCGATGTCAATATTGCCGGACACCGCTCCTTCTTTAACTTCAACCGTGGTAGCTTTTGACTGATCAGTAACGCCGGGATAAAAAGTCTGTTTGTAGATCTTGCCACTCTCGCCTTCCGATCTGGGAATACCGTATGAGACTCCCACGCTGACCAGGTAATGCCCGGGCTCCACGCCCTCTACTCGATAAACGCCCTGATCATTGGTCTTGAGGCTATTGTGGTTTGCAGGGTAAAACTCCTGTGAGAATCCCCTCTCGGCCGTTTTGTTCAATTTGATTGTTTGGCCGACAACCGGCACGCCATCAGCGTTGGTGATACGGCCCGTGATCACCCCGCCTTGAATGAGATTGAAATCGATGCTTTGAACCGCCTCTCCAGACCCAACCTTGACGGTTCTTCCGGGTTGGCCGTATCGCCCTTGTTTGGGCACAATGAGCGCAGTCGATGAAAAAGAGACGTCGTAGTCTCCCGGCGCGACGCCGGTAAATCGATAACGGCCATCTTCCTCGGCTTTAAGACTGGCGATCTGCGTGCGGCGTGACCCCTTGTCGTCCAGCTTTAACAAGACGACCTCAACGCCAGCTGCGGGTTTCCCGCCGATGGTGATATAGCCTGCGATTGAACCGGATTGCGCCTGGGTCGTTTGGAGCGGCTGCTGAGAATTGGTGTACATCGTCCAAATCAGAACCGCCAGAAACATCACAGAAAGGTAGTTTCTCATATCCATACCCTGTTTGAGGTTAAATAGCGGGTTCTAGATGAACCCAAATACCTACTTGCTGAGAGCGCTCAGGTGTAATTCACAAGATATTATGCGCGAGCCCACCCATTCATTATCTCAATTCCTGAGAGTCTCGCGCGTCTGCTGCTGTCGGTGTGTAATTTGCTGTGTTTATAGGTATCGACCAAAAGTGAGCCGGTCTTGCATGGCTTGGCCCAGATCAATCGTTATAGAAATTTTTCGATGCGGTGTCAAGCGAGACCTTGATCCCATACGATTTCGTCTGCCGAATTGACCAATTAGTAGACGATTCGAAATCTAAATAACTTTCCGCTTACATTTAAAGCATTTAGGACGGCAATCACTGCGCCAATCTTGGCCTTGAGTTTGCATTGCCCGCTGATCAGATCATTGAAGATTTGTTACGACAAACAGCAAAGGTTAATTGATTATCGGAGGCATTATATGATTAGCAAACTTTTCTTAGCCATGTTAATTGTTTGTGGAGTGATTAAAGCTTCTGCCCTGGCTCAGGCTCCAGCCCCCATTATTGAATATGGTGATGAAAGCGAACTCAAAGGTGTTAACAAAATATTTGTGAATACCGGCCCTGACGTGGATTTGCGAAAGGCGATCATCCAGGAAATTCACAAACAACTACCAGATCTTCAGATAGTATCCAGGTTCGAAGATGCGGAGATACACATTCGATTCTATTATGACGAACGCAGAGCCCCTAATCCCAACTATCCGGAGAGGCCCGATCTAGATATCGTCGTGAGCCGTGATCCGGCCGCAGTCGTCGAGAGGCCGATCAACAATGACAGGGTGCGGATTATTGCACGGCTCAAACTTATACCAACAGGATGGGGCGGATTTATTCCCAATAAACAATCCTTTAAAGATGCCAATAAGCCATATCCCACTGAGAGAGGGTATGCCCGGTTTTTCGTTAAGATATATAAGGAAGCGAACGCCAAGCATTGACCGTTGATTCCCAGGCTTTTTCTTGAGCGCCGGAGGCATTGCGGATATTAGCCCGTGACGAAATCGCGGGAGGGTCGCATCATCCAAACAACTATTCCGTTGAAGTATTATTCCGGCGCGACCAGAAGATCCCAATGCAGATGACGGCGATAGACACAGCCACAATCGCCGTTGTCGACATTAAAGACCGCGGGGGCCTGACGATTCCCAACGAACCGGATACTACAACAATTGTTGTATAGATATATTTTCGGCGTTCTTCAGGCATATACCGGAACCCGGCAAAGAGCGCGAGAGGAACGAGCATCAGGTCTGTGATGGTTACTGACATTTCCCATGACGACAGCAGCCCACCGGTGCCCGCTCCCAGCTCAAGAATAAAGACTATACCCAGAACCCACATAATAATTAGGATTATTGCGGAAATAATGGTTATACGTGTTTTTTGCGTCAGATAGACCTCGCCATCTCAATTCTCACTCTGATGAATATGCAGTAAACCGTTTTCATACGAAGTGCATTTATCTTAAGATGATCAGCACTATGGGATATATGTCAAAAACGAGAGCTCGTCTGATTATTGCCATAGCTGCAGTTATTATAGCAGTCATGATAAGCAGGCTAATAAACACCTCAGCGGCAAATTCGCGCACCATGGTCTATATCTCCAACGCCGAGAGCCGCGAAATTTACGTGTTGGAGTTGAATCAGAAGGATGGCAGTTCGACTGTGGTCGAACGGGTGCCCGTTGCCGGCAATGTCATGCCGTTGGCGATCAGCCCCGATCGTAAATACCTGTATGCCTCGCTTCGTTCTGAACCTTATTCGGTGAGCAGTTTTGCCATCGATCCGCAGAGCGGCAAACTGACATTGATCAAAACAGTTCCGTTGGCCGATAACATGGCCTATCTCTCAACCGACCGCAGCGGCCGGTACCTGTTTGGCGCGTCATATTCAGGCAACAAGATCTCCGTCAATGCCATCAGCCCCAGTGGCGAGGTCGATGCGAAACCGCTGGCGGTGATTCCGACCGGCAAGAACGCGCATGCGATTGTGGCCGATCCGTCCAACTCGTTCCTCTTCGTCACCAATCTCGGCGAAGATGCAATCTTGCAATACCGCTTCGATAAGGCCAGTGGAGCGATTACGCCGAATGAGCCTCCGGATGTCAAAACCAAGAAGGGCGCGGGGCCACGACATTTCGTCTTTCACCCGACCCACCATTATTTCTTCGGCCTCAACGAGCTTGACGGCACGGTAAATACGTACCGATGGCATGGCTCCGGCACGCTGACGCTGCTCGCTTCAATTTCGATGACGCCGGCCGAATTCAAGAACAAACCATCAGCCGCGGACATTCATATCACCCCGGATGGCAAGTTCCTCTACGCGTCCGAGCGCAGTTCCAGCACGATCGCGGCATTTAGAGTTGATAGCAATAGCGGCAGGCTGACCCCCATCGCCAACTATCCGACCGAGACGCAGCCGCGCGGATTCAACATCGATCCCAAGGGCAAATATTTGCTTGCAGCGGGTCAGAAATCGAATGGTCTGAGCACCTATGAAATAAATCAGAAAACCGGAGCGTTGCGCAAACTGTCACACATGGATCTCGGCAAGAATCCGAACTGGATCGAGATCATCGTCTTGCCCCAATGACACGGTGGCGCTGATGGTGAACCAGGTACAATCCCGGAAGGGAAAACTCTTTCAACCACAGTTCTATCCCAGTTAACGAGCAGGGATACGAAAGCGGAAACCGGCGCAGGATTGAACCTGCGCCGTCGGTTTTCGCGGTACCTTTCGAACTGCCTCCCGGCTCGCTGGTCATTGCGTTTGCACGACGATTTCGCGCCAGGCCACCCAGCTTGGGCTCGCCGTCGTCAGCACCCGCAAGTAGCGCCCGGTCGGCTTTTGAGCAGTAACGTCGACTTCAATCCACTGGCCGGCGCTGGTGGAACCCGACTGGGTCGCAATCAGAGCGGTCGGTGCTGGGGCCGAACCGAAGTACAGTTGTTGAGTCGTCGGCCCTGCCGGGGATTGCTCGACCAACAGATGCACCTTGGCAAGCGTTACGGTTTGTTTCAGGTCGAGTTCGATCCATGCCGGGGCTCTCCCCCCCGCGTTCCAGACCGTATTGGGATTGCCATCCACGGCATTCGCGGGAGGCGCCCCGGCATAGCTATTGTTTGCAGAGGCTGACAGGTACCGCAGTGGTATCGATAGTTGGTTGGCTGAGGAACCACCATTCCCCGCCGGGCCAATATTTTTGTCCTGTATGCCCTTACCACCGATACCGCCGGTGCCTGCCCTTCCACCGGTATATCGAAGAGTTGCATTGGGATCCATATTGACCGCGCCGTAGGCCAGCGACACCAACACGATAGACGGGCCGCCATTCCCACCCGCGCCGCCGCCGCCGCCGCCGCCCTTGCCGCCATGGCCACCCTGTCCGCCCGTGCCCGCATTGATGGGTCCGGCCCCGCAGTATTGGCCCGTGGACTGGCCAGTTGAACCCCAGGTGTCGTCCTGAACTCCCAGGGTACCGTCCGAACTGGAACCGCCGCCGCCGCCGTCTCCTCCCGTACCACCAAATAACGCCAGGCCGGAACTACCGATCGTCGTGTCCGCCACGACAAGCGCAAACGCCCCACCGCCACTGCTGCCGCCGTCGCCGCCGCCACCGCCGCAGCCACCCGCCCCACCGTTGTGGCCAGCGCCACCTAGTATGGGTTTGCTGGTCGAGCACCAGAAAAAATAAACGTCGCCGTTGTCGCCAGCCGCGCCCCCACCACCACCTGCCCCGTGGCTGCCATCACCGCCGCGGCCGCCCTGGTTGCCGACCCAGACCAGATCGCCACCAGGTTGGGCATAGGTTAAATAGCCCGGATCAGTGGAGGCGGCGACGCCGGCTGGGCCTTGCACCCCGTTCTGCCCATCGCCGCCGCGCGCGCCGTTGCCGAGATTGCTAAAGTGCGCCGTGGGAGCGCTGCATTCCGTGTGACCGGTCGCGCCACCACCTCCCCCTTGAGCCACCACCACGTTGTTCATGGTGACGGAATCCCCTGCGGTGGCTGGTTGCGCCGAACAGGAAGACGACCAGATGGTGCCCTGGCCGGTGTTATAACCACCACCACCACCCACGCCACCGCGCACGCAGTAGCCGATCGGCGGCAATTTGCTTGCGCCGGCTACGCCGGTAGCCCCCTTGCCGGCCTCGATCGATAGGTAATCGAGCCGCACACCGGAGGCGCCATCGACGACGACAGCGAAGCTGCTGGACCCATCGCTGCGGCTACTCAGGTCCGGCCCCAACACTACGAGTTGCCGCAACGCCTGCCCGCCGGGGCTCCGCAGGGTGATGACCCGGTCGCCATTGCTGTTGGTCAGGCAGGTGAGCGTGCTGCACTTGCCAGTGCCCACCGTCAGCGTTTGCAGGCTCTGCGACGTGAGCATAGTGCGCTTGGTGGCGCTGAAGCTGCTGTCCCAACCGCCGGTCAGGCTCACACCCTGCGGAATCGGTGGCAGCTGCTCATCGTAGACGCCCGCCGCGATGCGCACTTCAGTGCCCGCCGCCGCCAGCGCGAGCCCCCGCGCGACCGACTTGACCGCTTTGGCCGGCGTAGATCCGTCATTCTGGTCGTTGCCCGACGGGGCAACGTAGACCGTGTTGCCCGATGGGGCGACGTAGATCGCGCTTCCCGCCCCGGCATAGCCGGACAGCAGGCAGGCGACGACGAGGGAACTATGACGAAGCAGGTGGCGAAAATCACACCATCGCTGCGCCCATTTGCTTGAGTAATTACGGTAGTTCATGATGGCTGTCTCCTTCAAAAAGAATTCCGACTGAGATTAACTGCACGCAAAAATTCAAATGCTGTCGATTGGCAGATCATTTAGTTTCGAATCATTTTCACTTGATGCCGTTCCTGCATTCGTCTTGTCCTGATCCGCCGTGTTCTTTGCGCTTAGGCTGGTATAATTTTGAATGGATGCTTTCAAATCCGCCACCAGTCCATCAAACTGCGTATCCAGTTTTTTTAGACCTGGCTCAATATCTCTGATCTCGTTGTAACCAGCCTCATTAAGTACTGGATCCTTTATCTCAGCATCCAAAGGTGCGCCTGGATTTTTTTCTAAATATTCCTTTAATCCTTCATACAACTTTTGGTTTTCAACTATTTGTTGGTTGAGTGTGTTTTGTTTATCAGCAAGCTGGTCTAAAACATCTCGCGCAACCGAAATACCCTGCTGAGCTGTTTGACGCTGTTTCAGTTCATTCTCTAAAACAACTTTAGCTACAGCTTCTGGATTATTGTTAGTGGCATTGTTCACGATGTTATCACCGCTCGTTACCACTTCGCCCGTCTTGGCATTTGCCTTCGCTGCCTTGATCCGGTTGATTGCGAACGCGGCGATCAGGGCCATAACCAGGCCGCTGGCCGCCATGCTGGAGATGAAGATCTTTTCCCACGGCGACATGTCACTTGCCACCACCGGGGCCGACTGCACGGTGATGCCGATCGAGACCGTCAGTGGGTCCATGATCACGTCGGGCGCCGCGAGCACGACCACGAGCGAAAAAGCCTTGCCCACCTGGGCGGCGTCGGTCACCGTGCCGGAGAGTTGGTGGCTGTCCGCATTCCAGGTCAGACCTGGCGGCAGCGACGAGGTATCGACCGACCAGGTGAAAGAGTCGTTCGCGCCGTGGGCCACCAGGTTCTGCGTGAAGGCCGTGCCGACCACCAGCGGCATCAGCACCGTGGGCGCGAGGCTGATCGCGTTACACTTGACCGCCAAGATGTCGAACTGCAGCATGTAAGAGACTTGGGTCGCAGCCGAGTTCTTGGTCGCGGCCGAGGTACGGGTCAGTTGCACAGTTACCAGCAACTGCTGACTGAGGTCGCTGTCGCTCAGGTTGGCAAAGCTGAAGAGCACGGTCTGGTTGGCGCCGCCGCCCAGCGCGATCGCGGCCCGGCTGGTGGCATCGTTTTTGCCGGTACCCGGTTTCAACTGCCAGGAAAATGTGTCCGTATCGGCGTAGTTGATCAGGTTGAGCGACAGGGAGTAGTTGTAGCCGACTGCGCCGGAAGGCAGCATGATCTTCGTGGTGGCCCCGGCCTTCAATTCACTCACATCGATGGACTGGCTGTAGCCATTACCGGGCGCGCCACTACTTAACACGGCCGTCATCGGCCGCTTCGCCAGGCGTTCCATGGCCCGGCCACTCGCGAGCAGTGCTGACACAGCCGCCGGCTGGTAATCCGCTACCCAAAATCCCCTGTACGACCGCAGCACGCCGGCGGTGCTGACCGCCAGGCTGAACTCCGCAGCGCCTGCCTGAGGTGAGACGAACTGCACCGCATATTGGATGGTGTCGTCATCCTCGTTGGCACATAGCAGCACGTTGTTGTTGTACGTGACGTTGCTGCCGTAAGTGCTTGCTCCCCACTGGAAGGTCAGGCCGAAATTCGGGTCATTGTAGATATAGACCGGATCCGGTACCTGCGCCACGGCCGTGACGTCGGTCAAGTCGAGCAGGACATACTGGCCATACCACGCCGATGCCGGGTCGCCATCGGCGTCCTGATTGACACCGGCCTGGGTCCAGGAGCCGCGCTTGCCGTTCACGGACCGGGTACCCGCATTAGCGCCGACCACCGCGAATGTGCCCTTGCACTGTGGCGCCGTCGCCTGAAACATCGCCGCGGCGGAGTCGGCGCTGTCGAATGTCGCGTCGCTCACCGGCACGGCGAAGGTCAGCGAGACCTGGAACTGCGCGTTCGTAAGGCTGAGCACGCCCTGGCTGAAGCTGGCGCCGCTGAGCACGGTCAGGGTCGAGAGGTCGGCGCCGGCCGGCAGCGACTCCACGTTGACAAGCGCGGGCGGCACGGTGAGCGTGGCGCCATCGCGCCCCACCACGAGGTCGAACCGGTTGCCGTCGCTGTCGAACAGACAATACCGGCCCGCCCAGTAACCCAACTCCTCCCCTTTGCCTCCGTCGAACTCGCTGAAGACGGTATCGACGTCGGTGTCGTAGGCCAGGCCGGTGAGAAGCTGCTCGATCGCCGCCGTGACTACGGGCAGGTTGTCGCTGTTGCTGGCCAGTTGCGCGTAGTACTGGCTCATAATGTAGAATGGCGGCATGCCATCAGCGCCAGTTTGACGCCAGAATTCGCGGGCGGCTTGCTGGCTGGGGGAAAGCGATGATGCGGTCATTGATGCAGTCATTTTTAAACTCCTTTCAGGCACAAATACACAATTTATGATTGCGCCCACACCGGCGAACCGGTATGGGTGGCGAAACATTTAAAACAGGATACGCGAGGCAATTTGGCGGCAGTTCCTCATCCGGCATGAATTGAATGCTCACGATTCGCGCTCGCATCCATCCCGGTCTCCGAGGCATGCCGCCACAGCATGCCTCGGCGCGGACGGGGGCCTTACTTCACTCCTATCATTTCTGCCAACGCAGCAATGCCATTCCTGACTTTCGTGGTAAAACGCTCAGATTCTATGTGCGTCTCAAGTCTCGTCCGCTGATTGGCAATGGCGACGTTCAGATTAACAACTTTGAGAGTGCCCTCAGTTCGCAGCTGTTTAGCAATGGCTCCTTTGATCTCGGTAATATTTGCTACCGAGCCCATCCCTTTAAAAGTGGGCTCAATAGTCCGCATTTCCGATTCCGGTATAAATCGCTCCGCGTACTGGTCCTCGCCGTTTTGTACATTTAGCCCTTCAGCTCGTTTACTCCATGTATCGTAAAGACTACCCGCATTCTCGACCCGCGTCTCAAGATCCTTTAATTCAGAATTGGCTAGGACTAATTCCCTCAACAGGGTTTTGGAAAGCGTGCCTAAGTCTTTTATTGAATCGCCGCCATCTTTCATGAAGATCCTGTCTTCCTGGAAAATGTCACTTACGATGTCGTTGATGTTTGGGAAACTTTGGTCCTTGAGCAACTTCAAGGTGTCCTTCACCATCTCTTTCGCGTCGTCAAGGTCTTTCTGCTGCCCGGTTGTGGGGTTGTTCAACCAGTCACGGAATTTGATGACACCGCCTACCATGAACATCAGGAACGCGATGCTGGCCGTAATGCCGCCCGCCATGGCTGACGCGGTGCTCGAGATCCCTTGCGTCCGCATTTCTCCCAACGTTTGCGCCTGCACCGAGATGGTCAGGCTGACTGTGACCTTGTCGGCGATATATTGCAGGTCGTAGATGTCGACCGCCACGGGATAGGGTTGCGGGGTGGCGTCAGCAGCAAGGTCGCCCTTGATCTGATTGCCCTCCAACCTGAGGCCGGCCGGCAACACAGAGCTATCCGAGAGTTCGTAATAGAACGCGCCACTGCCACCCGTCGTGCCGATCGTGATGTTGATGTTGGTCGTGCCGGCATTGAGCGCCCCGCCGGCGAGCACCGGGTTGCCGACAAAGCTGACCGGGGTCACGACAGGTATCACAAGCTGAATCTTGTATACGCTCGTGCTTTTGGTACTAGTACACGTCAGGTCGATCGTGGCGCTACCTCTGGTCAGATCGGCCGCTTGCAGAGAAATGACATACAGACTCAATCCATTGTCGTCTCCCTTGATCAGGAAGGCCCTGGCCGTGGCCGTGCCGGATCCGGCAGAATTGATCGCCCAGGTGCCGCCTTGCAGTTCGCCCGGCAGGGTGGTCTGGACCACGCCGGTGTCCATGCGTTTGGTCCAGTCCACGTCGGCCATGTACATGGTGCATGTGCTGGCCACCGGCAGTGAAATGATGACTGGCGTGTCCTTGTCGATTTTCACCGTCGCCCAGTCGAATTTGAGAAGGTGATCGTACTTGGGCGGAATGATCGGCACCGCGCATTGGAACTTCTTGGGGTCCTCATCCTTACTCGTCGTCACCTTGAACACCACGTCCTGCTGGGCTGGCGTTCCGCCATTGAACATCGTGGGTGCGGCCATGAGGTCGGCCCCTTTGACCAGCTCAATCTTTGCGGTGCCGCCCTTCTTATCGTCGTTCACGCTGACGCTGAAGCTAGAAACGAATGCCGTGCTATCGATGACGATCTCTTTGACTGTCACGTCTGTTGGAAGATTGTTGAGCGTCAGCGTCAGTTGATACCCCCTGCCGACCACGGCGCGCTGATCGATTGTCGAACTCTTCCCGGTTTCCCAGTCCAGGGTGACAGTAGCCATCACCGGCCCGGCGCCTTGCAGCGCCATGGGCGCGGCCAGGCGTGCGACGGCGCGCTGACCTTTGAGCGAATGGGGGCTCGCCGGCAATGCGGGTTGTACCCAATTTGCCAGGTAAGTCTTCTGATCGAATGCGCTGCGCCGGGTAAAGCAGAAGCTGCGGTTGCCGGCCAAATCCGCCGAGAAACTGCCGACATAGCAAACCGTGTCGTCGAGTTCGTCGAAGCAGCTCAAGCCGTTGTTGTAGAACCGGGCGTTCGTGCCGTAGATGTCCCCCCAGGAAAACGACAGACCGGTGTCCGGATCAAGCGTCAGATCGAGCAAGTCCGGCATGAAGACGTTGTGGCTGGGGTCGGTGACGTCAATGACCGTGTAGCGGCCCGCCCAGGTTTCGGCTGGATCGCCGCTTTCCCCGCTGTTCAAGCCCTGCAAAGTGTTTGCCTGCCACTTTCCCCGCACAGTCAGGGTCCGGCTCGACCCATCGGCCGCCGTTATCTGCACCGTACCGCTACAGAGCGGCGAGTTGGCTTGTAGACTCTGCTGCTGGGTCGCCGTGCCATCCAGCAAGCTGCGCAACGAGTACGGCAAATGAAATTGCAAGGTGAATTGCATTTGATCGTTGCTCACGGTCAAGACCGCATTCTCGTAAGCAAACGTGGTCAGCGTGGTCTTGCTGTCGAACTGATCCTGGGTCAAGTCAGGTTGCGACCAATCGTCAAGCGCGTTGGGCAAAATAATGAATGCGGACGGACCTCCGACAGTCAAGGAATAAGTGTTGTTGTCGGAATCGATGAGATAATAAGTTCCTGACCAATATTCGAGCTGATTGATCGTCGCCTCGTATTGGTCGACCACATCGTTCAAACTGGTCTCATAACCAAGACCTGTTAGATTCTTATTGAATTCGGTCTCGATCATGTTGAATTCAGTCTTAATGTCGTATTTTTGCATCAGCTCTGCCAGCGAAAATGTGATGTACACTGCCGGGCTCAGATTTTGCGCCGTATGCTTGATGAATTCCTGCGCAGCCTGTTGCGAGGCAGTCAATGTTTGCGTCGCCATTTTAGTTTTTGTTGCCATTTTAGTAGTCCTTTCAAATAGTCAGATGAATGTACTGCCAATAAACGCCACCGCTCATTCATGAGCAGCCAGGCCTGAGATGACCCGCGCTGTTCCGGCAAATCCGAGATGAATTTCCGTCACGGTGGAAAAATCGATTTGCGCATTGGGGTCGCTGTTCGTGGTCCAACTCGACAGCCGGATACTCCACGGTCCATAAATGCCTATCGGCGCCAGGGTCGGATCACTCAATTCGCCCGCATTGCCCGATACGTCGTAAGCGGTGCCGTCTGGCGTCGTGAGGTAATAATGTTCGAATATTGCATCGCGACCATTTGGATGCGTGAAGATCAAATGATTGGTCGTCTCATTCGATGAATCGGAGGAGCTCCAAAACCAGCGCGTGGCTGGCGCATGAATACTAATTGAGATCGACTGGGGCTTCGGATCATTTGTATTCGGTAATGGCATGGTCGTTCCCGTGTATGTGTTCCCCGTGTACTTCGCCCCGATAATGCGTGGTTGCACGTAATTCGCACGTAGATCGTAGAACTCGCCGGACTGGCTGAATTCCACCATGGGAATACCGACAAGTCCCAATTTGTCGTTCCGGTAAAAGTAGGTGATTGATCCATCTTTATTGGTAATCGGCGGATAACTGCGGTCATGCCTGATGCCCCATTGTTTTGCCACGCCAAACGGAACGATGATAAACGTGATGGGCGCCCCCAGCTGGTAACCATCTTTTCCTGCCACCGATTGTGAGACGCCTTTTCGCAAGAGGTCGAGCATGCAATCGGCGGTGATCGAAATGACCAGATCGCTCGGACGCTGCGTGAGCGGATTGGCGGGTGTCGGATTTGCCGGGCTACTTTGATTCAGGAAATAGTTGCTCAGTTTGTCTTCGTAATCCAGCAGGTTTTGATGAACGTTATCCAGGTCCGTCTCGCTTGGCGGCGTGCCGACTGACCAATAAGAAGTCAAGGTCGTCGCAGTTTGGGTGAGGTCCGGGTCGTCGGTATTGTCAAGCGATAACCACGCAGCAAAACGCTTGAATTGCGACTCGAAGGCGATGTAATCGGTCAAACCTTTCTGATACAGCATCGCCAGGTATGAGACATGCCCTAACAAATCAGGCGTCGGCATCTTTGATGGATCGGTCGCCTTGATCGCATCGGCACGTTTCTGAGCATCCTGATAATTCTGCCAAGCCGTTGCCGCCGCCGCCGCGTAGGTCTGATATTGCAATTGCAGTTGCGACTTGTTGATGATCGCCTGCTTGAGCGATTCGATCGCCGCAACCGCCTGTTCAGCGATATCTTGGTTATTATTATCGGCGTCGATCGAACTGCTGAGATTTGAAATATCGTCGGTAAGAGTGCTGAGTTGTGAAAGAACATATGACGCGCTGCTTTTCAGTGACCCGTCCGGGTTCAGCAAATCACCTTTTACGTCGTTAATAAAGTCAGCACCGTTCGATGTAATGGCTTTCAGATCGGTCATGACCTGGCTTTTATCAATGGCTTTGCCTGAATTGTCGGTAATTTGATTAATACCGTCCAGAATTAACGGGCTCATCGATGCCGCCGCCATTGGCAGCATCATTTCCGGCTCGGCGGCCATGAACAACATTTGAGGCACAGCTTGGCTAAGCGTACTCAGCACATTTTGCGCATTGCAGTCATAATGATTGGCAATCGTGGTCTGGACGGTCGTCAAAATTGGCGACAAGGTATTGAATGCGTTCAGCAAGGTCGTCGATGCCTGCGACAATTGCCCTGCTATTGATGATGACACGCTCGGATCGAGCATAGCCAGAAGTGCATCACAGGTCAGTTTGTAAGATGCCGCTGAGTTCACATAAGTCTGATATTGCGCAACGATCGCCTCGGCTGTGTTCTCAGCTTTCATGACCGTGGCAAACGCATTCATGTAATCGGTATAGGTTGTTTGCAAATTCGACAGAGATTGTGTGCCGTCACTCAAGTATTTTTCTTCGATCTGTTGCAAGATATTCTGGTCGGTCAAGTTGTAGATCGTCCAACCCGGAATGGATGAAGCGAGATTTCCAGCCGATGTCAGAGGCGGTGTATAACTGATTCGGGTGCAATATGTGCTGGTGATCAAATAGAGGTTGTTTTTACGGTAGTCGCTGTCACCAGGATTGTTGCCGAGTGTGGCATAACCACTTAATACCGATTGCAACCACACGAGCAGATCCTGTACGGGTTTATAGGTGGTGTCGGCAGGATTAGCAGAAAATGCCGTGGGCTCATTGAGCATATATTGCAGCTTGGCCGTTTCAACAGCTTTCAGCAGATAGATCTCATCGAATGCCTGACCCAGTACCGATGCACCGGTAAACGTGCTGTTACTGGTGCTCCCTCCGATCCCCGCGGTGGATCCGGGCGCGGAATTACCGTTCGCGCCGTTGGGCGAGCCGCCCGGCCCCGCCGCCCCCGCCATACCTGCATTCCCGGGGTTGGCATTCATCTGCAGGGCGGTGTTGAGATCACCACTCGTCAGCGTTCGATACTGAATGCTGACGGCGCCACCATTGCCGCCCCAACCACCGGCTTGCGCATCACCTCCCTGAGCCGCGGTTTGACCCGCCGCTGCACTGCCACCCGGCTGACCGGGACAGCCGGTATAGCCGTTCCTGCCATTGGCATTGAG
>Ga0081539_10001062_pt1 | contig 50257 bp, 45 predicted proteins | sample TabmetS4T2R2_FD_71023 | JGI IMG/M metagenome (GOLD analysis project Ga0081539, IMG submission 71023) | Tabebuia heterophylla rhizosphere microbial communities from the University of Puerto Rico - S4T2R2 | ecosystem: Host-associated > Plants > Roots > Rhizosphere ... | reverse complement strand
CGAGCAGCGCCCGTCGCTGGCCATCGGTGAGCGATTCTTCCGCGCCGAGATTGATCGGATGATCCGGGAGGGCCTGCTCAGCCGGGAGGATCTCGTCGTGGAGCGGTCCGCTCCGCAGGCCCGGCCTGCGTCGATCCCGGCACCGGCCCGGCCCGCACCGGCCGCCCCACCGCCACCGGCCTCCTCCGCACCGGCTGTCCCTTCGCCGCCGACTTCCGGCCTCCCGGCGGCGCCGCGAAGCCGGCGGCCGCAGGCCGCGGTGTTCCACCACGGCGACGACATGGTCGTGGTCGACAGCCGCTCGCCGCTGAGCCGTCTCCGCGGACCGGCACCCACCGACGCCGACGCCGTCGAACGGCTCGCGATGACCACCGACGCGGTGTCGCTGGCGTACTTCGTGGTGGTCCCCGACGAGGAGGCCGGCGCCCGGAAGGCCGGCCGGGACCACCGGACCCACGCGCTGACCCTGGACCGGTTGCTGGCAACGGTCGCCGCCGACGCCCTGACCGGCCGGCGGATGCGGGTGGCAGTGGAGGTGGTCGCGGCGATCGACCCGCCACGCAGACACGGCGTGCTGCGGCCCGCCGGCGACCTTACCGAGGGCGATCTGCCCAAGGTCCCTGCCGAGCTCTTCGACCACGCCACGACGGTCGAGGGCCTCCTCAACGCGGCGGAGCGGACGGCGATAGCCTTCCAGGCCCGAGGCGTCGACGTCCTCAGCCTGCACTACATCTTCCTCTCCACGGTCGCCCTGGCCGACGCGAACACGTCCGCGCCCGAATGGAACCGCCTGCTCGAGCACGCCCGCGTCACCTGGATCGAGATCGGCCCCGACCGCCCGATCGACAACCCGGAACCGCTGGAGATCGCCCCCTCCCCGTACGGCTTCCACCTCGTGTCCGACCGCTACGACGTCGCCGCCATGGTCCGCGAGGAGTCCGCGACCCTCTACCGCTACCACCAGCCCCTGCCCGGCCCCGCGACACCACCGGCGGACGCCACCACACCGGTCGACGAGCCAGCGGCCACATCACCCGCCCGCCGCCGAGCATGGCTTCCAAACCTCCGCCGCCGGCGTTGACCCTGCTCGCGAAGACAATCAGCAGACTCGAAAATCGTCGCGCAGCACCACCACCCGGCACGGGGTCGGCGTGACCCTCGACAGCCTGGCCCGTGCTCACCGACTTCCTGAGAACCCCGACCCGAACCCGACGCAACGAGGAGAAACATCATGAATGAGCAGGTAGCCGGCCCTGCCCGGCGCGAGCCGCCCCTTTCTCCGTGTCGCTTACTCGTGTACGACGATCGGGTCGCCGAAGACCGCGTATGTGTCGGTCTGTTCGTTGGTCTTGGCGTCCCGGCTGGAGCAGGTCATCCGGAGGCCGACGACGCCAGTGAGCTTGAGGCTCAGTTTCGCCGGATGCCCGACTGACACCTCGGCCGGCTTGCTCAGCAGCCGGTGCCCGTCCTGGTCGTAGAAGAGGATCTCGACGATCTTGCCGTACGCGTCGTCGGTGGCGTCGTCGATCCCGGCCGTCGCGCTGAAGCTGGTGTTGCCGGCCACGTTCCACTGCAGGTACGAGTTCGCCGGGGTGGCGCAGTAGAACTGGATGCCCCGCGAGTACCGCTTCCCGCTCAGGCTGACCGGCTTGGCCTGATAGCCACCGTCCGTCGGATCGGCGCTGTCCAGATACTCGGTCGACCCCGGGGCTGGGGTGTCGAGGCTGCTGTCGTCCGGAGCGGGAGTGTCGGTCGGCTCGCTCGGGTCGGTGGGCTCGGCCGACTCGCTGGGCGCCGGGCTCTCCGTCTCGGTCGGTGTCGTGGCGGTCGGCACCGGCGCCGTGGTCGGCTCGGGCGGCGCGGCCTGGACCGGGTCGGCGTTACCGGCGAGCACCCGCAGGCCGGTGAAGGCGCCGGTGCCGACCGCGACCACCGACACGCCGACCAGAAGGATCAGCCACTGGCGCAGCTGCAGCAGGTGCAACGGGCCGGTCTCCGGCACGCCGTACCGCTCGGCCTGCCGGCGGCTGCGCCGGTGCCGCGCCGTGATCTGCGCGGCCAGGAGCACCAAGACGAACGCGGTCAGGACGCAGCCGACCAGCAGCGGCACCGCGGTCTGGTTCCGTCCGGAATAGAGGAAGTAGAGCACCGGCCCGGCGATCACCGCGACCAGCAGCAGCAGGAAAACGAAGGATGCGGCTCTCTGAGACCTGTTCGCGGTACTCACAATCTTCTCCCCTGGAGTGAAGTGCTGACGTGAGTACCTGACGGACGGCTCAGCCGCCGTGATGCGTGAATGGCGCCCAGGCGGCCGGCTGGGCGAGCTCGTGCTGACCCGGATTCAGCGGCGCGAGTTCCGGCGGCACCTCCCGGTGCGGGTCGATCATCCAGAGGTACGCGGCCCGCAGCGCGTCGCGGTCGTTCAGCCCGCCGATGGTCCGGTACCGGTGGAACATCACCATCAAGCACACCGTGGTGCGGTCGGACACCGGCCGGCGCGATCCGACGACGCTGACCGCTCCGGCGGCGAGAACCGCGGTGGCGAGCGTGAGGGCCTCGTCGTGGACGGACGGCGTGAGGTCGGTCGAGCAGGCCGAGAGAACCACGAGGCCACCGGGTTCGTCGACCGGTCGGTCCCGGGCCGCGGACAGGATGGTGGCGACCGGCAGGTCCGGTCGAAGGACGAGGCGGGAACGGTCGGGCGTGGCGCCCGTGACGGCATGACAGGCCAGGTGCAGCACGGAGTCGCCGGCCAGCGATCGCAGCACGTCCTCCGCGGTGCCGATCACGGAAGCGCCGGGATAGGGGCCGGTACGCAGCAGCTGCACTTCGATCGGCGCCCATTGCAGGTCGCCGGTCGAGTCGCTCAGCAGCGAGACCGGACCGGTCGTGCGTCGTGGCCGCCGTGCCACCACGCCCAGTTGGCGCGCCGACGCGGCGTAGGAGATCGCGAAGGTTTGGCAGGCGTAGACCGACTCGGGGGAGCGGGCCGCGTGCCACGGGACACCGCCCAAGGTCCCGGAGGGGACGAGGACGAGGCGGTGCGGCCCGTCCGGGCCGGACTCGCCCAGGTCGGCCATGAGGGGGGCGATCGCCGCGGTCCAGGCCCAGTCGGCGATTGCGTCCCACTGCCCGGGGGCGTCGTCGCCGTCGCCGGAAAGCGGGACCAGGTCACGAGCGCGGCCGGAGGCTACAGCTTCGAGGCCGGGAAACGTGTCCCACCGCAGTTCCGGCGCGGACAAGCAACGGGGCGCGCCGTCGGCCGGCACGACAAGCAGGCGGCCGGGGAGCAGGTACACCAGCGCGTCCGCGTCGACCCTGCGTACCGCTGCGGCGATCTCGGCCGGGTCGGGCGCCACAAACAACCGGCCGGCGGCGTCGGTGTCGTGCAGGGCGGTGAGGACTCTCGGCCGCAGGTCCGACGGGACGTCGGCGAGCGTGACCGAGACCACCTCGGCGGCGGTGGCCGGGCTCGGCGCGGGCGGCGCCGCGGCCCATTCCTCGGCCAGGGCGGCGTGCCCGGCCGCCCGCAGCAGATCGAGCACGCTCGCACCGGCCACCGCGCTGTGCAGGACCAGTCCGCGTCCGAGCTCGAGGGCCTCGATCGCCGGCTCGATCCACTCGTCGGCAAGACACCACTCGGCGAGCTGCAGCGCGAGCGCCGCGGCATGCCGGGCGGCATCGAGCGCGTGTGCGGTGCCACTCTGCAGAAGGACGTCATTTCCGTACGCCCGGAGGGCGCGCAGTCCACTCTCCACCGCCTCGGCGACCCGGCCCTCGGCGCGGTACGCGGTGGCGAGCGTCGAATGAACCTGGGCCGCCAGCGGGTGCGCCGCCTCGCCGGGGAGCAGCTCGGACCGTACCCGTTCCAGCCCCTCGATAGCCGTTCGGGTGTCGTCCGGAAGCCGGACCATCGCGGCCAGCGTGGTGAGCGCGATGCGATCCGGGGAGGGCACCGACGGGTCGCCGGCGATCTCGTCGAGCTCTCGCATCGCCGCGGCCGGCGCCGCCGGGCTGCCGCCTTCGCCCATGAGATTGTCGAGCAGATCGCCCAGCGCCCCAGCCGCGCGCAGGGCGGGCCGGCCGGACTCCTCGACGGCTAGATCGCCGCCGGCCTTTCGCAGCAGGCGGATGCCCTTGCGCAGATCGTCCAGGCGGTCGGTGCGGCCACCGCGAGCCAGGTACGCCAGCCCGAGCCCCACGTCGAACCGGGACCGCCACGGGTAATCGGCGTCCAGGGTGGCCAGCGCATTCCCGAACCCCTCGATCACCTCGTCCAGCTCGGCCACGTCGAGATGCTGAACCGCCAGCACCGTACGCGACATAAAGCGCGCGAGCTCGATGGCCGTCCGATCGGGTTCGGCCGCCGGCGCCGTACCCGCGTGGGAGAGCAATCGTTCGCCGGTCTCCGCGTCCTCCCGGACGCCCTGCCGCAGGTGCCGGTCGTTGAGCAGCACACCGAGCATCCCCGCGATGACCGGCTGCAGGTCGTCGGTCGCGGGCACCGCGGCCATTGCGGCTTGCAGATCGACGGCGGCGGCGCGCAGGTCGTCCGCGGGCCGGTCAGCGAACCGGGCCCGCATGATCAGCGACATCGCCCGCAGGAAGCGGTCCTTGCCGGCCTGGACCGGGTCACTGGTCGCGCCCGCGGCGACGATCTCGTGCGCGAGCCGGACGACCTGGGCGATGTGCTCGGGCTCCGCGGTGTACGCCGAGGCCGACAGCAGCATCCCGGTGAGGCGGCGCACCGTCGCGCCGTGGTCCGGGTCGTCGCCGCCCAGGCCGGCCAGCGCGTCGCTCAGCACCCCGGCCAGGCCGCGCAGCCGCTCGGGCAGCCCGGCGACGTGACCGCGTTCGGCGATCAGCGCGCCAGCCTCGGCCAGGATGAACGGACGCAGCCGGTGGCCGGGTGGCAGTATCCGCAGGACCTCGTCGTGAGCGGCGCCGAGGCGGGCGGGGGTGGACGGTTCGACGGTCGCGCGCATCACATCGATCAGGGCACGCTGCGTGCCGTCCAAGGATCCGGCAAGCCCGGACAGCGATTGCACGGCCGCGATCATCTCGGCCATATCCCGGGCGCCGACTAGTCGCATCGCGGCGATCAGCGCCTCGGCGTACTGCCGCACCTCGGCCTCGGGAGGCTCGTGGCCGACGATCCAGCGTAGGTGCCCGAGCGCGCGGTCCCGGTCGGCCAGCCGGCCGGGGTCGTTCAGTTCGCCGCGCATCAGCGACATGCCGAGGGCGACCCCGGCGCTGCCGTCCGAGTCGCCGCCGACCGGGATCGGCATCGCCCGGAAGAACAGCAGCATGCCGAGGCCGGCATGGGTGATGGTCGGATCGGCGTGGGCGACGGTGAGCGCCTCATCCAGCAGGACGATCGCCTCGTCGCGGTCGGCCGGGTTCCCGCCCTCCCCGAAATAACGCAGGGTGAGCCGCCGGCCGAGGACCCCGGCCAGCTGCGCGGACGCCGGGCTGCCGAGGGGCGCCGCGGCGTAGCGCGTGCGCAGGTTCTCGATGGACTCGTCGGTCATGACCTCGTCACGTCTCTGGTCGGGTTGAGGGAGCTCCTGCCAGAGAACTGACGGACCGTCACCGACGGTTCCGCCGCGACGTGCGGGAACCCGGACCGCAATGCGGACGCTCGGGCAGATCCTCCCGCCGGTACTGACCGCCGCGCGCCGGCAGGTGCTGTGGGCGGGCCGGTTCGTCCTACCCAGTTCCGCCACGAGCTGCTGCGCGAACAGATCGCCCGTCCGTCAGGTACCGGCGTGACGATCGGATCGCGGTCGCGGAGTCCGGATTGTGGGGGTGGACGTGGATCCACAGGAGGAACAAGCCGAGGCGGGGATCGGCGAGCGGCTCGATCGGATCGAGGCACAGCTCACCGACTTCCACCGGCGGTCGGCGCACCGGGAGACGGTCATCGACCGGCTGCACGAGGAGAACCAGCAGTTCCGCGACGGCGTACGGCGGGTGCTGCTCGAGCCGGTGGTGACCGACCTGCTGCGCTTGTACGACTCGATGGTCCGGGAGGCGGCCCGCCGGTCCACCGGTGACAAGCCGGACATGCTGGTGGCCAGCTTCGCCGACGAGGTCGAGCTGGCGGTCGAGCGGTGCGGCTACGAGTTCTTCACGGCGGTGGCCGGCGAGCCCTACCAGGCCGGTCGGCACGCCCCGGCCAGCACGGTCGCCACCGACGACCCGGCCCGGGACAACACCGTGGCCGAATCGCTCAGCGCGGGACTTATCGAGATCGAGACCGGCCGGGTGCGCCGGCCCTCGCGCGCCCGTTTCTTCCGGTATCAGGGCCTCACGCCCGACGAGACCGGGCAGCCCGTCCACTACACCGACGCCGGAAGGGATTAACTCATGGCGATGTACGGCATCGACCTCGGCACCACGTACTCCTGCGTCGCCCGGGTCGACGACTCGGGCCGCGCCGAGATCATCAAGAACGCGGTCGGCGAGGACACCACCCCGTCGGTGGTCGAGTTCGAGGACGCGGACAGCGTCATTGTCGGCCAGGCCGCCAAGGACAACGCCAAGCTGCAGCCGGAGAACGTGGTCTCGCTGATCAAGCGGCAGATGGGCAAGGACGTCGAGATCGTCAAGCACGGGCAGAAGCACACGCCCGAGTCGATCTCCGCGTTCATCCTGCGTGAGCTGGCCGCCGCGGCCGAGGCGAACGGCGGCGAACCGGTGCGGGACGTGGTGATCACCGTCCCGGCCTACTTCGGCGTGACCGAGCGTGAGGCGACCCGCAAGGCTGGGACGATCGCTGGTCTGAACGTGATGAGCATCGTGGACGAACCGGTCGCGGCCGCGCTGCACTACGACGCCGTCTCGGCCGACGGCGGCACCAAGACCCTTTTCGTGTACGACCTGGGCGGCGGCACCTTCGACACCACCGTCATCCAGGTGTCTCCCGCGGAGATCCGGGTCGTCTGCACCGACGGCGACCACCAGCTGGGCGGGGCCGACTGGGACGACCGCATCGTCGACCACCTGCAGGAGCAGTTCCTCCGGGAGCACCCGGAGGCCACCGACGCGTCCACCGACGAGACGTTCCTGCAGGATCTGGCGGCCGGCGCCGAGGACCTGAAGAAGCGGTTGAGCAGCGCCCAGTCGCGCCGCTTCATCGCCCGCTACGAGGGCGCGGCCTCCAAGATCGAACTGACCCGGGAGACGTTCGAGGCCCTGACCGCCGACCTGCTCGAGCGGACGCTGAAGATCACCAAGCGGACGATGGAGACCGCGAAGGAACACGGCATCACCAGCTTCGACGAGGTGCTGCTGGTCGGTGGGTCGAGCAGGATGCCGGCCGTCACCGCGATGCTGCAGGGGCTGGGCCTGCAGCCCCGGATACACGATCCCGACCTGGCCGTGGCCAAGGGCGCCGCCCGTTACGCGCTGATCGAGTCGATCAAGGTGCGGCTGCCCGGTGAAGGCGGCGATGCCTCTCCGGCCGATGTCAGGAAGGTGGCCGACCAGCTCAACATCCCGGTCGAGAAGGTGCAGGCGCTGGCCGGCAAGCGGGTGGCCACGGTGGTGCCGCGGGCCTTCGGCATCAAGGTGGTCGACTTCGACGAGCGGGACAACGAGGTGTTCTCCGTGGCGCACGTGCTGCGGGCCAACACCCCTCTGCCGGCCCGCACCGAACCGGAGCGGTTCGTCACCGCGTATCCGAACCAGGTCGAGATCTCGGTCGAGGTGTGGGAGCAGTCCGGCTCGGTCGAGTCACCCGACCTGGCCGACAACTCGTCCATCGCCGAGGGCGTGATCAGCGGCCTGCCCCGGCTGGCCAAGGGCTCGCCGATCGACGTGACCTTCTCGATGGAGCTCGACGGGCTGCTGCGGGTGCACGCGGTGGAGCTGACCACCAACAAGGACCTGCACATCGAGCTGCAGATCAAGGGTGGGCTGTCGGACGAGCAGGTGGACGAGTTCCGGTCGGCCATCGCCCGGTACAGCGTCTCGGCGTGACCGTCATGTTCGATCAGGAGCAGTACCTGCGGACGGTGATCCAGCCGGCGGTGCGCAACGGCAACACGCCACCGGCCGACCTGTTCGTCCGCTACGGCTTCGACGCGGCCGCGAGCCCGTCGCCGGCGGTGTTCGCCGACCAGGTCGCGGCCGTGGCCAAGTACTGGGAGGCGCTGAAGTCCCAGCGCCGCGCGGTCCGGCCGCTGGTCGAGATCCTGCTGGCGCAGCACAAGACCCTCGAGAGCGAGGGCCGGCTCACCGTCGCCCATTTCGGGCAGGAGCGGGACCGCCGGGCCCGGGAGGTCGGCGGCCGGATCAAGCAGGCGGTCGAGGATCTGGTCGCCGGTGGTCCGGTGGTGGCCGCGGTGACCGTGGCCGCGGTGGCCGAAGAACTCGGTGGCGGACCGGCCGAGGCACAGCTGCTGGACCAGTTGCGCCGTCACCGGATTCGGGTCATCGAGGATCTGTGGCCGCTCCCCACCACCGCACCGCCGAAGACCGCCGGCCTGCGGGCCAGTCGGAAGACTCTCGGTGTCGAGCTCTCCATCGCCGTGCTGGCCGGTGAGCCGAACGTCCGGGCCGGCTTCACCCTGCGCGACGGCCTGCGGGTCGGTGGCCGTCCGTTGACCCGGCAGATGTTCGACGACGTGCGGAGCCGCGCCGCGCGGCAGACGCAGGACGAGCGCAAGACGGCCACGGACAGCGTGCTGGTCGCTCTGGAGCCGCTGTTCGAGGCCGGCCGGCTCGAGGAACTGGTGCTCTGGGAGCTGGTCGAGGCCCTGCGGCCGGTGGCCGCACTGCCGCTGACCTCGCTGCCGCGGGTGGCCCGCGAGGCCACCCGGCTCGGCCTGGACCGCGACGAGGCGGCCGAGCTCGCCCTGTCGGTCCTGATGAGCCGGACCCCGGGCGACTCCCGCCGGAGCCCGGCCGCCGAGGTCGAGGAACTACTGGCTGCCGGGTCGCTACGGGCGGCTGAGCGGCTGCTGGCCGGCCTGCCGGCGACCGACACGGACGTGGCCGACCGGGTGCGGGTGATCAGCGGCCGGGTCACCGAGACGGCCGCCCGGGCACGGCAGGCGGTGGCCGCGGGCCGGACCGAGGACGCGGCCGAGCTGCTGACCGCCGCCCTGCGGGAGGCTACCGACGACGATGACCTGGCCGGGCAGCTGCGGGCGCTGGCGCCGCCGGCGGTCGGGTCGGTGGGGGCCGGCGTGACCGCCGAGCGGGTGACGGTCGGGTGGGCGGCCAGCCCGGCCCGGACCGGTGGCATCACCTACCAGGTGGTCCGCACCCGGGGCCGGGCCGCCCGATCGGCCGCCGACGGGGATGTGGTCGGCCGCACCGAGGGCTACGAGATGGTCGATCCGGCACCGCCGGCCGGTACCGGTCTGCGGTACAGCGTCTTCGCCAGCCGGGCCGGTGGCGCCTGGTCGCCGGGCGTGACCAGCGAGCCGGTGGAGTTCCTGCCGGACGTCACGGGCATCACCGTCGACGCCGGAGAGACCAGCGTGCGGGTCACCTGGGCGGCTCGGCCGGACGCCGCAGGGGTCACCGTCGTGCGGCAGCCGGGCGGCGGGGCGGTGCCGGCCACCCGCACCGGATTCAGCGAGCGCGGGCTGCGGCCCGGCACGGACTACCGCTACCTCGTGCGGGTGGCCTATCCGGCGGCGGCCGGCGCGACGGTGACCTCGCCCGGCGTGACCCTCACCGTGACCCCGCAGCCGCGCCCGCACGCCGTGCCCGACCTGTCGGCCGAGCCCGCCCCCGACCAAGGTGCGGACCGGATGCGCCTGACCTGGACGCGGCCCGCGGCGGGAACCGTCGTGCTGCGCGTGGCCACCCACCGTCCCCGCTGGTCGCCCGGTGCCGAGCTGACCGAGGCCGAGCTCGGCGGCTACGGCCAGGTCCTGACCGGCCGGCCCGTCGACGCGCCGGGCGACACCGCCGCGCTGATCGTGGCCCAGCCGGCCGGGCGTGTCTTCATCACCGCGTTCAGCGTCGGCAACGGCCGTGCCGTCTGCGGGCCCACGGTCACGTCGGCCAACACCGCGCCGGTGACCAACCTGAGAGCCCGGCGGGTCGGCCCGGCGGTCCGGCTCAGCTGGGACTGGCCGCAAGGCGTTTCTCTGGTACGTGTCCGGTGGTGGCCGGTCGACGCGGACGACAACGCCGGTCCGGTGCGGGAGGCGGACTGCTGGCAGCGGGCGTACCGGGACGACGGCGGCTTCGAGGTGGCGGCCGGGCTGGGCACGGTCCGGGTCGCGGTGGTGTCGGTGACCGGCACCGCCGGTGAGGAGAGCACCGGGGTTCCGGCGACGGTACGGGTGCCGGGCGTTGGCGTGCCGGTTCGCTACCAGTTCGTCGAGCGGGGCGTGCCGTTCCGCCGGACGACGCAGCTGGTGCTGAGCAGCGACCAGCCGTGCCCGCTGCCCGAGCTGGTGGTGGTGCAGATCCCGGGGCGGGTGGCTCCGCTGCGGCCCGACCAGGGCACGCCGGTCGGGCGGATTCCGGCCCAGCGGCTGGAGCCCGGGCGCCCGGTGGTGGCGAAAGTGGAGCCGCAACCGACCCGCGGCCCGTACCGGCTGGGGTGCTTCGTCGAACGGCGGGACCGGGGCGACGGCGGCGTGATTCTTATGGGCACACCGGGAGGGCACTAGACATGGCCGGCAAGCTGACCTGTCCGTACTGCTACGGGAACTTCGTCGAGAAGGAGATCACCTTTCGCTGCGGCGGGCTGCGGGCCGCCGACGGGAAGCAGTGCGCACCGGAACGGGACCCGGTGCGGGTCCGCTTCGCGGACATGACGCCGGTGCCGCCGGAGGTCGCCGGGGACGGCCGCAAGCTGTCGGCCCAGTGCAAGCAGTGCGGCAACACGACCACGCTGCAGATCTGCCCGCACTGCCACAGCCAGCTGCCGGTGCACTACAGCAAGATCAATAGCCGCATGGTGGCGATGATCGGTGCCAAGTACAGCGGCAAGTCGGTCTACACCACCGTGCTCCTGCACGAGCTGATCCACCGGGTCGGGCGGCGGTTCGACGCCGCGGTGGTCGGAGCCGACGAGCGTACGCGCAAGGAATTCGCCAACGACGAACGCGCGCTCTACACCGACGGGGTGCTGCCGGTCACGACCCGGACGGCGGCGGCGGAGAAGGGCCGGCAGCCATTCGTCTTCAAGCTGGCGCTGGGCGAGCGGCGACGCTTTCGGAACACGCTCAAGCACACCGTGCTGTCCTTCTTCGACACCGCCGGCGAGGACCTCGAGACCGATAAGGGCGTGGCCGAGAACGTCCGCTACCTCAGCGCCGCCGGCGGCATCGTCGTCCTGCTCGACCCGCTGACGATCCCCGGTGTGGTCGCCGGACTGGGGCTCGACCCGGCGGTGCTGCCGCCGGACGCCCAGAAGGCGGTCGCCACCACCGACACCCCGATCAACATCCTGACCCGGGTCACCGAGGTGCTGCAGAAGATGCCCGGCATCGGGCCGAACCGGATGATCGACGTGCCCGTGGCGATCGCCTTCTCCAAAGTGGACGCCCTGTGGGACGCGCTCGGCGATGACAGCCCGCTCCGCCAGCCCGCCCCCGGCTTCGCCTACTTCGACGAGACCGACAGCCAGGCCGTGCACGCCTACGTCCAGGCGCTGCTGCAGGACTGGGAGGGCGGGCAGATCGACCAGCTGCTGGCCAAGTACTACCGCAACTACCGCTACTTCGGTCTGTCGGCCCTCGGCGCGGTGCCCCCGGCCCGGCCGCCGGAGCAGCAACGCCAGAAGGTCGCCACCTCCGGCATCCAGCCGCACCGGGTCGAGGATCCGTTCCTGTGGCTGCTCAGCCGGCTCAACGTCATCGAGACGGGAGGCAGATAGATGAGCGCTGCGCAGATGTACTACACCTCGTGCGAGTCCGGGCTGGCCGGCTACCCGGGTTTCCAGTTCAACGCGGCCACGCCCGGGGTCGACCCGGTGGTGCTGCGGCGGGTCGAGCAGGGCACCTCGTACGAACCACCCCGCTCGATCGCTCTGCAGCCCACCACCGAGCAGATCGGGCAGTGCCCGGTCAACCTGTGCTACCTGCCCGGCGACGAGGGCGAACCGGCCGTGCTGGCCAACACCGCCTTCGTCGGTACGGACTACTCGCAGCGCTTCGGCAACTACTTCGTCCACGCGCTGAGCCTGACGTCGGTCGAGGACGACCTGGGAGTCGCGCTGCCCATCGACTTCTGGCGGGCCGAGTTCTGGACGAGCACCGAGGCCGGGCGACCGGACCTGCCCGAGCTGGAACCGACGCCGCCCCCGTCGTCCGGGCCCAAGCACGCCGAGGAGTTCCTCGAGAACGGCCCGGGCCGGCGCGGCCGGATGCCCCAGCTGATCACCGCGGTGGACCGCGCGATGACGACGGGGGAGCGCTCGGTGGTGATCGTCGAGCGCAGCAGCGAGGACGTGGCCGCGTGGATCGCCGCGGTCAGTCACCTGCTGCCGCCCGCCATGGCCCGCCGGATGTCCTTCTCGACCTACAGTTTCCGGCCCGGCCGCAACGCCGAGCACGTCATCGGCACCGTGCCCGACACCGACTTCACCGTGGACGACTCCACGGTGCGCGGCTACTTCCTGTTCGACTTCGTCGGCGGTCGATTCACGCCGGTGCCGGCGCACCCACTGGCCGAAATGCTGACCGCGTTGAACGTGCAGGACGGCGCCCAGGTGTGGTTGCTGGCCGAGCCGCTGCGGTCGGGGGCCGAGCAGAGCCTCGACGACTGGTATCCGCTGGCCGTCGGCGGCGCACTGCGGGCCGCGCTGGAGGTCAACCGGGACGATCTGGGTGCCGTGGTGGAGTGGCTGCCGCAACACGCAGCCCGGCTCCGCCCGGCGGTGGTGGCCGAGATCGCCCACGGCTGCCTCGACCACGCGGCCCTCGACGCCGGGCAGGCCACCCGCCTGGTCGGCGTGGCCGCCGCCGCGGGCCACCAAGAGCTGCTGGTGACGGCCGAGATCAAGGCGTTCGAGCTGCTGATGCGCGAGGTCGACGGCGGGTCGGCGCCGGCTGCGGTGCCGCGACCGGCGACCGCCGGGGGAACCGCGTGCGCGGTCGACCTCATCACCCGGAGGCTGAACGCCGCCCGCCCCGGTCCGCACGTGGTCACCCTGCTCACCGTGGCCGCCCAGGCCCGGCTGCGGCTCGACCCGCAGGCCCTGGCCAGCTGGGGGCGTGACCTGGTCACCCCGGTGCTGCTGGACGGCTCCGACCATCGGATCCCCGGCCTGCTGGGCAGCCTGCCCGACGTACGGCGGGCCGTGCTCGAGGCGCTCGGCGACGCGCTGCCGGGCGGGCCGGCTCCCGTGGTCGCCGCCGTCACGCGGCTGGCCGGCGCGGTGCCCGAGGGGGAACTGGCGTCCCACCCCCGCCTGCATCGGGCCGTGCAACTGTCCCGGGCGGCCCGCGACCCGCAGGACCGGGTGCCGGCGCTGCTGCGGCTCAGCGGCCCGAACCCGCCGGACGAGGCGACCCTGTGCGCGCTCTGGCCGGACGGCTGGACCATCGCCGACGCCGCCGAGGTGGCCGCGGGCGTGCGGGACCCGTACTGGCAGTCACCAGGGATGGTCGGCCGGCTCGACGCCGTGCTCCGGCGCGGTGACAGCCCCCGCGGTGCCAGCACCTGGCCGCAGTACCGGGCCCTGTGCGAACTGGCCACCCGGCCGGTGCTGGCCGGCCGCCTGTCCGAGCAGTCGGTCCGGCACGTCGAGGAGATGCGGCGGGCCGAGGAGACCATCAACCGGCGGACCCGGGCCAAGGCGTCCGAGCGCAAGCCGGTCCTGCTCGACCTGATCAGCCAGTCGCAGCAGGCCGAGGGCCCGGCCGGGCGGTACCTCGAGGGCTACCTGCCGCAGGTGCTCGTCAAGCTCGACCCGGCCCTGCTGAGCGATCTGCTGCCGCAGGTGCCCCGGCCGATCCGTGACCGGTTCTGGCCTCTGGTGACCGAGGCGCTGCAGGACAAGCGGGCCGACCTCGATCTGGCCGGCGCCCTGTTCGAGGTGCGGGCCGGGCTGGCGGCGAAACGCCGGCCCACCCCCGACCTCGACCGTGTGCTGTCCGGCGCCGTGGCCCAATGGCGGACCAAGGACCTCGACCGGCTGGAGAAGTGGCTCGACCAGAGCCCGGTTACCGGCGCGGCCGCGTACTACCGGCAGTGGCGGGAGGACAACGTCCGGCGCGGCCTCGGACGCTTCCTGCCGCGCCGCGTTGCCCGAGACCGAAAGGGATGAGGATCCTCCGGTGCTCTACTTCGCCTTCCTGCTCATCTGGTACGCGTTCGTCATCAGCGCCTTTATGATGCTCAGCGTTCCCCTGATCGTCGGGTCGAGCCTCGTCTTCACGGTGCTCCTGATGATCGTCTTCCTGCGGTCGAGCGGGTACGCGCTGGGCCTGTTCGGCACCGGCGGCGCGCTCCCGGTGCCGGTGCCGACCTGGAACGGCCCGGAGGAGCCGGCCTACCGCCAGTACCTGTCCGGGCCGTTCGCCGACGACCTCCAGCACATCTGGCGGGTCTGCCGGCAGGACCTGGAACTGCAGGCGAAGCGGACCCGCGGATGGGTCCGGGCCCAGTTCTTCCGGCCCGACATGACCAACTACCGCCGCGCCGTCGGCGTGCTGCTGGCCACCGGTCTGATCGCCGGGGCCGGCGTGGCCGCGGTGGTGCTGGCGATCGCCGCGGCCGGCGTCGTCCTGATCTGGTCCGTGTTCTTCGCCCTGGCCAAGGGCACGCTCTACCTGTTGCGCGGGCTGGACGCCGGCCTGTCGCACCTGCGCGGGATCTCGCTCAGCTGCCCGGCCTGCCATCACCAGGTGCCCTATCCGGCGTACGACTGCCCTGGCTGCGGTGCCCGGCACCACGACGTCCGGCCCGGCCGGTACGGGGTGCTGCGCCGGATCTGCGCCTGCGGCTTCCGGATGCCGACCCTGCTGCTGCTCGGCAGCCACCGGATGACGGCGTTCTGCCCGCACTGTGGTCAGCCTATGGCCGAGAAGGCCGGCGTCGCCCGCGAGATTGTGGTGCCGATGGTCGGCGCCACCGCGGCCGGCAAGACCCGGATGATGCTGGCGCTGGCCACCACACTTGTCCAGGAGAAGCCGTTGCCACAGCTGGTGGCCCAGCCGGCTGACACCTATACCGTGGACCGCCTCAACGAGCTGTACACGTCGCTGCGGGCCAAGGGCGACACCGACAAGACCTTGCCCGGCGACGCCATGCGGGCCCTGTCGTTCAACCTCAACGGCGGCCGGGCGCGGCGCCTGCTGCACATCTACGACCCGCCGGGGGAGCGCCTGAGCGACTCGGCCCGCCTGCACGAGATGCGCTTCATGCGGATGGCCCACACGTTCGTCTTCGTGGTCGATCCGCTGGCCATTCCCGACGTCTGGCACTCGCTGGACGCTCGGACCCAGCAGCGCTACCAGCCGTACCGGTCGGCCCAGTCACCCGAGTTCATCTTCTACCAGGTGCTGCAGAACCTGGAGGGGATGGGCGTAAAGCCGCGCCGGACGGCCCTGGCCGTGGCCGTCACCAAGAGCGACCTCACCGCGAGCATCCCGATCTGCGCGTCGGCCGGAGACGACAGCGACGCCGTCCGGGACTGGCTGAGCGACCGGGTCGGCATGGACAACATGGTGCGGGCCATCACCAAGTCGTTCGGCGACGTGCGCTACTTCCGTACCACCACCCGGACCACGGCGGCGGACGGCAGCGTCCGAAACCTGCTGCTGTGGACCCTCAACCGCTATGGGGTGTGCTGACATGGACCCGTACGAGCGTTGGCGTCAGGTGTTGTGGATGGTGAGCACTGTCGCCATCGGCGTGCTCACCATCGCGATCGTGCTGACCACGGTGGTCGTCATGTTCTTCGGCTTCGCCGGCTCGGGCTCGCAGCCCACGACGGGTTACTGACCGTTCACCAGCCGAGGTGGACGAACCCGGCCCAGGCGGCCGGCGTGGCGTCTCCCTGGTCGCGCATCGCCCGCTGGACCGTCCGCAGCGCCTCATGCGGGGGCCGGGTGGCCAGGTGGTCGTGGAAGCCGACCATCAATCGGGCCGTCTCGCGGTCCGGCACCGGCCAGAGCTAGCCGATCGCCGTGGTAGCCCCCGCCACCAGGAACGCCGTGGACAGGGTGACCGCCTCGTCGTAGGCAAGCCCGGCCCGGTGGGTGGTGCAGGCGGCCAGCGAGACGAGCCCGGGTGAGCGGCCGGCCGGACGGTCGGCGGCGGCCCGGATGAGGTCCTCGGCCGAGATCCGCTTGCCATCGGACAGCAGCAGGTAGGAGGAGGCCGGGCCGTCCGCCCGGATCACACCGTGGCAGGCCAGACGCAGCACGGTGGCCGGTGGGTTCCAAAGGTCGGCCAGCGTGTCCGCGCCGGCCCGGCGCAACAGCTCGATGACCGTCGCGGCCACGGTCGCCGAGTGCAGCACGAACCCGCGGCCCCCGCAGGGCCTCGGTGGTCAGGGTGATGGCACGGTCGAGGTCACCGGCGGCGTCGCGGGACTGCAACGACCCGGCCAGCAGGTGGACGGTCGCGGCGGCGAGCCCGGAGTCGTCGGGGTCGTCCCACCGCAGCCGGGCCAGCGCCCGGTCGCAGGCGCCGACGATTCGGTCGAGGTCGTCCGGCGCCGACCACCGGCCCGGCATCAGGCCGGCCTGGCCGCACCGGAGCCAGCGCAGCCAGGCCACCACGTACCAGGTCAGCGGGTCGTCGTCCGAGTTGTCCAGACCGGCGATGCCGTTGTCGATCAGCTCGGGCGGCGTGTCGAAGTCGTACTCGAGGAGGTCCTCGTCCACACCCGGTTCTGACGGACAGCCGTCACCGCCGATGGTCGGTGGCGGCCCGGATCAGAACACGGACCAGCCGGAACGGCGCCACCACACACCACCGCAGCCCCCGTTGGTACAGCTGCCAGAGCGGCTGGCCGATGAAGGGCATGAACCGCCGCGTGACCAGCAGCATCAGGGTCGTGACGATCAGCATCGTCAGCACGCTGGAGACCAGGGCGGCGATCGAGTCGCCGAGGGCCTGCATCAGCTCGCTCCCTCGAAGATCTTCTTGTCGCCCAGCACCTTGTCGCCGTCGACCTTGTCGCCCAGCACGAACTCGATGTTGTCGACCCGCACCTCGAACTCGGCCAACGGATTGTCGATCGCGTCGGCGACCTGCGCGGTGAGGTCGTAGATCTTCCGCCGGTCGGTGCTCACCACCGCGGCCTGTTCGCTGCCGGCCATCGCCACCCGCAGCACGTACAGCCTGGGCAGGCGCAGCAGCCGGATCAGGCGGGCGCTGTGCACCGCCACCATCGCGCCGGCGATCAGCCAGAACACCACCCAGACGGAGGTCGGTACGGCCCGGCCGAGGCAGGACATGGCGACCAGCCCGAGCACCGCCAGAGCGATCGTCGCCCCGGCCCGCCGGCCGAACTCCTGGACCGCCGCGGTGCGCCGCAGCCGCAGCTCGGCCGGGTGGACGCGGACCACCTGCGACAGGGGGTACGCCTGCTCGCCGACCCAGAGGATCCGCCGACTGATACGGACGCGGACGTCCTTGTGCTTGACCTTCATAGCGTGGCCCTCCCGCCGCGGATGGTTGGTCGTGGCAAACCGGCTCTGACGGACAGGCCCGGTCCGTCAGATCCCAGCAGGAGGTGGCCATGACCGAGTGGGTGCTGGGTGACAAGGTCAACGGGGACAAGGTCTACGGCGACAAGATCGTGCACACGTCGGGGCGACGGCCGGAGCGGCCACGGGTGCTGATCATGAGCGCGAACGTCAACGGCCGCCGCCCGCTCGGCCTCGACCAGGAGCACCGCGAGATCGGACTGGCGATCCGCGGCGCTGGTGACCCGATCGACCTCCGGATCGCCGACGCGGTGCGGCTGGACGACCTGCAGCCGTCCCTGCAGCACCACGAACCGATGGTCGCGCACTTCAGCGGGCACGGCTCGGCCGCGTACGGGATCATGACGACCGACCGCGAAGGCCGGTCGCACGCGGTGCCGCCGGACGCGCTCAGCGACCTGTTCCGGGTGCTGCGGGCCGGTCTGCGGTGCGTGGTGCTCAACGCGTGCTGGACCGAGGGCCAGGCCCGGGTGATCGCCCGGTACGTGCCCTGCGTGGTCGGCATGCGGGGCGGAGTCGACGACGATGCCGCGATCGATTTCGCGACCGCCTTCTACCGGGGCCTCGCCTACGGCCAGACCATCGGTACGGCGTTCGAGCTCGGCCGCAACCAGCTCCGGCTGGCCGGTCACGCCGACGCCGACCGGCCGCGGCTAGTGGCCGGCCCGGAGGCCGCCGACCTCCGGGTGGTCCAGCGCGCACGGGCCGGGAGCGAGTGGTGACGACGGACTTTCTCCAGCGTTCACGCGCGAGGAGCGAGTGGTGATGATGGACGATGACTACGCGCGGCGGATGTCCGCCGCCAACGCCCGGTGGGCGGCGTTCGCGGTGAGCGCCGCGGGCTGCCGCGAACACCTCGCCGCGGCGCTGCGGGCGCCCGGCGACGTGGCCGCGTTCGTCCCGGCCACCTTGGCCACGCTGGAGCTCAACTATCTGGCTGAGGAACTGGCCGACCCCGACTGCAGCGAGCTGGCCGGCCGGCGCCTGCGGACCTGCCTGCGGGTCGCGTCGGCGCTGCCGGCGGCCATTCTCGGGATCGAACCGATCCGGGTCGCGGTCGACGACCTGACCGACGCCGCCGGATCGAGGCGTTGACACTGCGGCACCGGGCGGCCCGGGCCGACCAGGCGGGACGCCCGGAGGAGGGACGCCGCCTGCGGGAGCAGGCCCTGCCGCCCGCCGCACGCGGCTCGTATCTGGAGGTGTCGCTGCTGATCGAACTGGACCGCCGCGCCGAGGCGGTCCGCGTGCTGGACACGCTCGACCTTCCCGACGGCGGTGGTCCGGGCCGAGCTTAACGTGCGGCGGCTGCTGCACGGGCACGGGGTCGCCGAGGCGCTGGCCTGCCGCTTCCCGGAGCATCCGGGGGATGAGCGAGGCGCAGCGGGCCGCCGCCTACGCCCGCCTGGCCGGCGCGCCGGCCACCGGCCGGGTCCGTGACCTGGACGCGGCCGGGTACGGCCCGCAGAGCGGACACGGAAACACCGTGGCCCACTGGGCGCCGTTCATTCACATCGGTGTCTGAGGCATCCGCCGATCGGATCATCCAGGCGGTCCGTCCGTGACGCCCGGCAAAGCCGATCATCCGCGGTCTTCATTCTTTGTCCGCGACAGATCGGCGATTCGGTGTAACTCCAAGTGATACCCGGAGCACGTAAGGTGGCTGCGTCAAGTTTCAACCATCGATGCCGGTTGTGGTCGGCGTTGTCTCGTACGCCCTCCCACGCGCCGCGTGAGGGTCGGGAGGAGTCCTCGATGGGTGTTTCGGGCGGGCAACCCCTGCGTCGGGGAACTGACCAGATCAGATCGTCCCCGCACCGGCCCGGCAACGCTGCCGGTGGCCTTTACATGTCCCGTACGGCCAAAGCCCGTCCGGTGTCCGGTCGCGGCGAGGAGCGGCTGCGCCGGCTGGCCCGACGCGGCACGCTGGCCGCCGAGATGGCGTCGGCCGGGGAGCTCGACCGGCAGGAGCTGACCGGTGCCGCGTACGCGCTGGTCTGGCCGATCGTCTTCAACCGGATAACCCGTCGCTTCGAGCAGATGCGGGGCCACGTGGCCTGCGCGGCCGGGGTCGGCAACCTGGCCGACGAGTGCCTCGACCGGTTTCACGACGACGTCGAGGCCGTGGTCGGCGATCTGCTGGCGAACGCGCGGCGGCCGATCCAGAACCTGGAGGCCTGGGTTGCCTCCCGACTTGGCGCGGCCACAGTGGACGCCCACCGCCGCCGGCGCGGGGAACGGGGGGCGTTGCAGCGTCCCCGGCTGCCCGGATGGCTGGCCGACCAGCTGAACCGGGATCCGTGGCTGATTACGTTGGCGACCAACATGCTTACCTGGGTGGGAGTCACGGACACGGCCGGCACCGAGGTGTGGCCGCTGGAGACCTGGGCCCAGGAGCGGGCGCTGTGCCTCGCGGACTGGCCGGGCAGCGACCCGGCCACGGTCGCCCGCGAGGTGGGGGTGGTGCTGCGGGCCATGCGGACGCGCCCGGCCTGGTACGAGTCGTTCGTCGAGCGCCCGCTCGGGGCCAAGCAGGCGCCGGTGGCCTCGGCCGCGGTCGACGCATATGGGGAACCGGCCGCCCCGCTCGCCCTCGGCGAGCCCGACGTGGACGTCGACAGTGAGCTGGTGCGGCTGGCCGGCGACGCGATGCGCCTGATCGAACACCGGGTCACCCACGGTGAACAGACTCGCGAGACCGTGGCCGAGGTGATCCGGGGAGTCTTCGGCGGTCTGTTCACCGGCACCCTCGACCGCGCCCCGCATGCTGCGGCCGACCCGCTCGGCGGCATCACCGGGGCGCTGAACGACCGGGGACGGCTGGACCGGATCGTGACGACCGTGATGGCCATCATCGCCGAGGGCAATGGGCCGACGGCGCGGTCATGACCGTCACCGAGCCGGTCTGGACCCCCGGATCGTTTCTGTCGCAGATCACCGCCGAGGAATGTGAGCTGGTGCTGGCCCTGGGGGTCAGCCGGTGGCTGCCCGCGGGCCGGCGGCTTCTCGTCGAGGACGAGGCGGACACCCACGTAGAGATCATTCAGCAGGGGCACGTCAAGGTCACGGCGACCGTCGGGGGTGAGCCGAAACTGCTGGCGATCCGCTTGCCGGGTGACCTGGTCGGCGAGATGGCCGCGTTTGCCGGCGGCCGGCGCAGCGCCACCGTCACCGCCTCGGTCGACGTGTTCTCCACGGTGATCCAGCGGGCCGCTTTCCTGGAGTTCCTGGCCCGCCATCCCGAGGTGTCGGCTCAGGTCACGGCCACTCTGGGGCGCCGCCTGCGCTGGGCCAACGAGCGGCGTCTGGAGTTCTCGGCGTTCCCGGTGCACGTGCGGCTGGCCCGGATCCTCAGCGAGATCGCGGCCAGCTGCGGCGAGCAGGTCGAGGGCGGACGGCTGATCACCGTGGTCAGTCAGGCCGAGCTGGCCACCCTGGTCGGCGCCGGGGAGGACACGGTCCAGCGGGGACTGCGCAAACTGCGAGAGCGCAAACTCGTCCGGACCCGCTACCACGGCATCGTGGTGCTGGACGAGCCGGGATTGCGGGCCCTGGTCGACGAGGCCGAGTGGCGGTGACCGGGAGCCCTAGGGCACCTCGGTGACCAGGGTGACCGACTCGGTGGCCCACTCGTAGGCGCCGCGCCCCGGTTCGGCCCCGCCGAGGTCACGCGGACCGCCGGGGCCGCGCTCGCGGGCGGCTCGTTCACCCAGCGCCGGCAACAGGAACGGCTCGGCGCTGAACTGCTGCTCGGCCACGAGCAGGACCAGGCGGTCACGGGCCCGGGCCCCGGGTTCGGCCGCCAGGCCGTCCGGCAGATAGGCCTTGATGCGGCCGCCCCGCAGCGCCGTGCCGCAGCCGCCGGCCGCGATGAACGCGCCGGGGAAGAGGGCGGCGTGCACGCGGAACCTCGGCGTCAGGTCGAGCAGGACGCAGTAGAGCGGCCGAGACGAGTGGTTGCGCAACCGGATGAAGATCTCGGGCGGTCGCCGGTCCGGCCGGTACCGCAGCGTGAGTTCACCGCCGACCGGCTCCAGCATCGGCCCACCCTCCCGGGGTGCGATGGCCACCCCGGCCTCGGCCCCGACGATCTCGATCCGGACCTTCCCGGCCAGCTCGGACCGGGGATTGGCCAGGGTGGACAGCGTGGTCCAGCGGGCGATGTGCTCCAGCGCGCCCATCGCCTCCTCGGCCTGCACCTCGGCCAGCGTGTGCCCGTGCTCGTCGGCCAGTGTGACCAGCCCGGACGGGTGGACGTCGGCCGCCAGCCGGGCCGGGCCGGAGGTCACCACGCGCAGGTGCGGTGAGGGACCGCCGCCAGGCCCGGCGGTATGCAGCTCGAGTGTCAGCCGCCGGACCGTCTCGGGGTCCCGGCCCGTCACCGCCACGGTCAGTCGCGGTTCGGGCACGTTGGTGACCACCACGGGAAACACCCGCTCCCGCTCGGGCCGCCAGCCGTCGGCCGGTTCAACCCGGCTGCGCTGGGTCTGCACCTCGACGACCGAGGCTTGCTGAGCCGGCGTTCCGCCGCGCACGCCGACCCGAAGGCCCGCGTCCGGCGGCAGCCCGTGCACCGCGCCCGCGTTGATTTCCCACTCGCCGCGCACGTACCGCATCCACATCGCCGAGCCGCGCGGGCCGGGGCGGGGTGCGAGGAACGGGTGGTCGATCAGGGCCGAGGCGGCCGGGTGCAGCTGCGGCCGCTGCCGCTGGACCCGCCGCTCGACCTCGGCCCCTGCCGCCACCGTCAGCTCCCGGTAGGTGGCGTGCCGGCCCAGCGTGTCCAGGGCCCGCAGCAGGGCCCAGCTGAAGACGCCGCGGACCTCACCGTCGAGCAAGGTCTCGCGGGCCCGTTCGTCCGAGCGGCAGGCGGCCATCGCGATGTGCCCGGGCCCGGCGCCGGCCCGGTGGAGTTCCGGCACGAGTGAGGCGGCGCTGCGCGGGGCGGCCTCGGGCACGGTACGGACCCCTTCGTGGTACGCGGGAATCTCCCGTGTCGCCCCGTCCGAGTGACAGCTGTCCAGCACGACGGCCACGTGGGCGGCATGGCCGGCGATGTCGTCGAGCAGGACCGACAGCTCCTTGTCCCAGATGTCGGGGACCCCGCGTGTCCGGCTGTCGGCGCAGACCAGCGTCTGCAGTTGCCCGGATGGCTCGGTGAACCAGGCCCACTCCGGGCACCACGTGTACGACCCGTGACCGCTGAACCAGAACAGCACCGTGTCCTCCGGCGTGGCCTGACCCAGGTGGGTCCGGATCGCCCCAAGCACCGCCTCCCGCGTGCCCTGACCGTCGACCAGCGTCCGGACGCACAGTTCGGTGTCCGGGTACGTCCGCTCGAGATATGCGCGCGCCGCGGCCACGTCACGGACACACCCCCGCAGATCCGGTACGTCCGGCGCGGCGTACCGGTTGACGCCGACCAGCAGCGCGTACAGCGTCGTCACCGGCCCGCCCCGATCGTCAGCCATCCCTGCTCGACAAACGCCTTCTCCGGCAGCTCCACGGTCATCGGCCGGAAGTCGGCCGGCAGCGGCGGCTCGACGGCGTGCGCGATGACATCGTGGACGGCGACCGCGGCGCCCCCGACCCAGCCGTTGGCCGCCTCCTTGACCAGCCCGCGGTGGAACGCGACGCGCAGCCGCATCCGCTCGCCCTCCGGGCGTTCCCGGTTGCTGTCGAGCAGAGCCGCGCGCAGACGGCCGATCAACCGCGGGATCACCACGGACTCGTCGACACCGACCGGGAGCACCGTGAATTGACCGTCACCCTGCGGTTGCGGGCGTACGGCGGATTCGGCGATCCACGCGGCCGCCCGCGCCTGGGCCAGCACCCGCACCAGGTCGCGCTGCACCTCCTCGGCCGAGACGTTGCCGCGCCGACTGTAGCCGGCCACGTCGGTGGCCAAGCAGAGCCGCACGGCCGCCCCGTCCGGCACCTCGGCCGTGGTGAACGGCTCCCGGAACTCGGCCGACGCGGTCAGCTGGCGGTCGCCGTCCACCTCGGCCTGCACGGTCAGCACGCCGGCGAGCTCGGTGGTGGACGGGGGCACCTCGACGACGGCGTGCATCCCGTACGTGCGGGGAAGCAGCGCGGTGCTCCACGGGTCGTCGTACACCCAGCCGAAGGTCGGCGACTGCAACCCGGTTGTCCAGGCCCGTGGTGCCGCGGCTCGCCGGCCCAGCCGCCGGAGCAGTCCGGGGCGGACGGCGCCGACCGTACGCAGCGCCACCGCCGAGGCCGGTTCGCTCTGCACCAGGCCGAGCTCGTCACCGTCGGCGGCCAGCTGGACGGCCCGCGCGCCGCCGGCCGGGCCGGGGGCACCGCGGCCATCCAGTTCCTCCAGCGGGCGGACGGCCAGGATCTCCCCGCCGTCGAGCGGCTCGTCGTCGTTCAGCGTCACCGACCGACCTCACTGTCCTGCCGACGTGGTCGTTCGTCTCTGACGGACAGGTATTCGGGCGGTCCCCGGCGGCACTGTCGGATAGACGACTCATCCCGGCCGGCTCATTCTGGTAAGGAGAGTCGGCCCGAGGGTCATGATCGGAACTAGGGGCGATCACCCGATGACGGCCCGTCGCCGCCTCACGGAGAGTGACCTCGACTCCGCCGATCGGCGGAATGTCACCGGTCGAAGCCGTCCACGATGGCCTGGCCACAAGCCGAAGAACGGCAACGCGATGCGAGGACCACTCGCCTTCGCGTCATTGACGGCCGGTGAAGAGGTTCAAGGTTACCCAAAATGCATTCTGACCATCGATCGGGTTAGCCCGAGACGGTTCGGCCCGCACCCGTCCCGGCCGGTGCGGCGCTTCTGTCCGTCACTTATTCGGAGCAGACAGTCAGATGTTGCCTCAGGGCATGGCGATCAGGAACGCGCGCTTCGACACTCGATAAGTGGCGACTTCTTCGCTTACAGACCCAATGACCGCTTTGCCGAATGACAGCGCGGTCCGACCCCTTTCGAGGACGGCAACGGTGAGCAGTGCGCAAGAGAAAGCGTTGGCAGCCCCCGGCAGAACGTACCGGCCCGGCGGCAAGGCCGGGCCGACCGCTGCCCGCATCCCCCGCCAGCGTGACGGTTACGCGTTTACGACGGCGAACGGCTCCAAGGCCGAAACGGCCGACGTGGCCCGGCTGCGTGACCGCGCCCGGAACGGCGAGCTGGGGCCGGCCGTCGCCGCCGGCGACCGGGCGCGCCTGATCCGGGCGGCGTTCACGGTAACCTACCCGATCGTATTCGACGTCGTCACCCGTCGCGTCGAACTGCACGTCCGCGGGCACAAGCGCTGTTCCCGAGGCATCACGTTCCTGGACGGCGCCTGCCTCGACGCCTACTACGACGACGTGGAGGCCTTGATCGACTATTTGCTGGCCGCGACCACGCCGATCGAGGACCTGGAGGGCTGGCTGGCCCACTGGGCGCCCAAGGCGGTGGTCGACGGGCACCGCCGCCGGCGCGGGGAGCGGGGCGCCCTGCAACGGCCCCGGATGACCCGCACCCTGGCCGCCGGGCTGGGCGACGACGAGTGGCTCCGCGAGCTGGCGCTGAAGATCCTGGTGTGGGTCGGTGTGCCGGCCGGGGCCGGGGCCGACCTGTGGCCGCTGGAGCGGTGGGCCCAGATGCGGGCCGAGCGGACCGGCGACCACGACGGCAGCACCGTCACCCGGGTAGCTGCCGAGGTCGAGCACGTGCTGGCGGTGATGCGACGGCGTCCGCAGTGGTACGACTACTACGTCGAGCGGCCGCTCGGGCGCAAGGCGGCCCCGGTCGCGCCGCCGCCCGGCGACGGGCTCACCGACCCCCGTCCACTGGTGACCGTCACCCACGAGGAGCGGGCCGACGCCCGGATCAGCGGGCTGGCGACGGCCGCGGTCGAGGCCATCCAGGCCGGGCTCGCCCACGACGGCAACCCGAAGGCGGTCGTGTCCGAGGTGCTGGGCCGGCTCTTTCTCGGCGGCACCGGGGCCGAGGAGCTCGACCAGGTGGCGCCAGCCGGTGCCGACCAGTGGCTCTCAGTGCTCTTGGCCGACCCCGCCGCCTTCGACGGGATCGTCGAGCGGGTGCTCCGGTCGGTCGGCGGTGAATCGTAGCGCCAGCTCCTCCAGGGCCCGGTGGCGATCGGCGATCACCTCGTCGGCCGTCGCCGCCGGCACGCCCCGGTCGAGGGCGTCCTGATAGGCCCTCCGCAGCTCCTCCTCGAGGATCTGCCGGATCTGTTCGAGCCGTTCCGGTGGCAGGTCCATCAGAGCGGCCGGACGGCGTCGCTGCTGCGGGCGAAGGTGCGGATCACCCAGAGATTGTGACCCGGCGGCGGGTGGTCGCGCTGCATCTTTCAGGGTGGACCGGCCGGACTGACGTCCCGAATCTCACGGCGGGGGGCGCCGGCCGCGTCTCAGCGCGGTCCGGCGCCGCATCTCGCGCAGGGATTCCAGACGTTGATCGAGGTCGGCCAGCACGTCCCGCGGGTCGGCGCCGGCGGAGATCCGGGCCTGGACGGCGGCGCGCAGTTCCCGCACCAGCAGGTCATGGATGTCATCGCTGAGCAGATTCATGACCCGGGCACCTTTCGATAGGGTGCGGGCCGGCGTGCACCGGCCTGCCTCCTACGGTTCTGACGGACGGTCCGGTGACTCCAGCTGTTCCCGGACCAGGGCCACCACGGCGGCGAGCGTCCGGCATGCGGCCCGATCGGCGACTCCGGTCGACGGATCAGCGCCAGCTGCGGCGACCGGCGTTGCAGGACCGCCGGTAGCGGGGTGGCATGGCGCCAGGTAGCGACACCCCGCTCGGCAACCCGCAGCCAACGCTCGTGAGGTGGATGGCGCGCTGATCCCTCTGCCGAGCAGACCGTCACCCGCGGTGCCGCTTGTTGCCGGTGCGCCGGCTTATCAGGAACGCGATGCCGGCCACGACGAGGGCCAGGAGTGTCCAGCCGGCGAGCAGCGCTTCGGTGGCGGTCACGACACCACCTCGTGCAGGTAAGGCAGATCGTCGCCGCGGCCGCGGATCCGTACGGTGCCCGGTCCCCAATCCGTGACCCGTTCGGCTGGAACGAACCGGGCCGTGCGGCTGCCGCGCGCGGTGATGGCCCGCAACAGCCACGGTCCTTTCGCCCGTTTCTCGGCGAAGCCCCAGAGGTGGGCCAGGCGGCCGCCGCCGACGGCCAGGCCGGCGATGCGGAAGCGGCCGGCGTTGCCGTGGCGGAGAATGCGGATGTCGTGGACGCGACCGACCGGGCTTCCGGTTTCGTCCAGCACGGTGCAGGACATCAGGTCAGTCGCGCGCATCGCCGGCTCCCGGTAGGCCCTCGACGACGTGGTGGGCCAGCCATCGTTCCCAACCGATGGTCTGCGGCAGGTCGCGCACCGGCACCGCGAGCTTCACCAGGTCGGTGTTGTCCGTGATCAGCCGCACGGGGAGGGCCACGGGGTCGGTGTGTTCTTCACCGCCGCGCAGCCGGGCGGCGACCGAGGCCATCAGCCGGCCGGTGAGTCCGTGCAGGCGTTCGCCGAGGGCCTGCGCGCCGGTGAGCACGGCCACCAGCTCGGGCGGCCCGCCGTCGTGCGGCAGCTCCAGCAGCAGGTCGTCGACGCGGCCCACGGGCCGATCCTCCGCGTCGATGATCTGCTGGTCGAGCAGCGTGAACCGCAGGCTCTGGTGCTCGCTCATGAGGCGCCGGCCTTCGTCAGGACCAGCAGCGGGAGGGCGGATGCTGATACCACGGCGGACACGAGCAGGGTCAGGGTACCCACGGTGTTGGACAGGCGGCCGTTGGCGAGCTCTCCCATGACGTGGCGGTCGTTGCCCACCAGCAGTACGGGCAGGAACGCGAACGGCAGCAGGACCGAGCTGAACACGACGGCGTAGATGGTGACGGTTATCGGGTTGAGCGTCGTCAACGCCAGCGCAGTCGACAGCAGCAGAAGCACCGCGACGACCGTGGTGAAGCGGGTGGCTCGCGCCGGCGGCTGCACCTCGCCGTACGCCCAGCCGAAGAACTGCGCGAGGTCGTAACCGGTCGAGAACAGGGTCTCCAGGGTGGCGCCGAAGGTGGCCGCGAACACCCCGATCAGCGCGATCACCAGGCCGATCTTGCCCAGCCCGAGGGCGACCGGCAGGACGGTCTGCGAGATGTGTTCGACCTGGATGCCTGGGCCGAAGAAGACCAGGAAGGCGACGGCCTGAATGGCGATGGCCAGCAGCCCGCCCAGCGGAAATCCGACAATGACGTTGACCCGCATCTCGACGAGGTCCTTGGGCCGCCACCGGCTCTCAACGGCTCCGGAGGAGAAGAAGAACATCTCGTACGGAGTCATTTGCGCCCCGATGAGGGTGACGGCGAAGAAGAAGTACGTGGGCCAGCTCTCCCCGCCGGTCGGCGCGACTGTCGTGGCAGAGTGCCAGAGCCTTGACCAGTCGGGGTGCAGCTGCCACACCGCCACGACGAACACGAGCATGGCCAGGCCGAGCAGACCGTAGATGCGTTCGGTGGCCTCGAACGGCAGTGCCCAGACCACGATGAGCACCGCCACCGCAGCGACCGGCACCCACAGCAGGTAATGGAGGCCGCTGGCCAATTCCAGCGCCAGGGCGATGCCGCACAGCTCCGCCATCACCAGCAGGGCGGTTACCAGGAAGGAGCCGACGAGCCCACCGAGCGCGTACCGGGGGCCGAGCCGGGAGCGCACCAGGTCGAACGCGGGCCGCTTGGTCTTCAGCGCGATGCGGGCGGACATCTCCGCATAGCACATGATCCCGATGACGGCGAACACGGTCACCCACGCCAGGCGCAGGCCGAAGCGGGCGCCGACGAGGGCATCCGCGACGAGGTCGCCGATGTCGATGAATCCGCCGATGGCCGACAGCGTGCCCAGGGTGAACGCGAGCAGCATGGACGGTTTGATCTTCACCGCGGGCTCCCCGTGATCAGGTCGCCGCGCACGGTGTCGAGGCGGTCGGCGAGACCGGGCAGTGGCGCCGCCAGATCGGTGAGCTTGGCCCACTGGCCGTGGTGGGCGGCGATGCGCAGCGCGCCGAGCGCCTGGACCACCTCGTCGCCCAGGCCGGTAACGGTGTCCCGCACGCCGTCCGCCCCGGCCGGCGGATCCCAGCCGGCGAACCGGCCGACCGTCGCGACGGCGTCGTTCTCCGTCTCCTGCAGCGCCACCGAGGCTGCCTGGCGGGTGGTGTCGTCGCGGGCCACCGCCCCGACCCACAGCCGTGCCGTCTGGGTCTGCGACCGCAGATACTCCACGGCTTGCACGGCGTGCCGGCGGTAGGCGCTCGGCGACCGGGGCGGTGCGTGCCCGAACCACAGTGACCCGAGCACGGCCAGCATGACGGCCACGATCACGGCGATCCGGCGCACGAGCGCGACAGTGCCCTAATCGTCGTGGATCAAACCTTCTGCCGGCACGGCTGTGGGCGGAACGGGCTAGCCTGACCGTCACCAGTACCAAACCCTTCGGCGTTGGGGTGAGGTCTTCGGCGACGACGTGGCGCCATGATCGACCGGCTGGTCCACCACGCCGAGGTCGTCTCCACCAAGGCAACGCAGATGGTCTTCGGTTGACATGGGGGCTGGGGTGGGCTGGTCGGGGCTCGTCGACACCGGACAGCAGCCGGCGCGGCGAGGCCACCTTGCCAGCGCCGCTCAGTGCCAGGCCGACCAGCACGGCACCGAAGATGAGGTGTTCGTCGATGAAAGGGTCGGTCGTAGGCGGGAGCGCCACCGACCACATCATGACGTACAGGACGGCGCCGGGCGGACGCGGCGATCCGCATGCCGATGCCGAGCATCAGCGCCAGGCCGATGCCGAGCACGCCCGGCGGTGGGGTCGGTGATCCGGGGCGCCGCCCGCGCGTTCTGCCGGGTGGAGCGCGGCGGCTGGCCCCCGGCCGAGTCGGGCCTGGAGACGGAGGGCCCGTACGGCGAAGCGACACCGCGGGTGCTGCGCAACTGTGCGGCGTGATCACGCCGTTGGTGGCAGCATGGGGTCCGGCCGGCCGCCGGAGCGTCAGCGATTCCCGTTCCCTGCAGTTTCGCTGCGGCCCGACCGGAGTTAGATTGTCACTGAGGACGAAGATCGAATTTAGTCAATCGTCGTGGCCTACCGGGGTGACCGCGGGCCCCGGGACGGCTGTCCCTTCGTGCGAGGAGTGCGCCATGAACAGCCCCTCCGGTATCGAGATCACCGGACCGATGCGGGACCGCTTCGAGGAGATCTTGACTCCTGACGCGCTCGGCTTTCTCGCCGAATTGCATCGCACCTTCGAGTCGCGCCGCCGGGAGCTGCTGGCCCGGCGCAAGGAGCGCGAAACGGCTCTCGTGGCAGGTGCCACCTTCGACTTCCTCGAGGAGACCAAGGACGTCCGGGAGAGCGAGTGGCGGGTGGCCGATCCCGCACCCGGGCTGGTCGACCGCCGGGTGGAGATCACCGGGCCCACCGACGCGAAGATGACGATCAACGCGCTCAACTCCGGCGCCAAGGTATGGCTGGCCGACCACGAGGACGCCAACACGCCCCTCTGGGAGAACGTGGTGCAGGGGCAGCTCAACCTGCGCGACGCCATCGAGCGGAAATTGGAGCTCACCACGCCGGAGGGCAAGAGCTACCGGCTGAACAGCGGCGAGCTGGCCACCATCGTGGTCCGCCCGCGCGGGTGGCATCTGACCGAGAAGCATCTCCTGGTGGACGGCGAGCGGCTGTCCGGCAGCCTGGTCGACTTCGGGCTCTACTTCTTCCACTGCGCCAGGCCGCAGCTGGAGCGCGGTTCCGGACCGTACTTCTACCTGCCGAAGATGGAAAGTCACCTGGAGGCGCGGCTCTGGAACGACGTCTTCCTCCTGGCGCAGGAGCGGCTCGGCATCCCGCGGGGAACCATCCGGGCGACCGTGCTCATCGAGACCTACCCGGCCGCCTTCGAGATGGAGGAGATCCTGTACGAACTGCGCGAACACTCCTCCGGCCTGAACGCCGGCCGGTGGGACTACATGTTCAGCGTGATCAAGAAGTTCCGCACCCGCGGCCGCGACTTCCTGCTGCCGGACCGCAACGCGGTGACGATGACCGCCCCGTTCATGCGCGCCTACACGGAGCTGCTCGTGCGGACCTGCCACAAGCGCGGCGCGCACGCCATCGGCGGCATGGCCGCGTTCATCCCGAACCGGCGCGACCCCCAGGTCACCGAGACCGCGCTGGCCAAGGTCCGCGACGACAAGACCCGCGAGGCGCGGGACGGCTTCGACGGCTCCTGGGTGGCCCACCCGGACCTGGTGTCGATCTGCCGGGAGGTATTCGACGGCGTGCTCGGCGAGCGGCCCCACCAGCTCGACCGGACCCGCGACGACGTGCAGGTCACCGCCGAGCAGTTGCTCGACGTGAAGGACACCCCGGGCGAGCCGACCGAGGCCGGCCTGCGCAACGACATCAGCGTCGGCATCCAGTACCTGGCGACCTGGCTGCGGGGTTCCGGCGCGGTGGCGATCAACAACCTGATGGAGGACGCCGCCACGGCGGAGATATCCCGGTCGCAGGTGTGGCAGTGGTTGCACAACGACATCACCCTCGCCGACACCGGGCACCAGGTGACCCGGGACCTGGTCGAACGGATCGCCGACGAGGAGATCGCCAGACTGGGCGGCGAGCCCGGCGCGTACGACGAGGCGCGGACGCTGTTCTTCGAGGTGGCCGTCGCCGACGAGTTCGCCGACTTCCTCACGCTGCCCGCGTACGAGCGCATGCCGTGACGGAGGATAGCCATGACCGACATCGATGCCCTCGCGGCCCGGCTGCGGACGGACCTCGCCGCCGACCAGGTGGTCAGCGACCGGCAGGAACTGCGCACCTACGAGTGCGACGGCCTGGCCCACTACAAGGTCATCCCGGCACTGGTCGTCTTCCCGCGTAGTGCCGAAGACTGCGCCCGGACGGTCCGGGCCTGCGTGGCGGCGGGGGTGCCGTTCGTGGCCCGCGGCTCGGGCACCGGCCTGTCCGGCGGCGCGCTGCCGCACGCCGAAGGGGTCCTCATCGTGACGTCGCAGATGCGGCGCATCGTGCAGGTCGCGCCCGAGGACGAGCGGGCCGTCGTCGAGCCGGGTGTGATCAACCTGCAGGTGACGCGGGCCGCGAGCCCGAGCGGCTACTACTACGCCCCCGACCCGTCCAGCCAGCAGATCTGCTCGATCGGTGGCAACGTCGCCGAGAACTCCGGCGGCGCGCACTGCCTGAAGTACGGGTTCACCACCAACCATGTCACCGGGGCGCAGATCGTGGCACCCGACGGCGAACTGGTACGGCTCGGCGGGCGGGCGCCGGACGCGCCGGGCTACGACCTGCTGGGCGCGTTCGTCGGCTCGGAGGGCACCCTCGGCATCGCCACCGAGGTCACCGTCCGCCTGGTCCGGCTGCCCGAGACGGTCCGCACCCTGCTCGCGGCGTTCCCCGGGGTCGACGAGGCGGGCGCGGCCACCTCGGCGATCATCGGCGCGGGGGTGGTTCCGGCGGCCGTCGAGATGATGGACGCCCTCGCCATCGAGGCCGCCGAGGCCGCCGTGCACTGCGGTTATCCCGAGGGGGCGGGCGCGGTGCTGATCGTCGAGCTGGACGGCCCCGCCGCCGAGGTCGCGGCGCAGTTCGCCCAGGTGGAGACGTTCTGCGCGGACAACGGCGCGTTCGAGATCCGGATTGCGGCCGACGACGCCGAGCGGGCCCTGTTCTGGAAGGGCCGCAAGTCGGCGTTCGCCGCGGTGGGCCGGATCAGCCCGGACTACATCGTGCAGGACGGGGTGATTCCCCGTACCGCCCTGCCCGAGGTGCTGCACCGGATCGGCGAGATTTCCCGCGGGCAGGGCGTCCGGGTGGCCAACGTCTTCCACGCCGGCGACGGCAACCTGCATCCGCTGGTGCTCTTCGACGACGGCGTCGAGGGCGAGGCCGGGCGGGCGGAGGAGGTCTCGGCGGCGATCCTGGCCCTCTGCATCGAGTACGGCGGCTCGATCACCGGCGAACACGGCGTGGGCATGGACAAGGCGAAGTACATGCCGCGGATGTTCACCGACGACGATCTCGACACCATGCAGCTCGTCCGGTGCGCGTTCGACCCCGCCGGTCTCGCCAATCCCGGGAAGATCTTCCCGACGCCCCGGTTGTGCGGCGAGGTGCCCGGACGGCACCGCGGGACGCACCCCGCCCAGCAGGCCGGCCTCGCGGAGGTGTTCTGATGCCCGCCGCCCTCGACGCCCTCGGCGATCTCGTCCGCCGGGCCGGGGACGGCGACGCCGTCGCGGGCGTACCGGCGCGGTTCGTCGGCACGCCGGCGACGACGGAGGAGGCGTCGGCCGTGCTGCGCGCGGCGGCCGCCGACGATCTGGCCGTCGTCGTGCGCGGCGCCGGCACCAAGCAGGACTGGGGCGCTCCGCCGCGCCGGCTCGACCTGGTGCTGGACACGCGCCGGTTGGCCGGCGTCGTCGAGCATGCCGCCGGCGACCTCATCGTGGTGGTGCGGGCCGGGACCCCGATCGCCGAGCTGCAGGGCAAGCTCGCGCCGGCCGGCCAGCAGCTCGCCCTGGACGCTGCGCTGCCCGGCGCCACGGTCGGCGGCACCGTCGCGGTCAGCACGAGCGGCCCCCGGCGCATGCTCTACGGCACCGCGCGGGACCTGCTCATCGGCGTCACGGTGGTGCGGCCGGACGGGGTCGTCGCCCGTGCGGGCGGCAAGGTCGTCAAGAACGTCGCGGGTTACGACCTCGGCAAGCTGATCACCGGGTCCTACGGCACCCTCGGACTGATCACCGAATGCGTGTTCCGGCTGCACCCGTTGCCGGCGGCCGACGCGGTCGTGACCCGGCGGGTGGCGGACCCGGCGGAGGCCGGTCGGCTGGTCGCGGCCGTGCTCGCCGCCCAGGTGGTGCCCAGCGCGATCGAGGTCGACGCGCCGCCGGGCGGCGGCATCGAGGTCGCCGTGCTGGTCGAGGGCGTGCCGGCGGGCGTACGGGACCGGGTCGCCCTGCTGTGCCGGCTGCTCGGCGGCGAAGCGGCGCAGCAGCGGCCGGATTGGTGGGGAACGTATCCCTGGCGGGCCGGCGAGACCGGCCTGAAGGTGACGGCCGCGCTGTCGCGGGTGCCGGGCCTGCTGGCCGCCGCGCGGGACGCGGGGGAGCGGCACGGCGCCCCGCCGACCGTACGGGGTTCCGCCGGTTCGGGCGTGCTCTACGCCGGCCTGCCGGGCGACGCCGCGCCGGAGGCGGTGGCCGGCATCGTCGACCACCTGCGGGGCGCCGCCGGGCAGGCCGGCGGGCACGCCGTCGTGCTGACCGCGCCCGCCGCGGTGCGTGAGCGGGTCGACATGTGGGGCCCGGTCGAGGGCCTGGCGCTGATGCGCCGGATCAAAGAGCAATTCGACGCGGACGGCCGGTTCGCGCGCGGACGCTTCGTCGGAGGCATCTGATGACCACACAGGTTCCCGCCGGCGGCGGGGTGGACGCCACCAAGGGCACCGAACCCACGTCGGCGCGGCAGGACGTGCTGGGCGCGGTCGCCCGCACCGCTGGCGAACCGGCCTTCGACGAGTACCACCCGCCCCGGCTCGACCTCGTCTCCGACTGCGTGCATTGCGGCTTCTGCCTGACCACCTGCCCCACCTACGTGCTGTGGGGCGAGGAGATGGACTCGCCGCGGGGCCGGATCTACCTGATGAAGGAGGGCCTGGACGGCGAGCCGATGACCGACTCGATGGTGCAGCACTTCGACCGGTGCCTGGGCTGCATGGCCTGCGTGACCGCCTGCCCGTCGGGAGTGCAGTACGACCGGTTGATCGAGGACACCCGCCAGCAGGTCGAGCGGCGGCATGCCCGCTCCGCCCGCGACCGGGCGCTGCGGGCGGCGATCTTCCGGCTCTTCCCGTATCCCCGGCGGTTGCGTCTGCTGCGGGGACCGCTAAGCGCGTACCAGGCCAGCGGGCTGCAGGCCCTCGTCGCCCGCACCGGGTTGCTGCCCCGCCTGCTGCCGACGATGGCCACGCTGGAATCCCTCGCCCCGCGGCTGACCCGGGTGCCGCGCCCGCCCGAACGGGTGCCGGCGCGGGGCCGGCGCCGCGCCGTGGTGGGTATGCTCACCGGCTGCGTGCAGAGCGCGTTCTTCCCCGACGTCAACTCGGCGACCGTGCGGATCCTCACCGCCGAGGGCTGCGACGTGCTGATCCCCTCGAAGCAGGGCTGCTGCGGCGCGCTGAGCGTGCACAACGGTCGTGCGGCCGAGGCGCAGCGCTTCGCCCGCAAGCTGATCGACACGTTCGAGGGCACCGCCATCGACTACTTCGTGGTCAACGCGGCCGGCTGCGGCTCGTCACTCAAGGAGTACGACGTCCTGCTGCGCGATGACCCGGCGTACGCCGAACGGGCCGCCGCGTTCACCGCGAAGGTGCGCGACCTGTCCGAGGTGCTCGTCGAGCTGGGACCGGTCGCCGAGCGCCGTCCGCTCCCGGTCACCGTCGCCTACCACGATGCCTGCCACCTGGGCCATGCCCAGGGCGTGCGCGCGCAACCCCGCCGCTTGCTGCGCGGCATCCCCGGCCTGGAGGTTCGGGAGATCGCCGACCCGGAGCTCTGCTGCGGCTCCGCCGGCATCTGGAACGTGCTCAACCCCGAACCCGCCGCGCAGCTCGGCGAGCGCAAGGCCCGCAGCGTCGAGGCGACCGGCGCGCAACTGCTCGTGACGGCCAACCCGGGCTGTCTCATGCAGATCGCGGCGTCCTTGAACCGCGTCGGCGGCACGATCGCACTCGCGCACACCGCCCAGGTGCTCGACGCGTCGATCCGTGGGCTGCCGGTCGAACAGTTGTTGTCCCGCTCCTCGCGTTCCGCCTCTTCCCGCCCCCCAAAGCGTTGAGGAATCCCCATGTTGGACCAATTCAAGATCGTAACTGACCCCGTCGGCGACTCCGTGGCACTCTCCGCGATCTTCGCGGCCCTTCCCCTGCTCACCCTCTTCATCCTGCTCGGCGTGCTGCGCATGCGTGCCTGGTTGGCCGGGGTCATCTCGCTCGCGGTCGCGCTCGTCGTGGCCATCCTGGTCTACTCCATGCCGGTCGGGCAGGCGCTGCTGTCGGCCACCGAGGGCGCCGCGTTCGGCTTCTTCCCGATCCTGTGGATCGTGCTCAACGCGATCTGGGTCTACAACCTCACTGTCGTCAGCGGCCATTTCGACGTGCTGCGCCGCTCGATGGAGCGGGTCAGCCCGGACATGCGGATCCAGGCGATCATCGTGGCCTTCTGCTTCGGGGCCCTGCTCGAGGCGCTGGCCGGCTTCGGCACGCCGGTGGCCATCACCGTCGTCATGCTGATCGCGCTGGGCTTCCGGCCCATCCACGCGGCGTCCGTGTCGTTGATCGCCAACACCGCTCCGGTCGCGTTCGGCGCCCTCGCGACGCCGATCGTCACCCTCGGCACGGTCACCAGCGGCGCCAGCGACGACCCTCGGCTGACCACCGAGACGCTCGGCGCCATGGTCGGCCGCCAGACCCCGATTCTGGCGATCATCGTGCCGCTCGTGCTCGTCGCGGTCGTCGATGGCCGGCGCGGCATCCGCCAGACCTGGCCGGCCGCGGTGGTCGCCGGCCTGGTCTTCGGCGTCGGGCAGTTCGTGGCGTCGAACTACATCTCGGTGCCGCTGACCGACATCATCGCCTCGCTGCTGTCCGCCGCGGCGGTGGTCCTGCTGGTCCGGGTATGGCATCCGGCGGAGTCGCCGGACCTGCACGCCGAACGGGCGGCCCAGGAGGCGGACACCGGCCTGCTCGCCGGTGCGGGCGGCGCCGACGCCGGCCGGGCGGGTGGGCGCGGCAACCGGCCGCGCCGCGACGCGGCGGCCGGGTCGGGCGGCCGCGCCGGCCGATCCCGCCTGACGGCCCGCACCGGTGGTGCCGCGGGGGACGTGCTCGGCGACGCGCCCGGCGCGCAGGACGCCCGCGACGAGCGGGACGCCCGGCACGCCGCCGCAGATGCCGGCACCGACGGCCGGCGGGACAGCGGGGCCGAAATCGCCCGGGCGTACGCTCCGTACCTCATCATCATCGCGATCTTCTCGATCGCCAACCTGGGGCCGGTCAAGGATGCCTTGGCGAAGGAACCGTGGACGGTGAAATTCGCCTGGCCCGGTCTGGACATCATCGGCGGCAACGGCAAGCCGTTGTCATCGATCACCTTCACGTTCGGCTGGCTGCCGGCCGCCGGGACACTCATGATCCTGGCCGGCATCCTCACCGCGATCGTCCTGCGCATCCGCCCCGGCCGGGCGCTCAAGGCCTACGCCGACACGTACGTGGAGCTGCGCTACGCGATCGTCACGGTGATGGCCGTGCTGGCGCTGGCCTACGTGCTCAACCAGTCCGGTCAGACGAACACCCTCGGCGCCTTCCTCGCCGCGGCCGGCGGCGTCTTCCTGTTCCTGTCCTCGATCCTGGGCTGGATCGGCGTGGCGGTGACCGGTTCCGACACCTCGGCCAACGCGCTGTTCGGCGCGCTGCAGGTGCAGACCGCGGCGCGCGCCGGCCTCGATCCGTTGCTGCTGGCCGCCGCCAACTCCTCCGGTGGCGTGATGGGCAAGATGATCAGTCCGCAGAACCTGGCGATCGCGGCGTCCGCGGTCGGCATGGCCGGCCGGGAGGGCGACATCTTCCGCAAGGTGGTCGGTTGGAGCGTGGCACTGTTGCTGTTCATGTGCGTCCTGGTGACCCTGCAGGGCACGTCGGTGCTCGGCTGGATGGTGCCCTGAGCGGGCGGCCGCAGCGATGCCCGCGAGCGGGCCGCGGTCATCGCTGCGCCGCGTCGGCCGGTCCGCATTCGTAGCCGAGGCTGACGGCCTGCACCCGGTCGCGCAGGTCCAGCGTCGCCAGGATCCGGCCGACGTGCGTCTTCACCGTGCTCTCCGAGAGAAGGATGAGGACCTTGGAGGAGTGCGGCCGGCGCGGCCGGGTCGAGCGCGGCGGTCGGCTCGTCGAGCACCGGCACAGCTCGGTCAGTCAGCGGTGGCGGCGACGAGTTGTTCGCTGGTCTGCCACAGCCGGGCCGTGGCGGCCGTGTCGCCTGCGGCCTTGTTGGCGGCCTTGGGCTTGCGGTTGGCGAAGTACTGGCCGGTGACTCCGGCCACGTCGGGGGAGGAGGCCAGGTAGATGGGGGTCTGGGCGCCTTGTTCCGGGGTCTTCATCAGCGGCCGGGTGAGCGGGATCATGAAGCGCCAGAACGGTGAGGGATCTTCGGCGCCGAACGCGGTCCGTACGACGCCGGGATGCAGCACGTTCGCGGTGACTCCGGTACCGGCGAGGCGACGGGCCAGCTCGACGGTGAACATGACGTTGGCCAGCTTGGATTGGTTGTAGGCGCGCTGTCCGGAGTACGCCCGTTCGCCCTGGAGGTCGTCGAAGTCGATGCGGCCCATGGCTTGGGCGCCGGAGGAGACCGTGATCACCCTCGCCGGTGCGGAGGCGATCAGCCGGTCGGTGAGCAGGTTGGTGAGCAGGAACGGGGCGAGGTGGTTGAGGGCGAAGGTGTGTTCGAGGCCGTCGGCGGTGACGTGCCGATGGCCCCAGAACCCGCCGACATTGTTGACCAGGACGTCCAGCCGGGGATAGGCGGCCAGCACCGCGGCGGCCAGCCGGCGCACCTCGACCTGCGAGGACAGGTCGGCGGCGAACCCGTCGACGGTGCCGCCGGTCGCGGCCGTCATTTCGGCGGCGGCCCGCTCGGTGCGATGGACGTCCCGACCGGTGACCGCGACCCGGGCGCCGAGCCGGGCGAGGCCTTCAGCGGTCGCGCGGCCGATCCCCCCGGTGCCGCCGGTGATCAGGACGGTCTTGCCGGCCATCGGTGTGTCGGTCATCGCACGACCTTCAGGTTGAACAACGGGGTGTTGAGCGGGCCCATCAGCCGCAGCGAGATCGGCGGCAGCATCTCGGTGCCGCGGGCGGTGGTGATGTCGCCGCGGTCGATGACATCGGTGTGGCCGAACGACTCGAGCGGTCCGACGACGGTCTTCTTGGCGTCGACATCGCGAGTGCCGACCGTCACGTCGTGGCCCAGCTCGACCAGCCGGCCCGCCAGGGCCTGCCCGACCATGCCGGTGCCGATGACTGCGATCTTCATGTGGGCTCCTGGCGAGTCTGACGGAGATCCGCGGCCGCCATCGCGCCGCTCGACGTCAAGCTAGCAGACAGGTCTGTCTATCAACAAGAGCGTTGCCACGTGTGACAGTACAATCTCGCGTGGCAGTGCGTACAGAATGGTCTGTATTATTCAGCGCGCACCGATCCATGGAGGCGACCAGATGAGCCGGCCGGCCCAGCCCGCGCGTGAGCGCATCCTCGACGCCGCATTCCGGCTGTTCTACGCCCACGGCCCGCGCGGCGTCGGTGTCGACACGGTGATCGGCGAGTCCGGCGTGGCCAAAGCCACCCTGTACAAGCACTTCCCCCGCAAGGACGACCTCGTGCTGGCGTACCTGGACAAGGTCGACCAGACCTGGTTCGGCCACCTGCGCGCCGCCGCCCGCGCTGCCGGTGACCATCCGCGCGAGCAGATGGTCGCCATGTTCGACGCGCTGTCGTCCGCATGTCGTCGCGAGGGCTACCACGGCTGTGCCTTCATCAACACGGCCGCCGAGTCCACCACCGGATCGGACATCCACGCCCGGACCGTCGAACACAAGAACGTTGTACGGGCCTGGGTCACCGACCTCGCCCACCGGGCCGGCGCCGCCGACCCCGCCCTGCTGGCTCGTCAGCTCACCCTCCTGCTCGACGGCGGCCTCGCCGCCGGCGTCCTCGACGCCGACCCCGCCGCACCGGCCGCGGCCAAGGCCGCGGCCGGAACCCTCGTCGACGCCGCGTGCCCGCCGGCCGGCACGGCCGGCGGCTGACGACCGCGCCCACCGTCCACCCCGGTCTCGACAACCACGCCGTCGGTGAAGGCGGGTGCGGTGGCCACGTGCCACTCGGTACGCAGAGTGGTGGCCTGTTGCAGTTCGGTGACGTCAGCCCTGTCGCCACCGACGCTTGACGATATCCGCCAGCGACGTGCGCGCCTGCGCGCTGAGCCGGGCCTTACTGGACCATACCCGTGGCCTCGCGCCGGGCCACCACCCGGCCGTCGAGCAGATCGACCGAGGTCATTCACCGGAATCGCCGGAACTCAGAACCCACCCCATGGCGTTCTTCCGCTGCCGACGTAGCTCTGCTTGCCGCAGCGCCGACAGACCCGCGCGCTGGGGTCCTGCGTGTCGTGCCGCCGCACCCATGAATGCCACGCCAGACGGCACTTCCAGGACTTGGTCATATCCTTCGACGCTACGCCCATCGGCCACGACAAAGCGGACACCGGCCGCGCCGCCGACCGAAAGCACCACGGATTCCATCCCCAAGTACTGGCTCCGGGTCGTAGGGCTTGCGGCGGTTCATGTCGCTGGTCTGACGTCGTAGCCCGGGTAAGACGACGGAGTTTCGAAGTCGGCACCGCTACGGCGGCGGCGATCGGACATTCTCATTCCCACGCTGGCGGGTGGCTGCTCGACACCTGCCCGCCGCCGAGCCGGCGCAGCGCCACGCCGAGCACCCGGTCGGCCCGCACGGTGCCGAACTGCCGCGAGTCCCGGCTCAGTTCCGGGTTGTCGCCGAGAAGCACCAGGCGGCCCGGTGCAACGACGCCCTCGGGCGTGCGGGCCCAGGCGGGCATGAACGGCGGCTCGGGGTCGCCCGGCACCGCCGCGACACGCTTGACGACCCACCGCGAGCCTCGGGCGCCCGTCGGGTCGCCCGGCCGGCACGGTCCGGGCTCCGCGACCACCACGACCTCCCCGGGCCGCGGCGTCTCCCCGCGTACTCGGCGCACCAGCACCCGGTCCCCGGGGCGCAGGGTGGGCGCCATGCTCGACCCGCTTACCGATACCACGACGATCCGCTTGCGCAGCACCGCAACGACCGTGGCTGCGAGGAGCAGCACCGCCCCGGAGCCGACCAGGATGGCGGTCACGCCACCTCCTTCGGCGCCGAGGATCGGTAGCCTGCGGCCTGGAGCGTGAAGAGCCGCGCGTATGCGCCGCCGAGCGCCACGAGCTCGTCGTGCGAGCCGCGCTCAGCGACACGCCCGCCGTTGAGCACGACGATGTGGTCGGCCTCGCGTACCACGCCCAGCCGGTGCGAGACCAGCAGGTTGGCCAGTCCGCGCCGGTGCACGCGGAGCCGGGCGTGTACGTCGTTCTCCGCCTCCGCGTCCAGCGCCGAGCTGGGCTCGTCGAGGACGAGCAGGTCGGGTCTTTCGAGCACGAGGCCGCGAGCGATCGCGAGGCGCTGCCATTGCCCTCCGGAGAGAACCACCCCGGCGCCCGGCTCGGCTCCCTCGGCCTCCAGGGAGAAGATCCGGGTCAGCAGGGTGTCATAGCCGCGCGGAAGCGCGGCGAGGACGTCATGGACATCCGCGCGGCGGGCGGCCGCCTCGACCCGGTCGGGCTCGGCGAGCGCGGCCAGGTCGCCGAGTGCGATGTTCTCCCGCGCCGTGAGGTCGTACGCGGTCGCGTCCTGGAACACCGCGCGGATACGCCGCCGCAGCTCGGCCGGGTCGAGGTGACGCAGGTCCACACCGTCCCACAGGACTGCGCCGCGGGTCGGATCGTAGAGCCGGCAGACCAGCTTGACCAGGGTCGTCTTTCCGGCGCCGTTGAGCCCGACCAGCGCGGTGGTGCGCCCCGCTGGGAGGGTGAGGTTCACGCCCTGCAGCACCCACGGCTGGTCGTCGGCGTAGCGGAACCAGACATCGCGTAGCTCGACTCCCCGCCGTAGTGGCGGCGCATCCAGCGGCAAGGCCGCCACCGGCAGATCGGGGCCGGCGTCCACGACGGCCACGTAGTGGCCGAACAGCAGCAGCGCCTGATGCACCGAGACCGCCTCGGAGATGAGGCTGGCGAGCGCGGCCTGGACCGCGCCAACCGCCGCGACCATCAGCGCCACGTCGCCGACCGTCAGTGCGCCGACCGTCGCAGCGCGTACCGCCCACAGCAGCAACCCACCGGCGACCACCGCGCCGAGCACCGCCAGGCCGCCCTGGGCGGCGAGTTCCCGCCGGTCGACCGACCTGCGCGCGTCGGAGACAGCGCGTATCTCCGCCGCCATGCGCTGCCACAGGTAGGGTCCCACGCCGAACAGGCGCAGCTCCTTGGCGGCCTGCGAGTTGGTCAGCAGGCCGGAGTAGAACATCTCGCGCCGCTCCGCCTGTCCGGTCTCGGCCGTCATCGCCGCCCTGCGCCGGCTCAACGCCAGCTCGGCCAGGAGCGCCGGCACGGCGGCGAGCACGACCATGACCGCCACCCACGGCCCGAGGACGAGGAGGGTGCCGGCGAACCCAACGACGATCAGCAGCGCACGAAGCACACCCAGGCCACCGTCGACCACCATCCCGGGACTGCCGGCCCCGCTGGAGCGGGCGATCTGGAGGTGGTCCAAGAAGATCGGGTCTTCGAAACGGCACAGGCCGACGAAGCGGTCCACGGCCGCGTACAGCCGTAGTGTGGCGAGCAGGAGTACCCGCCGCTCCGTCTCGGCCCGCAGGTACCGCATGGCGTGCGGCACGAGTGAGGTGGCGACGCCGACGGCGGCCACACCGGCGGCCAGCCCGACCAGCTCGGGCCACCGCACGGGACCGGCGGCCAACCGGTCGATCAGGACCTTGGTGAGCCAGGCAACCGCCAGCGGCGCGAAGCCCCCGACAACGGTCAGGCCCAGGTATGCGGCGATCTGTAACGGGGCGGCGTGCCTTGCGAGCGCCAGCGCCCGACCCATCGCGCGCGACGACACGGCCGCGGGAGTCAGCGGGCGGCCGGTAGAGCCACGGTATCGCGCTCCACTACCGGCGTGAGGTCGTAGTTGGAGGCCGCGACCACGCCGCGGTCGAGCAGGACGAACGCGGGGAAACCGAGCACCGCGAACGCCTGCTGTGCCGGGCCCCCGTCGGGCTCCACCACGACGGTGGCGACGGCTCGAAGCTGCTCGGCCACCTCTGCCGTCTCCTCGGTCCCGCCGACCACCACCGCCAGTACGCCATTCCGGCCACCCGGCCGGCCCGCCGCGTGCTCGATGAAGGCGGGCAGCGACTCCTCGCACGGCGCACAGTGCGGCGAGAAGAAGCCGACCAGCGGGTGGCTGCCCAGTGCGTCGAGGGTGACCGGCCGGCCGTCGATGGCGGTCGCGGTGAACCCGGCTACCTCCGCGTCGACCGGAAGCGCCACATCGTTGCCGCTGGGTCCGCGGCGCAGGGCCGCCAGCTCGGCGGTATGTTCACGTAACCGGCGCACGACGCCGACGGTCAGCAGCAGATTGACGGCCGCCAGCAGCCCGAACAGGACCGTGGCCGCGACGATGTACACCATCGGCTCTCCTCAAGGATGTCGACGCGGGGGCGAAAAGCGAGACGAGGTCGTCGAGCACGGCCACGAGCAGACCGACCAAGCCGCCGCCGAGTAGGGCGACGAGCGAGCCGACGATCGGCGGATGGCCGACCGGGGCGGCGAGGCCGGCTAACGCGAACCCGGTGAGTAGGGTGTTGCGCACCAGGTGCCGACCGGCCAGCGGGGCCGACGAGGAACCGAAACAGCGGCACGGTCTGGCGGTGCCGCGGACGAGGACGACCGCCACGCCACTGGAGAGCACGGCAAAGAGTGCGGCGGCGGCGGCGAAGCCCGCCTCCCGGGCACCCGGGACCAGCAGCAGCAGCACCACCACCGCCTCCGCCGTGGCGACGACGACCGCGACGCGCCTCGCCCAGGCCCCCCGTACCAGGCGCATGGAGGCCAGCGACGTCGCGAACGCGAGCATCGCCGGTCGGCTGCCTAGCTTGCTCGTGGCCGAGATGCCGAAGACCACCGCGAGTATTCCCTGGAGCGTTGGGATCAGATACGACATCGATCGCCGCCGGATCGGCTGGGTCAGCAGCCGCGACCCACGTACCGGCAGTTGCCGCACTCGTACCAGGAGCAGCTGCCCGTGTAACAGCAGTACTTCTTGTACAGGTACGGGCCACTGCAATAGCAGAATTTCTCGAAGCAAGAGGTGCAGGCAGCTTCGGCGGTCGCCGTGGGCACGAGGACACCGACGAGGCGGTCGGCGAGAGCGCCGATCGTACGAGTCATGTGCTCTCCTCCTTCGCGGCCGGTCGCCCAGCGCGGCCGGCATCTCCATGAGAATCGAGCAGCCACCATCGGACCAGGACGTCGAACAGGACGTTGAACAGGACGTTGAGCGTTACTGTTCGTCGATGTCGCCGCGATGAGCGGCCGGCGCTGTTCCGGCGAGTTTGGCCCGCAGCTCGTCCCCTTTGGGATCCTCGAACTCTTCCAGGATCCGCAATGCCTGTTCCCAATGATCGTGGGCGGCGGCCAGGTTTCCGGACGCGTGGTATGTGTCGCCGAGGTGGCCGAGCACGTCCGCCTGGTTGTATCGGTCGCCGATCTGACCGTACAGCCGCAGCGCCTGCCGGTAGCACGTGACGGCCTGGTCGGTGTCGTGGAGATGGTGCCGAGCATGTCCGATGCTGTCCCAATTCGCCGCCTGGACCAGGAGGTCACCTGCGGCTTGCCCGGCACGCAGCGCCTGACCGCACAGCCCGATGGCGGTGTCGTAGTCGCCGAGGAGGACGTGGTACCAGCCGACCGTGCCCAGCGCCATGAGTTCTCCGGTACGGTGGCCGGCCGCGCGGAACAGGCGGAGGGCTGCCTGGGCTTCGGTGAGTGCCTCGGGGTGGCGCCCGGACTGCTCGAAGATCCATGCGATGCCCAGGTGCACGCTGGCCTGCCCGCCGCGGTCCCCAAGAGCGGCGTGTTCCGCCAGGGCGGATCGGAAGTGGGAGAGCGCGTCGTCTTGCCGACCGGTGAAGGCGTACGCGCGAGCGAGGATGCGGTGGGCGATGGCCTGCCCGCCGCGGTCGCTCACGTGTTCGGCTGAGCGCAGCGCGATCCGCTGGCTGTCGATCAGTTCGGCCCACCGACCCTGGCGGGACAGGAACGTGGCGAGGGACCAACTCAGCTGCTGGGCGAAGCGGTGTGCGCTCGCTCGGTTGGCCTGCTCGACCGCGGCGAGCAGGCCCGAACACTCCGCGGAGAACCAGCTGAGCGCTTCGTCGTGGCCGTCGATTTCGGTGACGGTCACCCCCGACCCCGGTGGATCAAGTGTGATCGGATCGCGCGACGGGTTGATCACTCGGTCTCCGACCCAGGCGCTCTGGACATAGTGATCGAGCAGCCGGTCCAGCGCACGGCGCAGTTCCTCGCCCGCGTCCTGCCGGCTCAGCTCGAGAGCGTACTTCCGGAGCAGGTCATGGAACCCGTAGCGACCCGGGCGCAGCTCGATGATCAAGTGGGCCTGGACGAGTTCGGCAAGCAGCGGCCGGACCCGATCGACCGGCACACCGGCGACGCTCGCGGCCGCCGCGACGCTGAGATCCGGCCCGACGTGCAAGCTCAGGAGCCGGAACAGGTGGGCCGCCTGATCGCCGACCGCAGCGTACGAGTAGGAGAACACCGCCCGGATGTCAGCGGCCGGGTCCGGTCCGCTGAACGCGTCGAGGTTGTCGCTGGTACGGCGCAGATCGTCGGCGAGCACCCGCAATGACAGCCCGGGGCTGGTGGCCACCCGAGCGGCCACGACGGCCAAGGCCAGCGGTAGCCCGGCACACCTCGCGACGATCTCGGCAACGGCCGGTGGCTCCGCGGCCAACCTGGCGGTGCCCAGCCGACGGGTCAGCAGACGCCGCGCCTGGTCGAAGGTGAGCACGCCGACGTTCAACGGATGCGCACCGTCGGCGGCAACCAGGGCGAGCAGGGGATTGCGACTGGTGACGAGCACAACGCAGCCCGCCGTACCGGGTAGCAACGACCGAACCTGATCGGAGTCGCGAGCGTTGTCGAGCAGCACCAGCACCCGCCTGCCGGACAGCACCGTGCGATACAGCGCGAACTGGCCGTCGGGGCTGGACGGAATCCGCTGAGCGGGCACACCGAACGCGTCGAGGAACGAGCGCACCGCCTCGGTGGTGGACAACGGCTTCCCGGAGGGATCGAAGCCGCGCAAGTTGACGTACAACTGGCCGTCGGGAAAGCGGTGGCGGGCCCGATGCGCCCAATGAACCGCCAGGGCCGTCTTCCCCACGCCGGCGGCGCCGACGATGGCCGCGACGACGACCGCCGCCGGCGCGCGTCCTCGTCCCGCGCCGACCAGGTTGTCCAGCATGCGGAGCTGCTCGGCGCGGCCGGTGAAGACGGCAAGGTCGGCCGGCAGCTGGATCGGCACCTGGACCCCGGCCGGCGCCGCCTCGTCCCGCGACTGCGCGGAATCGTCCACGCGCGGCCGCCCGGCGCGACTTGCCCAGTACACCTTCCGGCCAGCCTGGACGAACGCCTCCCGCTCCTGCCCACGAAGACCCAACGCCGTTGCCAGCCGCTCGACCGTGTGTGGCTGCGGGCCTCGACCCCCACCGCGTTCCAGGGCGCGAACCGAGCGAGCGCTGATGGATGCGAGTTCGGCCAGCAACTCCTGGGTGAGCCGTGACGCCAACCGACTTCGCCGTAGCAGCTCGCCGAACGACTCACCCACCGCGAGACCTCCCCTTGGCCGCGTCGTCGAGGCTACCGGAGGGGCCGGTCAAGCGTCCGGCTGAACGTCCGGCCGCTTGGAGGCGCTCGCATCGACCGACTCGCTAGTCGCTAGTCGCGACTCACGAGCCTCGCCGACCCGGCGCCTCGGCCTTGTTCACCGCACCGAAGGTCACGGCAGCTACGCCGGGCTGAGGCGGTGGGCGGGAACGCGGCCGAGCTGGTTGCGCGAGGTGACCTCGAGCTTGGCGAAGACCTTGCCCAGGTGGTACTGCACCGTCCGCGGACTGATGAACAGTTGTGCGCCGATCTCGGGGTTGGAGAGGCCGTCGCGGGCGAGATGGGCGATCTGCGCTTCCTGGGCGGTGAGGACGACGCGCGTGTCCAGGGTGCGCCGTAGTGCGGTCTCGCCGGTGGCCGAGAGCTCCCTGCGGGCCCGTTCGGCGAACGCCTCGGCCCCGATGCGGCTGAAGGTGTCGTGGGCTGCTCGAAGCTGCTCGCGCGCGTCGACGCGCCGGTTCTCGCGACGCAGCCATTCGCCGTACACGAGCTGGGCCCGGGCCAGGTGCGGGGCGAGGCGGCCGCCGGCCAGCCGCTCGACCGCCTCCTCATAGAGGGGTTCGGCGGAGGGGTCGTCGGTGAGTAGCGCGCGCGATCGAGCCTCCATCCCGAGGGCCCATTCGGTGCCGCTCGCTCGTGTCCGTGCGCTGAGGCGCTCGAGGGCCGTGGCGGCGAGCCACGGTCTCCTGCTGCGCACGGCTGCCTCGATGAGCTCGACCAGTGCCAAGGCGTACAGGGACGGCTCGCCCTGCGCGCACGCCCGCTGTGCTGGGGCGAGCGCATCGTCGTACTGGCCAAGGCCGTTGCAGAGTACGGCGTTTGCGCACTCGACCAGGCCCAGCGCCAAGCCCTGGCCTCTGGCGGTTGCCTCCTGCCGGCCCGCTTCGATCAGCTCCAGCGCCTCGGCCTCGTTGCCACGCCACGCGGCCAGCATTTGCCTGGTCTGGACCAGGAGCGCGGTGTGGGTCGCCTGCGTGACCGCGTAGGCCTCCTCCATCAGCGCCGACGCCTCGGCGTACTCCCCGGCGTGCACGTGCGCGCCGGCGCGCAAGCTGGCCGCGATGGGAAGCACGCTGAGCGCGCCGGTCTCGCGCGCGCGGCGCACGCAGCGGGTGGCCAGCTCGTCCCAGATCTCGTGCTCCCAGAGATCGAGGGCGACGCGGCACGCCAGCCAGAGCCAGCGGTTGTTGGCCGGGTTGTCCCCGTCATCTTGCCGGAAGGCGTTGAGCGCCTCCCGCAGCGCAGGCACGGCTGCCGCGTAACCCTGCGTGACCCGCGTCGCGAGGCCGTTCAGGAGCAGGTCGATCGCCGCTGGGGGCTGCGCCGCTGGGGCGGAGGCGGCGCGGACGACCTGCAGCTCCTCCCAATCGTGGTCGAGGTGACCGGCGAAGATCGCTGCCGCCAGCGCCTCAAGGCACGTCTCTCGGGCAAGCCCAGGGTCGAGCGGCCCCAGGCGCTTGGCCGCGTCGAGCAGCATTGGCGGTGCGTCGCTGCCACGCGTGCGGGCGAACGCGATCTGGGCGCGCAGCCGCTGCGAGCGCGCACGCTGGAGCTCGTTGAGCGGGGTGAGCTCCGCGGTCGCCACCAGCGCCTGCGCCGCCTCGGGGGCGCCGGCCTCCAGCTTGGCCTGAGCGGCGGCGAGCGCTCGGGTTCCCCGGCGTGCCGGATCGGGAGTCAGCTCGGCCGCCCGCGCCAGGAACGCCGCCATGGCCGCAACGCCGCCGCGACGCTGCGCCCGGTCGGCCGAGTGTTCCAACTCCTCGGCTACCGCCTCGTCGAGGCCGGCGGCCGCGTGGGCACGATGCCAGGCTCGCCGATCGGGATCGACGTCGGGATCTGTTGCCTCGGCCAGCGCGCGATGTATCTCCCGCCGGTCGGACGGCGTCGCCGCCCGATAGATCGCCGAGCGCACCAGCGGATGCCGGAACCGCACTCGCCCGCCGAACCCGATCAACCCGGCGGCCTCGGCCGGCGCGACCGCGTCGGGGCCGATCCCGAGTCGCCCGGCCGCGCGCCAGAGCAGGGTGACGTCGCCGACCGGCTCCGCCGCCGCCGTGAGCAGCAGCCGGTGGGAATCCGGCGGGAGCGACCGAACGCGCCGAAGGAAGCTCTGCTCGATGCGGTCGGCCAGCGGCTGGACGTCAGGGAAGGCGAAACCTCCCGCAAGCTGCGCCGGCGTCAGGCCGCGAGGGAGCTCCAGCAACGCCAGGGGGTTCCCGCGGGTCTCGGCGATGATCCGCTCGCGGACCTGCTCATCCAGCGGCCCCCGGATCCCCGAGGCCAGCAACAGGCGCGCGGTATCGTCGTCGACCCCGCTGACGACCAGCTCAGGCAGCCCTCTGAGTGAATCGACCGGCGTGCGCGTCACGAACACGATCGCCACTGGCTCCGCCAGCAGCCGGCGTGCCACGAATGCGAGCGCCAGGGCTGACGCCTCGTCCAACCACTGGGCATCGTCGACGGCACAGAGCAATGGCCGCTCCTCGGCCACCTCCGACAGCAGAGTGAGCGCGGCAAGCCCGACCAGGAAGCGATCCGGAGCCTCCCCACCGCTCAGCCCAAATGCCACCCGCAGCGCAGCCTGCTGTGGACTGGGCAGGCGCCCCAGCCGATCGAGCACCGGCGCACAGAGTTGGTGCAGGGCGGCGAAGGCGAGTTCCATCTCCGACTCGACGCCGACAGCCCGCAGGACACGAAAGTCCGGGGCCGAACCGATAGCGTCGTCCAACAGCGCCGTCTTACCCACGCCTGGCTCGCCGCGGAGCACCAAGGCGTGGCCCTCAGCTCTGCGTACCGCGTTCAGCACACTGTGGAGCGTCGTCCGCTCGACAGTGCGCCCGCGCAGGGTCTTCCGGCTCGCCATTGGCCCGACGGCGACGTTACACCGGCGGCCCCACCAAGCCAAGCGCCTCAAGACGGTGGACCGGGCCCGTGACTGGCGACCCAGGCCCGCGGCGGTCAGTCCGACCGTCATCGCGACCCGACTCGAACAGGAGACGACGCCGTCGAGGCGTCACATCTTCACCTGCTGTCCGGTCCTCCTTGGTACGTAGCCTTGGCTGAGGCGACCGGAGGAACCATGGTGAGCGAGCCTTCCATCTTTCCCGGCGGTGCCTGGCAGCCCGACGTGCCGGCGCTGCCGAACGTCGGCCAGTGGCGCCGCCGAGGGCTCTGACGATCGCTACAGCCCTCATCGGAAGGAGCATCATGAGCGAGCCGACGACCCGGGCCCTGCCGATCGTGCTGATCCACGGGCTCTGGATGACCCCCCGAAGCTGGGACCGCTGGGTGGAGTACTACCGGGCGAAGGGCCATCAGGTCATCGCCCCGGCGTACCCGGGATTCGAGATCGAAGTCGAGGCGTTACGGGAAAAGCCCGAGGTCATCGCCGAGGCCTCCGTTCCCGAAACGCTCGAGCACCTCAGCGAGGTGGTCGAGAGCCTGGACCGTCCACCGATCATCATGGGCCACTCCTTCGGCGGGATCTTCACCCAACTCTTGGTCAACCGCGGGTTGGGCGCCGCCGCGGTGACCATCGACTCGGCGCCACCCGAGGGCGTCCGGGTCAATCCGCCGTCGCAGATCAGGTCCCTGTTCCCGATCCTGAAGAACCCGGCCAACCGGCACCGCGCGGTGGGCTTCACCAAGGAGCAGTTCCACTATGCCTTCGCCAACACGGTCAGCCGGGAGGAATCCGACGCGGCGTACGACCGCCTGCACATCCCGGCGCCCGGCAACTGGGTGTGGGCCTACGGCCTGATCGCCAACTGGAAGCCGGGCCACCAGGAGACCTGGGTCGACTACGACCTGGACGACCGGGCTCCGCTGTTGTTCATCATGGGGGGCAAGGACCACCTGATGCCGCCCTCGGTGATCCGCGCGAACGCGAAGAAGTACCGCAACTCCGAGGCGCTGACTGAGACGTACGA
>Ga0081539_10001061_pt1 | contig 50266 bp, 53 predicted proteins | sample TabmetS4T2R2_FD_71023 | JGI IMG/M metagenome (GOLD analysis project Ga0081539, IMG submission 71023) | Tabebuia heterophylla rhizosphere microbial communities from the University of Puerto Rico - S4T2R2 | ecosystem: Host-associated > Plants > Roots > Rhizosphere ... | reverse complement strand
CCCGGCCGGCCGGGAATCGACGACGGGCTGCGCGACAAGGGAATGCCCGCCGTCGCGCCGAACGAACGGCTGACCCGGATCCGGGAGACGGTCCGGGCGCTGCGAGAGTACGACGGCCCCGACCGGCACACGCCGGTGGCGATGGCCGTACGCGGTCCGAAGGCCCGGGCGCTGGCGGCCGAGGTCGCCGACTCGGTCACCTTCGTGCAGTCGCCCGATGAGTCCCGGGCCGAAGTCACCCGGCTGGCACGCGACTTGCGCGCCGTCCGGGACGTCGAGCTCGCGAATGCCGTGTCGGTCATCGGCGACCGGGTCGCTGCGCACATGGCGCCTCCCGACACTGACACTGCCGCGGCTCACGCGGCGGACTCGCTGGTCACCCTTCCGGAGGATCCGACGGCCGCCGCCGAGGAAATCCAGCGGCGCCGGGAAGAGATCGGCTTCTCCTACTTCGTCGTCGGCGCCGACTTCGCCGACAGGTTCGCTCCGGTCGTAGCCAAGCTCGCCGGACGATAGTTCGGCGGCGAAGGATGACCGGAGGCGGAACCCGCCGGGTTCGAAAGCCGACGCAAGTGGGGCGCCTCGATCACGCGCCGAAGCCGGCGAAGCAGAAGCAGAAGTGGCTGGAGAGCAATCGCACCGGCAACCTAGGGATCCGAACATCCACTCGGCGCTCGTGCAACTTCTCGGCAAGCCGATCGCCGGGTGCCGCGCCCGTCCGCGCGAGACGACCGCACCCTGGGAGTCGTCAGCTTCTCGATCTTCCCGCACCTGAACCTCTTCCCGACGAACACCATGGCTGACGCGGCGCGGTGGGCCGCCGAAATCGGCGTCCCGGCCTACGCGATCGACGAACAAACCGCCATCAAGATCGTCGACGGCTCGGTCGAGGTGGTCTCCGAAGGGCAATGGACGAAGTTCGGGTGATTGTCGCTCGGGACTATCCGGATCTGCCGTTCTCCAGCCGAAACCCTCGGCACCTTGATCTCGCCCGTGGCCTGCCCGGGGAATCGTGGGCTAACGGTCGCCGAGAACTCGATCGATCCCTTGGCGGACTTCGCGTTCGAGCGCTCTGTCCACGGTGACGTCGAACTCTGTCTCGAGGGCATTGCGGCGGGCCACGAACACCTCAACCGCGGAATCGATGCTCCGTGGCCGGGCATTGATGCCCATGGGTCGCAATATCTGGGCATGGAGCTGGGTCAGGTGCTCCGCGACGAGGTCCTTGCGCCCGATGGAGGCTTTGGTGGTGATCCACCAGATCCAGTCCCAGAAATGCGTATTGATGGCCGGCAGCGTGTCCCGACTGGGCGCGCGCGGCGGTAGCGGGTCTTGCGAGCGATCCAAGAAGAGGTACTCGATCTTGGTGGGACCAGACAGGAGGACCTGGTAGACGGGAAAGTGACCCATCGGCTCCCATTGCCGGCCGAGCGGATTCAGTGGCGCCACGAGCGTCGGCAGATCTCGCGCGAGCGTGTCGAAGTCAGACGTCTCGACGGCGAAATCCCAGTCTGAAAGCTCCTCGTGGGTATCCCGGGAGCGAGACCCGGCGAACACCACGCTCTTTACCGCCGGATGTCCGACGAGCAAGCCGGTTGCGATCTCGACCCAGTCGTCCACCGCGCCATCGTCGCAACCATGCCCGGCATCGCGCAACGTGGCATGCGCCTTGGCCAGGCCCTGGTCTCGCACCGCGGCTTCGTAGGCGGCGTGATGGAACCACTTGTCGACGTCGTGACCTGCCGCGACGGGCGTGGCGGCTACCTCGGCTTTCCGCTGCTCTGCGCAGAAATGAGACGATCAGTCATGACCAGCATCGAAGTCGTTCTCGGCGACATCACCCTCCAGCAGGTCGACGCGATCGTGACCGCCGCCAATGAGTCGCTGCTGGGCGGTGGCGGCGTCGACGGTGCGATCCATCGAGCGGCCGGGGCTCAACTGGCGCAAGCAGGAGCAGCCATCGCACCGTGCGATCCCGGTGACGCGAAGGCGACCCCGGCGTTCGAGCTGGATCCGCCGGTCCGGCACATCATTCACACCGTCGGCCCGGTCTGGGAGGACGGCACGTACGGCGAGGCCGAGATCCTGGCCTCGTGCTACCGGCGAAGCCTGCAGGTGGCCGACGAACTGCGGGCGCGCACGATCGCGTTCCCGGCCATCGCCACTGGCGTCTACGGCTTCCCGCCCGCGGAAGCCGCCCGGATCGCCGTCGACACGATCAGGTCAACGCCCACCAACGTCGAGACGGTACGCCTCGTCGCCTTCGACCAACTCACCCATGACCTCCTCGCCGCGGCCCTGCACGGCGCCCGGCCGGCCACCGAAGACTAGGGTGCGGGCTTCTGCCGTGACGGTGGGCCGGGGTTCGCGAGTAGGCGAGCCGCTATAACAACGCCATGGATATCGCATCGTGGCTTGCGCTGCTCGGGGCGCATGCACAGCGCCCCTGACGATCTACGGGGCGGTCATCCTGTTGACCGGCCGCGCGACACGCGGCGATCAACGCGCCTTTCGGCGCGTGCAAGACGCTGGGCTGTACTACCTGGGAAACGGGCTGGCGATCACATTGCTGATGGCGGGCGTCCTGTTGGACACCCATCATCAGCCGGTGCTGGCGATCGTGGCGCTCGTCGGCGCCCTGACGCTGGGAAGTCTGGCGATCATTCGCTACCGACCGGCCAAGGGCGGGCAGCGGTAGCCGCACCCCGCAGACGCCGTCCGGCCTCCGGCGCTTCGGCCAGGGCGGCAAGCCGGTCGAGCGACGCCCGTAGCTTCTCCGCCGTGGTGGCCCGTGCACGCGGAATGCGCCAGACCACGTGGTTTCCCGGACCCTGCCCTTGCCGTGAGTGACGTCCCGCCTTGACCACAACGGGGTTCGGGGCGGGGAATGACCCAGGCGGATATCAAGCCTGACGAGCCGCGTGGGGCATTCCACGCCCCGAACCCCAGCGCGCAACCAACGACCAACGAGCGTGACCAGGCCGGGAACGTGGTGGGCGACGCGTACCAAAAAGGACTTACGCCCCGGAAGTCACGCGGTAGGCGTCGAAGACGCCGTCGACCTTGCGGACCGCCGCCACCAGGTGGCCGAGATGCTTGGGGTCGGCCATCTCGAAGGTGAACCGGCTGACCGCCACCCGGTCGCGGGTCGTGGTCACCGTCGCGGAAAGGATGTTCACCCGCTCCTCGGAGAGCACCCTTGTCACGTCGGCGAGCAGCTTGTGCCGGTCCAGCGCCTCGACCTGGATCGCCACGAGGAACGTCGACGCGCTGGTGGGCTTCCAGGTCACTTCGACCACGCGCTCGCTCTGCTCGCGCAGATCCGCCGCGTTCGCGCAGTCCTCCCGGTGCACGCTGACCCCGCCGGAGCGGGTGACGAAGCCGAAGACCACGTCCCCGGGCACCGGCGTGCAGCAGCGGGCCAGCTTCACCCAGACGTCGCTGACGCCCTTGACCACCACGCCCGGGTCCTGTGCGGTGCTGCGGTTGCGCGGCGGGCGGGTCGCGACGGCGGTCTCGGCGATGTCCTCGACCGCGCCCTCCTCGCCGCCGAAGCCGGCGACCAGCTTCTGCACCACCGACTGGGCGGAGACGGTGTTCTCCCCCACCGCGGCGTAGAGCGACGCCACGTCGGCCAGGTGCAGGTCGCGCGCGATCGTCATGAGGTTCTCGGCGGTCAGCATGCGCTGCAGGGGCAGGCCCTGCTTGCGCATCGCCTTGACGATCGCCTCCTTGCCGATCTCGATCGCTTCCTCGCGGCGCTCCTTGTTGAAGAACTGCCGGATCTTCGTCCGGGCTCGGGGACTCTTGACGAAGCCGAGCCAGTCCTGCGTCGGGCCGGCAGTGGCGGACTTCGACGTGAAGATCTCGATGACGTCGCCGTTGGACAGCGTCGACTCGAGCGGCACCAGCTTGCCGTTCACCCGGGCGCCGATGCACTTGTGCCCGACCTCGGTGTGCACCGCGTACGCGAAGTCGACCGGCGTCGAGCCCGTCGGCAGCGGGATCACGTCGCCCTTCGGCGTGAAGACGTACACCTCCTGGCTGGACAGGTCGAAGCGCAACGCGTCGAGGAACTCCGACGGGTCGCTGGCCTCCCGCTGCCAGTCGAGCAGCTGGCGCAGCCAGGTCATCTCGTCGATGTGCGCCGGCGGGCCGACGATCGTCGCGCCCTTCTGCTCCTTGTACTTCCAGTGGGCGGCGATGCCGAACTCGGCGGTGCGGTGCATGGCGAAGGTACGGATCTGCATCTCAACCGGCTTGCCGGTCGGGCCGATGACCGTCGTGTGCAACGACTGGTACATGTTGAACTTCGGCATCGCGATGTAGTCCTTGAACCGGCCCGGCACCGGCTGCCAGTTCGCGTGGATGACGCCCAGCGCGGCGTAGCAGTCGCGCACCGTGTCGACCAGGATCCGCACGCCGACCAGGTCGTAGATGTCGTTGAAGTCGCGGCCCCGCACGATCATCTTCTGGTAGATCGAGTACAGGTGCTTCGGCCGGCCGGTGGTCTCCGCCTTGATCTTCGCGGACTTGAGGTCGAGCTGCACCCGGTTGGTCACCTGGCGCAGCAGCGCCTCCCGCTGCGGTTGGTGCTCCCCGATCAGGCGGTTGATCTCCTCGAACCGCTTCGGGAAGAGCGTCCCGAACGCGAGGTCCTCGAGCTCCCACTTGATCGTGTTCATGCCGAGGCGGTGCGCCAGCGGCGCCAGGATCTCCAGCGTCTCCTTGGCCTTCTGCTCCTGCTTGGGGCGGGGCAGGAAGGTCAGGGTACGCATGTTGTGCAGGCGGTCGGCCAGCTTGATGACCAGCACCCGGGGATCCTTGGCCATCGCCACGACCATCTTGCGGATCGTCTCGGCCTTGGCCGCGTCGCCGAGCTTCACCCGGTCGAGCTTGGTGACGCCGTCGACCAGCAACGCGACCTCGCCGCCGAAGTCGCTGCGCATCTGCTCGAGCGAGTAGTCGGTGTCCTCGATCGTGTCGTGCAGCAGCGCGGCCACCAGCGTCGTGGTGTCCATGCCGAGGTTGGCCAGGATGGTCGCGACCGCGAGCGGGTGAGTGATGTACGGGTCACCGGACTTGCGGTACTGCCCGGAGTGCCAGCGGGCGGCCACGTCGAACGCGCGCTGCAGCATGCGGACGTCGGCCTTGGGGTGGCTCGCCCGGTGCGTCGCGATCAACGGCTCGAGGACCTCGCTGACCTGCGTACTCTGCCACGGCGCGTTGAACCGGGCGAGACGGGCCCGGACCCGGCGCCCGGTCGGCGCGCTGGCCAGGCCGAAGCCGGTGGACGGCTCGTCGCCGGGCGGCAGGGGCTGGGTGACCTCGGGATCGGGAGCCGGCCCGGCCGGGCGCGATCCGGCCTCATCCGCGTGGGACTTGCCGGCGGGCGCCGCGCCGTCCGTGGATGTCCGTGAGCTCTCGGTCGGCTGCACCGTGCCCTCCGCCGGAGGGGCGACGTCGCTGGACACCGGCCTCCTCACACCTCGCCAGGAACCCCGCCGGTCGTCGTCGGCCGGAGAAGTCCACCCATGCCAGGCTTGCTCACCTGGTTAGGAACGCCATCCTACCCGCACCGTCTGCCCTGGTGGCCCGGCCGAACCTCCGAAAGAGCAGGCCCCGGCGAAGCTAAACGTCATCAAACGGTCAGCAGCGCATGGACGGTACGCGGGAGCAGCCGCTCCCGGCCCTTGAGGAAGGCCAGCTCCATCAGCACGGTGCAGCCGGCGACCGTGCCGCCGGCCCGCTCGACCAGGTCCATCGCCGCGCCCGCCGTGCCGCCGGTGGCCAGCACGTCGTCGACCACGAGCACCCGCTGGCCGGTGATGAACGCGTCCTCGTGCACCTCCAGGGTGGCTTCGCCGTACTCCAGCGCGTACGACGCGGCGACGGTCGCCCGGGGCAGCTTGCCCGCCTTGCGCACCGGCACCACGCCCTTGCCGGTGGCGTACGCGACCGCCGCCGCCACGACGAAGCCCCGCGCCTCCACACCGGCCACCACGTCGAACGCGCCGGCCCCGTAGTGCGCGACGATCCCGTCGACCACCGTGCGGAACGACGGCCCGTCCGCGAACAGCGGCATCAGGTCCTTGAAGACGATGCCGGGCTGCGGGAAGTCGGGCACGTCGACCGTGCCGGCGGCCACCACCGCGGCCAGTCCGGGTCCGCTGTCACCGGTCACCTGGATCTCATCAGTCACGGCCGTCAGCCTAACGACCCCGCCACCGCCGCCGAAGATTCACCGCCGCTTACCGCGGCTGGGCCGGTTGCCGGCGCCGCCGGGGCGGCCACCCCGGTTGGTGCCGCTGCGCTTCGCGGCGGGCCGCGCGCCCGGGCGGGGTGCCGTCGAGGCCAGCGCCGGCGCCTCCTCGTCCGAGGGCGTCATGTTCGCCGCGGCGCGCTGCCGCTCGGTGCGCGGGGCGACGTCACCGGACCGAGCCGTGGTGCGCCGGGCCAGCACGCGGGCGTTGTGCGCCTTGATCTTCGGCTCGCGGTCCTTCAACGCGGTGAGCACCGGCGCCGCGAAGACGATCGAGGAGATCACGCCGAAGCCCATGCCGACGAAGAGCACCAGGCCGAGGTCCTTCAGCGTGCCCGCGCCGAGCAGGCCGGCACCGATGAAGAGCAGGCCGCCGACCGGCAGGAGGGCGACCAGGCCGGTGTTCAGCGACCGCATCAGCGTCTGGTTCACCGCCAGGTTGGTCGCCTCGGCGTAGGTACGGCTGCTGCCTCCCGTGATGCCGCGGGTGTTCTCCTGCACCTTGTCGAAGACCACCACGACGTCGTAGAGCGAATAGCCGAGGATGGTCAGGAAGCCGATCACGGTCGACGGGGTGACCTCGAAGCCGACCAGCGCGTAGACCCCCGCGGTCAGGATCAGATCGAGCAGCAGCGAGGAGACGGCCGCGGCGGCCATCCGCCACTCGAACCGGATCACCAGGTACGCCATCACCAGCACCAGGAAGATGAGCAGACCGATGATCGCCTGCCGGGTGACCTGACCGCCCCAGGCCGCCGAGACCTGGTCGTCGCTGACCTGGTCGGCCGCCACGCCGAGATCCTTCACCAGGGCCGTCTTGGCCCGCTCGGCCTGGTCGGCGGAGAGCGCCGAGGCGCGCACCGTGTAGCTCTCGCCCTGGCCCGACCGGCCGACCTTCTGCGCGGCGCCGACCTCGGCGCCCGGGTCGACGTCCCGGATCGCCCGCTCCACCGCGTCGGACACCTCGGCCTGGCTCAGGGTCTTGCCGTTCGCCGTGGCGGGCACGCTGAACGACGTGCCGCCGGCGAACTCGATGCCCAGGTGGAAGCCTCGCAGCCCCATGCTCGCGATCGCGATCACCACCAGGGCGCCGGCGACGGCGAACCAGAGCCTGCGCCGGCCGACGATGTTGATGTTCGCCTCGCCCTGGTACAGGCGGGTGGCGAGACCGGTACGGGCCATCTCAGGCCTCCTTGACGTCGGTCGGGACGCGACGCAGGACGCGGCCGAGACCACTGACCCGCGGCGACAGGAACGCCTTGGTGTTCGCGAACATCGTCATGATCGGATGCCGGAACAGGAACACCACGACCAGGTCGAGCACCGTGGACAGGCCGAGCGCGAAGGCGAAGCCCTGCACCGCGCCGATCGAGACGATGTAGAGCACCACCGCGGCGAGGATGGTGATCGTGTTCGCCGAGATGATCGTACGCCGCGCCCGGGCCCACGCCCGGGGCACCGCGCTGCGCGGCGTGCGGCCCTCGTGGATCTCGTCCTTCAATCTCTCGAAGTAGATGACGAACGAGTCAGCGGCCACACCGAGCGAGACGATGAAGCCGGCGATTCCGGCGAGGGTAAGGGTGAAGCCCACGGTGCGGCCGAGGAACACCAGTGCGCCGAAGGTGAGCAGACCGGACAGGATCAGGCTCAGGAAGATCACCGAGCCGAGCAGCCGGTAGTAGAAGAACGCGTAGATCGCCACCAGCGCCATACCGATCGCGGCCGCGAGCAGGCCGGCCTTGAGCTGCTGGACGCCCAGCGTCGCGGAGACCGTCTGGGCCGGGCCGGAGGTGAAGGTGACCGGCAGCGCGCCGAAGTTCAGCTGGTCGGCCAGCTTCTTGGCGGACGTCGCGGTGAACTGGCCGGTGATCTGCGAGGTGCTGGTCAGCACGCCCTGGATCTGCGGCGCCGAGATGACCGTCTTGTCCAGCACCACCGCGACCGCGCAGTGCTCGATGCTCTGGTACAGCGACTGCGCCGCCACGTAGCACGGGTCATTCGCGGTCGCGTTGAACGCCTGGCGGGTCAGGTTCGCCCACTTCGTCTGCCCCGCGCTCTTGAAGTCGAGCGAGACGACCCACTGGCCCTGCTTCTGATCCAGTTGCGGGCTGGCCTTGGAGATGTCGTCACCGACCACCGGCGCCTTGTCCAGCAGGATCTTGGCGCCCAGATAGCAGGCCACCACCTGGCTGTTCACGTTGTCGATCGCGCCGTTCGGCCGGGCGTCGAGCTGCGCACAGCTGATCGTCGGTACGTTGAACTGCATCTGCGGGCTGAGCGCGTTCACCTCGTCCCCGGACAGCGTCGCGAAGCTCTTGAACGGCTGACCCGCCTTGGGGTCGGTGCTCAGGTCGACCGGCGCCGTCAGCCTGCCGGCCGCCGCCCACGCGGCGGGGCCGACCTTCTTCTCCACCGCGGCACGCTGCGCCTGCTCGTCCGGCGATACCGGCGGCGTGGCGGCGGAGCCGGCCGACGCCGACGGGGTGGGCGTCGGGCTCGGCGCCTTGATCACCTCGCCACCACCCTGACCACCGGTCGACGCGCTCGGTGCCGCGGCCGGCGCCGAACCACCGCTCGCCGAGGGCGCGGCCGACGGGGCCGCGCCGCCGGACGCGCTCGGCGTCGGCGTCGGCGGATTCACCGCGGTCTGTGCCACGTCCCCGGTCACCCCGACCAGCAGGCGGAAGCGCATCTGCGCCGCCTGCGACAGGTCCTTGAGCTGGTCGTCGGCCTTACCGGCGAGCGACACCACGATGTTGCGGTCGCCCTGGACGACCACCTCGGCCTCGGAGACGCCCAGCGCGTTCACCCGCTGTTCGATGATTCCCCGCGCCTGCTCCATGCTCGTCTTGGACGGCACCTGGCCGCCCTGCACGGACGCGATGTAGGTGGCCTGGGTGCCGCCGACCAGATCGAGGCCCAGCTTCGGATGCAACCGGTCGGTGAAGCCGCCCGTCGCGCCACCCGCGAAGAAGACCAGCAGATACAGGACAACGAAGATCAAGCCGAGCACGGCGAGTTGCCGTCCGGGATGCATCTGTCCCTGTGGTGGTCGTGCCACGGCTTTCGGTCTCCCTGTGTGTCACGGCCGCCGGGCGGCCGCAGTCGTTGTCTACGGCATTTGCCTGCCGGCCGCCGGGTGGCGTCGCGCGACACCCCGCGGCCCTATCGATACCAGGCCGATGACGGCCGGACGGACCGGCCCGTCGGCGGGATCGCCACGGGCCGGTCCGGGAAAGTGTTGTCAGTCCTTTTTACGCGTGTCGATGATCGGACTCTGCACCGGCTCCTCCACGGCCGGCTCGGCGGCCGCCGGCTCGTCCTCTGCCGGCACCTCCGCCACGGCGCCCTCCGTGGCCGAGTCCAGCACCCGGGCGATGGCCTGGCGCGCGAACTGGACCTGGACGCCGGGGGCGATGTCGAGGTGCACCACCTCGTCGGTGACCGAGGCCACCGTCCCGTGCAGGCCGCCGATGGTGACGATCCGGTCGCCGGGGGCCAGCGAGCTCTGCATCTGCAGGGCCTCGCGGCGCCGCTTCTGTTGGGGGCGGATCATCAGGAAATAGACGACACCGAAGAGCAGGAGCAGGAACAGGATCGAGGTGAACCCGCTTCCTGAACCCGTCGAAGCTGCTGCCACTACCACAAGAAAGCCTTCCGTAGGCCGCCGGCGGCGCGAAGTGCGCGCCAGGGCGATATACACAACCCGGTTGGAACGGCGGCGAGTCTAATCGGTCAACCTGAAAAGACCGAATGCGGCACACGTCACGTTCACATTACGTTGGAACCTTTCCGTATCGGCGTCGGCGCTCACGCGTCCCGGGCGAACAAATCACCCTGTACCACCCCGGAACGCCCGTCAGTCGGCGGCGTCCGGCCCAGGTGCGCCCAGCCCGCCTCGGTGGCCACCCGGCCGCGCGGCGTCCGGGCCAGCAGACCCGCCCGTACCAGGAACGGCTCGCACACCTCCTCGACCGTGTCGGACTGCTCCCCCACCGCCACCGCCAGAGTGGAGAGCCCGACCGGGCCACCGCGGAACGAATCGATCAGCGCCCGCAGCACGGCCCGGTCGAGCCGGTCCAGGCCCAGCGCGTCCACGTCGTACACCTGCAGGGCCGCCTGGGCCGTCCCCCGGGTGACCACCCCGTCCGCCCGTACCTCGGCGTAGTCACGAACCCGGCGCAGCAACCGGTTCGCGATGCGCGGTGTGCCGCGCGAGCGTCCCGCGATCTCCGCGGCGCCGTCCGGCGTGATCGGCACGCCGAGGATCCGCGCGGAACGGTGCAACAGCGCGTCGAGATCCTCCGGCGAGTAGAAGTCGAGGTGCGCGACGAAGCCGAACCGGTCACGCATCGGTCCGGAGAGCAGCCCCGCCCGCGTCGTCGCGCCGACCAGCGTGAACGGCTCGACGTCGAGCGGGATCGCGGTCGCGCCCGGACCCTTGCCGACCACCACGTCCACCCGGAAGTCCTCCATGGCGCTGTAGAGCAGCTCCTCGGCCGGCTTCGCGATGCGGTGAATCTCGTCGATGAACAGCACGTCGCCGGGCGCCAGGCCGGTGAGGATCGCGGCGAGATCGCCGGAGCGTTCGATCACCGGACCGCTGGTGGTACGGATCCCGGTGCCCAGCTCCGCCGCCACGATGTTCGCCAGCGTCGTCTTGCCCAAACCGGGCGGACCGGACAAAAGGATGTGATCGGGCGGTGCCCCGCGGCCCATCGCGCCCTTCAGCAGCAGCTCCAGCTGGTCGCGGACGCGGTGCTGGGCGATGAAGTCGGCCAGCCGGCGCGGCCGGACGCTGGCCTCGGCGTCCAGTTCCTCGTCGTGCGCGTCCGGCGAAACGAGCTCACTCATCGGGTGCGGCCCAGCAGTCGGATCGCCTGGCGCAGCAGGACCGGCACGGGCGGCACCTCACCGTCGAGCGTCTCGGCGACGGCGCCGACCGCCTGGTCGGCCTGTGCGGCCGACCAACCGAGCGCGAGTACGCCCTGGCGTACCTGCTCCTGCCAGCCGCCGGTGAGCACGCCGGCCGGGGCGCCGTCGGCGACGGGCAGCGGGCCGATCCGGTCGCGCAGCTCGAGCACCAGCCGCTCGGCGCCCTTCTTGCCGATGCCCGGCACCCGGGTGAGCGCGACGAGGTCGGCGCCGGCGATCGCCCGGCGCACGGCCTCGGGCTGGTGCACGGCGAGCACCGCCTGCGCCAGCCGGGGACCCACCCCGCTGGCGGTCTGGAGCAGCTCGAACAGGTACTTCTCGTCGTCGTCGGCGAAGCCGTACAGGGTCAGTGAGTCTTCCCGGACCACGAGGCTGGCGGCGAGCCGCGCCTGCTCGCCAGCCTTCAGCCCGGCGAGCGTGCCGGGGGCGCAGTGCAGCTGGAGGCCGATGCCGCCGACCTCGATCACGGCGCTGTCCGGGGCGATCGCGGCCACCACGCCGCGCACGCTGGCGATCATCGGGTACTCCTCCGGGAGGATGAGCGCGCGGCGGCCACCGCCGCCGCCTCCAGTTTCGCGCGGGTGCCGCCGCGCCAGATGTGACAGATGGCGAGGGCGAGCGCATCGGCGGCGTCGGCCGGCCGCGGCGGCGCGTCCAGCCCGAGCAGCCGGGTGACCATTCCGGTCACCTGGGCCTTGCCGGCCGTGCCGGAACCGGTCACGGCCGCCTTGACCTCGCTCGGCGTGTACGTCTGCACGGGCAGTCCGAGCCGCGCGCCGGCCAGGATGGCGACCGCGCCGGCCTGCGCGGTGCCCATCACCGTACGCACGTTGTGCTGGGAGAACACCCGCTCGACGGCGACGCTCTGGGGCCGGTGCTCGGCCAGCAGGTCGGCGATCGAGCGGTCCAGGCGAAGCAGGCGCAGGGCGAGGTCGTCCTCGGGCTCGGTGTAGACCACGTAGTAGGCGATCAGCTTGGCGGGCCGCCCGGGCACACCCTCGACGACGCCGACACCGCATCGGGTGAGTCCCGGGTCGATGCCCAGCACGCGCACCACGGACCTCCCCTGCCTCACGTACGTGTGTTCGACACCCTAGTACGGGCCGGTCTTGCGTCCGGCCTCGACACGCCTCGACGATGGGTGCGGGAGGTAGTCATGTACCTCGTACCCCCGATGGACGACGAGCCGCCACCGGACTACGTCGCCTTCGTCGCACGGCACGTGGCCGAGCTGCGCCGGGAGACGGACCGCCTGGTGGGCGGCGACGCCGAGGCCGGTCACCTCTACCTGGAGGTGCTGAGCGACGTCGCGGGTCACTGGCGGCGGTTGTGCTGGCTCCACCGGCTGGGCGGCCGGGACGCCGCCGCGGAGTACCTGCGGCGGCGCCTGGCGGCGCGCACGAAGCAGTGGCGCGAGGACCAGATCTACGACGTGGACGTGCGGGTGCTGCGGCCGGCACCGCTGGTCACGGTCCGTGGTCCGGCCAGCCTCGCGCTGCGTAAAGCCGAGGTCCTTCCGGGTACGGTGCGCAGCGGCGTGATCGCCGTCGCCGACGCGGGCATCGCCTGGGTCCAGGCGTACCGCCGGCACCAGTGGCACCGGGTGGGCAGGCTCGTCGCGACCGTGGTCATCCTGATGATCGGCGTCACGCAGTACGTGTCCTGGCTGTCCGCCGCTCCCTGACCGGGGCCTCGGAGCTATGCGCCCGCGGAGCGGTACTCCGCTTCGAGATCCGACAGACGAACGGTGCGGTCCAGCACGTAGGTCGGCTTGGTCCCCGCCGGAGTCAGGCGGAGGATCTGGACCATGGCGTCGTCGTGGGAACGCTCCGGCGTCCGGTCGACGATCCAGTATTCGGGGATGCCGCGCTCGGCATACCAGAACGCCTTGTCGGTGTACTCGCCGTTCTTCGAGTTCTCCGAAACGATTTCGATGACCAACCCGAAGGCCGAGCCCGGCAGGTTGGAGTAGTCGGCCACTTCGGCCGGAAGGCTGGTCACCACGCCGAGATCAGGAAGACGGAGATCACGCGGCCGGTCTCCGCGGATTCCCGTGTCCTGAAGGACCTCGAAGCCGGCCGCGTACAACATGAACATGAGCCGACGGGCCATCACCTTATGCCAATAGGTGGTCGGCGTCATGATGACGAGGTTTCCCTCGTGCAGCTCGTAGCGGTAACCCTCGGGCAGGGAGGCGAGATCATCGACATCGAGGCTCTCGATCGGTGGCAGATGGAGACCGGTCATGATGGCTTGCACCCCCTCACCCTACTGGTCGTACGACCAGGTGTCACGCGTCAATGGCCGCCATGACCTCGTCGCTGACGTCGAAGTTCGCGTAGATGTTCTGCACGTCGTCGCAGTCCTCCAGCGCGTCGATCAGCTTGAACACCTTGCGCGCGGCGTCCTCGTCGACCGGCACGGTCATCGTGGGCACCAGCGAGGACTCCGCCGAGTCGTACTCGATGCCGGCGTCCTGCAGCGCGGAGCGCACCGGCAGCAGATCGCCCGGCTCGCTGACCACCTCGAACGAGTCGCCCAGGTCGTTGATCTCGTCGGCGCCCGCGTCGAGGACGGCGAGCATCAGGTCGTCCTCGCTCAGCCCGGCCTTCGGGACGATCACCACGCCCTTGCGGTTGAACAGGTACGACACGCTGCCGGCGTCGGCGAACGTGCCGCCGTTGCGGGTGAGCGCGGTGCGCACCTCGGTGGCGGCGCGGTTGCGGTTGTCGGTGAGGCACTCGATGAGGATGGCCACGCCGTTCGGGCCGTATCCCTCGTACATGATGGTCTGCCAGTCGGCGCCGCCGGCCTCGAGGCCGGACCCGCGCTTGACCGCGCGGTCGATGTTGTCGTTCGGGACCGAGCTCTTCTTCGCTTTCTGGATGGCGTCGTAGAGGGTCGGGTTACCGGCCGGGTCTCCACCGCCGGTGCGGGCCGCGACCTCGATGTTCTTGATCAGCTTGGCGAACATCTTGCCGCGCTTGGCGTCGACGACGGCCTTCTTGTGCTTGGTCGTCGCCCACTTGGAGTGGCCGGACATGCGAAACCTCCGTGTCTTACTCTGCGTCTACGGCCTGGCGGACCATCGCGACGAAGTACCGGTGGACGCGGAGGTCGCCGGTGAGCTCCGGGTGGAAAGCCGTGGCGAGCAGGTTCCCCTGCCGAACAGCCACAATCCTACCGGCGGCCGCCCCGGAGCTGACGCGGCCCAACACCCGCACGTCGTCGCCGACGTCCTCGACCCACGGCGCCCGGATGAAGACGGCGTGGAAGTCGCCGCCCTCGATGTCGTCGATCGTGACGTCGCCCTCGAACGAGTCGACCTGGCGGCCGAACGCGTTGCGCCGCACGGTCATGTCGATGCCGTGGAACGACTCCTGGTCGGGCCGGCCGTCGAGGATCGTGTCGGCCAGCATGATCATGCCGGCGCACGACCCGTACACCGGCATGCCGTCGGCGATCCGCTTGCGGATCGGGTCGAGCAGCCCGAAGCTCACCGCGAGGTTGCTGATCGCGGTGGACTCGCCGCCGGGGATCACCAGCGCGTCGACCTCCGCCAGCTCCTCCGGACGGCGCACCGGCCGGGCGCGCACGTCGCTCTCGGCCAGCGCGGCCAGGTGTTCCCGCACGTCCCCCTGCAGGGCCAGCACTCCGATGTTCACTGGACAACCTTATGCTCGCCAGCGTGTTCGCCGTGCGCCGGGTGCGTGACCACATCGACCGGAACTTCGCCGGTCCGCTCACCCTGCGTGACCTGGCCGCGCTGAGCGGGATGTCCCGGTTTCATCTCGTACGGGAGTTCCGCGCCGCCTACGGCGAGACGCCCATCCGGTACCTGTCCCGGCGGCGCATCGAGCGGGCCCAGGACCTGCTCCGGTACGCCAACCTGACGGTGACCGAGGTCTGCATGGCGGTCGGGTATTCGTCGCTGGGATCCTTCTCGTCCCGCTTCAGCGAGCTCGTCGGCGAGAGCCCGGCGGCCTACCAGCGCCGGTGGGCGGGGAAGGCGCCGCACATCCCGGGCTGCCACCTGTTCATGGCCGGCGTCATCGCACAGAAGCGTTCCGCAATCCGGGAGAAGCCAGGCCGGCCCGGACCGGCCTAGCGTCGAAGCATGATTCTCAACATCTCGCTGACCACGGTCTACTGCCTCGATCAGGACGCCACCCGCGACTTCTACGTGAACCACCTCGGCTTCGAACCGAGGGTCGACGCCCGGATGGGCGACTTCCGCTGGGTCACCGTCGCCCACCCCAACCAGCCCGAGCTCGAGGTCACCTTCATGGTCCCCGGTCCGCCGCTCGCGCCGGAGGCCGCCGACTTCGTCCGGCGCCAGCTCGAGGCCGGGCAGATGGGCGGGCTCGGGCTCCGGGTGGACGACTGCCGCAAGACCCACGCGGAGCTGGCCGCCGCCGGCGTGACCTTCCTGCAGGAACCGGCCGACCGCCCGTACGGTGTCGAGGCCGTCATGCGGGACAACACCGGAAACTGGCTGTCCCTGGTCGAGCCGAAGCCCTTCGACCCCGCCGATCTCGCCTGACTCATCCGTACCGCACGCAGGCCACCGGGGGGTCGATTGGCCATCGGCCGCCCGGGTGGAAGTGGGTACGCTCGAGGTACCGAAACCCTGCGTGAGGAGCCGATTCACCATGTCTGAGAACCAGCCCGCCATCGGGACCGCCCGGGTCAAGCGCGGTATGGCGGAGATGCTCAAGGGCGGCGTGATCATGGATGTTGTCACGCCGGAGCAGGCGAAGATCGCCGAGGACGCCGGGGCGGTCGCGGTCATGGCACTGGAGCGGGTGCCGGCGGACATCCGCGCCCAGGGCGGCGTGTCGCGGATGTCCGACCCCGACATGATCGACGGAATCATCAACACGGTGTCGATCCCCGTCATGGCGAAGGCCCGGATCGGCCACTTCGTCGAGGCCCAGGTGCTGCAGTCGCTGGGCGTCGACTACATCGACGAGTCGGAGGTCCTGACCCCGGCCGACTACGCCAACCACATCGACAAGTGGCGGTTCACCGTGCCCTTCGTCTGCGGTGCCACGAACCTGGGCGAGGCGCTGCGCCGGATCACCGAGGGCGCCGCGATGATCCGGTCGAAGGGTGAGGCCGGCACGGGCGACGTCTCGAACGCCACCACGCACATGCGGCAGATCCGTGCCGAGATCCGCCGGCTGCGGTCGCTGCCGGAGGACGAGCTGTACCTGGCGGCGAAGGACCTGCAGGCACCGTACGAGCTGGTGAAGGAGGTCGCCGAGCTCGGCAAGCTGCCGGTCGTGCTGTTCACCGCGGGCGGCATCGCCACCCCGGCCGACGCCGCGATGATGATGCAGCTCGGCGCCGAGGGCGTCTTCGTCGGCTCGGGCATCTTCAAGTCCGGCAACCCGGCGCAGCGGGCCGCGGCGATCGTCAAGGCCACCACGTTCCACGACGACCCGGACGTGATCGCCAAGGTGTCGCGCGGGCTCGGCGAGGCGATGGTCGGCATCAACGTCGACGACATCCCGGTCCCGCACCGGCTGGCCGAGCGCGGCTGGTAGAAAGGCGGCCGCCGGCGTCAGACCGCCTCGAGGGGCACGCCCGACGCCGGGGCCGGGGCCGGCACGGCCGACGGGAACGCCGGCTCGACGATGTCGAAGTAGTGCGGGCGCGGATATCGGCGGGCCATGCCGAGCGCCCGCACCAGCGGCCGCTCCCGCGCGGTCAGCGCGTCCCGGACCAGGTCGGTGTGCACCTGGCGGGCGAGCACGACGCGCCGGCTGGTCGCGACGAGCGCCCTCGTGCCGGCGTCGGTCCGGTCGAGCGGCACCGCCTCCAGCCGGCGGGTGAGGTCGTTCTCCGCGGACTCGCGCTCGTCCGGGTCCGCGTCCAGGGCGAGCCGGGCGGCCGCGTACAGCTCGGCGTTGTCGGTGTGCTCGGCGACGACGGCCGCGGCCGCGGCGCGGCGCACCAGGTGGGCGTCGAGGGCGCGCTCGGCGGACTGGGCGCGCAGGTGCACCCGCTCCACCCGGTGCCCGGTCCAGGCCAGGTACGCGCAGAGCACCGCGGCCACCACGGCGACGACCACCACCCACCACATGCGGGGCATCGTAGTGCCCGTTCCCGCCGGCCGGTCACCCGCCGTGACGTGGTTCGGCCCACTCTTCGTCGATGACCCGCCCGTCGGTGGCCTCGATCGCCGTGGCGTACACCTCGAGTACCCGCAGCGCCACGCTCGGCCAGTCGAAGGCGGTCACGGCGCTGCGTGCCGCGGCCGCCAGGCCTTCGCGCCGCTCCGGGTCGTCGAGCAGCCCGTCCAGCAGTTCCTCGAGCGCGGCCGCGTCCCCGGTACGGAACAGCGCACCGGCCCGGCCGCCGTCGAGCACCCGGCGGAAGGCGTCCAGGTCGCTCGCGGCGATCGCGGTGCCGGCCGCCATCGCCTCGGTGAGGATCATGCCGAAGCTCTCCCCGCCGGTGTTCGGGGCGACGTACACGTCCACGCTGCGGAGCATGCGCGCCTTGTCGGCCTCGGACACCAGGCCGAGGAAGATGACCCGGCCGTGCAGATCGGTGGGAATCTCGCCGTACAGCTCGTCGCGGTCGCCCGGGCCGGCGACCAGCAGCCGCAGGCCGGGACGGCGGCGGGCGAGCGGCACGAAAGCGGCGCGGAGGATGTCGAAGCCCTTGCGGGGCTCCGTGAAACGGCCGAGGAAGCCCAGCGCGCCACCGTCGCCGGGCCAGCCGGGCAGCGGTTCGGCGCCGGCGAACTTGGCCACCGCGACCCCGTTCGGGATCTCCACCGCTCCCCCGCCGAGATGCTCGACCTGTACCTTGCGGGCCAGCTCGCTGACCGCGATCCGCGCGGTGATCTTCTCGACCACCAGCTGGAGCAGGCCGGCACCGGCGGAGAGTACGCGGGAGCGGGTCATCGCGGTGTGGAAGGTGGCGACGACCGGACCGCGTGCGGACAGGACGGCCAGCATCGACAGGCTGAGCGTCATCGGTTCGTGCACGTGAAGCACGTCGAACCGGCCACGGGCGAGCCAGCGGCGCACCCGCGCGGTGGAGACCGGGCCGAACGCGATGCGGGCCACCGAGCCGTTGTAGGGCAGCGGCACCGCCCGCCCGGCCGCGACGACGTACGGCGGCAGCTCGGCGTCCTCGTCGGCCGGTGCGAGCACGCTGACCTCATGTCCGAGACCGATCAGCGCCTCGGCGAGGTCGACGATGTGGTTCTGCACGCCGCCGGGCACGTCGAACGAGTAGGGCGAGACGATCCCGATCCGCATCGGCCGGCCCCCTACAGCCACAACTTCTGCAGCATGTGCCAGTCCTGCGGGTGGGCGCCGACGGCGACCGCGTACGCGTCGGCCAGCAGCTGGGTGGTCTGCTTGACACGTACGTCGAGAGGCCCGCTCGCCGGCGGCGTGACGCGCCGCAGCACGCAGACGGTCTGGGTATCGTCGAACGACAGCTCGGCCGCGTAGAGCGGGGCACCGGTGCGGATGGCGAGGATGGCCGGACCGGCGGGCATCCGGGTGCGGCCGCCGAAGAAGGTCACCTCCACTCCGCTGCGGGACAGGTCCCGGTCGCCGAGCAGCGCCACGGCCCAGCCCTGGCTCAGGCGCTCGGCGAGCAGGTCGAGCGGCGGACGGTGGCCGCCGCTGAGCGGCACCACCTCCATGCCGAGCTTCTCGCGGTACGCCAGGAACTGCCGGAAGACGCCCTCGGGCTTGAGCCGCTCCGCGACGGTGACCAGCGGCCAGCCGTTGGAGACCACCCAGGCGGCGGCGGCGTCCCAGTTGCCCATGTGCGGCAGGGCCAGGATCACCCCCCTACCCTCGGCGATCACCGACTTGAGGTCGTCGTACTGCTCGGGCGCGATGCGGAAGCCGGCCAGGAACTGCTCGCGGGTCTGCGACGGCAGCCGGAACGCCTCCATCCAGTAACGGGCGTAGGAGTGCAGCCCGGCCCGGACGACCCGCTCGAGCTCCGCCTCGGGCACCACCCGGGCGAGGTTGCGGCGCAGGCGCCGGGTGCCCGGACCGTTCCCGCGGTACGCCCGGTCGGCCGCGGCCGCGAACAGCGCGCGGGCGACCGGCAGGGGTACCGCGCGGACCAGGCGCCACGCGGCCGCGTAACCGATTTCGATCAGCCGATCCCTCACCCGGAAGGTTCCTTCGGCTCGGCGAGGCCGGCCGGTGGCGCCCCGGCCGGTCCGGGCAGCGGAGTCGGCTCCGAGCGGGCCGCGTGGACGAGCCGCTGGAAGACCGTGACGACGGAGAGCACGACGAGCACCCAGAGCGCCGCCGGCAGGCCCCACTGCAGGCCGGCACTGCCGAGCAGGCCGCCCGCACCGATGATGAGCAGCCGTTCCAGGCGCTCGGCGATGCCCACGTCCGCGTCCATCCCGAGGCTCTGCGCCCGGGCCTTCACGTACGAGACGACCTGGCCGGCCACGAGGCTGATCAGGGCCGCGACCGTGCCGCCGTACGGGTTGCCCTGGTTCGCCATGTAGAAGACGACCGCGCCGAAGACCGCGCCGTCGGCGATGCGGTCCATCGACGAGTCGAGCAGCGCGCCGAACTTGCTGGTACCGCCGCGCATCCGGGCCATGGTGCCGTCGAGCGCGTCGGTGAGCGCGCACGCGGTGACGATCACAGTGCCCCAGAAGAGGTGGCCCAGCGCGCCGAAGTAGGAGCCGACCAGCACGCCGACGGTGCCGGCGACGGTGACGGCGTTCGGGGAGACCCCGAGCCGCAGCAGGAAGCGGGCAGCGGGGCGGACGCCGTAGGCGACGACGGCGCGGGCGGGAACTTGGACGATCTTTGCCATGGCGGTCCCACCATAACGACCCGCCGCCGAGGTACGGCACCGCGGCGGCGAGCAGTGGCCGTATCGTCATGGTTGCCAGCTTTGCGGGCTACAAAAGGTTGCCAGGCTCAGTCCACCGGGTGTGGGATTCTCAGAACAGCGTCGTAACAGTGACGAAACGACAGGAGCGGCCGCCATGGCGCAGAAGACCTCGGAGAAGGGGCTCAACGGCGCGGCGGCGCCGGTGGTGACCGAGCCCGGCAGAGTACGCAACGTGGTGCTGGTGGGCCATTCCGGCTCAGGCAAGACCACCCTGGTCGAGGCCCTGCTCGCGGCCGCCGGGACGATCCCGCGGGCCGGCACGGTGGCCGACGGCACCACGGTGACCGACCATGATCCCGCGGCGGTCCGCCAGCAGCGCTCGGTCGCGCTGAGCTGCGCCCCGGTGATCCATCAGGACGTGAAGATCAACCTGCTGGACGCTCCCGGCTACGCCGACTTCGTCGGGGAGTTACGCGCCGGCCTGCGGGCCGCGGACGCCGCGCTGTTCGTGGTCTCGGCGGTGGACGGCGTCGACGAGGCCACCACCGCGCTGTGGGAGGAATGTGCCTCGGTCGGCATGCCGCGGGCCGTCGCGATCACCCGGCTGGATCACCCCCGAGCCGACTACGAGCAGGCTCTGCAGCAGTGCCAGGACGCGTTCGGCGAGAACGTGATGCCCACCTACCAGCCGATGCTCGGCGACGACGGACAGTCGGTGGTCGGCCTGATCGGCCTGGTGACGCTCCGGGTGCTGGACTACTCGCGCGGGTATCCGCCGCAGATCGGCCAGGCCGAGCCGGAACACCTGAACCCGATCGCCGACGACCGCAACGCGCTCATCGAGGGGATCATCGCGGAGAGCGAGGACGAGACCCTCATGGACCGGTACCTCGGCGGTGAACCGATCAGCACCTCGGGGCTGGTCCCCGACCTGGAGAAGGCGATCGCCCGGGGCAACTTCTACCCGGTCATCCCGGTCTGCGCGGCCACCGGCGTGGGCCTGGACGCGCTGCTCGACGGCCTGGTCAGCGCCGCGCCGTCGCCGCTGGAGCACGACGTGCCGGTGATCACCGGCGTGGACGGCTCGCCGCGGCCGCCGCTGGCCTGCGACCCGGACGGCCCGCTGGTGGCCGAGGTGGTCAAGACGACGATCGACCGGCACGTCGGCCGGGTCTCGCTGGTCCGGGTCTTCTCCGGCACGCTGCGGCCCGAGCAGACGCTGCACGTGTCCGGACACGGCCTGGCCGACCGCGGCCACCCCGACCACGACGCCGACGAGCGGGTCGCGCACGTCTACTCGCCGCTCGGCGCGCAGCTGCGCGAGGTCCCGTACTGCGTGGCCGGCGACATCTGCGCGATCACGAAGTCGGGCAGCGCGGAGACCGGCGACACGCTGTCCAGCAAGGACGACCCGCTGTTGATGGCGCCGTGGACGATGCCCGAGCCGCTGCTGCCGATCGCGGTGGTCGCCAAGTCGCGTTCGGACGAGGACGCGCTGGCCAAGAACCTGGCCCGGCTGGTGGCCGGTGACCCGACCCTGCGCCTGGAGCGCAACGTCGACACCCACCAGCTCGTGCTGTGGACGATGGGCGAGTCGCACGCCGACGTGGTGCTGGAACGGCTTCGCTCCGGCGGGGTGGAACTGGACACCGAGCCGGTGAAGGTGGCACTGCGCGAGACGTTCAGCACGCCGGCCAAGGGCCACGGGCGGCACGTCAAGCAGTCCGGCGGCCACGGCCAGTACGCCGTCTGCGACATCGAGGTGGAGCCGCTGCCGCGCGGTACCGGCTTCGAGTTCGTCGACCGGGTGGTCGGCGGCGCGGTGCCGCACAACTACATCCCGTCGGTGGAGAAGGGCGTTCGCAGCCAGCTGGAGCGCGGCCTGGTGGCCGGCTGCCCGGTGGTCGACCTGCGGGTGACGCTCTACGACGGCAAGGCGCACAGCGTCGACTCCTCGGACGCCGCGTTCCAGACCGCCGGGGCGCTGGCGTTGCGTGAGGCGGCCGCGGCCGGCCAGGTGACGCTGCTCGAGCCGATCGACGAGATCGTGGTGCGGGTTCCGGACAACTACGTGGGCGCGGTGATGAGCGACCTCTCCGGCCGCCGGGGGCGGCCGATGGGCACGGACACCGACCCCGGCGGCTCCTACAGCCTGGTGCGGGCCGAGGTCCCGGCCGTCGAGCTGGTCCGGTACGCGGTGGAACTGCGCGCCCTGTCGTCCGGCTCGGGCACGTTCTCCCGGACGTACGTCCGGCACGAGCCGATGCCCGTCCACCTGGCCGAGAACGTCCGCAAGGAGTACGCCGCGGCCAAATAGCCGGTGCGGACCGCCTGGCCGGCTACGCCGGCCAGGCCTTGACCAGCAATTCGCGGGTATCGCCGAGCAGCTGCGGCAGCACCTTGGTGCGGCCGATCACCGGCATGAAGTTGGCGTCGCCGCCCCACCGGGGCACCACGTGCTGGTGCAGGTGCGCGGCGATCCCGGCGCCGGCCACATCGCCCTGATTCATCCCGATGTTGAAGCCGTGCGGGCTGCTCACGGTCCGGATCACCCGCATCGCCTGCCGGGTGAAACCGGCCAGCTCGGCGGTCTCCCGGTCGGTCAGCTCGGTGTAGTCGGCGACGTGCCGGTAGGGGCAGACCAGCAGGTGGCCCGGGTTGTACGGGTACCGGTTCAGCACCGCGTACACCTGCTCACCGCGGGCCACCACCAGGCTCTCCGCCTCGGGCGCCTCCGGCGCCCGGCAGAACGGGCAGCCGGCCGGCTTCTCGTACCCGCCCTCCGGCCTGGTCTCGCCGGAGATGTAGGTCATCCGGTGCGGCGTCCAGAGCCGCTCCAGGCCGTCCGGCTCGCCGGTCTCCGGCGTCCGCCGCTCCCCCAGGTCGCTCACGCTGTGTCCTCCCGGCCTGCATCCGTTCCGCCCGCGCCGGATAGAGCCTAGGTCAGGCGACGCCCGGCAGGCGTCATCCCGGGCCGCCGCCCCGGCCCTACTCGCCGGCCGCGGTCGCCGCGGCCAGCCAGGCGGGCAGCGGCTCCCGGGCGGAGAGCCAGCCCGGGGGGATGCCGTCCAGCCCGGTGTAGGCGGCCGCGATACCGCCCGCGATCGCGCAGGTCGTGTCCACGTCGCCGCCGGCCGCCAGGCACGCCGCGAGCGCCGCCGGATAGTCGTCGAGGAACCGGTCTGCGACCCAGATCGCGAACGGCACGGTGTCGCGCGCCAGCGCCCGGGAACCGTTGCCCAGTTGGTACGCCGCCTCGCCGGGCTCGGTCAGCCGGCCGGCCGCTAGGAGGCCATCGCGGACCCGCCCGGCCGGAGTGTGGGCGACCACCGTGCGCAGCAGCCCGGGCCGGCGGCCGTCGAGCCGCCCGGCCGCCGCGGCGGCCGCGGCCACCGTCACCGCCACGGCGCCCGCGATGCCCTCGGCGTGCGCGTGGGTCACCTCAGCGGCCCGGGCACCTTGCGCGGCGGCGTGCCTCAGCGAGTCGGCGTGCCAGGCACCGAGCGGTGCGGCCCGCATGGCCGCGCCGTTGCCCGCCGAGCCCTGGCCGTCGAACGCGGCCGCGGCCGCGATGGGCCAGGGCAGCCCCTCGCGGATCTCGCGCAGCAGCACCACCGCGCCCGGGCCGTAGCCCCGGTACGGGTCGTGGTGCCGGCCGAGCCGCTCGGCGAAGCCGTCCCGATCGAAGTCACCCTCCGCGAGCACGGCGACCAGGCAGCAGGCCTGCTCGGTGTCGTCGGTCCACGGCCACGGCGGCGCGGGCGGGTCGGTGACGTCCACCGGAGCGACGAAGTGCTGGGCACCGAGCGCGTCGCCCACGCTCAGGCCGGCCAGGCTCTCCAGTGCCAGGGCCAGCCGAGTGGCGGGGAAAAGCGTGAACAACATCGGCACATCGGATGGTATTCGATGACTCACCGTAATCGACAGGTGTCCCTGCATGACCGGTTAGGTGCTTTCCCGCGGGAGCAGTACCTTCTCTGCATGGCCACGGTGCTGCTCGTCGAGGACGATCACGTCGTGCGCGGCGCCATGCTTCGCTCGCTCGCCGACCGCGGGCATGCCGTGCACGCGGTCGGCACCGCCCTGGAGGCGCTGCGGCGCGTCGCCGCGGAGACACCCGACCTGGTCGTGCTCGACCTCGGGCTGCCCGATCTGGACGGTTCGGACGCGCTGCGCATGCTGCGCGGCATCACGGACGTCCCGATCATCATCGCCACCGCCCGCGACGACGAACAGAGCGTGGTGCGGCTGTTGCGCGCGGGGGCCGACGATTACATGGTCAAACCGTTCACCGGCGCCCACCTGGACGCGCGGATCGCCACCGTGCTGCGCCGGGCCGGCCGCGCCAGCCGCTCCGCCCCGCCCGCCGTGCACGAGGTAGGCGAGCTGCGGGTGGATCTGGGCGAGCGCAGCGCCAGCCTGGGCGAGCAGGCGCTGGCCCTCACCCGCAAGGAATTCGACCTGCTGGCGTACCTCGCCGCCCGCCCTGGCCGGGTGGTTTCCCGTCGTGAGCTGTTGGAGGAGGTATGGCGGCAGCCATCGGTCGGCGAGGACCAGACGATCGACGTCCATCTCTACTGGTTACGCCGCAAGCTGGGCGAGTCCGCGGCGAAGCCGCGTTACCTGCGCACCGTGCGGGGAGTCGGATTCCGGTTGGTGGCGCCGGACTGAGGCTGCGGCTGGCGTACACCACAGCCGCGACCACGGCGATCGCCGCCCTCACCTTCCTCCTCCCGCTCGCCTGGTACCTGCGCGCCGACCATCGCGACGCGGCCATGGCCGCCGCCGATCGGCGCAGCGCCACGGTCGCCGGCGCGATCGCGGCCGGCGCCGGCCGCAGCGGGCTGGAAGCCGCCGCCGCGGCGGCCGGCGGCGATCTGACGGTCCACCCGCCCGGCGCGCCCCCGGCCGGCCGCGCGGAGGCCGCGGACATCCGGCAGGCGGCCCGGAGCCGTGCGACGATCACCAAGGATGTCGACGGCGGCGTGCTGCGCCTGCACCCCGTGACGGTGAACGGCAGGACGACCATTGTCGAGGTGTACGTCTCCGACGCCGAACTGGCCGACGGCACCGCGCGGGACTGGTGGCTGCTGTTCGGCGTCGCGCTGGCCCTCGTGCTCGGCGCGGTGATCGTGGTGGACCGGCTCGCCCGCGGCGCGGTGGCCTCGGCGCGCAACCTCGTGCGGGCCGCGCTGGCCGTCGGCGGCGGCAACTTCGGCGTACGCATCGAGCCGTCCGGCCCGCGCGAGCTGGCCGAGGCCGGGTACGCCTTCAACCGGATGGCCGACCGCCTGGTGACCTCGCGCACCGACGAGCGGGAGCTGGTCGCCGACCTGTCGCACCGGTTGCGCACCCCGCTGACCGCGCTGCGCCTGGACGCCGAGGCGCTCGACCCGGACGACACCCAGATCGGCGACTTCTCCGCCGCCGAACTGGACCGGCGGCGCGGGATCCGGCGCATCCGGCAGGCCATCGTGACCCTCGAGGGCGAGGTCAACCAGCTGATCAACACCACGCGTGCGGCGGTCGCCGCGCAGGTCGCGGCGGCCCCCGAAGAGGGTGTCTGCGACGCGAGCGAGGTGGTGCGGGAACGGATGACGTTCTGGTCGGCGCTGGCCGGCGACCAGCAACGGGCGTACCAGGTGGTCGGCGCGCACGCGCGCATCCCGGTGCCGGTGGCCCGCGCCGAGCTGGCCGCCGCGCTGGACGCGATTCTCGGCAACGTGTTCCGCTACACCCCGCAGGGCACCGCGTTCGAGGTCGGCGTCTCCCGGCGGGACGGCTGGGTGGCGGTCCGGATCGACGACGCCGGGCCGGGAATTCCCGACCCGGAAAAGGCGATGCGGCGTGGCCAGAGCAACGAAGGTTCCACCGGGCTGGGCCTGGACATCGCCCGGCGCGCCGCGCAGGCGGCCGGCGGATCGGTCAGCCTGGACCGGGCCGCGATGGGCGGGGCGAGCGTCGTGATGCTGCTGCCCGACGCCGAGGCGCCGCCCAAACAGGTGAGCCGCTTCGGCCTGGTGGGGCGGCTGGCCCGGGAACGCGGCAACCGGCCCGCCCGGTCCGGGTGAGCTCCGGTGGACCCGGACGGTACAACTCTTGCTTAGATCTGCATTAAGGGCGTTCCGCTCGTGGCACCGGGCTGGCAGGCTGCCCAGCAATCCCACCCGGCTTCCCGGTTCGGCGCCCACGATTCGTCCCCACGAGATGAACCGGCGAAGCTCACGCGCGGTGGGAGCTGGCCTCCCCGAAGCCACCTCCCACCGCGCTTTCGCCAGGCAAGGAGAGTTCGTGCCCAGCCACCGCCGGTCCGGCCCGTGGCGACGCCGGCGCGCGGCGTACCGGCCCGGCCGGCGGCTGATATCCGTCGTGGCGGGGCTGGCGGTGGTCGTCACAGCCGGCCTGATCGGCCCGAGCGTGGTGCACGAGGTGGTCGGCGGCGGTACGGATCGGCGGCAGCTGACCCTCGCCGGGCTGCCGGCGGACGCGCCCGACCGGGGCCTGGTCTACGAGGGGCTGAAGCCCGGAAGGCCCGGCTCGCTCTGCGCCGGCTCCTACGAGCTGGACGAGGCGACCTGTACGCACGGCCCGGACGCCGCGCCGGCCGGGCTGACCGTGCGTCGCGACGTCGCTGCGGTGACCGCGAGATCGCCGGCGCCGGTCCCACCCGCCCGGGAGACCGCAGGCGTGCCGACCGACGCCGAGATCGCCCGGGACGAGGGCGGCAGCGCGCTCACCGCGGACGCGCCCGCGCTGATCCCCGACGCCGCACCCGGTGCGGCCGACTTCATCATGGGCGCGCACGGCGTGGCGTGCGAGGGCGACGGCCGCGGCGGCAACCGGGTGCAGATGCTCTACCTGCACGAATTCGGCACGCCGAGCCGGTACACCGACTTCGCCGGCTCGATCCGGACCTGGTCGGCCGGTATCGACCAGATCTTCGACGCGAGCGCCGCCGAAACCGGCGGCTCCCGGCACATCCGGTACGTCACCACGCCGGAGTGCCGGGTCGACGTCGCCGAGGTGCAGCTGCCGTCCGGCGCGCTGGACTCCTTCCCGGCGAGCATCGCCGCGCTGCGGACGCTCGGCTACAACCGCACCGACCGCAAGTACGTGATGTTCGCCGACGCCAACGTCTACTGCGGCATCGCCGGCTATGTCGCCGACCGGCGGCCCGGGCTCGGCAACCGCAACAACGGCGGACCTTCGTACGGCCGGGTCGACGCCGGCTGCTGGAGCTCGGCGATGGCGGCCCACGAGCTGACCCACACGCTGGGCGCCGTGCTCCCCGGCTCGCCCAACTCCGGTGGCGCCGCCGGCTGCCTCGACGACTACGACCTGCTCTGCGGCGCGGACCGGTCGGTCCGGCCGGTGCGTGCCGTCTGCCCGCGCAAGCACGAGAACCGCCTCGACTGCGGGCACGACGACTACTTCAGCACCGACCCGCGGCCGGGCAGCTACCTGGGCCGGAACTGGAACCTCGCGCAGAGCGGGTTCCTGCTGCGCGGCGACGGCGGCGACGACGCGCCGGCCGCAGGACCAGGCGCCGGCAGCAGCGCAGGCGCCCCGGCTCCGACGACCGCGCCCGGCGTTCCCACGCCGTCCGGGACGGCCGATCCGGGCGCGGCGGACGGGGGCGGCGACGCGCCGCCGAGCATCGAAGCGTCGCCCGAGGACCCGACCAGGGGTCCGTCACGCCCGGCCCCGCCGACACCGCCGGAGCAGGCCGGCGGCGGCACGCAGCAGGCCGTCGCGGCGCACCCGGTGGCCGGAATCCGCACCAAGAAGCCGAAGAAGACGGAGTCGCCGGCCGCCGGGACGGGCCCGACGCCCGACCCGGTGCAGGCGGTGCTGGAGATCCGGGACGCGACGAGCAGTTCCGTGCGGCTGATGTGGAGCGCGGCCGGTCCCGCCGCCACGTACGAGGTCTTTGTGGACGACGAGCCGATCGCCACCACGAAGGCCACCCGGGCGCGCCTTATCGGGCTGCGGCCGGACGCCCGGTACGAGGTCACCGTCCGGTCCGGCCGGGCTTACACGGCCCGGGGAACAGTGGAGACGGCGCCCGCCGGCCGGCCCGCGCAGAACTCCTGGTTCGTGCTCACCAACGCGTTGACCGGCGGCGCGGCCGACCTCTACGCGGCCCGCCAGGCGGGTGGCACCCCGCTCACGCTGAGCGGGGCGGACGGCGGCACGCAGCAGCAGTGGAAACTGTCCCCGGCCGCCGACGGCGGCTACACCCTGATGTCGCGGGCGACCGGCGAGTGCGTCGTGCCGCTCGGCGGCAACCCGGTGGCCGGTACGCCGCTGGTCCAGGGCGACTGCGCGGACGGCAACGGGGTCCGCTGGTCGCTGCTGCCCTCGCAGTACGGCTTCACCCTGCACACCACGGTCGGCGACATGGTCGCCGGGGTGGGCGGCCAGCGCTTCGGCGATCATCGGGTGCTGGTGTTGCAGAACGCCGCCGGCCGGCGGCACCAGAGCTGGGCGGCGGTACCCGAGTAGCTCCGGGGAGGATCACCGGGCGCCCGGACCGGCGTGCGCCGCGGCATAGGCGTCGATCTCGGCCGCCAGGGCCGCCTTGCCGTCCGGCGGCAGGAAGCTGTGCCCGACGGCGGCGCGGGCCAGTGCCGCCACGCCCCGAGCGTCCAGACCGAGCAGGCGGGCGGCCACCGCGTACTCCTCCTCCAGCGTGGTGCCGAACATCGGCGGGTCGTCGGAGTTGATGCTGACCGGCACGCCGGCGCCGGCCAGGACGGCGAGCGGATGCTCGTCGAGCGAGGCGACCGCCCGGGTGCGTACGTTCGAGGTCGGGCAGACCTCGAGCGGGATCTGCCGCTCGGCCAGGTGCTCCAGCAGCCGCGCGTCGCACGCCGCCGCGATGCCGTGTCCGACGCGCTCGGCGCCCAGGTCGTGCAGGGCCGCCCAGATCGTCTCCGGCCCGGTGGTCTCGCCGGCGTGCGGCACGCTGTGCAGCCCGGCCGCCCGCGCCTTGGCGAAGTACGGCTTGAACGGGGATCGCGGTACGCCAACCTCTGGGCCGCCGAGACCGAAACTGATCAGACCCTCGGGCTGCTCGCCGAGCGCGATCCGCAGCGTCTGCTCCGCCGCGGCCAGGCCCGCCTCGCCCGGGATGTCGAAGCACCACCGCAGCTCGATGCCGAAGTCGGCCGACGCGCCGAGCCGGGCGTCCTCGATCGCCGCGCAGAAGGCGGGCGCCGGGATCCCCCGCCGCACGCTGGAGTACGGCGTGACGGTCAGCTCGGCGTACCGCACCTGCTGCCGGGCCAGCTCGCGGGCGACCTCATAGGTCAGCATGCGCACGTCCTCGTCGTCCCGGATCAGGTCGACGACGCTCAGGTAAACCTCGACGAAGTGCGCGAAGTCGCGGAACGCGAAGTAGTCGGCGAGCGCGGCCGGGTCGGCCGGCACCGGCGAGGCGCCCTCGTGCCGGGCGGCCAGCTCGGCGACGATCCGCGGCGAGGCCGAGCCGACGTGGTGCACGTGCAGCTCCACCTTGGGCAGGCCGGCGATGAACGAGGTCAGCTCGGTCACGACTGGGAACTCCTTCTCAGACGGCGGTCCGGGCCACCACGAAGATCCGGCGGAACGGGAACGCGACGCGCCCGCCGCGCACCGGATAGGCGGCGGCGATCTCCCGCGCCAGGTCGGCACGGAACGACCGCCACGCATTGTCGTCCAGCACCGCCTTGACGGGCCGCAACGCCGTGCCCTCCACCCAGCGCAGCACCGGATGCCCGGCGCCGTCGTCGGCGAGCAGGTGCAGATACGTGGTCTCCCACGCGTCGACGGTGGCCCCGGCGTCGAGCAGCAGGCCGGCGTACCCGGCGGGATCGTCGACGGGTGCCTCGCGCAGCACGTGTGCGGCGCCGTGGCGGGCCGCGACCTGGCGTATCGCGCGGTGCGAGGGCGCGTCGAAGTTGCCCGGCACCTGCATGGCGAGCCAGGCGCCGGGCGGCAGCTGGGCCGTCCAGCGGCCGAGCAGCTCGCGATGCTCCGGCACCCACTGCAGCGTGGCGTTGGTGACCAGCACGTCCACGTCCGCCGCCGGCCGCCAGTCCCGGATGTCGCCGACTCGGAAGACGGCGGGGCCGCCGCGGGCGCGGGCCTTGTCGATCATCTCGGGCGACGAGTCGACGCCCTCGAGGCGTGCGCCGGGCCACCGCTGTGCCAGGGCGAGCGTCAGCTCACCCGGTCCGCAGCCGAGATCGGCGACCGCGCGCGGCCGCTCGGCGTCGATGCGCGCGACGAGATCGAAGAACGGGCGCGAGCGTTCCGCCCCATAGCGGCGGTACGCGGCCGGATCCCACATGGCCAACTCCAAACCGTACGTACGTCTTGCGATAGGTTAACAGGCCCGCACGTCCGGGCAACGGTAAGGTCGCGCTGTGGAGAATCGCAGTTTTGGCCGGATGGGGCGGACCGCCGGGGTTGTCGGGCTGGGCGCATGGCAGCTCGGCGGCGACTGGGGCGACGTGAGCGAAGCCGACGCGCACGCGACCTTGCAGGCCGCCGTCGACAGTGGCAGCACCTTCATCGACACCGCCGACGTGTACGGCGACGGGCGCAGCGAGCAGATCATCGGATCCTTCGTCAAGGACAAACCGCAGCTGACCGTCGCCACCAAGATGGGCCGCCGGGTGCCCCAGGTCCCGGAGAACTACACGCTGGACAACTTCCGCGCCTGGACCGACCGCTCCCGCGCCAACCTCGGGGTCGAGACGCTCGACCTGGTGCAGCTGCACTGCCCGCCGACGCCGGTGTTCTCCACCGACGCCGTCTACGACGCCCTCGACACACTGGTCCAGGAGAAGCGCGTCAAGGCGTACGGGGTGAGCGTCGAGAAGGTCGACGAGGCTCTCGCCGCCATCGCCCGGCCGGGCACCGCGAGCGTCCAGATCATCCTCAACGCGTTCCGGCTCAAGCCGCTCGAGCGGGTGCTGCCCGCGGCCGTCGAGGCCGGCATTGGCATCATCGCGCGGGTACCGCTGGCCAGCGGACTGCTCTCCGGACGCTACGACGAGCACACGACGTTCGCCGCCGACGACCACCGCAACTACAACCGGCACGGCGAAGCGTTCGACGTCGGGGAGACCTTCTCCGGCGTGGACTTCCGGGTCGGCCTGGAGGCGGTACGCCGGCTGCGTCCGCTGGTTCCCGACGGCGCCACGATGGCCCAGTTCGCCCTGCGCTGGGTGCTCGACCAGCCCGGCGTCACCGTGGTCATCCCGGGGGCGCGCAACCCCGGCCAGGCCCGCGCCAACGCGGCCGCCGCCGAGCTGGCGCCGCTGCCGGCCGAGACGCTCGAGGCGGTGACCGCGGTCTACGACGACCTGATCCGGCCGCAGGTGCACGACAAGTGGTGAACGACGACTCCGCACCACCCCCGCGCCTGCGCGGCTGGCTCTCGATGGCCTTCGGCGTCCTGGCGATCGTGCTCGGCGCCCTGTGGACGCTGCAAGGACTGGACATCATCACCGGCAGCGAGATGAGCGGGATACGGCTATGGGCGCGGATCGGGCCGGCGGTGGCGGCGGCCGGGCTGCTCCTGACCGTCGTCGGGGTGTGGCTGCGCGCCCGCGGCAAGCGACAGGGCCCATGACAAAGCCCCCGCGCCCTCCTCCGGAGGGTGCGGGGGCCACTCGATCAAGCCGGCCTCCGCCAGGCGACCGGCAAGCCGGCCTCACGGCCGACCAGGTGGTCTCAGAGCGGGCGAACCTGCTCCGCCTGCGGGCCCTTCTGGCCCTGGGCGATCTCGAATTCGACCCGCTGATTCTCCTCCAGCGTGCGGTAGCCGCTCGTCTGGATGGCCGAGAAGTGGACGAACACGTCAGCACCCCCGCCGTCGACGGTGATGAAGCCGAAGCCCTTGTCTGCGTTGAACCACTTCACGGTTCCCTGCGCCATGCTGAACTCTCCTTCTGAAAATGCCGACCCTGTTGATGCCCGGGCCGATGACCGTTTTCGAGCAGCGGCGCCGTTGAGGCGGCCCTTTCAGAGGACGTCCCATCCGCCACGATCGGCGGAAGCAGCGAACCACGTACGCAAAAACTGGGCACACTGTACCTGAAAAACAGTCCGCAAAGCTGCCCCCCGGGCGAATCGAATAAGCGGCCGGGGATACGGAAAAGGTCCCCCACTTCGCTCTCGCGACGTGGGGGACCAAAAACCGTTAACCCTGCTTACTGAGGCCATTGACCGGTGAGTCTACGGACCCCCACGGCACCGCCCCGATCGACGACCGCCTTCACGAGCGCGAAGATCGCACCCTGCAGGGCGGCCGCCGCCAGAATCTCGCCCCAGCCGCGGTCCTCATCGGTCGCGTTCGGTGCGTCGTCGTCGCCGGCGGCGACCTTCCAGATCTCCTTGAAGACGAAGCCGGCCACCGCACCCGCGGCGACACCGAGCAGCAGCCCGACCGGCTTGTACGCGATCTTCGATGCCTTGCCGCTCACCGGCGCCTCCCTCGTACGATCAGGATCAAGCCGACCAGGGCCAGCGCGCCGGCCACGACCAGCGGCAGCGGCACCGGACTCGTCCGCACCTGCTCCCTCGCGGTGGCGGCCAGGTCGTGGGTGCCGGTTTCCCGTACCTTGTCGGAGGCCTGCGTCGCGGCCTCGCGTACCCGTCCGGAGGCCGCCATGGCCGCGCCGCGCATCTTCTCGGTCGCCTCTACCGCCTGCGCCCGGACGCGCTGCTTGGTCAGCTCCACCTGGTCCCGGGCGCGGGCCTTGACGTCCGCCTTGGCGGCCAGTGCCTGCACCGTCTCGCCGAGCTCGGCCCGCGTCTGCTGGATGTCGGCTCGCAGTTCCTCGATCGTCGGCTTGTTCGGGTGCGCACCGTTCTTGTCGCTCATGACTGTGCCACCTCTGTCATGCCCGGCCCCGCTCCTTGACCGCATGCTTGACCTCGTCGACATCGGCCTTGACGCTCTGGATCGCCGCGGTCGGCTCCGGCGGCACCGCCTTGGTCACCTGCTTCTTGCCGAGCAACGCAAGAATTCCGGCAATCAAGAAGAGAGCGACCGTGACGATCAGAGCGGCGAGCCAGAGCGGCAGGAAGATGTCCAACACGATGATCACGGTGGCCACCAGGGCACCGACCCCGTACATGGCCAGAACGCCGCCGCCGCCGAACAAGCCGACCCCGATGCCGGCATGCTTGCCCTTCTCCGCGAGCTCCGCCTTGGCCAGCGCGATCTCGTCCTTGACGAGGCGGCTGATCTGCTCGCTCGCGCGTTGCACCAACTCGGCGGTGGACTGATCGGCTACCGGACGAACCGGACGGCCGTTCAGGACATCGGCCATGGTGTCCCCCTTTCCGTGTTCCGGGTTTATGCCCTGATCACGGGACAGTCAATCCTCCTGCGTGAAACCGGACATTTCATCTCCGACGCGTCCCCCGTACGCCGGTTCCGCCGTCGCGCGCCACACCTTCGTCACCCGGCCCGGCGGTCCGGCCGCTATGCCGCTCGGCGTCCGGTGGGCCGGCGAACACCGCACCCCGCGCCTCGCCGTCGTCACCGCCGGAGAACACCCGGTCGTCCCGCCCGGGCAAGCGCGGCTCGTTCGCCGCGCCGCCCGCCTCCGGTCCGGACCGCCCGGCCCCGCCGCCGGTCGCCGGTGCTCCGGACCCGGCCATCTCCGCGCGGAACCGCGGCAAGGACTCGCGCTGACGCTCCCAGACGTACGTCACCAGCCGCTCCCGCACCAGGCAGCGCAAATCCCACAGGGCCGCGGCGTCGCTCGCGCTGACCAGCGCCCGCAGCCGGATCATACCGCCCACGGCGTCGGTAACCTGCAGCACACACACCCGGCCGTCCCACATCTCCGAACCCTCGCAGACCGCCCGCAGCTCGGCGCGCAGCGGCTCCACCTCGGTCGACCAGTCGACGTCGAACTCCGCGGTGCCGAGCACCGCCGAGCCGGTACGCGTCCAGTTCTGGAACGGCTTCGTCGTGAAATACGAGGTCGGCAGCACCAGGCGCCGGTCGTCCCAGATCTGCACCGCCACGTAGGTGAGGGTGAGTTCCTCGATCCGGCCCCACTCCCCCTCCACGACCACCACGTCGTCCACCCGGACGGCGTTGTTGAAGGCCAGCTGCAGGCCGGCGAAGAGGTTGCCGAGCGTGCTCTGCGCGGCGAGCGCCGCGACGACGCTGACCAGGCCGGCCGAGGCGAGCACGCTGGCACCGAGGGTACGGATGTCGGGGAAGGTCATCAGGACGACGCCGAGAGTGAGCACGACGATCGCCGCGACGGTGACCCGGCGCAGGATCACCACCTGGGTCTTGAAGCGTCGGTGCTTGAGATTGTCCGGCACGTCGGTCCGCCACCGCGCCAGCGCCGCGTCCTCCAGGACCAGCACCAGGGCGGCCACCAGCCAGGCCACCGCCGTGATACAGAGGATCACCAGCAGGTGCAGCAGCGCGCCGCGCAGCGGGAAGTCGCCGGCGCCGCCGCGGATCGCCTGCTGCACCGCGAAGAGGGTGACGGTGGCCAGGAACGGCCGGTGCGCGGTACGCGCCAGATCGGCCGCGATCGCGTTCCGGCGCCCGAACCGGACGACCAGCCAGTGCACCAGCTCGACGAGCACGGCGGCGCCGGCCGCCGCCGCGGCGACGACCAGCAGGGCCTTCACAACGCTGGGCACGTACGTCTCCTCCGCGGGATGCCGGGACCGGCACTACCTCGCCCCGGCGACCGGATCCCGCAACCTGCGTCCCAGCCAGGTCAGAGCTTGCTCACACTTTCCGGTACTTCGCCTGCGCGAAGCAATAGACGCCGAAGGCCGCGATCCCCAGCGCGATCAGCGCCAACAGCCAGTCACCCCAGTCGTGCCGGGCCAGCGTCTTGAGCGCGGCGTCCAGGCCGCGGGCCTTGTCCGGGTCGTACGTGACGGCGGCGGAGACGACCAGGACGCCGGAGATGGCGTACGCGACGCCCTTGGCCATGTAGCCCGCCATGCCGAGCCGGCGGACGGCCTTGCGCACCGCGAAGGTCATCTGCTCGGTGTGCAACCGCTTGAGGAACATCTTCCGCAGGCCGTAGATGAAGATGCCGACACCGACGCCGACGACCACGAGGCCGACCAGGCCGACCAGCCAGCGACCGCCCGTGGAATCCATCAGGCTCGACGACCTGCTCTGCTGACTGTCGGCCATGGACGCTTTGTTGCCGCGGACGATGCGGATCGCGTACCAGGCCAGCCACAGGTAAAGGACCGCACGAACGCCGGAGACGACGCGTTCGGCGATCGCCGACCGGGTCTGCTCGCCGCTCTCCCCGATGATCGCCTCGAAGGCCTGCCACACGGCCAGCGCGAGCATGCCGATCGCGATCGCGACGAGCAGAACCTTGCCGGCGCCGTTGCCGGCCAGCGTCTGCAGCGCGCCGGACTGGTCACCCTCCTGCCGCGACCCCCCGAACGCCAGTTGCAGGGCAACCCAGGCGAAGAGCAGGTGAATGATTCCGTAGCCGACGAAGCCGGCCCGGGCCAGCAGCTCCAGCGGTTTGCTGTCGGCGGCCCGCGAGGCGTGGTATTTGACGTTCGAGGTTGCGGAGGACATTCCAGCAATGTGACCCGTGGCCGATTTTCTCAAACCCCGCCCCGCCGGTGGCCGGAAGTGCTATGCCCGGGACACCCGGAACTTGATCGAGTCACCGGTGATGCTGTCCAGCGCGACCTGCAACCCACCCACGTCGACGGCCTGCCGGCCCTTGGTGAGCTTCACCTGTTCCCCGGCGATCTCCAGGGTCACGGTGTCCTCGTCGGCACTGACGAATCTCGCCTCCACGCCGAGCACGCTGGCGCTGGCGTTCACGTCCCGCTCCAGCGTGACGACGCACCGGTCGGGGCCGCAGTCCACATTGTCGCTGCTGCAGCCGGCCAGGAGCGCGAGGCCGAGGACGGCGGAGCTGAGTACGGCGGCGAGACGCCTGGCGGAATTCGACACGGTTCGAGGGTACGGGGCGGCGCGGCCTAGGCTGGGGAGGTGAGTGACATCGAAGTCCGCGACAACACCGACCGTCATCGTTTCGAGCTGCTGGTGGACGGCGAGCTCGGCGGCCTCGCCGACTACCGCGTCCGCGGCGGCGTCGTTGTCGTCACGCACAGCGAGATCGATCGGCGGTTCCGCGGCCGGGGCCTCGGCAACGAGCTGGCGAGCCGCACCCTCGACCAGCTCCGCGAGCGCGGCGCCCGGGTGGTCCCGTCCTGCCCCTTCTTCGCCCGATACGTTGCCGAGCACCCGGAGTACCGGGACCTCGTCGAGTCCTGATCCACTCCCGCCCCGGTCCGGTGGGCCGCGTCACGCAACTTCGCGAAACTAGGGCCCTCCGCCCGCCTCCAAGAGCCCTACTTTCCTGAAATCGTGGGCGGAGCGGCGTGTCGACGCGCGAGATCCCAGACGCCGGGAGAGGTGGTGGCTGGTGGAGCGGGACCGGCCAGGCGGCGCCGCGAGCATCTCGGTCAGGCGGGGAGGGGCCGCGGGCCCGGAACCACGGTTCCGGCGATGAGCTCGGCGGCGGCTCGTGCGCAGGCGCGCGTCGCGCCGTAGGTGGCCACGTGCACGGCCCCGACCACCGCGACCGGCACGCCCATCTCGACGACGACGGCGTCCGGCCGCGCCCCGATGATCCGGTGCAGCACGCCGGCGAGCCACGCGTGCCGGTGGATGTCGCGGGCGACCAGTACCAGCGGGCGCCCGGCGGCGGCCGCCAGGATCGGGGGAACCGGATCGGCCGGGGCCGTTACGTCGTCCGCCGTGAGCCGCACCGCGGTCGTGCCCGGTAGGTGCTCCCTGAGCGGCGCGCCGAGCCCCCACGGCGTCTCGGCGCCGACGGCGATGTTGCTGCGCGGGGTGAACTCCACCACGTGCGGCGGACCGCTGATCGGCAGATCCGCCGCGCCGTCCGCGCGCGTCACCTTGATCGCTCGGCGCGCCGCGCGAAGGCCGACCGCTGACCCGGCCGTAGATCGGGCGCCGGCGGCGGTCCGCGCGGCCGTCGTCCAGGCGCCCAGCCGGCCGACCCGGGCGGCGGCGTCCTGCAGGCGCTCCTCGGAGAGCTCGCCGGCGCGGACCGCGGCGACGATGGCGTCCCGCAGCCGGATCGCGGTGTCCTCGTCGGCGTGGCCACCGCCCACGCAGATGGCGTCGGCGCCGGCGGCGAGGGCGCGGACCGCGGCGCCCTCCAGACCGTAGGCGCGGCGCACGCCCTGCATCTCGATGCCGTCGGTGACGATCAGGCCGTCGAAGCCGAGGTCGTGGCGCAACAGGTCGGTGAGGACGCGCCGGCTCAGCGTGGCGGGCAGGTCCGGATCGTACGCCGGGATCAGCAGGTGGCCGGTCATCACGGCCTGTACGCCCTCGGCGATCACCGCCCGGAACGGGGCCAGCTCCACGGCGGCCAGCTGGGCCCGGTCGCGGCCGATGACGGGCAGGTCGAGGTGCGAGTCGATGCTGGTGTCCCCGTGCCCGGGAAAGTGCTTGGCACAGGCGGCCACCCCGGCTCCTTGCACACCCCGGACGAAGGCGGCCGAGTGGCGCGCGACCAGCCCGGGTTCGGCGCCGAACGCCCGTACGCCGATGACGGGGTTGGCGGGATTGCTGTTGACGTCGGCGTCCGGGGCGTAGTCGAGGGTGATCCCGGCGCTCGCCAGGTCGGCGCCGAGCTCGCCGGCGATCGCCTCGGTGAGCTCGACGTCGTCGATCGCGCCGAGCGCCAGATTGCCGGGGCGGGAGCTGCCATGGCGCCATTCCAGGCGGGTGACGTCCCCGGCCTCCTCGTCGATCGCCACGATCACGTCGGGCCGCTCCGCGCGCAGCTGGGCGGTGAGCGCCGCCACCTGGCCGGGCGACGCGACGTTCCGGGCGAAGAGGGCGACGCCGCCGAGTCCGGCGCCGAGCCACCGGCACACCCAGTCGGGTGCGGTCGTGCCGACGAATCCCGGCTGCAGCACCGTCGCGGCGAGTTCCGGCAATCGGCCCTGGTTAGCCATGGTCTCCGTACCTCCGGTGACGTCGTTCCGGCGCGGTCTATGGTCACACCGGCTCCGATTTTAGTCAACAAACCTTCCTATTAGCCGGGATCCCGGACGGCGGATACCATGCGACCGTGCCCGACGTTCTCGCCGCCGCCACCGTCGACTGGTCGCAGGTCCACGCCGTCCGGCTGCTCGGCGTGGCGCTCGCCGTCTTGTTCCTGCTCTGGGCGATGCGCCGCATGTTCGGTGGCCGGAAATAGGGGTACCCCCGTCCAACCACCCCACCCACCACCCATGACCCGACTGAAGGCTGCCCATGCGCATCGGATACTTCCTGTCCAGCGAGGAATACTCGCCCGCGGAACTCATCCAGCAGGCCAAGGGCGCGGAGCGCGCCGGCTTCTCCGGCCTGTGGATCTCCGACCACTACCACCCGTGGGTCGACGCCCAGGGCCAGAGCGCGTTCGTCTGGTCGACGATCGGCGCGCTCAGCCAGGTCTGCGGACTCGAGATCACCACCGCCGTCACCTGTCCCACCGTACGGATCCACCCGGCAGTGATCGCCCAGGCCGCGGCGACCAGCGCGGTCCTGACCGGCGGCCGGTTCCGGCTGGGCGTGGGCACCGGCGAGGCGCTCAACGAGCACATCTTCGGCGACGCCTGGCCGGAACTCGACGTACGCCTCGAGATGCTGGCGGAGGCCATCGAGATCATGCGCGGCCTCTGGCAGGGCGGCAACTACTCCTACCACGGCAAGCACTACACCGTGGAGAACGCCCGGATCTACACGCTGCCGGAGAAGCCGGTCGAGATTCACATCTCCGGGTTCGGCCCGAAGGCGATCGAGGTGGCCGGCCGGCTCGGCGACGGGTACGTCAGTACGGCGCCGGACCGCGACATGGTACGGCAGTTCCGCCAGGCCGGCGGCGGCGACAAGGTCTGCCAGGCCGGCTTCAAGGCCGCGTTCGCGCCGACCGAGGACGAGGGCGCGCGGATCGCGTACGAGAAGTGGCCCAACGCCGGCGTGCCCGGCGAGCTCTCCCAGGTGCTGCCGTCGCCGAAGCACTTCGAGCAGGCGGCGCAACTGGTCACCCAGGACATGGTCAGGGAGAGTTTCGTCTGCGGCAACGACCCGGCGGCCCACCTGGAAATGATCGACAAATACCGGCAGGCCGGGTTCGACGAGGTCTACGTCGCCAACACCGGGCCGCACTTCCAGGGCCTGTTCGACCTGTACGCCAAGGAGATCCTGCCCAAGTTTGCCTCGTCGTGACCCGGGGCATCATGGGCCCGCCATGAAGCTTCCCGTGTACGGACCACGCCTGCGTAGGGTCGCCCGCGATCAATTCGGGTGGCCCTCGCTGCGCCCGGGGCAGTTCAAGCCGATGCGGGCCGTGCTGCGCCGCCGCGACGCAGTGGTCGTGCTGCCCACCGGCGCGGGGAAGTCGGCGATCTACCAGATCCCGGCCGTGCTCCTGCCCGGCCCCACCGTGGTGATCTCCCCGCTGCTCGCCCTGCAGCAGGATCAGATCGCCGCGCTCAACGAGCGGGGCGATCCGAAGATCCGCGCCGTACGGGTCAGCTCGGCCGAGACGCCGCATCAGCAGCGCGAGGCGATCCAGGAGATCCGTGCGGGCCGCGCCGAGTTCCTCTTCATCACCCCGGAGCAGCTCAGCGACCCGGACCGGCTCGCCGAGGTACGCGCGCTCAAGCCCGGCCTGGTCGCGGTGGACGAGGCGCACTGCATCTCGGCCTGGGGACACGATTTCCGGCCCGACTACCTCGCCCTCGGCGACCTCATCAAGGGCATCGGCCGGCCGCCGGTGCTGGCCCTGACCGCGACCGCCTCGCCGCCCGTGCGCGAGGACATCATCGAGCGGCTGCACCTGCGCGACCCCGAGATCCACGTGTCCGGTCTGGACCGGCGCAACCTCTTCCTCGAAGTAGCGTATTGCGCGGACGAGGACTACCGGTGGCGCCGCCTGACCGCGCTGCTCGACGCCGTACCCAGGCCGGGCATCGTCTACGTCCCCACCCGGCGTGCCGCCGAGGAACTGGCCGGCCGCCTCGCCGATGCGGGCTATCGGGCCGACTTCTACCACGGCGGCATGGCGGCCGGCGCGCGCGAGGAGCGGCATGAGGCGTTCGCCGCGGACCGGATCGAAATCATGGTCGCCACCTCGGCCTTCGGCATGGGCATCGACAAGGCGAACATCCGCTGGGTGGCCCACGTCGCGCTGCCCGACTCCCCGGACAGCTACTTCCAGGAGATCGGCCGCGCCGGCCGGGACGGCGAGCCGGCCCAGGCGCTGCTTCTGTGGCGGGCCGAGGACGAGGCGATCCAGCGATTCTTCACCGGCGGCTCGCCCGATCCGGTCGAGGTGCGCGATCTCGCCGCGGCCCTGCGCGCCGGCCCGCAGACCAGGAAGGACCTGCAGGAGCAGACCGGCCTGGGCCCGCGCAAGCTGGGACAGTACCTGGGCCTGCTGGAACAGGTCGGCGCCGCGGTCACCGGCGCCGGTACCAAGCAGACCGTCCCGCTCTTCGCGCCGCTGCCGGCCGCCGCGGCCGAGGCCGCCGTCCGGGAGTACGAGCGCCAGCAGACGGTGACCCGTTCCCGGACCGACATGATGCGCGCCTTCGCCGAGACCCGGGGCTGCCGCACGCAGACGCTGCTGGCGTACTTCGGCGAGGAGCTGAAGCGCCCGTGCGGGCACTGCGACAACTGCGCCGCGGGCACCGCGGAGGAGGTCGTCGTGGCGGCCGCGGACGAGCCGTTCGCCGTGCACAGCAAGGTGCGGCACGGCGAGTGGGGCACCGGCATGGTGATGGGGTACGAGGAGGACCGGATGACGGTCCTCTTCGACCAGGTCGGCTACAAGACCCTGTCCGTGCCGGTGGTCCTCGAACACCGCTTGCTCTCCGCGTGCTGATTCCGGGCCTAAGTGGCACTTCTGTGTAAGCATAGTTACCGTAACTGTGTTTACATAAAGGGGCCTGTCATGAAGGGACACAGTGCGGAAGCCGCTGGAGGTATTCGACCGGGACGCTGAATGGGCCGAACTCGTCCGGTACGCGAGCGCCCCCCGCCGTGGCGCCACGCTGGGCATCGTGTCTGGCCGTCGCAGGCAAGGTAAGACATTCCTGCTCGACGCGCTCGTCCGTGCCACGGGCGGTTTCATGTTCACCGCCACCGAGTCTTCCGAGGTCGACGCGTTGCGACAGTACGCCGACGCGCTGAGCGCCTACCTGGGCGAGCCGACCCCGCTGCGGTTCGCGCACTGGGACGAGGCGATCACCCGGACGATGGCCACCGCCCCGGACGGGCCACTACCGGTTGTCGTCGACGAGTTCCCGTTCCTGGCGCGGGCCAGTCCGGCGCTGCCGTCGATCATCCAGCGGGCTTTGGACCCGGCCGCGCAACGGTCGAACACGCAGGTCCGGCTCCTGCTTTGCGGGTCAGCGCTGTCGTTCATGGGTGGCCTGCTGTCCGGGACCGCCCCGCTGCGCGGACGCGCCGGCCTGGAACTGGTAGTGCCGACCCTGGACTACCGGCTCGCCGCCGAGTTCTGGCAGATCGACGATCCGTGGACCGCCGTGCAGACCAACGCGATCGTCGGTGGCACGCCTGCCTACCGGCATGAGTTCACCCAGGACGACACGCCCGCCGGCCCGGATGACTTCGACGATTGGGTGGTCCGGGCCGTACTCAATCCGTCCCGTCCGCTGTTTCGTGAGGCCCGATACCTGCTCGCCGAGGAGCCCGACCTGCGCGATCCGGCGCTCTATCACTCTGTGCTCGCGGCCGTCGCCGAAGGCAACACCCAACGTGGCGGCATCGCCAACTACCTGGGCCGGCAGGCGTCGGATCTCAACCACCCGCTGCGGGTACTGGAAGACGTCGGCATGCTGACCCGCGAAGCGGACGCGTTCCGAGACAATCGCAGCGCCTATCGGATCGCCGAGCCGCTCGTGACCTTCTATCACGCCGTGATGCGCCCGGTCTGGGGCGATCTGGAACGAGCGGGACGCGCTGCCCGCATCTGGCCACGACGGCAAGCCACGTTCCTTAGTAAGGTCGCCGGTCCGCATTTCGAATCGATCTGCCGGCAATGGGTGCGATGGGAAGCCGGCGAGGAAACCTTCGTCGGGTATACCGGCCTGGTGCACCGGGTGGCCGCCGGCACGGTCGCCGACCCGGTCGCCAGAACGAGCCACGAGGTGGACGTAGCCGCATTCGGACGGACTGGCGACGGCCGGGAGATCCTGCTCGGCATCGGCGAGGCGAAGTGGAACGACGTCGTCGGCCGCGCACACCTGGAACGGCTGAATCACGTGCGCGACCTGTTGCGCGCCCGCCGCCGCGATTTGCATCCCGACGGGTGTTCGCTGCTGCTGTTCAGCGGTCAGGGATTCACGCCGGAACTCAAGCTGATCGCCGAGCAGGACCCCGGCGTACGGCTGATCAGCCTCGACGACCTCTACCGGTAGGCCGCCGCCATACTGGCGGGCATGGCAGGGGCGATCGTCATCGGCGCGGGAATCGGCGGGCTGGCCGCCGGAGTGGCACTGCGGCGCCGCGGCTGGGAGGTGACCGTCCTGGAGCGGGCCGAGGCGCTCGAGGAGGTCGGCGCCGGCCTCGCGGTCGCGCCGAACGCGCTGCGCGCGCTGGACGTGCTGGGGCTCGGCGACCGGCTACGGAAACTGGCGGCGCTGCAGGGAGCGGCCGGCATCCGGCGGCCGGACGGCCGGTGGATCTCGCGTACGGACGCCGCCGCGGCCGAGGCCCGGTACGGCGAGCCGACCATCGTGGTGCACCGCGCCGCGCTGGTCACGCTGCTCGCCGGGGCGCTGCGGCCGGGCACGCTCCGGCTCGGTGAGCCGGCCGCCGTCGTCGACGCCGCGGCCGGACGGGTGGTCACCCCGGGCGGCGACCTGACGGCCGATCTGGTGGTGGCTGCCGACGGCATCGGTTCCGCCGTACGCGGGAAGCTCTTCCCCGACCATCCCCGGCCCCGCTACACCGGGGTGACGAGCTGGCGTTTCGTGGTGCCGCCACCGAACGCGCCGCTGGTGCCGGCGGAGACCTGGGGCGGCGGCCGGATCTTCGGGGCCGTCGGCATGGGCGACGGGCGGACGTACTGTTACGCCACCGCGCCGGCGCCCGAAGGATCCACCGCGGACCTGGCCCCGCACTTCGCCGGTTGGCACGCGCCCATCCCGCAGCTGATCGCCGCGGCCGGAACGGTCATCCAGACCGACATCCGCTGCCTGGAGCGGCCGTTGCCGCGCTTCCACGAGGGCCGGACCGTGCTCCTCGGCGACGCCGCGCACGCGATGACCCCGAACCTCGGGCAGGGCGCGTGCCAGGCGCTGGAGGACGCGGTGGTCCTGGCGGCGTACGCCGGAGACCTGGCCCGGTACTCGGCCGAGCGGGCGCCCCGGGCCGCAGCCGTCGCGGCGGCGTCCCGGCGGATCGCCCGGCTGGCGGCGCTGCGCGGGCCCGCCGCCTCGGTGCGCGACGTCGCCATGACGCTGGCCGGCCGGCTGGGCCCGGACCTGGTGCTGCGCCAGACGGATCCGGTCTTCGCCTGGCGGCCGCCGGCCTGAGCGGTTCCGCCGCCCGCGCTCTCAGTCGGCGAGCGCCTTGGCGAGGTCGTCGCGGAACTCCCGCTCGGTCTCGGTCACGTCCTGCCCGCCGACGCCCAGCAGGCCCCCGGTGGCCGCCGCGCTCACGACGCTCTCGGCGATCTCCACCAACCAGTGCTTGTAGGTCTCCGCGTCCGCCTGCTCCGCCTTCGCGGTGAGCAGGGCGTTCGCCTCGGCCGCCCGGTGCAGCACATCCTCGGCGTAGCCGATCGGGTCGGGCGGCTCGATCACCGGCGGCTCCTCGCCCAGGTCGGGATCGCCGACCCGGGAGACCAGCGCACCGGCCACGGCCGCGACGAGCGGGCTGGCGGAGGCTCGCGCGTCGGAGATGACGTCCAGGCCGGCGGCGCTCTCCGCGCGGGTCTTGCGGGGGCTGTCGGGGGTCGCGGCGCTGGCCGCGGTGAGCACCGACTGCGGCAGGCCGACCAGCAGGCCCCACTCGGCGTCGGTGAAGCCCAGCATCGAGTACAGCGGATCGTCGGTCACGAGACATTCCTCACGTTCAGGCCACGGCTTCGGTGTTGCTGCCCTTGCGGAGTCCGGTCACCGCCGAGTACACCGAGCCGACCTGGGCGGCGACCCGCTTCCACGAGTACGCCTGCCGGGCGCGGTCGAGCGCGGCCGTCCCGTACGCGAACCGCCGTACCTTGTCGTTGACCAGCCGCCGCAGCGCCCCGCCCAGCGCGCGCGGATCGCGCGCCGGCACCAGGTCGCCGGTGAGGCCGTCCACCACGGTCTCGGTCAGGCCGCCCACCGCGGTGCCGACCACCGGGACGCCGCACGCCATCGCCTCCAGGGCGGACGGCTCGAACTGCTCCTGCCAGGGCGCGGCCACCAGCAGGTCGGCGGACCGGTACCAGCGCGGCATGTCCCGGGCCGGCACCGAGCCGACCAGGCGGAACCGGTCGGCGACCTGGAACCGCTCGGCGAGCGCGCGCAGCTTCTTGGCGCCCGGATCGGCGGGCAGCTGGTCGGCGGGCGGGCCGCCGACGACCACCACCTCGGCACCCGGCACGTACCGCATGGCGCGGATGACGTCGCCGAACCCCTTGCGCTCGACCAGCCGGCCCACGCTGAGGATGCGGGGGCGCTCCGGGTCGCGCTCGACCGCCGGGCCGGCGGGGCTGAACCGGACGCTGTCGACGCCGGCCGGCACGACGGTGAGCCGGGCCCGCGGGACGCCGATGCGGACCAGGCCGCGCACCTCGTCCTGGGTCTGCGCGACCACCCGGTCGACGGCGCGGCCGAGCGCCCGCTCGTAGCCGGTGCGGGACGGCTTGGCCGAGCCCGCCTCGATCTCGCCGAGCTCGTGGAACGACTGCACGACCGGGATGCCGTACTGCCGGGCGGCGGTCACCGCGGCGAGGCCGCTGGTCCAGAAGTGGGCGTGCGCCACCTCGGGCACCCAGTCCCCGTCCCGCCAATGCTTCTCCAGCCAGCGGGCGAACTCCCCCATGTACGGCAGGAGCAGGTCGGGTGGCACCAGATGGGGCGGCCCCGCGGGAACGTGCACCACCCGGATGCCGTTCGGCGTCGTGACCTCCTCGGCCACGGTCGGATCGTCGCGGCGGGTGTAGACCCGCACCTCGTGGCCGAGCTCGGCCAGGGCAGCGGACAGGTCGGCGACATGAGTGTTCTGGCCGCCGTCACCCAGGGGGCTGGCGTGCTCGGAAATCATCGCGATGCGCACGTGAGTCCCTCCGGTCGGGCTGAGGTACGCGAGCACCATGCCCGACGCCGAAATCCGTAAACATCACCGGTCGTTACATCGGCCACGTGGGGGGTAAACGCCCTGCGTGGCTATCGTTCAGCGTACCGTTCAAGCCCCGCCGGAACGGGTCTTCGCCGTGCTTGCCGACGGCTGGTCGTACAGCGACTGGGTGGTCGGCACCGTGCACATCCGCGACGTCGATCCGCAGTGGCCGCAGCCCGGCGCCGAACTGCACCACAAGGCCGGCCCGTGGCCGGTCTCGCTGCACGACTCCTCGACCGTGCTGGCCGTGGAGCAGGATCGCCGGCTCCGGCTGCGGGTGGGTCTGTGGCCGCTCGGCGAGGGCGTGGTCGACATCCGGCTGGAGCCGGACGGCGCCGGCGCGACCCGGGTGATCATGCAGGAGGATTTCGAGCGGGGGCCGCTGAAGTGGGCCCGCAACAAGATCAACGATCTGCTGCTGCACCGGCGCAACATCGAGACGCTGCGTCGCCTCGCCGACATCGCCGAGCGGGCCGAACGCTCGGCGCTCTAGGTCTCCGGCGAGCCGGTCACGGGGTGGCGGCCGGGCCGTAGACCGCGCGGTTGGCCGCACCGATCACCGACCGGTAGAGGCCGCCGGTGACCGCCCGGTCGCGGGCCAGGGCGGCCCGGGCCGCGTTGCCGCCGGGTGCGCCGTGCACTCCCCCGCCGGGGTGTGCGGACGAGCTCGCCAGGAACAGCCGGTCCACCGGCGTGTCCGCCCGCCCCAGACCTGGCACCGGCCGCAGGAACAGCTGCTGGAACGCGGCCGCGGTGCCGCCGCCGACCGCGCCGCCGACCAGCGACGGGTTCTCGCGCTCCAGGTCGGCCGGGGAGAACACGTTGCGGCCCACCACCTGGCGGCGGAAGCCGGGTGCGTGGTCCTCGACCACCGACTCCATCCGCTCGACGTGCGTCGCGATGTCGTCGGCCGACCAGTGCCGCCGGTGCGGGAGGTGGGTGTACGCCCAGACCGACTCGGTGCCCTCCGGTGAATGCGACGGGTCGGCCGTGGTCATCTGTCCGAGCAGCAGGAACGGCTGTGCGGGCAGCTCGTCGACGGCGAGCTGGGCGGCGTACCGGGTGAGGCCGGCGAGGTCGGCACCGAGGTGGACCGTGCCCGCGCCCGCGGCGGCCGGGTTCTTCCACGGAATCCGCCCGCGCACCGCCCAGTCGATCTTCACGGTGGCGCCGTCCCAGCGGAAGTGCTCGAGATCCTCGACCAGCCGGGGCGGCAGCCAGCGCGGGCCGACCAGGTCGAGGTAGAGGGCGGGCGCCGGCACGTCGGCGACCACCGCCCGGTGAGCGCGGAAGTCCTCCCCGCCGGCCGTGCGGACGCCCATCGCCCGGCCCCGGGCGATCAGCACCCGCTCGGCCGGAGTCTCGTACCGGATCCGGCCACCGCGCGCCTCCAGCCGCGAGACCAGGGCGTCGGTGATCCGCTGGGCGCCACCGGCCGGCACCGGCCAACCGCACTCCTGGCCCAGCATGGCCAGCAGCCAGCCGTACACCCCGCCGCCCGCCTCCTCGGGCGACAGATCGGTGTGCAGCGCGCAGCCGGCCAGGACCACCGTCGCACCCTCGCCCTGGAACAGCTCCGAACCCAGCTCGCGCACGGACAGCAGGAGCCGGCGGGCGAGTCGCAGGGAGCCGGGCACCCCGAGCCGGCGGACCATGTCGAGACCGTGGCGTACCGGCGGGAACGGGGTGAGGATGGTGTTCAGCATCGGGCCGGACACCGAGCGCCACTCCTCGTACGCGCGCTTCCAGCGCTCCCCGTCGCCCGCGGCGAACTGCTCCATCGACGCCATCGTCGTTTCCAGATCGCGGTTGACGGTCGCGGCGCGGCCGTCCGGCAACAGGTGGGTGACCACGTCCGGTGCGTGCGTCCAGCGCAGGCCGAGGTCCAGTCCGCGGAGCACCGGCGAGGCGTAGCCCAGCGGGTAGAACGAGCTGAAAAGATCACTGAGGTATCCGGGGGCGGTCACGAAGCCGGAGCGAACGGCGCCGCCGGGCTGCGGCGTGGCCTCCAGCACCAGCACCGACCAACCGGCGTCGGCCAGCAGGTTCGCGGCGACCAGGCCGTTGTGCCCGGCACCGACGACGATCGCGTCCGCGGTGTCCATCCCGTCCGCCGTACCCCCCTGCGTTTGCGGCAAACCGCGCCCGGGTAGTTGCCCGGCATCAAATAGGGAGCCGGCGATGACCCCTGACCCGCCCGCCGCCGAGGTTACCCACCGCCCCGTACCACACAGGCTCCGTCATCTGCATTGGCGCACCTGGCGCGGCATCTTCTGGCGCAGCGCCGTCGGATACGTCTACGACGACTGCTCCGACTTCGCGGCCGCGATGACCTACCAGTCGTTCACCGCGATGATCCCCTCGCTGGTCGTCATCGTGGCTCTCATCAATCTGGTGACCGACGGCTCCACCGTACTGACCGCCACCGTCAGCATCCTGCGCGACCTCGGGCTGAGCTCGGTGGTGGCCAACCAGGGCCTGCTCTCCGTCGTGCAGGCGCTGCTGGTCCAGCAGCGGTCGGCCAAGGTGCTGCTCGGCTTCGGCCTGGTCCTCGCGCTCTGGTCGGCGTCCGGCTACGTGGGTACGTTCACCCGGGCGTCCAACCGGATCTACGGCGTACGCGAGGGGCGCAACATGTGGAAGCTGGAGCTGCTGCAGATCGCCCTCGCCGCGGTGGCCCTGGTCCTGCTCGCCGCCGCCGGCGCGGGCCTGGTGATCAGCGGCCCACTGGTCGACGCGCTCGGCAACGCGTTGCACGCCGGTGAGACCGCGCGCCGACTCTGGTCGATCGGCCGCTGGCCGGTGTTGGTGGCGATCGGGATGCTCCTGCTGTCGCTGCTGTTCTGGATCGCGCCGAACGTGAAGCAGCCGCGGTTCCGCTGGCTCACCGTCGGTGGCGCGGTCGCCCTCACCGCCTGGGCCCTCGCCTCCTTCGGTTTCGGGCTGTACGTGGCGAACTTCGGCTCCTACGACCGCACCTACGGCAGTCTCGGCGCGATCATGGCGTTCCTGGTCTGGCTCTACCTGTCGAACACCGCGGTCCTCCTCGGCGTCGAGGTGAACGCCCAGGTGCAGCGCGGGCGGCTGCGCCAGGCCGGCGACACCGACCCGCGGACGCCGCTGCCTCCTCGTTTAGCCCCGGAGGACGCGGGAACCCGCTAATCATGGAGCGCGGTAGCAACAAACACAGCCCGCGGGTCGACGACCAGATGGCCGGCGAAGTCCGAGGAATCGTGCAGGGCACGGCCGGCGGCCGGGCCGAGGAGTGGAAGACGCCGGAGCCCTCCGGCGAGGACCAGCCCGAGGTCACCGTGGTACCGGACGGCGGCTACGGCCGCGGCGAGATCAACGGCGTCGGCAGCCCGCAGGGCGAGGAGTTCAGCCGCTTCGGTACGTTCATCGGCCTGTCCGCGCTGCCCGGCGACCGGGAGGCGCTGCTCAAGTCGGCGCGCGACCTGGAAGCGCCGGACGACGTGCTCTCGCGTTTAGAGACGCTGCCTGCGGGCACGATCTACCACAACCTCTCCGAAGTCTGGAGAGCAAGTATGGCGGGGTGAAACCACCAAGGAGGGAAACACCGTGAGTACCGTTACCGAGCACGTTGATGTCGACGTCCCGGTGCGCACCGCGTACAACCAGTGGACCCAGTTCGAGGAGTTTCCCCGGTTCATGGAGGGTGTGCGGGAGATCCGCCAGATCGACGCCACCCACACGCACTGGAAAACCGAGATCGCCGGCGTCAAGCGTGAGTTCGACGCCGAGATCACCGAGCAGCTGCCCGACGAGCGGGTGGCGTGGACGTCGGTCGAAGGCGAGAAGCAGGCCGGCGTCGTGACGTTCCACCGGCTCGACGACACCCACACCCGGGTCACCGTCCAGATGGACTACGACCCGCAGGGGCTGATGGAGAACGCCGGCGACAAGCTGGGCATCGTCGACCGGCGGATCAAGGGTGATCTGAAGCGGTTCAAGGAGTACATCGAGGGCCGCGGCGGCATCGAGACCGGCGCCTGGCGCGGCCAGATCGATCGACCGGGTGCCTGAGGGCTCCCAGGAAGCGGCCGCCTGCGGGCGGCCGCTTCCGCTTGTACCGCTTGTGCGCGGACGCGGGCTCGGCCCGCCCTCGGCTCCCCACGAGACCTCGGCATCCTGGCCACAGTCCGGCAGTGCTGCCCCCGAACCCCAGGCCACACGCCCGGGCGCCCGCACAGCTGAAGACTTGACCGGTGCACAGACCGCTGTGGCCCGATCTATCCCGTTTTCATGCCTGCGAGGGTCCCAGAGAGGCGGGAGACTTGATGGGGTCTCCGTCCCCGGAAGGATTCCGCACGCCGGCGGGGCCGCGGTGCCAAGATCGCGCGGGCGACGCGAGCGCGCGGCCTGGGGCCGGCCTTCCCCGCCTGCCGGTCGAGACCTTGGCACCCCGTCCCCGCGGAAGGGTCGTGACGATTCCAAGATCGGGTGTCCGGTGGTCGGCGATTGCGGTGACCTGCGACGGCGCGGCCGGCGCGGCGGACCTTGACATAGTGCCCCCACGCCTACGGGGCCACCGCACCAAGATCCGCCGGCAGCAGCCTCCCCGACGACACCACCGGATCTGGTCGACGACTCCCTCGACAACCTCCTCTTGGGTTGTCTTGGCACCCGGCACGTGGAGGGGAAAGCCCGCGCCAGCGTGCTGACCTCAGGTTCCCCGGCGCCGCCCGGCAACCTTGGCATCCCCACCACACCCGCACGAGGACACCGCGCCAAGATCGGGCGGCGACCCACACGCCACCGCGCCCACCTCGCCCTTTCCCACGCCGCCCGGCAACCTT
>Ga0081539_10001060_pt1 | contig 50269 bp, 62 predicted proteins | sample TabmetS4T2R2_FD_71023 | JGI IMG/M metagenome (GOLD analysis project Ga0081539, IMG submission 71023) | Tabebuia heterophylla rhizosphere microbial communities from the University of Puerto Rico - S4T2R2 | ecosystem: Host-associated > Plants > Roots > Rhizosphere ... | reverse complement strand
AGGCGCTGCAGAAAAGGCGCAGCGGCAATGCCGCGCTCGACATGCTGAAGCTCCATCGCGAGACGCAGAACTCGGGCTGGCGCTTCAGCGGCCTGCTGCTCCTCAAGGACGGCGTGGTCATCTACAAGCTGACCGGCGGCCAGCCGCGCATCCTCGAATACGCCCAGACCGATGACATGCTCGGGCCGCTACAGCTCATCGGCAGCAAACTGAACGCGCTGAACGGAATCAACGTCACCGACGTGCGTAACGGCATCAGCCTCAAGTCCGCCAGCTCACCGCCGAACAACGCCAACGTCGGCGACCCCGTCGCCGCAGCTGGCTTACGCCGCTAGGCGCGTCGGCTACTTCAGCAGTCCCGCATTACGCGCGATCTCGCGCACGCGCCGCTGCTCGTCGCGCATCTCGGCCAGCATTTTTTCCGGCGGCGAGAAGTCGGCGACGATGCCGAGCGGCTTGAGACGCGCGGCGAGCTCGGGCGCGCGGAGCGTGCGCTCGAGCGCCGGTACGAGCACCGTGGTGACCTCGCCCGGCACGCCGGCCGGCGCGAAGAATCCGGTCCAGATGCCAAAGAGCGGCTGCGCATAACCGAGTTCGGTGAGCGTCGGAATATCGGGGTACTCGGGCCATTTCGTCGAGATGGCGAGGCCGCGCACCGCACCGCTCGCGATGTGCGCCGTCATGGTGCCGAGCGCGAGGATCACGCCTTCGATATGGCCGCCGCGCATCGCGGTCACCGCCGGCGCAGCGCCGGTAAACGGCACCATGGTGATCTGCGCGCCCGTGAGCGAATTGATAAGCCGTACGCAGAAGTCGCCCACCGAGCCGACGCCCGCGGTGCCGATCCTGACGGCGCCGGGATTCTTCTTCGCATGCTCGATCATCTGCCCGAAGGTCTTGAACGGCGTCTCGGCGCCCACCGCCAGGATGCTGGGCGAGCGCATGGCGAGCGCGAGCGGCGTGAGGTCGGTGAGCGGATCGTAGGCGGCGATCTGCGGCTCGAGGATCGCCCGATAGACGAGCGCGGCGTTGTTCGGGATACCGATGGTCGCGCCGTCCTTCGCCGCCTTCACCACGAGATCGGTGCCGAGCGCGCCGCCGGCGCCGGGGCGGTTCATCGGCACGACCGGCACTTTGAGCTCGCGCGCCAGGCCCTCGGCCATCGCGCGCGCCGCGGTGTCGGTGGCATCGCCCGCGGCGAGCGGGATGATGAGCGTCAGCGGGCCCGCAGGATAGCCCTGCGCGCTCGCAAGTGAGGATGCGAATGCCAGCGCCGCGGCGAAAAGCGCGCGCCTCATGGGCTAGCCGACGACGAGCGCCGCGTGCTGGCTCTGCCCCTCGGTCATGCCGCGCGCCATCATCCAGTGGTAGGCGCGGTTGAAGAGCTCCGCATCGTAGTAATCGACGTGCTTGTAACGCACGAACGCGCGCAGGAGCTCGCGCGGCTGGAGCGCACCCTTGGCATGCGCGGTGACGTGGTGCGCGTACTTGTAGAAGTCGGCGTTGATGAGATCGACCGCGGCATTCTCGGCGTCGTAGTAGCTCTTGCGCTGCTCGGGCGTGAGGTCTGCCGCGACCACCTCGCCACCGCGGTAGAAGGAGGCGGCGATGACGTGCGCGCCCTCCTTCAGCGCCAAGCTGATGAAGGGCTCCATCACGGTGACGGCGCGATATTCGCCAGCTTTCAGCCCCTGCCAGCGAAACTGCGGCAACCCGCCCTGCTGAATCTTGACGTGCTCGCGGCCGACCGCGCTCTCGAGCATCTGGATGGTCGTGTAATGGGAGCCCGTCAGCTCCTGCACCACCACCGGCACGTCGGCCATGTCGCGCGGCGTCTGCAGCCGCTCGTCGAACGTGACGATCGCCTGCGCCGCCACCGCGGCGCGTAAGGCCGCGAGTTTGCCGCCGCGCTTGCCGCGCTCGAGGCGGTCGATGCTCGCCCACTCGCAGACGTTATAGCTGTCGGCGGCGCCGCACTCGAACATCTCTTCCTTCAGCCGCTGGAAGACCGACTTCTCGACGCTGTCGCGCTCGCGGTCGGCGTAGGTCGCCGTGAAGCTCACGTCCAGGCCGGCCTTCGCGAAGAGGCCCTCTTCGATGCCGACGATCACCGGCAGATCGAACACCGGGTTGTTGGGTGCGATGCGCACCTGGGGAAGTTGTGCCATGCAGATTTCCTTCTCGACTTGCGGTTGCTCCGAGGATACACCGCCCATACAAGCAATTTGTTTGACCGCTTGCCGCTGCGCGACGATGCCGCCTTCGGGAGCCCCGTGCATACCATCGGTTCACGGTGCTGCTCGGTGGCAGCCTCGCCGCCGCCGTGCTGCTCTACGGCTTCTATCTCCCGCGTGGTCCAGTGGCACGCCTTGCTCGCCGACACACGCGCCGTGGCGAAGCTCGCCATGCACGAGACGGCGCGGCAAATAGCGTGACCGACGCCGCCCGGCATCCGACCTCATTAGGCAATAAAAAGGCGGGCCTTAGCCCGCCTTTTGGCTTGCAAACCGCGCTCGCGGCTTACTTGCTAGTACTCGACGCGCCGCCGGTCGTCGCGGAGCCGGTGCTCGACGGCGAGGAGCTGGTGCTCGACGGAGACGAGCTCGCGCCCGCCGGCGAGGTGCTGGAGCTGCTCGACGTCGACGGCGAAGAGGCACCGCCCGCGGCCGATCCTTGCACGCCCGAGGACGTGCTGCCGGTCGGCGGGCAGGCGCAGCTCATAGCGCCGGGGCTGGCGCCCGCGCTCGACTGACTACCCGGCGTCGACGACGCCGCACCGCCACTCGTGCTGGACGAAGCGCTCGGCGACGTCGCGCTCGATGGCGAGCTGCTGCTAGCGGAGCCCATAGATCCGGAGCTGCTGGCGCTCGGCGAGCTCGAAGAGCTGCTGCTGCTCGGCGACGACGCCGACGCGCTGCCACCCAGGGTGCTCGATGAGCCACCCGCGCTTGGCGAGCTGGAAGAGCTGCTTGCGCTCGGCGAGCTCGAAGAGCTGCTGCTGCTCGGCGAGGACGCCGACGCGCTGCTACCCAGGGTGCTCGATGAGTCGCTTGCGCTCGGTGGGCAGGTACAGTTCGCCGCGCCCGCGCCCGAGCCGCTGGAGCTCGTGCCGCCGCTCACCGCGCTGCCGCTTGCGGTTCCGGAAGAGCCGCCCGCGCTCGGCGAGCTGGACGAGCCGCTTGCGCTCGAGGGCGAGCCGCCGCCGGTTGCGGCGCTGCCACCCGTCGAACCCATCGAGCTGCCGGTGCTCGACGGCGCGCTCTGCGCGCTCGGCGAGCTACTCTGAGACTGGGTGCTGGACGACTGCGCGAAGGCCGCGCCGAACGCGCCCATCACCGCCGCAGCTGTAATACTTACTGCGAAATGCCGCATTCTCATGTTCTCTCCTATGGTGGGGTGATACGCGATTCATCTCGCAAGCCTTGTGCCCATCCGCTTCGCGTGTAGACAATTCCGACATGAGCAAAGGACCGCACGACATGGGCGGCGAGCCCGCCGGCCCAATCGATATTGTCGACCACGGCATGAAGTTCTGGGAAAAGCAGGCCAACGCGCTGCGCAACACATTGACGAGCCGCAAGGTTGTGCGCCTCGATGAGCTTCGCCGCGCCGCGGAAGATCTCGGCGAGCGCTACTACGAGCTCGAATATTTCGAGCGCACCACCGAAGCGCTGCGCCGCGTGTTGATCGAACACGGCTTCTTTACCGAGGCCGAGCTCGACGCCAAGGTCGCTGAAGTGCGCCGCCGCTATGACGCTGCCTAGCGCCTACAGCGACGCCTCGGCGCGGCGTTTCAATGTCGGCGACCGCGTCCGTGTGAAGCACTCGTTTCCGCCCGGGCATCGCCGCACGCCGCATTACGTGCGGGGCAAAACCGGCGTTATCGAGCGCGTCTGCGGCGCCTTTGCCAATCCCGAGGAGCTTGCCTACGGCTTCGACGGCGAGCCGAAGCGCGTCCTTTACCGCGTGCGCTTTCGCCAGCGCGATCTGTGGCGGGACTACGCCGGGCCGCAGAGCGATCATCTGGAGCTCGAGATCTACGAACATTGGCTGGAGTCCGCATGAAACATCAGCACGACCATTCCCATGACCGCAGCTTCGATGACGGTCCACCGTCGGAGTACGAGATCCTGAGCCGCGCCATCCAGGAGCTCCTCGAGGCGAAGGGTGTGATCACCGCCGAGCACGTGCGCCGCCGCATGGAACAGTTCGAAGCCGATTTCCCGCAGCGCGGCGCGCAGGTGGTTGCGCACGCCTGGGTCGACGCCGACTTCAAGCGCCGGCTGCTAGCGGACGGCAAGCGCGCCTGCGCGGAGTACGGCATCGATCTGGAAGCCGATCGTCTGATCGCGCTGGAGAACACGTCGCGCGTGCACAACGTCATCGTGTGCACGCTCTGCTCCTGCTATCCGCGCGCTCTCCTCGGCATGCCGCCGACCTGGTACAAGAGCGAGAACTACCGGCGCCGCGTGGTGCGCGAGCCCCGCGCAGTACTGCGCGAGTTCGGCACCGTGATCCCGGACGATGTCGAGGTGCGCGTGCACGACTCGAACGCCGACATGCGCTACGTCGTCGTGCCAATGCGGCCGGGCGGCACGAAGGGCTGGAGCGAAGAGCGGCTCGCTTCGATCATCACGCGCGACTCGCTCGTCGGCGTGACCGTCCCCAAACCCTAATCGGGGTCAGAGCCCTATTTTTAATTGGGCTCTGACCCCGATTTCAGGAACGGCTCTTGCGAACGGCCGCGCAAAAGGAGGCTCTCTCATGGCGATGCTGATCGTCGGAATGCTCAAGGATGCCCATCAGGCGCGGGGGCTGATCCGCGCGCTCGACGATGCGGGCTTCAGCGGCGATGACATCGACATGCAGGGCGGCCTCCTCGCGGAGTTGACGCTGCGCGGCGTGCCGGACGAGGACGCGCACGCCTACGCCGAGGGCGTACGCCGCGGCGGCGCGATCGTCTGCGTGCGCGCGGACGCCCGCGAGGAAGCCGAGGAGGCCGCGGAGCTCATGTTCGAGCACGGGGCGCTCGACATCGACGCCTGCCGCACCGGCTGGCGTGGCGCTGAGCAGGTTCAGGCCGATCCGGGGACTGAGCACTACGCGAGCGCATTCGGCGAATACCCGTGCGCGGCCGGGCGCATCTACGCCGATGCACGCGCTCGCGCGCGCTACAGCGGCCCGGAGCGGCGCGTGCGCAACGAGCCGTACAACGGCGCTGAGCGGCGCTTGGCTAGTCGCGCAGCGTAATCACCGCGATCTTGCGCGCACGGAAGTAAGGCAGCACCACCTTGGCGGGCTCGCCCGGCGCCTCGTGCACCGAGACATAGCGCGGCTCGGCGCCGCGCGTCGGCAGGTCGAACGCCGTCCAGCTCTTCGTCGCCGGGTCGTAGCGCATCACGCGGTCGGCGCCCCAGAGGTTGGTCCATGGGCGGTGCTTGCTGTCTACGTGCACGTGGTAAGGCTGCATGCGCTTCGGCAGCGGCACATAGCTCACTTCGCGCGTGCGCGTGTCGATGCGCGCGAGATTTGCACCCCATGAGTTCCCGACCCACAGCACATCGGCGTTCTTGTCGGTGCCCATGCGCCGCGGGCCCTGTGCATAGGGAAGCGGATTGTTGAAGTCGGGCTGGCTGTAGCCCTTATAGAACTCGATATCCGCCTGCCTCGCGCGCGCAAGCTCGTCCTTCAACGGCGCGAGCTTGATCTCGGAGGCCTTGCCCGTCTCGCCGTCGGCGACGCCGATGATGTCGTGGATCATCACCGCCCAGTAGCCATTCCCCGTGCGGTCGGCCGCCGCACCATAAGTAATCCCGGTACCGGTGGGCAGCTTGTAGCTCGCGGTCTTGTACTCGGTCCATTGCTGCGTCTGCGGATCGAAGCGCAGCACGCCATCGGGCGCCGATACCCAGATGCGGCCCTTGCCGTCGTAGTCGACGGTCGTCGCGCCGCCGGTCGGCGACATGCCTTCGGGTGGCGTGAACACATCGATCTTCTCCGTCTTGGGATCCACCCGACCCAGCCCGCCACGCCCGGGATTGATGTTGAACCAGATCATTCCATCGGGCGTGCGCGTCATGCCGTGGCTTTGCGCCGCCAAGCCGCTCTTCGCCGGGATCATGAAAAGCTTGACCGCACCGGTGCGTGTGTCGACTCTTCCGATCGAGGTGCGCTTGTTCGGGATGTTGCAGGTGAACCAGACCTGCCCCGCATCATCGAGCCACGCATCGTGCACGCCCCAGCCGGGAATCAGCGTGGAAGGCGTGCCGAGCGACCAGTCCGAGCCGTCGTTCTGCACGAAGTTCGCCGGCAGCTCGGCATCCGGATCGAGCGGCAGGTCGTACTCGCGGATCTCGACGCGCGCCGCCTCGCCGCTCGGGCGCGGCTCGAGCGCGACCTTCGGCGTGCCGTTCGGGCCGCGTGCGCGAGTGAGATAGGCCGCGAGCTCCTTTTGATGATGATCCAGGATGCCGGTCGGCTTGCCGCGCTCTTTCACCATGTAGCTGCCGTAGACGTTGGCGTTCTTCATGAGCTCGAGGATCGCATTCCAGCCCGCCTCGTCGAAGCGATGCTGCAGCGGGTAGCTCGCGGTGTGGCAGCTCGTGCAGCCATTCCGCACCAGCTGTTTCATGCGCCGGTCGTCCTCGCTCGCTTCCGGCAGCGAGTCGAGCGCGAGATTGCCCGGCAGCTGCCGGAACGTCTGCTCGGGGTCTTTGTTGCGCGCGAGCTTGAGATTTACTTCGCGATCGCCGGAGAGATCTAGCGCGGTGCGCGCGGTCTGGTAGCCAACCGCCTGCGCCCAGACGCGATAGTTTCCTTCCGGCAGCGGCGAGAATTGGAAATTCCCGGCCTTGTCGGTGAAAACGCTGGTCGTGATGGTCGCCATCTTCGCGGACACCGTCACGCCGGGCATCTTCTCGCCGTTCGCCGAGACGATCGTGCCGCTCAGATTGCTCTCGGCGTGCGCGAGCGTCGTTGCCAGCAGTAGTGAAAGCACCAGGCGCATAGGCCCTCCTCGGCTAATCGGGACTGGGAACGGTCTTGAGATAGGCAACGATCGCATCGATCTCTGCTGGCTTGAAGTGATACCGGAAGCCCGGCATCTTCGCGCTGCCGTTGCCGATGAAGGCGCGCAGCGCCTCGTCGTTGCCGCCGAGCGAGGCGCGCGAAAGCGTTGGGCCGTACTGCGCGCTGGTCGGCTGCGGCTTGGTATGGCAGACGCGGCACGACTGGTTGAAAAGCCGCATGCCCAGGAGCTGCCGCTCGTTCGGGTGCTCCTGCGCCGGCGCCGCGAGCGGCAGCGCGGCCAGCGCGAGCGCGACGAGGCGGGTCATTCGAACGGCTCCACTTTGACGAGCGTCGCGTGGTGGTTGTTGCCGATCCAGAAGGTGGGCGGCGTGGTGCGGTTGTCGACGAACACGCGCCGGATATTCGTCGGACTGGGCAGCGGGTATTCGGCGTACTCGCCGGTGTCGAGATCGAGCCGCAGCACGCGGTCGCTATTCATGCCGGCGGTCCAGACTTTCCCGGTCTTGTCGCGCACGACGTCGTAGGGCGCGAAGTACTTGACGCCCTCGGGCAACGGCCACTCGCGGAATGTTTCGCTTTTCGTATCGAACATGCCGATCTGCTCGGCGCGCCACTCGGCAAACCAGATCCGGTCCGCGGCATCCATGCGTCCGCGGCGCGGCCGCGAGCGCGGCGTCGGCGTCGCATAGAGCGTCAGCTTGCCGGTCGCGGCATCGATCCGGCCGACGTTCTCGCCGCCGAAGTCCATGAAGAAGATGTTGTTCTTCGAATCGGCATAGATGCCGTAGACCGAGTGCGGGCCCTTCATGTTCTCGTAGGGCTTCCAGGTCTGCCACTTGCCGGTTTTCATATCCAGCCGATGCAGGCCCGGGATGCCCGCATCGTTGATCCAGAGCTTGTTGTCGACCGTCCAGCGCTGTGGCCCGACCATCGACTGCTGCGTGTGCTCGTTCTGAAGCGTCTTCGGCAGCGGGTAGGCACGGAACTTCTGCGTACGCTTGTCGAACTTGACCGCGCCCGACTGGAACATGTGAGAGAGCCAGAGGTTGCCCTGCGGATCGACCTCGAGGTCGAGCGTGCCTTTCGGATGCTCGGGGCGCTGCACCGGGATGGGAAATTCGCGATACTGCAGCGTGCGCGTATCGAAGCGCCCGAGGAACTCCTCGTCGAACAGCGAGAACCAGACGATGCCCTCGCCATCGACGACGACATCGTGCGGCATGAGCGGCTTTCTCGGCAGCTCGTATTCGGTGATCACCACGCGCGTGCCGGCGCCCTTGACCCGCGGCAGCGCCTGCAACGTATAGGGCTTCGCTTCCGGGCCGCGATTGAGCGTCGCGAGAAACGCCGCCTGCTTCTCCGCATCGGGGCCAAAGTCGCGCATCGGATCGCGCGCCACCAGCCGCACTTGCGGCCGCTCGGCATGGCTGTTGTTGGTGTAGCCCGCCATGCGCTTCATCACGTCGCGAAAGCCGGCGCTGTCATGCGTGGACTTGGCGACGCGCTCGAGCGTGTGGCAGCCGACGCAGCCGTATAGAAATTTCTTCTGCTCGTAGCTGCCGGGAAAGCTGGCCATCCACTCGGCGTTGGTCAGCTGCACGCTGAGATCGGCCGCCTTGCGCAGCTTCAGGTCGACCATCGCGCCGCCGCCATCGCCGAGCTCGACGCTCACCAAACCGTCGAGCTCGTAGCCGGTCGCCCGGACGCGCAGGTTATGGACACCGGGCTCGAGCTTCGCGGCGGGGAAGGAGAACTCGCCCTCGGCATTGCTCACTACGCTGATCGTGACCGGCGAGCCGGCCTTGCGCGCGCTCACCACGACGCCTTCGAGCGCGCCGTCGGGTGAAACGATGCGGCCGTTCAATTGCGCGAACGCCGGGCCGGCGGCCAGCAAGGCGACGAGCGCGAAGCGCAGCATGGACCTCCTCCTCCTAGCGACGCGCATCCTATACTGAAACGATGGACGAGCTATCGCAACTGGCCGCGGCGGCGGCCGAGATTCTCGTGGCGCGTCGCGAGACCATCGCCGTCGCCGAATCGAGCGCTGGCGGCCTGATCAGCGCCGCGCTCCTCGCCATCCCTGGCGCGTCCGCCTACTTTGTCGGCGGCGGCGTCGTCTACACCGGCACGGCACGCGAGCGTCTGCTCGGTCTAAGCAAAGAGGAGATGCGGGGACTGCGGCCGGCGACCGAGGCTTACGCCCAGCTGAACGCGCAGCGGGTGCGCGAGCGACTTGGCACGACGTGGGGACTCGCGGAGACCGGCGCGACCGGGCCGAGCGGCAATCGTTACGGCGATGCGCCCGGGCATGCCTGCATCGCGGTGAGCGGACCGGTCGAGCTGTCGGTGACGCTGGAGACCGGTAGCGCCGAACGCAAGGCGAACATGTGGGCGTTCGCCCGCCGCGCGCTCGAGCTCCTCAGCGAAGCGCTGCGAAAAAGTCGATGACCTCGCGCGCGAGCGCCTGCGGCTCTTCCAGCGCGGCGAAGTGGCCGCCGCGCGGCATGACCGTCCAGCGCCGGATATCGGTATAGGCCTTGGCCGCGAGCGAGCGCGGCGGACGCAGGATCTCCTTTGGAAATTCGGCATAGCCGACCGGCACGCGCACCGTCTCGAACGGCCACGGCCGATGCCAGCGCGCGTGATACGGCCAGAACGAGGAGCCGATCGCGCCGGTGAACCAGTAGAGCGAGATATTGGCGAGGAGATCGTCGCGCGCAATACGGCCATCGCTCCAGGTATGGAACTTCTCGGCGATCCACGCGGCGAGCCCGGCGGGCGAATCGGTGAGGCCATAGGCGAGCGTCTGCGGCTTCGTGCCCTGAATCGCGTGGTAGCCGGTCTCCTCGTGCAGCCAGTGGCTGAGCTCGCGCAGGTATTGCGCTTCGTCGGGCGTCTCGGCGGCGATCTTCGGATCGCGCCGCACGGCGAGGAGATTCAAGTGCAGGCCGATCACTCTCTCGGGATAGCGCGCGGCGAGGCGTGAGCCGATGAAGGCGCCCCAGTCGCCGCCCTGCACGGCGAAGCGCTCGTAGCCGAGCTCGCTCATGAGATCGGCAAAACATTCCGCGATCTCCTCGGTGCCCAAGCGCGGCTGGCCGGGCGTGAACGAGAGCGTGTAGCCGGGGAGTGACGGCGCCACGATCGTGAAGTGGCTGCGAAGGAGCGGCAGGATGCCGAGGAACTCGACGATCGATCCTGGCCAGCCGTGCGAAAGGAGGAGCGGCATGGCGTTCGGCGCGCTGCCCGGCTCGTGGACGTAATGGAGCTCGATGTCGTGTAGACGCGTCGTGCACTGGCGCAGGCCATTGATGCGCGCCTCCTGCGCGCGCCAGTCGAAGCCGTCGCGCCAATAGGCGACGAGCGAGCGCAAGTATTCGAGGCTCGTGCCCGTGGACCACGCGGGCAGCGGCGGCTCGTCCGGAAAGCGCGTACGCGCCAACCGCTCGCGAAGATCCGCGAGGGCGGCATCGGGCACGTGGAGGCTGAAAGAACGGATGCGCAATTCTGCCGCCAAAGGGCGACGCCGTGGTTGACGCGTCATGTTCCCGGCGCAAGCATCCTCGCGCTCATGAAGCACGCACAGCAATTCATCTGCAACAAATGCAATGAGCTGGCGAACGTGCACACCTACGAGCAGACGCGGGACGGCGCGGTCTATTGCCAGTGCGAGCACTGCGGCGCGAAAAACCAGGTCGTGCGCATCGACCTAAGCGCGAGCCAGCCCGGCCTGTTACCCGTTACGAGGCTGATTCAGTAGGCGGATCGCGCAGCTGCTCGAGCCGCGCCTTGAGGTCCTTGGCGTCCAGGAAGACGTGCAGGGCGCGGGTGCGCGCGGCGCAGGGCGGCAGCTCGCTGAAAAGAAGCCACGCGTTCTCCTCGACCTGCTTCAGTTTCTGGAGGAGCTCAGCATCGCGCGCGAGCGAAGCCACGCGCGCACGTTAGCAAAGCGCGGCGCCGGACGCAGTCACCAACGCCCGGAAAACCACGTCACGGATTCACGACACGACGCGAGCCCGCGCTCTTCGCGCCGTGCTTACGGAATCGGAGCCTGAGCCCGATTCCGTAAGCGCTTTTTCATTACCGCCGTGCAGCCATCATGAGCAGCGCGCCCATGACGACGCCGACACCGAAGCCGATGCCGACCGCCATCCACGGGTTTTGCTGCACCGTCTCGTCGGCATAGCGGCCGTACTCGCGCGCGCGGTCGCTGATGCCTTCGAGGACATCGTTCAGCTGACGCTTGGCCGACTCGAGCGTGTCCTGGGCGTCCTGTTCCTGGAACTGAATATCATTCGGCGTGCTGCCAAACTGGGATTGCTGATTCGGCGTCATGGGGCCTCCTGTCGAGAATATCGAGCCAGCAGCAAAGAGCATGCCTTCGCGCGGCATCGCGGCGGTGCGCTACGCGCTGCGCGGCATCGGCTTCATGCTCGCCGAGCGCAATTGCCAAGTGCTCGCGGCGGCGACGATCGCGGCGCTCGCCGCGGGGGCGTACTTCCGACTCTCGGCGGCAGAATGGTGCGCCGTGGTGCTCGCCATCACCGCCATCTGGGTGGCCGAGGGCTTGAACACCGCGATCGAGCGCCTGACCGATCTCGTCTCGCCTGGCTATCACCCGCTGGCGGGAAGAGCCAAGGACATCGCCGCGGGCGCGGTGCTCCTTGCGGTGTTCGGCGCCATTTCGATCGGCCTCATCATCTTCGGTCCCCGCCTCGTCTAACATCCGCTTTTCTCAAGCGGAGGCACCATGATCGATCTCTACGCCGCCGGCACTTCCAATGGCATGCGCGCGCGCATCGCGCTCGAGGAGTGCGGCCTGAAGTACAACTGGCATCCGATCGACCTCACCAAGGGCGAGCACAAGACGCCGCAGTATCTGGCGCTGAATCCCATGGGCCAGATTCCGGTGATCGTCGACAACGAAGGACCGGGCGGCAGCAAGATCACCCTCGCCCAATCGAGCGCCATCATGGTGTACTGCGCCGAGAAGTCGGGGAAATTCATTCCCAAGGATCCGGCGAAGCGCGCGGCGATGTGGGAGGCGTACATGAGCGCCTCGACCGACATCACCCCCGGCTTCGGCTCGGTGAACGCCTGCATCCGCGCGAAGGATCCCGCGCCTTATGCCGCGGCGGGCGACATGTTCAAGCAGCGCCTGAAGGGCTACTTCAAGGTCTGGGACGACTTCCTCGCCAAGCGCAAGTACGCTGCGGGCGAGGAATTCACCATCGCCGATCTATCGCTTTACGCCGGCTACTGGCGCACCAAGGGTGCGCTGCCCGAGCTCGTCGAGGGCATGCCCAACCTCGCGCGCTGGGGCAGCGAGCTCGCCGCGCGGCCCGGTATCCAGCGCGCGACCAAGCTCTGAAGCGCATCGCGTGCGCAGCCTCGTGCCAAGGCGCCGTCAGCGCGGCGGTGCCTTTGGCACGCTGGTACTGCTCATCGCCATCGGCGCTGCCGGCTACTACGCCTACAAGTACTGGATCGAAGCCGAGGAGGCGCCGAGCTGCAAGGCGCAGCTTAATCGCTGCATCGCCACCTGCCGCAGGACGACGACCGAAGCGCCCCAGACGCAGGCATGCCAGCAAAGCTGTCAGCGCGACGCTGACGCGTGCGAGAAAAAACCCTGACTAGTCGGCTTCGTCGGCCGCGCCGCCGCTCGCCACGATGTCTTCCTGCTTGACCTTGTCGACGTTGAAGCGCTCGACCTTGCCGCGGATGGTATTGATCAGGTCGTCGAGCCCGGGCGCTTCCTTCATGAAGCGCAGCGGATTGGAGCGTGCGACCACGAAGGACTTGAGGTACGGACTGACGAAGCCCTTGGCCTTCAGTTTCTTCACCACCTCGTTGACGCGCTCATCGAGCTCCAGCAGCTTCTCCGATCTTTTCTCGTGCACGCGCAACGCCTTGGCGAGCGCCTCGTCCGAGAACTCCGTCAGCCGGCGCACGAACGAGTTGTACACCGCGCCGCTGAAGCGCGGGTTCTTTTCATAGCAGAGTCCCATGGTCGCGTAGGAAGGCTCCTCGAGATAGAAGGCGACGTCCTTCTCGCTCTTGCCCTGATCCTCGTCGATCAGGTTGCGATAGATGCGGATCACCTCGAGCGACTTGTCGCGCAGGTTGTGCGCCTTCTCGGTGTTGAGCGCGAGAATCTGCCAGGCGATCTCGCGCTTGGGCACGACGAGCGCGGTAATCGCCTTGGCACCGAGCCGGCGCATCGCCTCCAGGCGGTGGCGCCCGTTCGGTGTCCAGAAACCTTTCTCCGGCGCGGTCACGGCGATGACCGGGTCGAGGAACATGCCGGTGCGATCGAGCACATCGGCAAGGCGCCGGTGATGCGCCTGCGAGAGATCGCGCTGAAACGGCGTTGGCTCGATCGCGTCGATCGGCAGCACCGCCGCGATCACCGGCTGCTTGCCGAGCGGATCGTTGTAGCAGCCAAGCACGAAACCGCCTTCGTTCTCGATGCGCGCCTTGACGTCATTCGCTTCGCCGCCGAGCGTGTCGAGCCGGCATTCACCGGCGGCCAGACCGCGCGATAGCGCCTTCGCTTTGCGCGGTCGCCGTCGCGCGGGAGCGCGCTTCAATGGACTCCTGCGCGCGGCCGGTTTAGCAGTAGCCATGTGGTATAAACGGGAGCATGAGCATACCCACGGTGGAACGCAAACGCTTCATGGTGGGCAAGTACGAGATCATCGCGCAGCCCATTCCCAACTCGGCGCACATGCTTCGCTACAACGTGTTCGTCGATGGCAACCGGATCGGCGCGCTGCTATCCATGCCCACCGAGTCCGACTGCAGATTCCTCGAAAATCCGCCGCCCGTCCCGCCGCTCAAGATCTTCCGCGTCACGCACCGGCCCGGCCGACCGAGGAAAAACCCCGCGAGCTAGACCGAGTTCGGGGACGGAGCCCGAACTAATTCGGGCTCCGTCCCCGAATTATTTTTCGGCCGGCAGCGGGATCTTCGGCGCCCAGCCGAGCCACTCCTTCTTCGGCTGGTCGTGCAGAAAGAAGACGGTGCCGGATTTGGCGCGCGCCGTGCCCGGCGGGCTCGCGAACTCGATGCCGCCGGTGATGAACGAGCGCAGCGATTCGAGCTCGATCTGTATGCCCTTGACGAGGCCCGCGTTGACGCTCAGCCCGCTCACATCCCAGAACGCCGAGCCCTCGCGCACGAGCGCCGCATAGCGCGGGAAGATCACCACGTGCACGTCGGCCGAGAGCGCGTTCGGCGCGAGGTCGATCTTCTGCACCGCGCCCACCTCGACGCCGCGGTAATAGACCGGCGCGTCCTGGCGCATCTTCGGATGCTCGCCGCGCACGATGATGCGCAATCCGCCCTCGATGTTTGTCGGGGGACTCTCAAGGCCGGCGAACTCGCTCTGCAGCGGCGCGCCCGGCTTGCCGGGAATGACGTTGATCTCCGGGCCGGAGAGCACGGTGGTGAGGCCGGTGATCTGCCCGAAACCCACGCGTGGGCGCACGATCCAGAACTGGCTCCCTTCGCGCGCCATGCCTTCGCCCGACTTGGTAAGGCGGATGCGCACCACCGCGTGCTTTTCGTCCTTGGCGAGCGTGACCCCGGTCACCTCGCCCACCTGCACGCCGCGGTAGCGCACAGCCGTCTGCCCGACGCGCAACCCGGCGCCGTCACTGAAGGTGACGAAAATCTGCGGGCCGTAGTCCTGCCAGCGATAGAACACCAGGTACGCCGCCACGGCGAGCGCCATTACGGGCACCATCCAGACGAGCCGGAAGACGCGCCGGCGGCGCACCCTCGCTTTGGGCAGGTCTTCGCCGGTCATCGCTCTCGGTTCCAGATGAGCTTGGTATCGAAGCTCTGCGATGCGAGCATCGTCAGCACCACTACGCAGGTGAACGCGAGGAGGCCCGGCCCCGGAATGACGCGGCCGAGATCACCGAGCTTGACCAGCGCGACCAGGATGGCGAGCAGGAACACGTCGAGCATCGCCCACGGTCCGATCGCGTCGATGAACTTGAAGATGTGCGTACGGCCGCGCAGCCGCCGCCCATGGCCCCACTTCACGCTCACGACGAGGAACAGCAGCCCGAGCAATTTCAGCAGCGGCACGACGATGCTCGCGAGGAACACCACCGCGGCAACGAAGTACTCGTTGTACTGCATGAGGCTCACGACGCCGTCCCAGATCGTGTTCTCGGAGTACGTGCCGTAGATGTTCATCATCAGAATCGGGTAAATGTTGGCTGGCACGTACAGCACGAGCGCCGCGATCGTCAGCGCGAGGGTGACGTCCCCTCCACCCGCCGGGCGCTCCCTGACGGTAGCGCCGCAGCGGATGCACTCGGCGCTCGTGCCCGGCGGCAGGTCCGCCACCAGCTGCGCCAGCCCGCAGGTGTCGCAAGCAAGGATCGTGTCACCCGTGTCTGCCATGGCCTTTTCGACCGTGTCGCGGTGCAGCGGGTTCCTGCTCTATAGTTCGCCCCTTTCCCCGGAGAGCCTATGACCCGCGTGCTCGTGGTTGTAGCGGCCCTGCTACTGGGCGGTTGCGGCTACAACCAGATCCAGTCGTCGGACGAGCAGGTGAAGGGCGCCTGGTCCGAGGTCGTCAACCAGTACCAGCGCCGGGCCGACCTGATCCCCAACCTGGTGAACACGGTGAAGGGCTTCGCCCAGCAGGAGAAGGACGTCCTCATCGGCGTCACCGAGGCGCGCGCCAAGGCGACTTCCGTGCAGGTGACGCCGCAGACGGTCGATGACCCTCAGGCCTTCGAGCGCTTCGTCGCGGCACAGCGCGAAGTCACCGGCGCACTCTCACGGCTGCTCGCCGTGGCGGAGAACTATCCGCAGCTCAAATCCGATCAGAACTTTCGCGAGCTGCAGGCCCAGCTCGAAGGCACGGAGAACCGCATCGCCGTGGCGCGCCAGCGCTTCATCAAGTCAACCCAGGAATACAACACCCTCGTGCGCCAATTCCCGACGAACCTGACGGCGATGGCCTTCGGCTACAAACCGAAGCCGCAATTCTCAGTCGAGGACGAGAAAGCGATCGCCAAGCCACCCACGGTCGACTTCGGCACCAAGAAATGATTTTTCCCTGCCCCCCGGTCAAGGGGGGCGTGAGCCGCAGGCGAATGGGGGCATTCGTTTTTCTGCTCGCCTTCCTCGTGCCGCTCATTGTGGCGGCGGCCGACATCCCGCCGCTAAAAAGCCGCGTCACCGACCTCACCGGCACGCTCAGCGCCGAGCAGCGCTCCGCGCTCGAGCAGACGCTCGCCGAGTTCGAGCGCCGCAAAGGCGCGCAGCTCGCCGTCCTCATGGTCGCCACCACGCAGCCGGAAACCGTCGAGCAATACGCGGTGCGCGTCGAGGAAGCATGGAAGCTCGGCCGCAAGGGCGTCGACGACAGCCTCCTCCTCGTCATCGCCAAGAACGATCGCCGCCTGCACATCGAGGTCGGCTACGGCCTCGAGGGCGTGGTGCCCGACGCCGTGGCGAAGCGCGTGATCGAGGACGACATCGTGCCTCGCTTCAAAACGGGCGACTTCTACGGCGGCATCCGCGCCGGCACGGACCGGCTCATGCGCCTGGTCGAGGGCGAGAAGCTGCCGCCGCCGATCGCACGCAATACGCATCCGCATGCCGAAGGCTTTTCCTTGGGCGCGCTCATTCCGATTCTCTTCGTCCTGCTCATCTTCGGCGGCGTGCTGCGCGCGATCTTCGGTGGATTCGTCGGCGCCTCGCTCACCGGCACGGCGTTCGGCCTGATCGGCTGGGCCTTCACCGGACTTCTCCTGGCGGGCGTGGCGATCGGCGTCATCGCGTTCCTCGTCGCGCTCTTCGGCCTCGTTCCAAGCGCTGGCCGGCGCGGCTGGGGCGGCGGCTGGTCCTCCGGCGGCTACGCCGGTGGCTGGGGTGGCGGCTTCGGCGGCGGTGGCGGCGGCTTCGGGGGTGGCGGCTTCTCCGGCGGCGGTGGCTCTTCGGGCGGCGGTGGCGCGAGCGGCTCTTGGTGATGCGCACGTTGAAGCACCTCTTCATGCCCGCGTGGCTCGCGCGGCGAGCGTTCGGCCCTGCCACGCTGCGCGCGGTCGAGCGCGCCATCAAGGACTCCGAGCGGCGCCATCGCGGCGAGATCCGCTTCGCCCTCGAAGGGCCGCTGCACCTCGCGCTGTTGCGGCGATCGGCGCGTCAGCGCGCGCACCAAGTCTTCGCCCTTCTCGATGTCTGGGATACCGAGGAGAACACCGGCGTGCTCATCTACGTGCAGCTCGTCGATCGTGCAATCGAGATCGTCGCCGACCGCGGCATCGCGAGGCGCGTGCCGCAGGCGGAGTGGGATGGCATCTGCCGCACGATGCAGCGCGCCTTCCAGGCCGGCAAGTACGCCGAAGGCACGCTTGCCGCAATCGAGGCGGTGACGGCGATCCTCACGCGCGAATTCCCGGCAGCCGGCGCAAATCCCAACGAGCTGCCTGACAAACCTGCCCTTTTGTAGTTTTCATACGGTGCTATGAGATACGAGCTCTATTACTGGCCCTCGATTCAAGGCCGCGGCGAATTCATTCGCCTCGCGCTGGAAGATGCCGACGCGGATTACGTCGACGTCGCGCGGCGGCCAAAAGGCACGCAGGCGATGATGCGCATGATGGCGAGCCGCGCGGTGAAGAAGCGCCCGTTCGCGCCGCCGTTCCTGCGCGCGGGTGAGCTGGTGATCGCGCAGACGGCGCTCATCCTGCACTGGCTCGCGCCGCGCTTAGGACTCGCGCCCAGGAGCGAGACGGCACGCCTGTGGCTGCACCAGCAGCAGCTGACGATCACCGACTGGCTGGTGGAAGTGCACGACACGCACCATCCGATTGGCAGCGGGCTCTATTACGAAGACCAGAAAAGCGAGGCGCTGCGACGCGCCGCCGATTTCCGCGACCACCGGCTACCGAAATTCATGGACTACTTCGAGCGCGCGGAACGCGCGCGCAACGTCACGTACGTGGAGCTCTCGCTCTTCCAGATGATCGAGGGCCTGCGCTACGCCTTTCCGCGCACCATGGAAGCGCTCGAGCCCAAGTATCGAAACCTGATCGCACTGCACGAGCGCGTCGCCGCGCGCCCGCGACTCGCGAAGTACCTGCGCTCAAAGCGCCGCATCCCCTTCAATCCGCAAGGCATCTTCCGCCATTACCCCGAGCTCGACCGGTAAACACTGCGAAACGGCAGAGCGGAAAAGTTGATCTGACTCCATCTTCCAGCCGTGAACGCCACTACGGCTTCGTTTCCGGCGCTGCGCGAGCCCGTGTTCCGCCGCTACTTCGTCGGCGCGGCGTCGCTGATGATGGCCGACTCGATCGAGCACGTCATCAGCTACTGGATGATGTGGCAGAAGTTCCAGTCGCCGGCGCTCGCCGGCTTCGCGGTGATCTCGCACTGGGTGCCGTTCCTGCTTTTCTCGATCTGGTCAGGCGGTCTCGCCGATCGCTACGATCCGCGTCGCGTCATCCAGATCGGCATGGCGGTGTTCATGGCGGTATCGGTCGGCTGGGGCGCGCTGTTTCTCGCCGACGCGCTCGAGATGTGGCACGCCGCGGTGCTCCTCATCTTCCATGGACTGGGCGGTGTGCTGTGGGGACCGGCAGCCCAGGTGTACATCCACGATATCGTCGAGCCGCAAACGCTGCCGAGCGCCGTGCGGCTCTTCGCCACCTCGCGCTGGCTCGGCCTCTTGATGGGTCCAGCAGTGGGCGGCGTAATCCTGCTTGCGCTCGGGCCGGCGTACGGCATTCTCTTCAATGCGGCGCTCTATCTGCCTTTCATGTTGTGGCTGTGGAAGGCGCCCTACCGGCACCGCCATGCGCCGCCCACGGTGCGCCGCTGGGGCGAAGTCCTCGCGACCTGGACCGCGGTGCGCGACAACCGCGCCATCACTTCGATGGTGCTGCTGGTCGGCGGCGCGTCCTTCATCGTCGGCAACGCCTACCAGGCGCAGATGCCGGAATTCGCCGAGCATCTCGCGCACGGCGACGGCGGCTTTACCTACAGCGCGCTCTTCGGCGCCGATGCGGCGGGCGCGCTCTGCGCCGGACTCGCGCTCGAAGCGCGCGGCCTGCTGCCGCCGCGGCCGCGCACCGCGTTCCTGCTCGCGATCGGCTGGTGCCTCGCCATCGGCAGCTTCGCCGCCGCCAAATCCTATCCGCTCGCGCTCGCCCTTCTTTTCTGCGCCGGATTCCTCGAGCTCTCGTTCTACGCGATGGCGCAGGCGCTCGTGCAGATGAACGCGCCGAGCGCGATCCGCGGACGCGTCATCGGCCTTTTCAGCATGTCGGCGCTCGGGCTGCGCTCGTTCAGCGGCGTCACCGTCGGGCTCGCCGGCAGCCTGATCGGCATACACTTGTCCCTCGCGCTCGCCGCGGCGCTCCTTCTTACGCTAATCGTCGCCATGCTATGGACCATGCTGCCCGGCCGTTGAGAGATGCCAAATTCTTTCTCGTGGTGCGCTTCTGGATCTCGCCCGGCGGCGAGGCGCCGGTGTTCCGCTGGCTGGAAGGCGGCCATATCGCCGAAGTGATGCGCCAGCCGGGCTTTCTCTGGGTGCGGCGCCTGCGCATCGCCGAGCCCGACGCCACCGGCTGGAGCGCGCACGCGATGATCTACGGCATCGATTCGCGCGCCTCCTACGATAAATACATGGCCAACGCGCCGCTGCATGCGCGCTTCAGGAAGGAGCGCGAGCCGCTCGAGGCGAAGATGCGCATCGAGCGCTTCGCCGGCGATGTCGACTACGCCCTATGAACCTCGACTGGAACGTCGGCCTGGTCGCGCATCTTGGCATCGAATTCGTGGAAGTCATGCCTGACCGGGTGCGCGCGCGGCTGCAGGTCAACGACAAGCTGCTCACCACGACCGGTACCGTCCACGGCGGCACCCTCATGGCGTTCGCCGATACCATCGGCGCCGCCGGCACGGTGGCGAACCTGAGCGAAGGCCAGCGCACCGCAACGCTCGAGTCAAAGACCAATTTCATTTCCGGCTGCCGCGCGGGCTGGATCACCGCCGAGGCGAAGCCGATCCACAAGGGAAAGCGCACCCACGTCTGGGAGACGCGCATCACCGACGAGGCGGGCAAGCTCCTTTCCGTTACCACGCAGACACAGATGATCCTGTGAGGCGGCTCGCCGCCGCCCTCCTCCTCTTTCCGACCATGGCACTCGCCCTCGACGTCCAAGGCCACCGCGGCACCCGTGGCTATCTGCCGGAGAACACGCTGCCGGCGTTCAAGCGCGCCCTCGACTTGGGCGTCACGACGCTCGAGCTCGACACCGGCGTCACCAAAGACGGCGTGGTCGTCGTGCACCACGACCGCCGGCTCAATCCGGACGTGGCGCGCGGCCCCGATGGCCAATGGGTCAAGGCACCCGCGCCCACGCTCTACTCGCTCACTTTCGCCGAGCTGCAGCGCTACGACGTCGGACGCATCCGGCCGGGGAGCGAGTACGCGCAGCGCTTTCCGCAACAGCAGCCGCTCGACGGCACGCGCATCCCCAAGCTCGCCGACCTCTTCGCGCTCGCCGGGCAGACGAACGTGCGCTTCAATATCGAGACCAAGCTCCTGCCCACGCACCCGGACGAGACAGTCGGCCCCGACGACTTCGCCCGCGCGCTCATCGGCGAGATCCGCAAAGCGCGCCTCGAGCGGCGCACCACCATCCAGTCTTTCGACTACCGCACGCTGAAGATCGTCGAGCGCGAGGCGCCGGAAATCGAGACGGTGTACCTCACCGAAGCGGAGCACTCGATCCCCACCAAGGTGCAGGCGGCCGGCGCCAAGATCTGGTCGCCCGACTTCCGCGCGCTCAGCAAAGAGACGGTCGACGAGGCGCACCGCCTGGGCCTGCGCATCGTGGCGTGGACGGTCAACGAGCCAGGCGACATCAAGCGCATGATCGACTGGGGCGTCGACGGCATCATCAGCGACTATCCCGATCGCGTCCTACAGCAGAAGAAATGATCAAGCCATTACTGTTCATCCTCGCCAGCGTCTTCTCAATTGCGACGCTGGCCCAGCCCTATCCGAACAAGCCGATCAAGCTGGTGGTCGGTTACCCGCCCGGTGGCTCGGGTGATTTCCTGACGCGCCTCGCGGCGGATGAACTGCAGAAGGAGCTTGGCGTGCCGGTGATCGTCGACAACCGACCCGGCGCCGGCGGCAACATCGCGCACGATCTGGTCGCGCATTCGCCGGCCGATGGCTACACGGTGCTGAACGCGACGCACATGGCCATCAACCGCGCGCTGTACAAGAGCCTCACCTACGATCCGGACAAGGATTTCGCCGCGGTGACGCGCATCGCCACCGGGCCGACCGTGATCTGCGTCAACAACAACGTGCCGGTAAAGGACCTGCGCGAGCTCATCGCCTATGCGAAGCAGAGCCCGGGGAAGCTCTTCCACGCCTCGGCCGGCTATGGCTCGGCGCCGCATCTCGCCTCGGTGCTGTTCGAATCGGTGGCGGGGATCAAGTTCACGCATGTGCAGTTCAAAGGCGGCGGACCGGCCACGCAGTCGCTGCTCGCCGGCGACACGCAGGTGAATTTCGCCACCGCGCCCACCGTCATGGGCTTCGTGCGCGCCGGTCGCGTGCGCGCGCTCGCGGTGAGCTCGCGCCACGCATCGCCGGCCGTGCCGGGAATTCCGGGCGCCGAAGAAGCGGGATCGCCGGGCTACGATTTCACGTTCTGGTTCGGCCTCTTCGTGCCCGCGGGTACACCGCCGGCGGCGATCGAGCGGCTGCATGGCGCGATGGTGAAGGGCCTCGGAAAGGCCGACGTGCGGGACAAGATCGCGCTGCAGGGAATGGATGCGACGCCGTCGGCGACGCCCGCTGCCTTCGCGGCCGAGGTGAAGAAGGAAACACCGTATTGGGAGAAGCTGGTGCACGATTCTGGCGCCAAGGTGGAATAGGTGCCGCCCGTCACGCAGTGGCTGCTGATCGCGAACATCGCGGTCTATGTGCTCGAGAACTCGGGCATGTTCCCGGCGGAGGCGTTCGCGCTTTGGCCGCCAGGCGGCTTCGAGTCACGCTTCGAGCCCTGGCAGCTCGTCACGTACAGCTTCCTGCATGCCAATCTCGCGCACATCTTCTTCAATATGCTCGCCCTGTACATGTTCGGCGGCGAGATCGAGAACCTGTTCGGCTCGCGCTTCTACGCCCAGTACTACTTCGCGGCGGTGATCAGCGCGGCGCTCTGCCACCTGATCGTCACCGCCGCGATGGGCGCGCCGCAGGTGCCGATGGTCGGCGCGTCGGGGGGAATTTACGGACTGCTGCTCGCCTTCGGCATCTATTTCCCGCACCGACGGGTGATGCTGCTCTTCCCGCCGATTCCGATGCCGGCGCGTGTCTTCGTCTTCGGCTTCGCCGCGCTCGAGCTCTTTCTCGGCATCACGCAGACCGCGGCGGGCGTCGCGCACTTCGCGCACGTCGGCGGCATGATTGGCGGCTGGCTCATGATCCAGTACCGCCGACGCGGCTTCCCGTTCCGGATGTAGAGATTCGGCGACACACGCCGAGCTAGCGCCGTAAAGCGTCGTGCACTAGCGTCGGCCGCATGGCGCATGTGCTGCACCTCTACCAGGAGGAACGCTGCCTCCTCGACGCGCTCGCCGATTTCGTCGCTGAGGGGCTGAGGCTCGGCGAAGGCGTTCTCATCATCGGCTCGACGCCGCGCTGGGCGCAGCTGCTCGAGCGGCTGCGGAACTCCGGCCTCGACGCGCGCGGGCCTGCGTTGCGCGAACAGGTGCGGCTCGTCGGCGTGCAACTCATCCTCGCCACCTGCTTCGCCAACGGCGCCCCCGTGCCTCACAAGTTCGGCGAGGTTATGGGCGCCGCGTTTGCGCTCGCGCGGATGCGCTACGAGCGTGTGCGCGTCGTGAGCGAGCTTACCGATGCGCTCTGGCGCGCCGGCCAAAGCGCGGGCGCCTGCGCGCTCGAGCGCGCCTGGCACCCGCTCCTCGAGGAGCACGAAGTCAAGCTCCTTTGCGCCTGCTCGATCGACAGCCTCGAAGGCCAAGCGTACGACGGCACGCTGCAGGCGCTGTGCGCCGCGCACACGCACGTTCGTCCGGCGCGCGACGAAGCGGGCTTCGAGGAAGCGGTGAGCGAGGCGGTCGATGAGGTGCTCGATGCGCCGCTCGTCGAGATGCTGCAGACGATCTCCGCCGCGCAACGCCCGCGCGCGCAGATGCCGCCCGGACAGGCGATCCTCTTCTGGCTGAAGGACAACATGCCGCGCACCGCCGAGAAGGTGCTCGCACGCGCGCGCGCGCGTTGGAGCGAGCATTAAAATCGGCTTCATGATCATCGCCCTCGAAGAGCATTACATAGACCCGGAGGTCGGGCGCCACTGGAAGGAAGGCGGACCCGAGTCGCGCGACGCCGAGCTGCGCGAGCGCCTGTACGACGTCGCCGCGCTACGCATCCGCGAGATGGACGAAGTCGGCATCGACCTCCAGGTGCTCTCGCACAGCGCGCCGGCGACGCAGCGGCTCGATGCCGACACCGCGCCGACGGTCGCCCGCGCGGCGAACGACCGGCTGCGTGAGACGGTGCGAGGATCGAACGGCCGCTTCGAAGCGTTCGCCGTGTTGCCCACGGCCAATCCACGGGCCGCGGCTGACGAGCTCGAGCGCGCGGTCACCAAGCTCGGCTTCAGGGGCGCGATGATCCACGGGCTGACCAACGGAAAGTTCATCGACGGCCGCGAGTTCTGGCCGATCTTCGAGCGCGCGCAGGCGCTCGACGTGCCGATCTACATTCACCCGGCGGTGCCGCACCCCGCGGTGGTCGAAGCCTACTATCGCGATTACCTGAAGGATTTTCCGGGTCTCTTGAACGCAGCGTGGGGATTTACGGTGGAGACGGCGACGCAGGGCATTCGCCTCGTGCTCTCGGGCGTTTTCGACGAGTACCCGGGACTAAAAATAATCATGGGTCACCTCGGCGAATCGTTGCCGTTTTCCGCCTGGCGCATCGACATGGCGCTCGCTCGCCAGGGCAATCGCAAAAGCGCGTTCCGCGACACCTTCCGCCAGCATTTCTGGATCACCACGAGCGGCAACTTTTCGACGCCGGCGCTCCTTTGCTCGATGCTCGAGATGGGCGCCGATCGAATTCTTTTCTCGGTCGACTATCCGTTCGTGCCTAATCCGCCCGGCGTGCGCTGGATGGATCAGGTGCCGATCGCGCCCGAGGACCGCGAGAAGATCCTGAGCGGCAACGCGAAAAAGCTGCTGAAGCTCTGACGCGGGGCCTGCGGCCCTAGATTCCCAAGGTATGTAAATTGCAATTGGGTGAGCATGCTGCCCCGCGCGACCTTGGCTGCCGTGCTCGCCTGCAGCGCGCTTTTCGCGCGGGCACAGACCGCGGATCACAATTTGCAAAATCTGCTCGCCGCGCTCACCAACGGCGCGGAAGTGACGATGGTGACACCGCTCACGAGCGGCATGCTGCAGGTGACGAGCTTCAATCCCGGCAACCGCATGTCGGCGATCGACGCCATGGCGGCGGTCAACCGCGCGCGTTCGCAGCTGCAGGCGCTCGGCGAGCCCCAGCCCACGGCCGAGGAGATCGCGCGCATGCTGGCCGGCGGGCCGATCGAGCTGCCGGGCGGGCGCATCCAGGCGGTCGGCATCCTGCCCGCGAGCGGACAGCCGGCGGCGATCAGGAGCCAGATCGTCGCCGGCGGTACGCCGCTGCCGCCGGGCGCTTCGTATTCCGCAGGCTCTTCGTATGCGTCGGGCGCGACCGCCGCCGCCGGCGGCACGGCGCCGCCTTCGGCTCGCGAGCTCGCGCTACAGCAGCTCGCCGGCATTGGCATCATCAATCCGTCGGAAGACCAGATCCGCACCGCGATCATCGGCGGCACGGTCACCACCGTGAACGGCGTCGTCCAGCTTCCCGGCGTGCTGGCTCGATAAAGGAACGTCCATGAAACGCATCCTCTTCCTCATTGCCACCGCAGCGATCGCGGCGGCGGCAAACGCGCAGACCGTGCAGCTGCAGACCGGCACGCAGCCCGCGCTGGAAGTGCAGCGCCTCGCGCCCCAGCTCGTGTCGTTCGCGGGCGGCGACGTCAACTTCACGAATCTGGTCAACGGCCTCGCGCTCGGCGTGCCGATCACGCTGACCACCACCCTCTCGCCGGGCGTGACGCAGGTCGTCACCTTCACGCCGAGCGGCACGATGACGCCGGTGCAGGTCGCGCAGGTGCTCGAGGCCGCGCGCCAATCGCTGATCGCGCGCGGCACCGCCACGCCGACCGCACAGCAGATCGCGACCGCGCTCGTCGGCGGCAGCCTGCCCACCGCGCTTGGCAACACGCCGGTGAACGGCCTCGTCTCCTCGAACACGCCGGTGGGCACCACGACGCAGCAGTTGAGCCCGGCGGCCGCGGTGCAGGCGAGCGTGGCGCCCAACGCAGCCGCCGCGGGCGCGACCGGCCGCGCGAACATGAGTGACAGCCCGTTCCCGCGCGGCATCAGCGACACGCCGCCGCTGCCGGTGCCCGGCGTCACCACCGGGCCGGGCACGACGGCCGGCGCCACCGGCACGACTGGCGCGACGAACCCGAACACTTCGGCGAGCGGCGCCGTCGCCCTCCCCGCCCCGGCGGGACGCGTGCCGGTGCTCGGCGCGCGCTAGAGCGCATCTAGGGCATGGGCAGCGTGCTCTACCTCGATCGCGGCATGCGCGGGCGTCGTAACGGCGCCCCGGCGGCCGCGCCGCAGGTGCGCGAGACGCACGCGCCTTCGCTCCTGCGTCCGGGCTACAACTGCTGGGCGGTGTCGCGCGCCGATCGCGTCACGCTGATCGTGGACGCGGCCGATTACTTCAAGGCCTTCTACGAGGCGGCGCTGCGCGCGCGCCATTCGATCACCCTCCTCGGCTGGGATTTCAACAGCCAGACGCGGCTGCACTTCGATCCCGTGGAGCCGAACGGCCCGCCCGCGCTACTCGGCGACTTCCTGAATTATCTCGTCGCGCGCCGCCATTCGCTGCACGTGCATGTGCTCAACTGGGATTACCCGATGGTGTTCGGCACCGACCGGGAATTCCCGCCGCTCTACGGCTTCGGCTGGACGCCGGCGCGGCGCGTGCATCTGCGCTACGACGACACGCACCCCGTCGCGGGCTCGCATCACCAGAAGGTTGTCGTCATCGACGATACGCTCGCCTTCATCGGCGGCATCGATCTCACGGTACGCCGCTGGGACAGCCCCGAGCACCTGCCGCAGGATCCGCGACGCGTCGCCTACGGCAAGCCCTATCCGCCTTTCCACGACCTGATGGTGATGCTCGACGGGGAAGCGGCGCGCAGCCTTGCCGCGCTCACGCGCGAGCGCTGGCTCGCGGGCACGGGCCAGAAGCTGAGATCGGGGGTGGCCGGTGCGCGCGCAGGCGGCGACGACGATCCCTGGCCGGCGTCGTTCGCGCCCGATCTGCAGAGCGTCGAGGTCGGCATCGCGCGCACCGCGCCGCCGCGCGGCGAGCTGCCGGCGATCAAGGAGGTGGAGAAGCTCTACCTCGACATGATCGCCACGGCAAAGAAAACGCTGTACATCGAGAACCAGTACTTCACCGCGCCACGGATAGCGGCGGCTCTGGAAAAGCGCCTCGCGGAGCCCGACGGGCCGGAGGTCATCCTCGTGCTGCGGCTCCTCTCGCACGGCTGGCTCGAAGAGCACACGATGCACATCCTGCGCACGCGCTTGATCGAGCGGCTGAGGAAAGCCGACAAGCACGGCCGTTTCCACGTCTACTACCCGCACGTGCCGGGCCTCGCCGAGGGCTGCTGCCTCGACGTGCATTCGAAGACGATGATCGTCGACGACCGGGTGCTGCGCATCGGCAGCTCGAACCTCTGCAACCGCTCGTTGGGATTGGATACTGAGGCCGATGTCGCCATCGAGGCGCGCGGCCGCCCGCAGGTCGCGAACGTCGTGCGGCGCTTCCGCGACCGGCTCCTCGCCGAGCACCTCGGCGTGCCGATCGAGAAGGTGCGCGTCGAAGTCGAGCGCACCGGCAGCCTCTATGGCGCGATCAAGACGCTCGCGCACGAGGGCCGCTCGCTCCGGGAATTGGACACGCTGCCCGAATGGTCGGACGCGGTGATCAATGTGGCGGCGGTGGCGGATCCCGACGAGCCGATCGCGCTCGACGCGCTGCTCCTCGACCGCCACCCCTTGGAGGAGCAGCCGCCGCCCGAGAAGATCCGCTGGGCGCAGCTCGCGCTGATCGGCGTGGTGATCGTGGCGCTGACCGCGCTCTGGCGCTGGACGCCGCTCGCGCACACGGTGAGCCCCGAGGCGGTGATCGGCTGGGCGAAGGACTTCGGCCACCAGTGGTGGGCGCCGCTCGTCGTCATGGCGCTCTACACGCCCGCATGCCTCGCCATGTTCCCGCGGCCGCTCATCACGCTCGCCGCGGTGATCGCCTTCGGCCCGTGGCTCGGCTTCGTCTATGCGCTCGTCGGCATCTGCGCCTCGGCGGTCGTCACCTACTACATCGGCCGACGCATGAAGCGCGACACGGTGCGCCGCCTCGCCGGGCCGAAGCTCGATCGCATGATCGAGGTGCTGAAGAAATACGGCCTCCTCGCGATGACGCTGCTCAGGCTCGTGCCGATCGCGCCGTTCGCGGTCGAGAGCATCGTCGCCGGCGCGATCCACATGCGCCTGTGGCACGTGGTGGCGGGCACGGCGATCGGGCTCCTGCCGGGGACGCTTGCGACGACGATATTCGGAGATGCCATCGAGACCGCGCTCACCGGCACGGGCGACGTCAACTGGTGGCTGGTCGGCATCGCGGTCGGACTCCTCGGCGGCGGCATCGTCGCGGTCAAGCGCTGGTTCACGAAGATGAGCCGCCGCATCCACGCCGCCGATGAGCAGACAAGCCGCCAGCCTAGCTAACTGGCAGGCGCTCTCGGACCAGCTGCCCGAGAGCTGCCTGCGCATCGCCTCCTACAACGTCCACGGCTGCCGTGGCACCGATGGGAAAAAGGACGCTTCGCGCGTCGCGGAAGTGATTCGCGAGCTCGAGTGCGACACCGTCGGCCTGCAGGAAGTCGACTATCGCCTCGACTACATCGCCGGCCGGCTCGGCATGCAGTGCGTGCCCGGGCTGACGCTGGTGCGGCACGACGGCCCGTTCGGCAACGCGCTATTGACCCGAAGAAAAATCCTGGACGTGCGGCGCCTCGCCTTGGGCTACGGGCGGCGCGAGCCGAGAAATGCGCTGGACGTCGACCTTGACGTGAGCGGCACGCGCTTGCGCGTCATCGTCACGCACCTCGGCCTTTTCGCCGCCGAGCGCCGCTGGCAGGTGAGGAAGCTCCTCGATCTCCTGAAAAAAACCCCGGCGCACGAGCGCGTCATCGTGCTCGGCGATATCAACGAATGGCTGCCGCTGTCGCGGCCGTTGCGCTGGATGAACTCGCTCCTCGGCCGCTCGGTCGCGGAGCGCTCGTTCCCCTCGCGCCTGCCGCTGCTCGCGCTCGATCGCGTCTGGGTGCGCCCGCGCCCCGCGCTGCTGGCGCTGAAAGCGCATCGCTCGCCGATGGCCGAGCTCGCCTCCGATCACTTGCCGGTCAAGGCGATCGTCGCGACGCAGAACCTGCGCTGGGAGCACAGCCAGCTGCCGCGCGAGCGGCATCTGCGCGCCGTGGCCGGCCGCTAACCACCCGTCGCTGGCTTTTCTTTCTTCTTCGGCGCGCTGCCGCCGACGGCGGCCGAAGGCTCCCCGCCCTTCTTCTTCGCGACGCGCACTTTCACCTTGCTGAGATTGGCGAATTCCTTGCGCGAGAGCTTGCCGTCGTGGTTGCGGTCGGCGCGATCGAAGCGGGTGACGACGACCTCGTGCCCGGCGGCCTCGGAGAGCGAGACGTAGCCGTCGCCGTTGACATCCAGGGTGTCGAAGTACCGGTTGATGGCGCCGTCGTCCGCATGGACCACGCCGGCGAACGCGAGGAGCACGGCGGCGAGCACTTTCATCTGCCGAAGGCCGTGCAGCTTTCGTGCCCATACATATCTCGTTACACATTGATTCAGCCGCCTTGGCGTCGGGGGTCTACAGTCAGCCGCATGAAAGGGCTGATCCGCGTGCTGCTCGGATTGATGGTCGCGATGGCGGCGCTGCAGGCGCATGCGCAAGCCCGCATCTTCAATCAGGCGGAGCTCGATGCGCTGCTCGCGCCGATTGCGCTCTATCCGGATCCACTGCTCAATCAGGTGCTCGACGCGTCGCTCTACCCCGACGAGGTCGCGCAAGCTGCCGCATGGTCGCGCGCCAATCCGCAACTGCAGGGCGATGCGGCGCTGCGAACGGTGGAAACCACTCCGTGGCAGCCGAGCGTAAAAGCGCTCGTCGCTTATCCGGAAGTTCTCGCGCGCATGGGCGAGAGCCCGCAGTGGGTGGCCGATCTCGGCCAGGCGTACGCGACGCACGGTCCTTACATACAGACGACCATCCAGCAGCTGCGCGCCCGCGCGCAGGCGAGCGGCTACCTGCAGAGCGACCAGTATCAGCAGGTCTATACGCAGGGCAGCGCGATTGTCGTGCAGCCGGCGTACCCGAACGTCGTCTACGTTCCGTATTACAACCCGTACGTGGTGTACGGCTCGTGGTGGTGGCCGGCGTACCGGCCGGTCTACTGGCGCCCGTGGGTCGCGCGTCCGGTATTCGTGGCGCAGGTTCCCGTGCGCGTAGTGCAGCCGGTGCGCGTCGCGCCGGTGCCGCGCTTTGAGCGCCGCGTCGTCGTCACGCCGTATCGCGCCGTGCCCGAGTCGCGTCGCCAACCGATCATTCAGAGCGCGCCGATGCTCTCGCATCCGGTGACGGTCGCACAGCCGGTGAACGTGGGACACTTCCGCGCGACGGCCGAGGGGCGCCCGCATTGGAACGCGGCCGCGCCGGCGGGGCAAAGCGCACCCCTTCAGCGCAGCGCGCCCGTACAGCACAGCGCGCCAATGCAGCACAGCTCTCCCGTCGCGCGCTTCGACGCTTCGCGCGGCCAGCATCGCCGCTGAAGTAGACTCCCTCCTCCGCGGAGGAATCGATGATCGTCGGGTTCACCTTTCGCCTCGAGCGCGGCGAAGCGACGCTGCCCAAGGCTCCCTTTACACACAAAGTTGGCGCCGCCGCGTAGTGCCGCGCGTCGTCCGCGAGACGCTCATCTCGATCCGCGACTTGGCGCTCGCATGGGGGCCGTTCTTTCTCATCGGCGTCGCGCTGCTCGTCGCGGCGTACTTCCTGCTCGATCCGACGCCGCCGCACCGCGTCGTGCTCGCGACCGGCCCCGAGTACAGCGCCTATGCCGAGTTCGGCAAGCGCTACGCCGCCGAGCTCAAGCGCTACCGCATCAGCGTCGAGCTGCGTAACACCGCCGGTTCGCGCGAGAACCTGGTTCTCCTGCGCGACGGCAAGCAGGCGGTCGATCTCGCCTTCGTGCAGGGCGGCTCCTCCGAGACCGTCCGCATCAACGAGAACGACGCGGTCGAGCCGGTCGTCTCGCTCGGCAGCCTCTTCTACGAGCCGGTGTGGATCTTCTACCGCGTCGACAGGTTCCCGGAATTCACAAGCCTCAGCCAGCTGCGCGGCAAGCGCGTCAACATCGGCGAGCGCGGCAGCGGCACGCCGGGACTCTTCATGCGGCTCCTGCGCGCGAACCAGATCGAGCGCGACGAGCTGCAGCGCACGCTCCTCGGCGAAACGGAGGCGGTGGTGACGCTGCTCGACGGCAAGATCGACGCCATCGTGCTGGTAAGCGCGCCGGAGGCACCGATGGTGCAGATGCTGCTCCAGACGCCCGGCATCCGTCTCTATGAATTCGCCAACGCCGAGGCCTACGCGCGGCGTTATCGCTATATCAGTCCGGTGATCCTGCCGCACGGGGTCGCCAACATCTCGCTCGACGTGCCGCCACGCGACCTGCAGCTCATCGCGCCCACCACGTCGCTCGTCGCACACGAGGACATCCATCCCGCGATCATCGAGCTCTTCGTGCAGGCGGCGATGCGCATCCACAACGCACCGGGCTGGATCGCGCGCGCCGGCGAGTTTCCGAGCGCGGCGCGCAACGAGTTCCCCCTCGCGAAGGACGCCGAGCGCTTCTATCGCACCGGCCCGCCGCTGCTGCAACGTTATCTACCCTTCTGGCTCGCCAACCTGATCGACCGCATGTGGGTGGCGCTTTTCTCGATTGTCGCGGTTCTGATCCCGCTCTCTCGCCTGGTGCCGCCGCTCTACCGCTTCCGCGTGCGCTCGCGCATCTTCCGCTGGTATCGCAACCTGCGGCTCATCGAATACGAGCTGGAGGAACGCGAACGCACGCCCGCAGAGCTGCTCGTTTCGCTCGACAAGCTGGAAGCGCGCGTGGCATCCATTACCGTACCGCTCGCCTACGCCGACGAGCTCTATGCGCTGCGCCAGCACATCGATCTCGTGCGCGAGCGCCTACGGGCGTCACAATGAATCCGGTAAATGCAAAACGGAATAAGGCGCGTGCATATTTCGCGCTTCGAGCCACGCGGCGCCAAGGGATACTGCTCCCCCGCCAATAACAAGGCACCAGGGGGAAATCGTGAAAACCGTCGCCAGCGCTCTGTCCTTCGCGTGCGCTTTCCTTTGCGCATCGGCGATCGACGCGCTCGCCCAGGAAGACGCGAGCGTCCGCACCGCACAGCGCTTAATGGTGCGCTCTGGGCTGTCGGTGCAACTGCGCGGCTTGCCCCCGCAAATGGAGGCCGACGTCAGGCAAGCCGCTGAGCTGCTCGACCCGGAGCTGGCCGCTGCTTTGCTCTCCGCGGTCAAGATAGCATTCCAGCCCGATCTCCTGGAAAGTGACATCGCCGCGCGCGTCGCCAAGAACCTCACCGTCGGCGACATGACCAGCGCGCTCACCTGGCTGGACAGCGCCGCCGGCAAGCGCGTCACGCTCGCTGAAGAGCGCGGGGCTACCGAATTTGATCCGCAGCTTTTCACGCAGTACGTCCAGGCCTTGCGGACAAAGCCAATCGCGGAAAAACGCAGCCAGATGCTCACGTTGGTCGTGGAGGCGACCAACGGAGCCGAAACGGTGCTCGCGACACAGGAAGCCATCGCTGCCGGCGTGGCGGTGGGCATGGACAGTCTGCAACCGAAGGGGCGCCGCCAAGGCGAAGCGGCCCTGCGTATGCGGGTGCGCCAATCCGTAAGGTCCGAGAAGGCGCGCTCGGCGATCACGCAGCAACTGCCTCTCGTGTATGCGTACTTCTATCGCAACATCGCCGACGCAGACCTCACCGCCTACGTGCAATTTCTGCAGAGCCGAGCGGGCAAGCGTTACCAGCAGGGCATGACAGCCGCTTTTGTCGAAGGTCTCGGGCGGGCCAGCCTGCAAGTCGGCGAGCTCGCCGGCCAGTATCAACGCCGCACGGCGATGTAACTGAGCGGCGGCGGCTACGCAGCGCGGAGCTCAGCGCGCGCCGCGTCCGCCACGCTTTTCAGCTCCTCGATCAGTAGGCGCACAGCGTCCGGCGAAACCAGCGTGTCGGGCGCGTCCTCAAGCCGCGCTGCCGCAGCGGCGAGGCGCGCGGCGCCCATGGTGAGCGCGCTGCCCTTGACGCGATGCGCTACGCGGCGCACCGCGGCACCGTCCCCGGCGGTACGCGCAGCCTCGAGCGCCGCGATATCGGAGCGCGCGCCCGCTTCGAGCTCGCCCAGGAGTTCGCCGATGCCCTCCGTGCCGCCGACCAATTTCTCGAGGCGAGCGCGATCGATCGGCGCGCTGCTCCTGATGCCGGCGTCGCTGCCAAGCCAGCGCGCGAGCTTCTGTCGCAGCGTCGCGAGTTCCGCCGGCTTCGTGAGGTAGTCATCCATGCCCGCCGCGGCGCAGTGCTCGAGCGCCTCGCGCTGCGTGTTGGCGGTGAAGGCGACGATCGTCGGCCGGCGTAGGCCGTCCGACTGGGCGCGGATAGCGCGCGCCAGGGCATAGCCGTCCATCTCCGGCATCTGCAGGTCCGTGATCACGAGGTCATGATGATGGCGGCGCCATTTTTCGAGCGCCTGGGCGCCGCTCGTCGCCGTATCCGCCTCGAGGTCCAAAACCTTGAGCTGGCGGCGCAGCATGGCGAGATTCACGGGGTGATCGTCGACCACCAGCAGCTTGCCGCCCGCCGGCGCCCGCAGCGCCGCGGGGACAAAGCCGGTCTCATTCTCCTGCGGGAGCGCATCAGCGCTCGCCTGCTCGGCCTCCACGCTGACGGTTACGCGTGTTCCCAATCCTTGCGTGCTCGTCACCTTGATCGTCCCGCCCATCAGCTCGACCAGCTGGCGCGAGATGGCGAGGCCAAGGCCAGTGCCGCCGTAGCGGCGGCTGGTGAGCGACTCGCCCTGCTGGAAGGGTTCGAAAAGCCGGCGCTGCGTTTCTTCGCTCATGCCAATGCCCGAGTCCTGCACGCTGAAGCGAAGCCGCTGGCGGGCCGCGCTTTCCTCCAGCACCTTCACCTCGAGCGTCACCGTGCCCTCGTGGGTGAACTTGACGGCGTTGCTCACCAGGTTGATCAGCACCTGGCGCAGCCGCGAAGGATCTAGCAGATGCGCCGGCCATAGCGCCGGATCGATGCGGCGCGTGAGAAGCAGGCCCTTGCCGCTCGCCACATGCTTGAACGTGGCGTTGACGCTTTCCACCAGCCGCGCGACCGAGCAGGGCTCCGGGTGGATCTCGAGCTTGCCGACCTCGATCTTCGAGAAGTCGAGGATATCGTCGATGAGAGTGAGGAGCGAACGGCTCGATTCGCGCGCCGCCGAGAGCATCTCGCGCTGGTCGGCGGACAGCTTGCTGTAGGACAGAAGCTCCAGCATGCCGATGATGGCGTTGAGCGGCGTGCGGATCTCATGGCTCATCGTGGCGACGAAGGCGCTCTTCGCCTCCGATCCCGCGCGCGCCGCGTCGTGCGAGCGCCGCAGCTCTTCCTCCGCATGCTTTCGTTCCGTGATATCGCGCAGATGCGCGGTGAAGATGCGCTCCCCCCCGGTCTGCGTGACGGTGATCGCCACCTCGACCGGAAACTCCTCGCCGCCACGGCGTAGCGCGCTCGCCTCAATGCGCCGACCGATGAGGCGCGCCTCGCCGGTCGCCAGGTAGCGCGCGAGGTTGGCCCTGAAAGCCTCGCGCTGCCGCTCGGGAAGGATGAGATCCGCAAGCAGACGGCCGAGGGCCTCCTGCCGCGCATAGCCGAACGTGCGTTCGGCCGCCGGATTCCACTCGGCGATGCAGCCGCGCTCGTCCATCGAGATGATGCAGTCGAGCGCCGTGCGCAGGATCGCATCCTTGCGCGCCTCTTCGCTCGCGAGCGTCTGCGTGCGCTCGCGCACGCGCCGCTCGAGCTCCTCGTTTGCCTGGCGGAGCCTCTCGGCGCCGCTCGCGATCGCGCCTGAGAGGCGCGCATCATACGCCGACAGCAGCATGGTCGCCGTGAGGATGACGAAGGTGAAGCCGCCGATGGTGTACGCCATCCACACCTCGTCGAGCCCGGGCCCCGACGCGAGGCAGATCGCCTCGGGCTGGAACTTCGCCGCCGCCACCGCGGTGAAATGCATGCCGACCACCGCGGCGCCCATGACGAGCGCGGCGCCGAAGTTGGTGAACACCGCGCGCTGCTTCGCGAGATGGAAGGCGATCCACAGCGCGGCTGTCGCGGCGCCGATGGCGATGAGGATCGATGCGACGAACAGGATCGGGTCGTACTCGATGCCCGGGGAGAGGCGCATGGATGCGTCGCCGGTGTAATGCATCGAAGCGATGCCGATGCCGATCAGCGCGCCCGGCAGCAGGAACTCGCGGTGCTTGCCGGTCAGCCGGCGAAGCACGATGAAGGCCGCGCCGCAGGCGACGATCGCAAACACCCAGGAAAGCGCGGTGAGCGAGAGATCGTAGAGAACGCGAATCGGCAGCTTGAGCGCGAGCGTGGCGACAAAGTGCATCGACCAGATGCCGATGCCCATGGCGAAGCCGCCGCAGAGCACCCAGAGCTTCCAGTTGGTCGCATGCGGATCGCGCACCCGAGCGGCGAGCAGCAGCGTCACGTGCGAGGCCGTGACGGCCACGAGGTATGACAGAAAAACCAGCCCTAGGTTGAAGTCCTTTGGCATGTCCCCTCCCTTTTGGGTCGGCCAAGGCGCTCGCGCGCTCTCGCGTCATACCATGCCGGCGCCCGGCGCACGTTTTCTGTCTGTTAAGCACTGTGAACTATGCACGCTTGCGCACGGCACGAGCCGGGGCGCCCGTTATCCTTCAGGCTCGCCTCGAGGCCATGAACAAAATCGCGTCGCCAAAACCGAAGCTGGAGCGCAGGACCAAGGTCGCGGTCATCGACGACGACCGCTTCATCCGCTACCTGCTGGACATGCATCTGCGCAATGCCGGCTACGAGGTGTTCGTGGCCGAGGACGCCGTGGTGGGCGGCCGCATCGTGCTCGAGCGCTGCCCCGATGTCATCGTCTGCGACCTCGACATGCCGTACATGAGCGGCTGCGAGTTCGCCGAGGCCCTTCGCTCGGATCCGGCGACCTGCAATATCCCGGTGATCTTCCTGACCGTGCACGCGCACGACGGCCGCGCCCGTGAGCTCGGCGCCACCTGCCTGCAGAAGCCCGTGACCGCCGACGAGCTCGTGCGCGCGGTCGAGCGCTTTTCGGCGCCTTCGGCGCGCGCAATCGTCTAACCCCGCGCTGTTGCACTGACGCGCTGGCCGCGCAAAACTACACGCGCGGCCCATGCTGCGCGTGTCTTTGATACTCCTGCTTCTCGCGGCGCTCATTGCCAGCTTCTTTGGCGTGCGCTATCTGCTCGCGCGCGAGTTCATGCCCTATCACGCCGTGGTCGCCGGCAAGCGGTGGGCCGACCTCGATGCCGGGGTTCGCACCGTCATTCTCGGCATGCAACGCATCCTTGGCGGCGGGTTCATCGCCTACGGCGTGACGCTCGCCTGGTTTCTCTTTCCGCTCAGCGCGAAAGCCTACTGGGTGCCGTGGGCAGTGCTGACGATCACGGTGCCCGCAGCACTCCCGGCGCTCTATGTGACGCTCGCGCTGCGCCGGGTGGAGCCTGCGGCGCAGACGCCGGTGGTTCCGGCCGCCGTCGTCGTGGCGCTCGCCCTCGCCGGCGGCGCTCTCGCGTTCCTTGGCTGAACTCGCGATTTCGACGACCGAGGGCTGGCGCGCCGCGCATGCCGGCGGCCTCGTCGGCCTGCTCGAGATCTCGGGCCTCGCGCAAGCAAGTAGGACCGCGCTCGATGCGCGCAAGCGCGAAACCGAAGCCCGGCTTCGCGACCGATACAAAGGCTTTGCCCGCCAGGATTTCGCCGCGCTGCCGGTGATGCAGGCGTACGTGCAGTACTACAAGAAGTTCGGCAAGACTTACCACGTGCAGCTGCAGCTCGAGTCGATCGTGCTGAAGGGCAAAGCGCTACCGTCGGTGTCGCCGCTGGTCGATGCCAACTTCATCGCTGAAGTGGAGACGCTCATCCTCACCGCCGGCCATGACGTCGCCAGGCTCGCGCCACCCGTGTCGATCGACGCTTCGCGCGCGGGCGACGAAATGGTGCAAATGAACGGCACGCCGAAGGCGCTCTACGCGGGGGACATGGTCATGCGCGACGCGGGCGGCGTCGCCTGCTCGATCCTCTACGGCCAGGACAACCGCTCGCCGATCTCGGCGGCGACCTCGCATGCGCTGTATGTCGCGTATGCGCCCGCCGGCGTGGGGGCGGGGGTTGTCGAAGCACAATTGCGTGCCATCGAGGAAAATGTTCGGGTGTTCTGTTCGAGCGCCATCGTCGAGCAGCGTCGGCTGATATGTTGATCCGCGAGGCGAATATGGCCGACCGGCCGGCGATGCTCGAGATCATCAACCGCGCAGCCGAGGCCTATCGCGGCGTCATTCCCGCGGACCGCTGGCACGAGCCGTACATGCCGACCGAGGAGCTCGCGACCGAGATTGGCGCCGGTGTGCTGTTCTGGCTCGCCGAGGAGGACCGCGTCGTCGGCGTGATGGGGATGCAGGACAAGGGCGACGTGGCGCTCGTGCGCCACGCCTACGTCGCGCCGGCGATGCAGCGCAAGGGCGTCGGCCAGGCGCTCCTTCGCCACGTGCAGGGCCTTACGGAAAAGCCGGTATTGATCGGTACCTGGGCAGCCGCGACCTGGGCGATCGACTTCTATAGACGCAACGGTTTCGCGCTGGTTTCGCCCGAGGAAAAGGAGCGACTGCTGCGTCGCTATTGGTCGATTCCGGCGCGGCAGGTTCAGACGTCGGTGGTCCTCGCGGACGAGCGCTGGCGCCAGGGAGCACGCGGTGCTGATCATCGGTAAGTGTCATTGCGGCAACATCTCGTTCACGCTCGACTGGCGCCCCGAGCCGAGCGAAATTCCGGCGCGCGCCTGCACCTGCACCTTCTGCCGGAAGCACGGCGGCGTATGGACTTCCTGCGCCTCCGGCGCGCTTAAGGTGACCATCGCCGACCCGGCGCGCGTCTCGCGCTACGCGTTTGGTACGAAGACGGCCGAGTTCCACATTTGCGCCGGCTGCGGTGTCGTGCCGGTCGTTACGAGCCGCATCGACGGCCGGCTGTACGCGGTGGTGAGCGCCAACGCCTTTGAGAATGTGGCGGCGTCGCTGCTGCGCCGCGCGCCGATCAGCTTCGACGCTGAGAGCGAGGAGACGCGCCTCGCGCGACGCAAGCGCGGCTGGATCGCGCAGGTCGAGTTCCGCGAGGGCCGTTGATGAGCGACATCGCGCTGCAACCGGCGGTCGAGATCGTCCTCGCGTCCGGATAGTCCTATACTCGATCCATGGCGAAGCTGCGTCACATTGCGGTCGTCGTGCGCGATCTTGAGCGCGCGGCGCGCTTCTACGAGCGCGTGTTCGAGCTCGAGCGCGTCGGCGAAGAGCACATCGACATGGGCTCCGCCATTTACTTGAGCGACGGCGTGATCAATCTCGCGCTCCTCAAATACAAGGGCGAAGCGGGCTCCGGGCTGAAGAATGCCGAGAGCTTCGTCGGCGCGCATCACTTCGGCTTTCAGGTCGAGGATCTCGAGGAAGCGAAGAAGCGCGTCGAGGCAGCCGGCGGCAAGTTCTTCTTCACCCTCGGCAAGAGCAAGGAAGAGGCGAACTTCGAAGTGAAGTACAAAGACCCCGACGGCGTGATCTTCGATCTTTCCGAGAAGGGCTGGATCGGCACGTCGAAGTAGCTGTGCCCATGAACGGCGACGAAACCGCGCTCGATCTTTTTGGCGCGCTTGTCTTGTGGGGCACGCCGGTGGCCATCGTCCTGTGGATCGCGCTGCGCTATCGCCAGGGGCCGCAAGCCGACGTTCGGCCGGGCTTCCGCAGCCTCTCGATCTGGCTCGTGATCCTGTTTCTCTCCTTCGCTGTCGGCGTCGGCTCGCTTGGCGGGCATGCCGGCGGGCTCGTCAACCTGTACTTCGCAATCGTCGGCGCCGTCTCGGCGGTGATGCTCTGGGTGCTTTACTGGAAGATCGGCTTGCGCCCGCGCAAACGCAACTCGGCTAGGTCCCGGTAGGCACATGGCGCGCAGTGCGGGTGCGCTGCTCGGTGAGCCAGCGCGAGCGCGCGGCAAGAAAATAGAACAGCTCGCGCAGCTTTTTCGGCCAGAACGCGGGCATTCCAAAAAGGAGCGAGATGCGCTGCGTATGATTGGTCAGCGGCCGCTCGGCCCTCTCCCACCTCTGCAAGGCATGCGGCACGTCGTGCTCGCGGTCGAGGTACACGGCAAGCGCGAGCGCGTTCATCATCGCGCAGCCCGCGCCCTGGCCGATGTTCGGCGGGATGGCGTGCGCGGCGTCGCCGATCACGGCCACTCGGCCCGTCGACCAGCGCTTGAGCCGGATGTATTCGAAGCGGTCGTAGCGCGCGATGTCGCCGATGCGGGCGATGAGTGGCGCGAGGTGCGGAAACGACCGCGTCCAGAGCGCCTTGTCGAGCGGCAGGGCGCGCGCTGCGGCGTCCTCGTGCAGCATGGTGAGCGCGAGATAAAGATGCGTCTCGCTGCACGGGTTGTAGAGGAAGCGCCGGTTGCCCGACCAGTATTCGATCGTGCGGCCCTCGGTCGCCTCCGCAGGGTCGACCTTCGGAATAAGGATGCGGATGCAGCCGTCGGGCAGATAGCGGCGCTTGGCGACGAGGCCAAGCGAATCGCGCAGGCGCGAATTGACGCCGTCGGCGGCGACGACGAGATCGGCGCGCAACCGCTCGCCATTCGAGAGCGTGAGCTCGCCTGCCGCGGTCGCGGACGCACCTTCCGAGCCGGTGATGATTTGGGCGCCGGCGCGCCGCGCGGCGGCTGCGAGCGCGTCGATCATGCGCTGGCGCAAGACGCCGTAGACGCGCACGGTCCAGGGATGCGTCGAGAGCAGCCGATCGTGCTCATCGCGCGTCTCCCGCACGAGGTGCCGCGCGCCGCCGACGATCGTGGCGTCGCACGCGCCGAGCGCTTCTAGAACACGCAGGCCGTTCTCGTACACGTTGATGCCCGCGCCCGCCGTGCGCAGCTGATCGGCGCGCTCGTGCAGGCGCACGCGCCAGCCGCGGCTCGCGAGCGCGCACGCCGCCGTCAGGCCGGCGAAGCCGCCGCCGACGATCTCGGCCGTGCGTTCCATGGGCGCAGAATAGCGGACCATGATCGATGAGCGCATCGCGCGCTTTGCGCTGAAAAGCTCGACGGGAATTTCGTATCGCGAATCAGGCAACGGCCCGGCGCTCGTCTGCCTACACGGCATCGGCGCCGCCTCGGCCGGCTGGATCCTGCAGCTCGAGACACTCAAGGGCTACCGCCTCATCGCCTGGGATGCACCGGGATACGGCGAGTCGGAATTCCTGCCGGTCGAGAAACCGCGGCCCGCCCACTACGCGCTCGCGCTGCACGATTTTCTCGAGCGCCTGCTACTGAAGGACGTGGTGCTGGTCGCCAATTCGCTCGGCTGCCTGATGGCGAGCGCGTATGCCGCCGCGCACCCCGAGCGGGTGCGGAGCATGGTGCTGCTCGGGCCGGCCGGCGGTTATGGCGACTGGCCGGCAGCGGAGCGCGACGCGAAGCTCGCCGAGCGCCTCGCGCAAATCGATGCGCTCGGCCCGGCAGGCATGGCCGAGACGCGCGCGCCCACGCTCGTCGCGAACGGCTCGCCGCCGATCGCCCTCGAAATCACGCGCTGGACGCACCGGCATCTGCGGCCGCAAGGCTATCGGCAGGCGCTCCATTGCCTCGCGCAGGGCAGCCTTCTGTCGGAAGCACGCCGCTTCGGCAAGAAGGTGCTGGTCGCCTGCGGCAGCGAGGACGCCGTCACGCCGGAGGCCGGCTGCCGAAGAATCGCTGCGGCTTTTCCGCGCGCCGAGTACCGCAGCCTGCCCGGCATCGGCCACGTGCCCCACATGGAGGCGGCCGAAGAAGTGAACCGCCTGATCGCCGGCTTCGTGCCGAAATAGATCTGGCGCGCGGCCGAATTACTGTCGTTATGCCGACGATTGGCTGACTGAATTTATTTTCTGATCAAAGGTCTACGTCATACCGTTCGAGTAATTTATTCCACCGGGAAATGGGGTCTCACCCATTTATTTCTTCAGCATTCCGATGCGGCCGAGGATCGCGGTGTGGAGCTTGTACTCCCGCCAGAGATCCTGGCGCAGCGTCGGCCCGGGGCGGTAATCGACGTCGATGCCGCGGTTTGCCATGTCCGCGGCGAACTTCGGATCTTCGATCGCCGTCTTCGCCGCGTCATGCACGTATCGCATCACCGGCGCCGGCGTTCCCTTGGGCGCGAGCAGCAGGTACCAGACACCATTGGCGACATCCCAGCCAAGCTCCTTCGCCGTCGGCACGTCGGCGAAGCTCGGCAGGCGCTGTGGCCGGAAGTTGACGAGCACGCGCATGCGCTTGCCGTCGACCGCGCCGCGCAGCTCGCCGGGCTGCGCCACCAGCGCCTCGATGTGGCCGCCCAGCAGCGCCGGGCTTGACTGTCCCCAGCCCTGGAATGGCACATGGACCATCTTGGTGCCGGTGACGCGCATCAGTTCCTCGAGATTGAGATGGCTCGAAGTGCCCTCGCCCGGCGAGCCGATGCGGAGCTTTCCCGGGTTCGCCTTGGCGTCGGCGATGAGATCCTGGATGGTTTGGTATTCGGATTCGGTGCGCACCGCGATCATCGGGTAATACGCGACGACGTTGAGGATCGGGTCGTAATCGTCCGGCGTCTTGTAGGCGAGCTCCTGCATCTGCGCCGCGATCACGAGTGCCGAATGCGGCGTCAGGACGATCGTGTAGCCATCGGGTGCGGCGCGCACCACCTCGGCGACAGCGACCGCGCCCGCGGCGCCGGGCCGGTTAACAACCGTTATGCCCTTGGGAAACCGGGGCTTCATGCCCTCGGCGATGAGACGGGTCACGACGTCCACGAGGCCGCCGGGCGGATAGCCTGCGAGCAGCGTTATGGGCTTGTCGGGATATTGCGCCGCGGCAGGCAAGGCGAGCGCGAGCGCGGCAAGCGCGGCAATCAGGCGTGGCATGGCGAACTCCTCCTCGGCGCCGATGCTAGCATCGGCGCATGCCGATGACGCGAGAGCAGCTCGAGCAGTACCGGCGCGACGGCTACCTCATCTTCCCGGCGCTTTTCAGCCCGGCCGAGATCGCCGTGCTGCGCGCCGAGACAGCGCGGCTTGCGGCCATCGAAGTCGAGACCGTGATCCGCGAGCGCACGGGCGGCGTGCGCTCGATCTTCCGCGTGCACGAGGACGACGGGGCGACCCGCTCGCGCGCCTTCCGCGCGCTGGTGCGCACGCCGCGCGTGCTCGAGCCGACCCGCCAGGCGCTCGGCAGCGACGAGGTTTACATCTATCACACGAAGATCAACACCAAGCCGGCGATCGAGGGCACGGTGTGGATGTGGCACCAGGACTACGGCTCCTGGCAGCGCGACGGCTGCACGCGGCCGGACATGGGCACGTTCGCCGTGATGATGACCGACTCGACCGAGATGAACGGCGCGCTCTACGTTGTGCCGGGAAGCCACCATCGCGGGCGAATCGACCCTTACTACGACGAGAACACGTCGTACAAATTCTGGGCGGTGCGCAAGCGCGACATGATCGAAGTGCTGCGCTCATCGCCGCCGCCCGTGCCGATCATCGGTCCGGCGGGCACTTGCGTCCTCTTCCACTGCAACCTGCTGCACGCTTCGGGGCACAACCTGAGCGCCGAGGATCGATGGCACATCTACATCTCCTTCAACGCCTGCGCCAACGCTCCCAAATTCACGGCGCAATCGCGTCCCGACTGGGTCGTATCGCGCAACACCCAGCCGCTGCCGATCGAGGCAGACACTTTGAGTTCGGGGACGGAGCCCGAATTAGTGCGGGCTGCGTCCCCGATCTAGTTCGGGCTCCGTCCCCGAATTAGCCGTTGGCGATCGAGCCAGCGACGATCTGCCAGCGGCCGTCCTTCTTCAGCCACACCCGCATAAATTTCAGGAGGCCGGTGAAATGAGGTCCGGTGAACCGGCCGGTGCACGTGACCACTGCGGCGTCGCCATGGTCGATGATCTGCAGGTCGCTCATTTCCACGGCGGTGAACTTCGGGCCTTTGCCCGGCCGGTGCGCTTCGACGACTTGGCTCTTGGCGCGCGCCGCGCGGCCTTCGTGATCGACGAGAATTGCGTCGTCGGCGAGTAGCTCTTCGAACACTTCGGCGTTCGGCCCGAGCTCAGCCTGGTGCAGACGTTCCTCAAGCTGCCGTATTTCTTCTTGAACCGTGTTCATCATTAATTCGTACTAAGTGCGCAATTGACCTAGGCGGCTTTCTTTTCGGCGCGCTGCTCGACCGGCTTCGCCTCGGCGGAGAGGTTCATCGCGGTATTGACCATCGCGACGTGGGTGAAGGCCTGCGGGAAGTTGCCGAGCTGGCGGCCGGTGCGGGGCTCGTATTCCTCGGCGAGCAGGCCGACGTCGTTCGTGAGACGGCAGAGGCGCTCGAACAGTTGGCGTGCCTCGTCGCGCCGCCCGAGCATGATCAGGCAGTCGGCGAGCCAGAAGCTGCAGGCGAGGAACACGCCCTCGCCCGGCGGCAGCCCGTCGAGCGATTTGCGCGTGCGGTAGCGCAGCACGAAGCCGTCTTGCGTGAGCTCGCGCTGGATCGCATCGATCGTGCCGTGCACGCGCGGATCCGAGCACGGCAGGAATCCGGTGATCGGGATTAGGAGCAGGCTCGCGTCGAGCGAGCGCGAGCGATAGCTCTGCACGAAGCTCCCCCGTTTCGGGCTCCAGGCGTGCTTGCAGACGTCGGCGTGGATGCGATCGCGGATCTCCCGCCAGTGCTCGACCGGCCCGGAGCGGCCGTACTGTTCCACCGCCTTGATGGCGCGGTCGAATGCCACCCAGCACATCACCTTCGAGTACGTGAAATGCCGGCGCGGGCCGCGCACTTCCCACAGGCCCTCGTCGGGATCCTGCCAGCAAGTCTCGAGATGCTTGAGCAGCGCGCGCTGCATGTCCCAGGCCGCTTCGTGCCGCGGCAGGCCGTGCTTGCGTCCCTGATGCAGCGCATCCATCAGCTCGCCGTAGACATCGAGCTGCAGCTGCGTCGCCGCCGCATTGCCGATGCGCACCGGCCTCGAGCTCTCATAGCCCGGCAACCAGTCGAGGGTCATCTCCGCCATGCGCCGCTCGCCCGCGAGGCCGTACATGATCTGCATCTGCTCCGGGCTGCCGGCGACGGCGCGTACCAGCCAGTCGCGCCAGGCGAGCGCCTCGTCCTCGTAGCCCGCGTTCATCAGTGCGAGTAGTGTGAGCGTGGCATCGCGCAGCCAGCAGTAGCGGTAATCCCAGTTGCGCACGCTGCCGAGGCTCTCCGGTAGCGAGGTCGTCGGCGCGGCAACCAGCCCTCCGGTCGGAGCGTAGGTCAGCGCCTTCAGCGTGATGAGCGAGCGGCGCACATACGGCGCCCACTCGCCGGCCACCGTGCACTTCTTGCACCATTGCTGCCAGAACACCTCGGTCTCGCGGAATGCGCGCTCGGGGTCGAGCGGCTGCGGCACCGACAGATGCGACGGGCAGTGCGTCAGCACGAACGCCATCCGCTCGCCCGCCGCGACCTCGAACTGCGCCACCGTGGTGAGATTCTTTCCCTGCAGCGCGATCGGCGAGCGCAGCACCACCATGTCCGGGCCGGCGATGGCGCGAATACCGTCGCCTTCGTCGAGGCGCGTGACCCACGGCACCGAGGCGCCGTAGTCGAAGCGCACGATGAACTCCATCTCCACCTTCACGTGGCCGCGCCGGCCGAGCACCATGCGCACGAGATTGCAGTGCTGCGAGCGCGCCGGCATGAAGTCGACCACGGTGACGGCGCCCTCCGAGGTCTCGAACTCGGTCTCGAGGATCAGCGTGTCGCCACGGTAGCGCCGCCGCGTCGCGAGCTCGACGCCCGCGGGCGCGATGCGCCAGCGGCCGTGCTGGCGGTCGCCGAGCAGCGCCGCAAAGCAGGCCGCCGAATCGAAGCGCGGCCAGCAGAGCCAGTCGATCGAGCCGTCGCGCCCGACGAGCGCTGCCGAATGGCAATCGCCGATCAGCGCGTAGTCTTCAATCTTCAAAGAGCAGCACCGTCTTCACATCGCCGTCGCGCTTCTCGTAAGCCTGCTGCCAGTCCTTCAGCGGCACGCGCCGCGTGATGATGCGGTCGAGCCACGCGCGACTGGCGTGCGCAAGCGCATCGGCCGCAGCGTGGTAGTGGCGCAGGTTCGCATTCACGGTGCCGAAGACGACGCGGTTCTCGAGCACCATCGACTGGTTGAGCTTGGCGACGTCGAACTGCGCATCGAGCTGGCCGCCGCCCAAGCCCGTGAGGCAGACGATGCTGCCCGGGGCGCTGCCGGTCACCGCCTGCACGATCACCGCCGGAGAGCCGGTGCACTCGATGACGATATCGGGCTCGAAGGCCGGGAATTTGCGGTGATAGCTCGCGCCCAAGTCGCGCACCAGCGCGGGCTTCGGCCCGGACTCGTTCCTGTCCATGACATGGACGTCGAAGCCACGCTGAACGCCCATCAGCGCCGCCATCAGCCCGACGGGACCCGCGCCCGTGACGAGCACGCGCTGCGGCGCCCAGCGCGAGCGGCGGCCGATGCGCTCGATGTGCTCCCACGCCTTCGCCAGCACGCTCGCCGGCTCGAGCAGCACCGCGGCGAGGCCGAGCACCGGACTTACCTTCACCGTGAAGCCGGGGTCGCTTCTCCAGCATTCGGCCGAAAAGCCATCGGCCTGCTTGATGCCGCGCTCGGTGTAGCGGCCGTTCCTGCACATGTCCCATTCGCCGAGCGCGCAGTTCGGGCACGGCACCGGGTCCGGATGGCGCACGATGCCGACGACGATGTCGCCGGTGCCAAAGCCCGAGTGCGCCGGCGCCTTGATCACGCGTCCGAGCGATTCGTGGCCGATCACCAGGCGCTCGCGCCCCGGTACCGCCTCGCCGTAGAGGCCGTCGATCAGCTCGCGATCGGTACCGCAGATGCCGACCGCGAGCGAGCGCACCAGGATCGCGCCCTGCGCTTCCGGGGGCTCGGAGATCTCGTCCAGGCGCTGGGAGCGCGGCTTGCCGGGCTCCAGGGTAATGGCGCGCATATAGGGGTGACCATCATCCGGCGCGACTAGTTCAAAGCCACGCGTATCCAAGGGCCTTAAGGCATGTTGGAATGCCGCCGGTGAAAGACGCGGTAGACATTGCATTTGCAATCGCGGTGGTGGCTGCCGCGATCACCGCCTCCGGACACGCCGTGCTCCACAAGCGCGAGGCGCGCTCGGCGACGATCTGGGTGCTCCTCATCTGGGTGCTGCCGGCGCTCGGGGCGCTCGCCTATGCGCTGGTCGGCGTCAATCGGGTCGAGCGCCGCGCGCTGCGCATGCGCGGCGGCATGGTGCGCCATCGCACCGACACGCAGTTCCCGCAGAGCGAGCCCGGCACGCACTTCATGCCGCTCGCGCGCCTCGTCTCCGGGATGGTCGAGCGGCGGCTACTGTCCGGAAACTCGATCGAGCCGCTGGTCGACGGCGGGAACGCCTTCCCGGCGATGCTCGAGGCGATCAACGGCGCGAAGAGCTCGGTCGTCATCGCCTCCTACATCTTCGACGGCGACGGCATCGGCGCCGATTTCGTGCGCGCGCTCGGCGAGGCGCGCGCGCGCGGCGTCGAGGTGCGCGTGCTGATCGACGACGTCGACGCGCGCTTCTCGAGCTCCTCGGCCGTGAAAGCGCTGAAGCGCGCCGGCCTGAACGTCGCGGTGTTCAACCCGCCGCTCGTGCCGGCGCGGCTGCACGCGATGAACCTGCGCAACCATCGCAAGATCCTGGTGGTCGACGGGACGCTCGGCTTCACCGGCGGCATGAACGTCGACTGCCGCTACTGGAAGCCAGAGGCGCCGGAGCAGGCGTATCGCGACCTGCACTTTCGCCTGCGCGGGCCGGTGGTGGCGCAGCTGATGGAAGTGTTCGCCGACGACTGGCAGTTCACCACCGAGGAAGCGCTGCGCGGCGCGAAATGGTTTCCGGCGCTCGGCGCCGAAGGCACGATCCTCGCGCGTGCCATAGAAGCCGGCCCGGACGAGTCGTTCGAGCGCGTGCGCTGGGCGATCCTCGGCGGCGTGAACGCCGCGCAGCGCTCGGTGCGCGTGCTGACGCCCTACTTCATCCCCGACCAGTCGCTCATCTCGGCGCTCGACGCGGCGGCGCTGCGCGGCGTCGAGGTCGACATCGTCATCCCGGACGCAAGCGACCTGCCGCATGTGCGCTGGGCGATGCTCGGGCAGATCTGGCAGGTGCTCGACCACGGCTGCCGCGTCTGGCTGCGCCCGGGCGTCTTCGACCACTCGAAGCTCCTGGTGGTCGATGGCGCCTGGACGCTGATCGGCTCGGCCAACTGGGACGCGCGCAGCCTGCGCCTCAACTTCGAGATGAACGTCGAGTGCTACAGCGTGGAATTCGGCGCGCACATGGACGGCCTCATCCAGGCGAGGATCGGCGGCGCGCAGCAGCTCACGCTCGAGATGCTCGATGCGCGGTCCTTTCCGGTCAAGCTGCGCGACGGCGTCGCGCGCCTTTTCGCGCCTTACCTCTGATGCTCGAGAGCGGCGCGGTCCATTTCGTCGTCGTCGCCGTCACCGTGCTCGCCGTGACCCTGTGCGTGCTGCTGCAATACGAGGCGCTGGTGTTCGTCTGGCGCCATCTCGGCCGGCGCAGTGTCGAGCGCCGCGCGAAGGTGCTCTACGCCATCCTCTCGGTGATCCTCATCCACGTGCTCGAGATCTGGATCTTCGGCGTGGCCCTCTGGACGCTTTTGTGGTGGCCGGCGACGGGCGAGCTTTACGGCCCGGAGTACGCCGATATCTTCGAGTGCGTTTACCTCTCGGCGGTGACCTTCTCGACGGTCGGCTTCGGCGACATCGCCCCCGTGGGCCCGATCCGCTTTCTGTCCGCGACCGAGGCGCTGTGCGGCTTCGTGCTGATTACCTGGTCAGCCTCGTTCACCTACCTCGAGATGGAGAAATTCTGGCGCGCCGAGGACGGCGAACCGCGCTGAGCAAGCTCCGGCGCGCTTATTTCGGCACCGCGCCTGCCAGGTAATTCACGACGCGCTGAAATACCGTGCGCGGCGTCTCGACTTCGCCGTCGATCCAGCTGGCGAGCTGCTTTTTCGGCACCCGCAGATGCCGCGCCAATGCCTCGATCCCGCCGGCGACGCCTTTCGCGATCATCAAGGTGCTGGTACTCGCGTCATGGGTCAGATCCATCTGTTCTCCGTTCGACTTCCATCCCCAGCACACGGCGTTGCAGTGCCGGACGGAGGAATCCATGCCGCATTGTGGGTGCGAACGCGACCCACAGCTATCGCCAAGCACGGTGCCGTAGCGTCACCGCGACCTGAAAACGGATGGCGGCTTCGGTGACGGGCCGTTCCCGTCATCGAGGATTATTTCGGGCGCAGCCGGTACTTCGCGGCGATCGTCATCTCCTGGCCATCGACCTCGACCGATTCGACGAAGCGCGCGTCCTTCTGGTTCTTGTTCAGCCATACCTCGACCTCGGCGGCGCTCGCGGGACGCATGTAGTGCGCCGCGCTCGCGGCCCAGGCATAGAGCTTCTCGTAGCCCTTGGCGCCTTCCATGCGCCGCCAGCGCTCGCCCGGGTCGCCGCCGGCGCGGCAGCGGCCGATGTCGCCGCCGCGCTCCGGACCGACGACGGTCCAGAACTCCCATTCGCCCGCCTCCTGCGGCGCGCCCTTGCCGCCGGAGAAGCGCACCATGGTCTTCGCCCCGCCCTTGATCGGGATCTCGCGCGATCCGATCGTGGTCTTGTCCACGGCGCTATTTGGCGAGCGGCTTGAAGCGCATGCGGTGCGGCCGCGCCGCTTCCTCGCCGAGGCGCTTCTTCTTGTCGGCCTCGTACTCCTGGTAGTTGCCGGCGAAGAACACCCATTGCGAGTCGTCCTCGGCGGCGAGGATGTGGGTGGCGATGCGGTCGAGGAACCAGCGATCGTGCGAGATGACGAGCACCGAGCCGGCGAACTCGAGCAGCGCCTCCTCGAGCGCGCGCAGCGTTTCCACGTCGAGATCATTCGACGGCTCGTCCAGCAGCAGCACATTCGCCCCGGAGCGCAGCATCTTCGCGAGATGCAGCCGGCCACGCTCGCCGCCGGAGAGCTGGCCCACGGGCTTCTGCTGGTCGGCGCCGCGGAAATTGAACCGCGCGATATAGGCGCGCGAGGGCATCTGGAATTTGCCGACGCTGATGATGTCCAGGCCGCCGGAGACGTCCTCCCACACGGTCTTTTCGGCCGAAAGCTCGTCGCGCGACTGGTCGACGTGCGCGAGGTGCACCGTGCTTCCGATCTCGATCTTGCCGCGGTCGGGCTTTTCGCGGCCGGTGATCATGCGAAAGAGCGTCGACTTGCCGGCGCCGTTCGGGCCGATGATGCCGACGATCGCGCCCGGCGGCACCTTGAATGAGAGCTTGTCCATCAGCAGCCGGTCGCCGTAGCCCTTGGAGACGCCCTTGAACTCGATCACTTCATTGCCCAGGCGCTCGGCCACGGGGATGAAGATCTCCTGCGTCTCGTTTCGCTCCTGGTGCTCGTACTGCGACAGCTCCTCGAAGCGCGCCAGCCGCGCCTTCGATTTCGCCTGCCGGCCTTTCGGGTTCTGGCGTACCCATTCGAGCTCGGCCTGCATCGCCTTGATGCGCGCCGCTTCCTGCGCGGCTTCCTGCGTCAGGCGCTTTTCCTTCTGGTCGAGCCAGGAGGAGTAGTTGCCTTCCCACGGGATGCCGTAGCCGCGATCGAGCTCGAGGATCCAGCCGGCGGCGTTGTCGAGGAAGTAGCGGTCGTGGGTCACCGCGACCACCGTGCCCGGAAACCGGCTCAGGAATTGCTCGAGCCATTCGACGCTTTCCGCATCGAGGTGATTGGTCGGCTCGTCGAGGAGCAGCAGATCGGGTTTCGAGAGCAGCAGCCGGCAGAGCGCGACGCGGCGCTTTTCACCGCCGGAGAGGACATCGACCGTCTGCTCCCAGGGCGGCAGCCGCAGCGCATCCGCCGCGACTTCGAGCTCATCGGCGCCGCCGGCGTTGATCATGGCTTCGAGGCGCGCCTGCTCCTCGGCCAGCTTGTCGAAGTCGGCGTCGGGCTCGGCATACGCGGCGTAGATCTCCTCCAGGCGCTTCTTCGCCGCAGCGACATCGCCCTGCGCCTGCTCGACGGTCTGGCGTACGGTGGCGCCGGCCGGAAGCTGGGGCTCCTGCTCGAGGTAGCCGACCTTGATGCCGGGCATGCGGATCACTTCGCCGTCATAGTTGTCGTCGGCGCCCGCCATGATCTTCAGCAGCGTCGATTTGCCCGAGCCGTTCAAACCGAGGACGCCGATCTTGGCGCCGGGAAAAAAGTTGAGCGAGATGTTCTTGAGGATGGTGCGCTTGGGCGGCACGGTCTTGCTCACCCGGCGCATGGTGTAGACGTATTGAGCCATCCGCTATGATATTCACGAAAGGCGAACAGTTTTTTGGCGCACTCCTCCCGTATGAGGAGCAGCGCAAAGGCGCCCGGCCGCGTGGCTTATGCGACCAGGACCCCTGCGCCGAAGGCAAAGGTCTCGAGGAAGGCGAGCACGGGCGCCAGC
>Ga0081539_10001059_pt1 | contig 50280 bp, 53 predicted proteins | sample TabmetS4T2R2_FD_71023 | JGI IMG/M metagenome (GOLD analysis project Ga0081539, IMG submission 71023) | Tabebuia heterophylla rhizosphere microbial communities from the University of Puerto Rico - S4T2R2 | ecosystem: Host-associated > Plants > Roots > Rhizosphere ... | reverse complement strand
GCCGCACAGCGAGTTTAGGGGGTCCGGTCGGCCGGGACGCCGCTGGAGCAAGCGCCTGGGCCGACCGGCGCCGCCATGATCGTGGAAAGTCCGGCTGCCATAGACCACCGGATCTTCCGTGATCATGAAGGTCTGGTGATCACGGCACGCAGGCGTCCGGCGCCCATCGAGGCCACAGGGCCCCCGCGCCTCCTGCGCCCGTCGGAACGCAAGCGCCCCCTGCGCCGTCGAAGCGCAGGGGGCGCGCGCCCCTCCAGGCCGATCGACGCCGCCTACCGAACGCCCGCGCCCTCGGGCCGCGCGTCGGGCTCGCCGCCCCCTACCGGCGCCGGAACGACGATCTCCGGGTTGAGCGGCGACGGCTCGACACGCAGCACCTTGGCGATCGGGACCGGCAGCCACCAGTTCCACTTGCCGAAGAGCGACACGAGGGCCGGCACCAGCAGGGCCCGCACGAGCGTCGCGTCCACCAGGATGCCGACGCCCAGCGCCGTTGCGAACACCTTAATGTCTGTGCCCGGCGCCGAGGCCAGCGCGGCGAAGGCGAAGAAGAGGATCAGTGCTGCCGACGTCACCAGTCGACCGGTCCGGCCCAGCCCCGCCTCCACGGCATACGCCGTAGACCCACTGGCGTCGTACTCCTCACGCATCCGGGCCAGGATGAACACTTCGTAGTCCATCGACAGCCCGAACAGGAACGCGAACACCAGCACCGGCAGCCAGAACGTCATCGCACCGGTCTCGCTGATCCCGAAGATCGCCTCCGAGCCATGCCCGTCCTGCCAGAACCACGTCGCCAGGCCGAAGACCGCCGCGACGCTGAGCATGTTCAGCACAACCGCCTTCAGCGGCAGGATCAGCGAGCGGAACGTGCGCACCAGCAGCACGAACGTGACGAACGCGATCACGCCCAGGACATACGGGAAGTTCTTGTACACCGCGTTCTCGTAGTCGTTCACGGTTGCGCCGTGCCCGGCCACGCCGATGAATCCGGGCTGATCCTGCACCGCATCGCGCACGGCATCCACGACCGCGACGCTGTTGTTGTCCACCGTCTCCTGGTCCGGGATCACCTCGACGTCCGTCACGCCGCCCTTGCCGGGCTCGGTCACCACGGCCGTCCGGACGCCGGGCACGTCCTTGGCGGCCTGTGCGACTGCCTGCGGATCGCCACTGCCGTCGACCAGGACGACGATCGGGGTGAGGATCCCCGTGCCGACCCCGCCGTCTTCGAGCTTTTGCAGCGTCTCGTATGCCTCCCCGTTGCTGGCCAGCGACTTCGAACTCGCCTCGCCGAACTGGATGCCGAACACCGGGATGATCGCCAGCCCGAGCGCCACCACCGCGGTGGCGAACGCGAGCCAGCGGAAGCGCACGATGCCGCGCGCCCAGGCCGACCACGCGCGCGATGCCTTGCCCTCATGCCGGATCCGCGGCCAGTCGACCCGCGGCCCGACGGCGCCGAGCAGCGCCGGCAGCAGCGTCAGCACCACCATCGTGCTCACGACCGGGATGAGCATGCCGCCGAGGCCCATGCTGCGCAGCAGCGGCACCGGTACGACGATGAGCGCAATCAGGCTGATCGCGACTGTGACGCCGGAAGCCAGAACGGCGTGGCCGGCGGTCCGCACGGCGGTGACCACGGCGTCCTCGTTGGTGGCGCCCAGCGCGCGTTCCTCCCGCCATCGCGAGACCACCAGCAGCGAATAGTCGATCGCGATGCCCAGCCCGACCAGTGCGATCAGAAACTGGACGACGAAGCTGACGTCGGTGAACGTCGTCAACCCCAGCACGATCAGGAAGGTCGCGAGGATCGACACCGCGGCGATCAGGAGCGGCACCAGAGCCAGGAACGACGCGAAGACGAACGTCAGCACGAAGAGAGCGCCGGTCGCACCGAGCAGGGTTTCCACGAGGACGCTCGGACCCTCGCTCTCCTCACTGCCCGCGGAGAGCTGGTTGTATCCGGTGACGGCGACCTCGAGGCCCTTCTGCTGGGCCGCCTGTTCCAGGGTCCCGTTCACCTGCTCCTGGAGTGGGTCGACGAAGCCGGCGTACACCGGGGCGTACACGATGGCGAACGTCGTCCGCCCGTCGTCGGTGAGGAAGCGGGGGTCACCGGTGCTCGCGTAGTCCAGCACACGAAGTCCGGGGATCTGGCGGAGCGATCCGGTGACTGCGGCCACGTCGTCCCTGCGGTCGGCGACGGTCTGTCCGTCGGGCACGGTGATCGCCGGAATGTAGGCCGGCCACGGGGTGGCGCCGGGGTAGGCCTCGGCGAGCCGCAGCTCCGTCTCGTATCCCGCCTGGCCGGGAAGCGAGAAATCGTACGAGAGCCGATCACTGAGCCGGCTGGCTGTCGCCCCGCCGACGAGAAAGACCACGAGCCAGAAGGCGAACACCCACCGGCGGTGGCGCAGCACGAATCGAGCAGTTCGTTCCACATCTCCCCCAACGAGGCAGGCAGCGGCGCCGAGGCGGCGTCGCCATCAATGACGAAGGCGATCCGCGGTTTGTGACCGACGAGTCACCGGGACCGGTGCCGACCGCCCTTCGTAGCGATCTTGAGTATTTCAGAGGGGTCTGACAATCCACATCAGGGAGGACCCCCATGCCGCCCTGAGGACGCCCGTACCGTCGATCGGGGGGTTACCCCCATCCGCCCATGCCACCGCAATCGGCCCGAAGCGCCCCTCCCCCGGCCTTCAGGCCGCTTGGGTGCGTACGAACACGATGCGGACGGCCGGGGCTCGGACAGCCGGCCGATTCCTCGTGCGCCCTTCGTGTCGACGGTGTGGCGTCACGTGTTCATTCGTACACTGCCCGTGATCAAAGGGGTGTGTTGATGCAACGAGCCGACCTTCGCCGTGCGGAACGGGAGCGCGCCGCACTCTCGGTCGCGGAGTCCGAGGCGCGTCACCGCGCCCTGGTCGGCGCGTTGCCCGAGGGTGTGATCCTGCAAGACGCCGACGGCGTCGTGCTCACCGCCAATCCCGCGGCACTCCGTCTGCTCGGTGTCACGATCGACGGCGCGGCGGGTTCGGCGGCGCCCGAAGCGCACCCCAGCAGCGCGCCGGCGCCGGACGGCGCGCACCCCGATCCGCTCGTTCCCCTTCCCCGGTCGGCCCATCGGGGCGGCTGGACCGATCACGGCGGCCCGCCCGATCACGCCGGCCAGCCCGATCACGGCGGCCAGCCCGATCACGGCGGCTCGCCCGATCACGGCGGCTCGCCCCATCACGGCGGCTCGCCCCATCACGGCGGCTCGCCCGATCACGGCGGCTCGGCCGACCCGACCGCCCTTCCGCGCATCCCGATGTCCCCGCGGCCGCCGGTACCGGGGTCGCCGATCGACACGTCGCCGATCCCCACCGGGTCCGCCGCGGCGTCGCCGGTCCCGCCGCCACTCCGCGCGACTCGGGGCGACCAGGCGCTCGCATCGCCCGCCGACGCGGCGGTGCTGGGCGCCGCGGCCGAACCGGCCTACGCAGCCCTACGCACGGGTGAGGTTCAGCGCCGAGGCCCGCTTCCCGTCGTTCGCGAGGACGGGCGCGCCTGGCTCACCGTGACATCGGTCCCGTTGCTCGGCGACGACGGCTGCGCCCGGGCGGTGGTCTCCTCGATCATCGACGTCACGACCGATCGGGAGCGCGAGGTCGCCCTTCGCCGGGGCGAGGACACCTTCCGGCTGACGATGCTGCACAGCCCGATCGGCTTCGCCATCGCGGCGCTCAACGGCCGCCTGCTGCAGGTCAACCGCAAGTTGTGCCGGATGCTCGGCTACCGCGCCGACGAACTGCAGGAACGCACCGTCTATGACCTGCTGCACTCCGAGGACCGCGAGGAAGCACGGGCCCAGGTCGCGGACATGGTGCGTGGCGAGCAGGACGCGGTGGAGTTGGAGCGGCGCTGGGTCGGTCGCGGCGGCATGGAACTGTGGGGAGTCCTCTCGGTCGCCCTTGTCCGCGACTCCGACGGCGAACCTGTGCAGTTCGTCGTCCAGGTGGAGGATCTCAGCGAGACCCGTAAGGCCAACGAGCTCGTCACGCACATGACGCTGCACGACCCGCTGACCGGGCTGCCCAACCGGACGCTCGCGCTCGACCGGATTCAGAAGGCACTCGACCGGGCGAGGCGCTCCGGGCGCCGGGTCGCCGTCCTCCTCTGCGACGTCGACCACTTCAAGGTGGTCAACGACAGCGTCGGCCACGAACTCGGCGACTCCGTGCTGATCGAGGTCTCCCGCCGGATCGTCAAGGGGCTGCGGGTGGGAGACAGCGCCGGGCGCCTCGGCGGCGACGAGTTCGTCGTGGTCTGCGAGGAGGTCGCCGACGACAGCGAGGCAATCGCGGTGGCGGAGCGCGTTCAGTCGGCGATCAACGCGCCGATCACGGTGGGCGAACGCAGCGTCGTCCCCACAGTCAGCATCGGCCTGGCGGTCTCCACGAACCCGAGCACCGCTCCCCTGGCGCTCCTGCGGGACGCCGAGATCGCCACCTACCGGGCGAAGGGGAACGGCCGCAACCGCTGGGATCTGGTGGACACCGCCTCCCGCCGGCGCGCGCTGGAGCGGCTCGACATCGAGAACGCGCTGCGCGCCGGTCTGGAGCACGGCGAGCTTCGCCTGCACTTCCAGCCGATCGTCGACGTCGGGACGCGGGATGTCGTCGGCCGCGAGGCGCTGCTGCGCTGGGCCCACCCCGAGCGCGGGCTGCTCGCGCCCGGGTACTTTCTGCACGTCGCGGAGGAGTCCGGGCTGATCGGTGACATCGGGCACTGGGTCCTGGAGCACGCCGCCCGGACCGCGGCGGGCGCGACGTCGCCCGGTTACGTCGCCATCAACGTCTCACCGCATCAGGTCTCCCGGCCGGGGCTGGCCGACAGCGTCCAGTCGGTCCTGTCGGACGCGGGTCTCCCGGCGGAGCGCCTGGTCATCGAGCTGACCGAGTCGGTCATGCTCAGCGCTGCTCCGGCGGCGCGCAAGGAGATCGAGCGGTTGAACGGACTCGGCGTGCGGATCGTCGTCGACGACTTCGGCACCGGGTTCTCGGCCCTGTCCTACCTGCGCGACCTGCCGGTGTCCGGCATCAAGGTGGACCGCAGCTTCACGGCGGGGCTCGGCAAGGACGACCACTGCGAGCGCATCGTCGAGGCGCTGACCGGGCTCGGGCGGGGGCTCGGCGTCGACGTGATCGTGGAGGGCGTGGAGACCGAGCAGCAGCGCGATGTGCTGGCGACGATGGGCGCCGAGCACGCGCAGGGCTATCTGTTCGGGCGCCCGGCGCCGGCGTTCGACTGATTCAGCGGACGTCCGGCGACGTCAGGACAGTTGCGTCTGCACGTTGTTGATCTGCCGGACGATCGGGGAGTCCTGCCAGGGCCCCCAGTCCGGGCTGCCGCCGTTGCTGGCGACCGTGAGCGCCGACACCAGGATGAGCGCAAGCACCGCCCACACCACGATCCGGCTGCGCCGCCCGCGCACGGCAGTGCGCACCAGCACACGGGATCCGCGGCGTACCGAGCCGCCGCCGAGCCCCCACCACGCGGAGAGCAACAACGCCACCATGCCAACGGCGAGCGAACCGGGGTCGCCGGGCCGCGGCTCGCCGCTGCCCGCCTGCAGCACGCCCACGATGAAGACCACGCTCGTCCCCACCAGCAGCGGCAGGATCAGTGCGGCCCAGGTGATCAGGAGCGCGAGCAGCAGATGCCAGGGCAGGGCGAGCACAGCGACCGGGACGTCGCTGCCGCGCTTGCCGTGCTCGTGCCGGCGCAGGAGGAGAGCCGTTGAGCTGCGATCGACGGTCCGGGCCAGCGCCATCACGAGCGCCGACACCCAAACCGCACCGTAGGGCGCCACCATCGCCATGGCGGCCAGCACGACGAGAACGCCGACGAGGACTCCGCGCCCCAGCTCCCGGGGCGGCCGATCGGGCAGCGCCGCGAATCCGTCGGGGCGTGGGGCTGCGGGCGCGACGGGTCCGGATGCCGGCGCGGCTATGGCGCCGCCGGCGGGGGCGGGGGGTGGCGGCGGGTACGGGGTGACCGCTCGGGAGGGGCGCGCCGGCGGGCCGGGCTGACCCGCCGGCCGGTAGGCCGCGGCGGGGGCCGCATAGGGCGCGGGCGCGACCGGATAACGGCCGCCCGGCTGGGGCTGCGCGACCCCCTTCGGCATCCCGTTCGGCGGCCGGTTCGGCATCCCGTTCGGCATCCCGTTCGGCGGCCGGTTCGGCGTGCCGTTCGGCGGGACGGGGGGACGCCCGTTAGGCGCCCGGGCCGGCGGGTCGAAGCGGCGCGTGGGCGGCAGCGCGGGGGGCAGGACACGTTCGGTGACGGCGCCGCCGACCGGTGGCGGGACGACGACCGTCGGGTTGCCGGCGGAGGCTGCCGCCGGTGCCGCGGGCGGCGCCCCGGCAGTCGCTCGCGGCACCGTCGCCGCCAGGCCGCCCACCAGGACGGACGGCGGGGGACGGCGGGCCGGTTCGACGCTCAGCGCGCCAGACAGGGTCTGCCGCAGGCCGGCGTCCATGCCGGACAGGTCCGCGGCGCCCCGGCGTACCCGGTCCAGCACCACTTCGACCGGACCCGTCCCGAACGGCGCGCGTCCGGTGGCCGCGAAGGCCAGCGTGGCACCCCACCCCCACCAGTCGGTGGCCGCCGTGACCGGATGGCCCGCCACCACCTCGGGGGAGAGGTAGCCGGGCGTGCCCATCACCAGGCCGGTCGAGGTGATCCGCGACTCGTCGGCCAGGTGCGCGATCCCGAAGTCGATGAGCCACGGCTCGCCGTCGAGCAGCATCACGTTCGCCGGCTTCACGTCACGGTGCACGACGCCGGCGGCGTGGATCGTCCGCAGAGCATCCGCGAGAACGGACCCGATCCGGGCCACGTGCCCGCGCGGCAGCGGGCCGTGCTCACGGACGTACACGTCGATCGGCTTGCCCGGCACGAAGCTGGTGACGAGATAGGGCAGGTCACCGTCGACGTCAGCATCGAGAACGGCGGCCACCCGCGGATGCCGCACCCGGCGCAGCGTCGCGACCTCACGCGCCAGACGGCGCCGGGCGTCCGGGTCGGCCGCCACGTGCGCCCGCAGCACCTTGACCGCCACAGCGCGCCCGCCCGGGTCCAGCCCCAGGTGGACGATGCCCATTCCGCCCTCGCCCAGGCGCTGGACGATCCGGTACGGCCCGACGAGTTCGGGGTCCCGGGAGGCGGCCGATGGCATGGCCGATGACATGGACACAACGGTAGGACACCCGCGCACCCCGGAAGGTTGCGCGGGATGTCACGCTTTCGCGTCTGCGCGCGTTACGGGTCGGTTCCAGTGCCCCGGCTCTAGCCGGTGATGTACGCGGTGAGCTGGTCACGCTCCGTCTGCAGCTCGTCGATCCGGTTCTTGACGACGTCACCGATGCTCACAATGCCGACCAACCGGTCGTCGACCAGGACCGGAACGTGCCGGATCCGGTGCTCGGTCATCGTCCGCATCAGGTCGTCGATGTGGTAGTCCGGGCCGACCGTACGCACCTCGGCGGTCATGATCTCGCGCACCGCGACCTGCAGGATGCCGGCGCCGTCCCGTTGCAGGTTGCGCACGACGTCACGCTCGCTGACGATCCCTTCCACGGTCGAGCCGTCGGAGGAGACCACGAGCGCACCCACTCCGTGCTCGGCAAGCAGGTCGAGCAAGGTCGAAACCAGTTCATCGGGGGCGATCGTGACGACTCTGTCGCCCTTGTGTCGCAGCACGTCTGTGATCCGCATGAGCCGGGCCTCCAGTTCATGGGCCCGCGGTCCCGACACCGCGGGGCTGTGACGGCGTGAATCCCGGACGAATGCCGTATGGAAACGGGTCGCGCGCCCGTCGGGCGCAATTCGCTCCGGCGGGTGACCCGGGGAACGCCTTTACCGAGGGTAAGTGCCGGAGCACCGATCTGGGGAGCCCTGACAGGGTACCGATCGTGGCGGACTCCCCGGCTAGCTCACAGACATGTCTCGGCTCAGCCGCGCGCCGCGCCGGTCGACGACCGCACGACGAGCTCCGGCCGGAACACATATTCCGCCCGCGGCGCGGGAACGCCGGAGATTTCGTCGAGCAGTGCCCGAACGGCGGCCGATCCCATGGCCTGGACGGCCTGCCGCACCGTCGTGAGCGGCGGGTCGGTGAACGCCACGAGCGTGGAGTCGTCGTAGCCGACCACGGAGACGTCGGCGGGCACCTGCAGCCCACGTGCCCGAATTGCGCGGATCGCGCCGAGCGCCATCATGTCGGACCCGCAGATCACCGCGGTGGAGCCGGCCTCCACCAACCGTTCGGCCGCCGCGCCGCCCCCCTCCACGCTGAACAGCGAGCACTCCACCCAGGGCTCGACGTCGTCCACGCCGACGTGGCGGCGCATGGCCTCCCGGAAGCCGGCGATCTTCCGGACCACGGGCACGAATCGGCGCGGACCGAGCGCCAGCCCGATCCGGGTGTGGCCGAGCGCCACGAGGTGGCTGACGGCCAGCTCCATCGACGCGACGTCGTCGTTGGAGATGAACGGCGCGTCCACGCCGTCGATATAGCCGTTGACCAGCACGATCGGCAGTCCCCGCTTGCGCAGCGCGGCGTACCGCCCGGGATCGGCCGTGCTGTCCGCGTGCAGGCCGGAGACGAACACGATCCCGGACACCCCGCGCTCCAGGAGCATCTGCGTGTAGTCGTCCTCGTGGACGCCGCCGGGGGTCTGCGTGCACAGGACCGGCGTATAGCCATGCCGGGCCAGCGCGGACTCGATGACCTGGGCGAACGCCGGAAAGATCGGGTTCTCCAGCTCCGGGACGATGAGCCCGACCAACCCCGCTGATCGCTGCTTGAGCCGCGTGGGTCGTTCGTAGCCCAGAACGTCGAGGGCCGTGAGCACCGCCTGGCGCGTGCCGTCGGCGACGCCGGGCCGCCCGTTGAGCACCCGGCTGACGGTCGCCTCGCTGACGCCTGCCTGCGACGCGATGTCCGCGAGCCGGGCCCGGTGAACTTTCATCTGTCCCCGATCTCCACCGGCATGGGATGACGGTACCCGTCAGGCTGCAAGAAACCGGCAAGACTCTGTCAGAAACTTTCGGTTAGAGGTTCCGCCCCTATCCGCACACCCTCTTAGGCGCAGCGGTTGCGGTCAGGGGGTGTACGAGAGGCACCTTCCCGGGTAAGGATGATCGAGGCCGATGGCGTCCCGGTTCACCCGTCTTGATCCACCGAGGCGCCCACGCCATCCGGCACGGGCGCATCACCCGTGCCGGCGCACCACCGGCGGGTGACGCAGTGTTGCCCGCCGCCCTCTCTACTCGGATCGTCCGGCACGTTCCTGCCGGTGGAAGGGATGTGGCATCGCCATGGCCACCGTCACCTACGAGCAAGCCTCACGGATCTATCCCGGATCCACCAAGCCCGCCGTCGACTCCCTCGACCTGGCCATCAACGACGGCGAGTTCCTCGTCCTCGTCGGCCCGTCCGGCTGCGGCAAGTCGACCTGCCTGCGCATGCTGGCCGGCTTGGAGGACGTCAACGCGGGTCGGATCCTGATCGGCGACCGGGACGTCACCCAGGTACCGCCGAAGGACCGCGACATCGCGATGGTGTTCCAGAGCTACGCGCTCTACCCGCACATGTCGGTGGCGGAGAACATGGGCTTCGCGCTGAAGATCGCCGGGGTGAACAAGACCGAGATCCGGCAGCGGGTCGATGAAGCGGCCAAGATCCTCGACCTGACGCAGTACCTCGACCGCAAGCCGAAGGCGCTGTCCGGCGGCCAGCGGCAGCGCGTGGCGATGGGCCGGGCGATCGTCCGCAAGCCGCAGGTGTTCCTCATGGACGAGCCGCTGTCGAACCTGGACGCCAAGCTGCGCGTCCAGACGCGCACGCAGATCGCCTCGCTGCAGCGTCGCCTCGGCGTCACGACGGTCTACGTGACGCACGACCAGACCGAGGCCATGACGATGGGGGACCGGGTCGCCGTCCTCAAGGACGGGCTGCTGCAGCAGGTCGGGTCGCCGCGCTACCTGTATGACCACCCGGACAACTCGTTCGTCGCCGGGTTCATCGGGTCGCCCGCGATGAACCTGCTGACCATGCCCGAGGTGGACAAGGGCGTGCAGTTCGGTGACACGGTCTACCCGGTCACCCGCGACGTGCTGCAGTCGCACGCCGCGAACCAGGTCATCATCGGGGTCCGGCCGGAGGACCTGGAGGCCAGCGAGCACGGCATCCCGGTGAACGTCGAGCTGGTCGAGGTGCTGGGCGCGGACGCGTACGTGCACGGCACGCTGAAGAGCGACGGCTCGGAGCTGCCGATCATCGCCCGGGCGGACGGGCGGCGCCCTCCGAACAAGGGCGACCTGGTGCACTTCAGGGCCAAGGAGGGCCACGTGCACCTGTTCGACGTCGACAGCGGTGCTCGTCTGGGCGACTGACCCGTCAGCTCGACACTGAGCTGACCCTGAGCTGACACTGAGTCGGACCGCACATCCCGTTGGCGCGGGATGTGCGGTCCGTCCCGTCTTGAGGATCGCCCGAATCGCGTCCGCGCCGGTCCGGCACACTGATCGGGTGGCGACGCCGCACACCTTGCAGATCACCGCCGCGGCCGTGGACCCGGCGCTGCTCGACCTGCCGTGGGACGTCCCCCTGGAGGAGTGGCCCGCCGATCGGCTGGCCGCCCTGCCGCGCGGCATATCGCGGCACGTCGTGCGCTTCGTCCTGATGTCGGGTGAGGTCCTGGCCGCCAAGGAGATCTCCGAGGAGCTGGCGAGCCGCGAGTTCGCCCTGTTGCGGCTGCTGCGCCGGCTCGGGCTGCCGGCTGTCGAGCCGGTCGGCGTCGTGACCGGACGGCGGGCGGCCGACGGCACGCCACTCGATCCCGTGCTGCTGACCCGGCACCTGCGGTTCTCGCTGCCGTACCGCGCGCTGTTCTCCCAAAAACTGCGCGACGACACCGCGACGCGGCTGGTCGACGCGCTCGCCGTGCTCCTCGTCCGGCTCCACCTGGCGGGCTTCTACTGGGGAGACGTGTCGCTGTCCAACACCCTGTTCCGGCGGGACGCCGGGGCCTTCGCGGCGCACATCGTCGACGTCGAGACCGGATATGTGCACGACACCCTGTCCCCCGGCCAGCGCGAGCACGACCTGGACCTGGCGCGGACCAACATCGCCGGCGAGCTGATGGACCTGGCCGCCGGAGACCTGCTCGACCCCGACATCGACCCGATCGAGCTGAGCGACGTCATCGTCAGCCGATACCGCGCGCTGTGGGTGGAACTGACGGAGCCGGAGTCCTTCGAACCGGGTGAGCGCTGGCGGGTGGACGAGCGGATCCGCCGGCTGAACGAGCTCGGTTTCGACGTCGGTGAGCTGAACATCAGTACCGACGTCAACGGGACCTCCATCCAGATCGAGCCGATCGTGGTGGAGGCCGGGCACCACTCGCGGCGGTTGCTGCGCCTGACCGGGCTCGACGTCGGCGAGAACCAGGCGCGCCGGCTGCTCAACGACCTCGACACCTACCGCGCGGCGGCCGACCGGCAGGCCGACGACGAGGAGCTGGTCGCCCACCAGTGGCTCGCCCAATGCTTCGAGCCGGTGGTGCGGGCCGTGCCGCGGGACCTGCGCGGCAAGCTCGAGCCGGCGGAGGTGTACCACGAGGTGCTGGAGCATCGCTGGTACCTGTCCGAGCAGCAGGGCCACGACGTCGGCCTGGACGACGCACTGGCGAGCTACATCAGCCGGATCCTGGTGCACAAGCCCGACGAGGCCGCCGTGCTCGGCGTGGACACCGAGGAGATGCCCGTCGTCGCCACCGCCGACCTCGCGCCCGACGCCCCCGACACCTAAGGCGCCCCCCGCCCCGCCCCGCACACCGGAGTTGATCAAGCAATCCGGGGTCGATCAAGCAATCCGAGTTCACGCCTGCTCGTCGAGCAGCAGCTCCACGATGACGCAGTCCTTCCAGACCCCGTCCAGCTGGGCGTGGCGGCGGTACGTGCCCACCTCCCGGAAGCCCATCGACCGGCACAGGGCCAGGCTCGCCAGGTTCTCCGGGAAGATCCGACTGAGTAGCTTCCAGTGTCCGGCCTCCCGGCAGACGTCGATCAAGCCGGCCAGCGCTGCGCGCCCGGCGCCTGTGCCGCGGGCGTCGCGGGCGACGTAGACGGAGAAGTCGCGCACCCCGGCATACGCCGAACGGTCCGGCCGGTACGCCGACGCCGATGCCCAGGCGACGACCCGCGACCCCTCCTCGACCACCACCACCGGATAGCGCTCCGGCCAGCTCTCGACGTCGGCCGCTGTGCGCGGGCGCGTCTCGAACGTGGCGATCCGGTCGGCGATCCCGGCGCTGTAGATCTCGGCCACGGCCGCGGCGTCGCCCGGCGTCATGGGACGGACGACGCGACCGTCCGGTGCTGGCGAGCTCACCCTCCTCACCCTAGGCCGTGGATCACCGAGCGTAGATCGTCGACATCGGGGTAGTAGAGCCGCGTGATGCGGATGAGACGTGCCGTGGTGACCGGCGGCGCCGGCTTCGTCGGCTCGCATGTCTGCGACCGGCTCCTCCAGGCGGGCTACCGGGTCCTGTGCCTCGACAACTACCTCACCGGGACGCCGCAGAATCTCGCGCATCTGGCCGAGCACGACGCCTTCGAGGTGGCAGACGTCGACGTCACCCGCTCCATCGACGTCGACGGCCCGGTGGACGCCGTCCTGCACTTCGCCTCTCCCGCCTCACCCGTGGACTACCTGAAGCTGCCGATCGAGACGCTCCAGGTCGGATCGTCCGGCACCCTGAACGCCCTGGAACTGGCCCGGGACAAGGGCGCCCGATTCCTGCTGGCCTCGACGTCGGAGGTGTACGGCGATCCGCAGGTGCACCCGCAGCCGGAGGACTACTGGGGCCATGTGAACCCGGTCGGTCCCCGCGGTGTGTACGACGAGGCCAAGCGCTTCGCCGAGGCGATGACGACGGCGTTCCGCAGCTACCAAGACGTGGATGCCGCGATCGTGCGCATCTTCAACACCTTCGGGCCGCGGATGCGCCCGAATGACGGCCGCGCCATCCCGACGTTCATCTGCCAGGCGCTGGCCGGCGAGCCGCTGACGGTCGCCGGGGACGGGATGCAGACCCGGTCGGTCTGCTACGTCGACGACCTCGTGGAGGGCATTCACCGGCTGCTGGAGTCGGGCCACCCCGGCCCGATGAACCTGGGGAACCCGTGTGAGCTCACGGTTCTGGACCTCGCCGACCTGATCCGCAACCTCACCGGGTCGCGATCCGACGTCGGCTTCGTGCCGCGCCCGCAGGACGACCCGACGGTCCGGCAACCCGACATCGAACTCGCCCGATCGGTGCTCGGCTGGGAACCCAAGGTCGACGTCGAGGAGGGACTGCGTCGCACGATCGAATGGTTCGACGCTCCCACGCGTTGAGCGGGCCCATGGGTTGAGCGGCCAGAGCGCTCAGCCGCGCCGGCGAGCCACTTCGTACAGCGCCACCCCGGCCGCCACCGCGGCGTTCAGCGACTCCATGCCCGCCATCGGGATCGACACCACGACGTCGCAGGTCTGCCGCACGAGCCGGGCCAACCCGCGGCCCTCCGACCCGACGACGAGCACAAGCGGCTCGGTCGCCACCTGCAGGTCCGGCAGTGCGACGTCCCCGCCCGCGTCCAGCCCGACGACGAAGCAGCCGGCCGACTGATAGTCCTCCAGCGCACGTACGAGGTTGGCGGCGCGCGCCACCGGAACCCGGGCCGCCGCACCCGCGGACACCTTCCACGCCGACGCCGTCATGCCTGCCGCGCGGCGTTCCGGGATCACGACGCCGTGCCCGCCGAAGGCCGCCACCGACCGGACGACGGCGCCGAGGTTGCGCGGATCGGTCACGCCGTCCAGAGCCACGATGAGCGGCGGGCGCTCGGTCTCGGCGGCCCCGTCGAGCAGGTCCGCCGGATGGGCGTAGGAGTAGGCCGGGACCTGCAGGACCAGTCCCTGGTGCACGGCCCCCGCGGTGAGCCGGTCCAGGTCGGCCTTGGACGCCTCTAGCAGCGGCAGGCCCAGGTCACCGGCCGCCTTGAGGGCCTCGCGCACCCGCTCGTCAGAGTCGATCCGCGAGGCGACGTACAGGGCCCTGGCCGGGACGCCGGCGCGGAGGGCCTCGACCACCGGGTTGCGCCCGGCGACGTATTCCGCGGAGCCCGTACTGCGACGGCGCGGCGTGGGTTTGCTGCTCTGGCCGGGCCCCTTGGCCGCCGCGCGCGTCGCGGCCCCGGCCCGACGCGCCGCCGGATGCCCCGTGCGCTCGGTGGCCTTCGGCGTCGGACCGCGCCCCTGCAGCGACTTGCGACCTTGCCCGCCGGTGCCGACCACCGATCCCTTCTTCGAGCCGGATCGGCGGACCGCGCCACGGCGCTGGGAGTTACCCGCCACCGCGACCGGGCTCCTTGTCGCGGCGCGCTTCCAGCGTCCAGCGCGCACCATCGGGCGTGTCCTCCACCGCGACGCCGGCCGCGGTGAGCCGATCCCGGATGCCGTCGGCCGTGGCGAAGTCGCGCTCCTTGCGAGCCGCTGCGCGCGCGTCGAGCTCGGCGCGCACCAGCGCGTCCAGCGCGTCCTGCAGCCGAACGTCGGAGCCCCCGTCGCCGCGCCAGTGCTGGTCCAACGGGTCGATGCCGAGGATCCCGGCCATGGCCTGCACGACGCACAGCGCGTCACGCACACTCGCGTCGTCGCCGTCCGCCAATGCCTTGTTGCCCTCGCGTACGGTGTCGTGCAGGACGGCGAGGGCGGCGGGTACGCCGAGGTCGTCATCCATCGCTGTGGCGAAGGCCGCAGGGACCTCGACACGCTCGCAGTCGGTGCCGACCCGCTCACCAGCGCGCAGCGTGAAGCCCTCAATGCGTTCGTAGGCAGCCGTTGCCTCGGCGAGCGATTCGTCGACGACCTCGATGTTCGACCGGTAGTGCGGCGCGGTCAGCAGGTACCGCAGCACGACCGGGCGCACCTTGGACAGCAGCACGTCCATGGACAGCGTGTTGCCGAGCGACTTGCTCATCTTCTCCCCGCCCATGACCACCCAGGCGTTGTGCAGCCAATAGCGGGCGAACGGGTCGCCCGCCGCGCGTGACTGCGCCTGCTCGTTCTCGTGGTGCGGGAAGCGCAGGTCCAGCCCGCCTCCGTGGATGTCGAACTCCGCCCCCAGGTAGCGGGTCGCCATCGCGGAGCACTCAAGGTGCCAGCCAGGGCGCCCGGGACCCCACGGGGTCGGCCAGGAGGCGGTCGGCGGCTCGCCGGGCTTGGCGCCCTTCCACAGGGCGAAGTCACGCGGGTCGCGCTTACGGGCCTGCGGGTCGGCGTCCGCCGCCGCCTCCATGTCGTCCACCCGCTGCCGGGTCAGCGCGCCGTACTCGGCGAAGGAGCGGACGTCGAAGTACACGTCGCCCGAGCCGTCCTCGGCGACGTACGCGTGCCCGCGGGCGATCAACCGCTCGATCAGTTGGACCATCTCGATGATGTGGCCGGTCGCGCGTGGCTCGTACGACGGCGCCAGGACGTTCAGAGCGTCGTACGCGGCGTCGAACTCCCGCTCGTAGCGGTAGGCGTGCGCCCACCACGGCCGCTCGGCCTCGGCCGACTTCACGAGGATCTTGTCGTCGATATCGGTGACGTTGCGGATGAGCGTCACGTCGTGCCCTGTGTATGTCAGCCAGCGGCGCAGCACGTCGAACGAGACGGCGGAGCGCAGGTGCCCCAGATGTGGGGAGCTCTGCGGGGTGGCGCCACAGACGTAGATCCCGACCCGGCCGGCGGTCAGCGGGACGAACTCCCGCACCTCTCGAGTCGCGGAGTCATACAGTCTCAGGCTCACCTGTCAAGGCTACCCGGGGCCGGCATACGCCCTGGCCAACTCCGGAGGGCGGCCGGTCCATGATCTTGGAAGATCGGTCGGTCGGTAACCCACGGATCTTCCAACATCACGGTGGCGGGCGCAGGGGGACGACGAGCGCTGTGGCGATGGCGGCCACCCCCTCGCCGCGTCCCGTCAGTCCGAGGCCGTCCGTCGTGGTGGCACAGATCGTGACCGGGCCGCCGCAGGCCGCCGAGAGCACGGCCTCGGCCTCGGCTCGGCGCGGCGCGAGCCTGGGCCGGTTTCCAATGACCTGCACCGCGACGTTGCCCACCGCCCAGCCCGCCGCCCGCAGTCGCGCGGCGGTCTCGCCCAGCAGGGCTGCGGCATCGGCGCCCGCCCAGCGCGGATCATCGGTGCCGAACAGGGCGCCGAGATCCCCCAAGCCGGCCGCCGACAGCAGCGCATCGCACGCCGCATGGGCCGCGACGTCGCCGTCGGAGTGCCCGCTCAGCCTCCGCTCACCGGGCCACTCCAGGCCGGCCAGCCGCAGCGGTCGGCTCTCGTCGGCCGGCGCCAAGGCGTGCACATCCGTGCCGACGCCGACCCGCGGCAGGTCGATCGGGCGGCCCACCCCCGGCTGCGGCGCCTCGGCCTTCGTATCGGCACTCGTCATGGACGCGGCTTCGACATCGCTCACCGCCGTAGCGTCCCATCCGAGCCGCGCCTCGCATTTGAGGTGGCACCGCCTACAGGCCGAGATCGCTCAGATGACCGAGCACGTGGCGCGCAGCGACCCGGGCGGCCTCGGCCGACGGCGCACCGATCGCCGCCTGCGCCGCCTCCTGGCATGCCGCGTCCCGGGTGGACTCCAGCGCCGCGCCGACGGCGGGCAGCGCGGCGGGCGACATCGACAGGCTGTCGACGCCGAGCCCGGCCAGCACGCACGCCAGCGCCGGATCGGCCGCCGCCTCGCCGCACACGCCGACCGGACGGCCGTGCCTGGCTGCGGCGCGGCACGTGAGCGCCACGAGCTGAAGCACTGCCGGCTGCCACGGGTCGTTCAGTGCCGCCAGCTGTCCGAGCGTCCGGTCGGCGGCCATGGCGTACTGCGCGAGGTCGTTCGTCCCGATGCTGGCGAACGACGCCTCGGCGAGGACGGCGTCGGCGCACAGGGCCGCGGCCGGCACCTCGATCATCACCCCGGCGTGCTGGAGCCCCCGCTCCGCGCAGCGACCGACGAACGCCTCTGCCTCGGCCGCCGTGGCCACCATCGGTGCCATGACCCACACGTCATCCGAGCCCTCGGCGGCCTGCACGATCGCCGCGAGCTGCTCGTCCAGCACGTCCGGCGCACGCCAGGACGTGCGCAGCCCGCGGACGCCGAGCGCCGGATTCGGCTCCTCCCCCTGCCGCAGAAATGGCAGCGGCTTGTCCGCGCCCGCGTCGAGCGTGCGGAGGACAACCTTGCGGCCTGAGAACGCCTCGAACACCGTCCGATAGGCCGCCACCTGCTCGTCCCGGCTCGGCGGGTCGGTCCGGTCCAGGAAGCAGAACTCGGTGCGGAAGAGGCCGACTCCCTGGGCGCCCGCACGGGCCGCGACCGCCGCGCCCGCGCCGTCGCCGACGTTGGCCAGTAGCGCCACCCGCCTGCCGTCCGCCGTCCTCCCCGTCCCCGAGAACAAGCGAGCCGGCGCCGCCGCAGCCCGCCCGGCCACGGCCACCTGCCCCTCGTCCGGGTCCACGACGACCGTTCCAGTGCCCCCGTTGACCAGGACCCGGACGCCATCGGGCAGCGACAGCGCACCACGCGCGGCCACCACGGCGGGAAGCCCCAGGGCCCGGGCCAGGATCGCGGTGTGCGACGTCGGCCCGCCCTGCTCGGTGACCAGTGCCCGGACGACGGCCGGGTCAAGGCCCGCCGTGTCGGCGGGTGACAGGTCGTCTGCCACCAGAACGTACGGCCCAACCCCTTGCGGCACTCCGGGCAACGGAACGCCGGTCAGCACCGCGACGATCCGGTCCCGGACGTCCAGCACGTCCCGCGCCCGCTCGCCGATGTACCCGCCGGCCGCACGCAGTTGCTCCGCGACGGCATCGGCCGCCTCCCAGACAGCGCGCTCCGGCGTCGCGCCGGCCTGCACGCGCTGCGCCGCCGCCGCAGCGAGGGTCGGATCGGCGGCCAGTTCCGCGGTCATGGCCAGCACGTCAGCCGCGGTCTCCGAGGCCCTTGCGCTGCGAGCGAGCAGGTCCTCGTACACCGCCGTCATCGCGACGCCCAGGCGTCGGACGGCCGTCTCACGCTCATCGTCCGGCAGGGTTCGTTCCGGCGAGGGTTCGCGGATCGATGGGACGAGTCGGCGCACCGGCGCGATCACCAGACCCGGGCTCACTCCGATCCCCTGCACCGGCTGGGTCATTCCTCGTGCTCTTCCAGCAGGCGCGTCAGGTCGTCGAGGATCGCGTCCGCGCCGTCGCCGTCGGTCTGGATGACAACCTCGTCACCGCACGCGACGTTGAGCGTCAGGACGGCGAGAATGCTCGACGCCGACACCGGGTCTCCGCCGGGCTTGCGGATGGTGACCGGGAGACCCGATGCCTTGGCCGCCTTGGTGAAGAGCGCCGCGGGACGCGCGTGCAGCCCAACCGGGGACTTGACCACCACAGCTCGCTCAGACACTGCCTTCTCCTCGCCGCCAGCACTCTTGCGTGACCTGGGTCACCATGCTGCAATACGAACATGCGTGAATCAATCTGCACTTTTGTGCAAACACGACCTCGGAGCGCGGAGGCAATGGCGTGACGGATCGCACGATCGCCGGGGATCCTGTGCGCGCCTCGGAGGCGCTGCGGCTGATGTGGACCATCCGCCTCTTCGAGGAGGCGGTGGACGAGTTGTTCGCGCGGGGCCTCATGCACGGCACCATGCATCTGTCCATCGGGCAGGAGGCCACCGCCACCGGTGTGTGCCTGGCGCTGCGCGACGACGACCTCATCACGTCCACCCACCGCGGACACGGACATTGCATCGCCAAAGGTGCCGATCCGCTGCCGATGATGGCCGAACTCCTGGCCAAGGAGACCGGCTACTGCCGCGGTCGCGGCGGGAGCATGCACATCGCGGACGTCGCCCGGGGGAACCTCGGGGCCAACGGGATCGTCGCCGGTGGGATCCCGATCGCTGTCGGAGCCGCCCTCGCCCATCAGATGAAGGACACGGGTCGCGTCGTTGCGTGCTTCTTCGGCGACGGCGCCACGAACGAGGGCGCCTTCCACGAGGCGGCCAATCTCGCAGCGGTCTGGGGTCTCCCCGTGATCCTGGTCTGCGAGAACAACAAGTACGGGATGAGCCTGTCCACCGACTACTCCATGCGGGTTGCCACGGTCGCGGAGCGAGCGGCGGCGTACGGCTTTCCCGGCGTGCGGGTGGACGGCAATGACCTGGACGTGGTGCACGCCGCCGCCCGGGACGCCGTTGAGCGGGCCCGGTTCGGAGCCGGCCCGACCCTGCTGGATTGCGTGACGTACCGCTGGAAAGGCCACAGCAAGAGCGACAAGAACCTCTACCGGACCCGCGAGGAGATCGAGGCCTGGCGCGCGACCGATCCCATCTCCACCTTTGAGCAGGTCGTGCGGGACGCCGAGACCCTGTCTCGGGACGACCTGGACGCCGTGCGCGAGCAGGCCCGCGCAACTGTGCGCGACGCCGTCCGGGAGGCTATGCAGGCACCGGACGCCGACCCGGCCGCGCTGATCACGGACCTGCCCCGCGCGGTCTACGCCGCGCCCCTGGGCGAGAACAAGAAGGTCAGCGCGTGACGGCGACCGCCCAGGTCTCCGGTACCGCACGGAGTGCCGGCTACCAGGTGGCCGGCGCGGCGCAGGACGGCGAGCGGGTCATCAGCTACGCCGAGGCGGTGCGTGAGGCGATGGGCCAGGCAATGGCCGACGACGATCGCGTGCTGCTTATCGGTGAGGACGTCGGGGTCTACGGCGGCGCATTCGGCGTCTCCGGTGATCTGCACGCCCGATTCGGCGGGCACCGGGTGCGGGACACCCCCATCTCGGAGCTGGGCATCGTCGGGGCCGCGGTAGGGCTGGCGCTGGCCGGAATGCGCCCGATCGTGGAGATCCAGTTCTCGGATTTCACCTGCCAGGCGATGGACCAGATCGTCAACCAGGCAGCCAAGATTCACTTCATGCTGGGTGGCGCGGCCAGCGTGCCGATGGTGCTGCGCGCCCCCAGCGGCTCGGGGACCGGCGCCGCCGGTCAGCACTCACAGAGCCTCGAGGCGTGGTTCGCCCACACTCCGGGCCTCAAGGTGGCACTGCCGGCGACCGCCGCCGACGCGAAAGGCCTTCTGCTGGCGGCCATCGACGATCCGGATCCGGTCGTGATCCTGGAGCACAAGCTGCTGTATCGGACGCTCGGCGCGGTGCCCGTCGGGCCGATCCGAACACCGCTCGGCGTCGCCGCGGTCCCGCGCCGAGGTCGCGACCTCACCATGGTGGCGACCGGGGTGATGGTCGGCCGGTGCCTCGACGCGGCGACTCGCCTAGAGGCGGATGGGATCTCCTGCAGCGTGGTCGACGTGCGCACGCTCGCACCACTGGACGCCGCGACGGTGCTGGGCGAGATCGACACCACCGGGCGTGCCCTGCTCGTCCAAGAGGCCCCTGCCCACGTGGGCTTCATGGCGGAGGTAGCCGCCCGGATCGCCGAATCGCCGACGCTGTACCACCTGCTGGCTCCGGTCCGCCGGTTGTGCGGGCTGGATACACCGATCCCCTACGCGCCACAGCTGGAACGCGCGGTGGTCCCGCAGCTCGAGGACATCGTCCAGGCCGCCCGCCAGCTGGCGGAGGTGGGCTGATGCCGCGCACCGCTCTGCCGATGCCGAAGATGTCGATGACGATGGAGACGGGTGAGTTGACCGCATGGCTGGTGGACGTCGGCGACCAGGTCGTCGCCGGCCAGGTCGTCTGCGAGGTGATGACGGACAAGGTCGAGATGGAGGTCGAGAGCCCGGTCTCCGGAACGGTCGTTCGGCTCGACGCGCCGGTCGGCAGCACGGTGCCGGTCGGGGAGCCGATGGCCTGGCTGGAGACCGAGTCCGCCAGCCTGATCGGCGATCTGCTCGCCCCCGCGCCCGAGGACGGCCGGCCCGCCGCGTCACCCGCCGCGTCCGCAGCCCCACCCCCTGCCGCGCCTCCGCCCGATGACCCGGCCCTCGATTACCCGGCCCTCGATCGCCCGGCCCTCGATCGCCCACCGCACGGGCGGGCGTCGTCGATCGTCCCCGCCATCCCCGCGGCACGACAGCTGGCGGTGCAGAGCGGCGTACCGCTCGACACGGTGACCGGAAGCGGCCCGGGCGGTGCGGTCTTGCTCCGCGACGTGCAGACGGTTCTGGAGCGCAGGACCGCCACGGCCGACGTCACGTCGCAGGCCCGGAGCGAGCCATCCACTCCGGCGGGCACCGAGCCCCTGTCCTGGCTTCCGGAGCCCGTCGGCGCGATCATCGCTCGGGACGAGGCCGTTCTCGGCGCCGGAGAAGCATCGTCGCCGCCCACCCCGCACGCCACGCTCGCGCGTCTCGCCGCGGCCCTGGCGTCTGCGCTGGCCGCTGAGGCGGAGGGGGCACTGCGTGCCACCGCACCGCGTGTCGGGCTGATGCTCCCCTCACCCCGCGGTCCGGTGTCACTGACGATCGCGGGTGCGCACCTGCTGTCCCCGGCCGAACTCCGGTCCACGGTGGCACGAGCCGTGCGTCAGGCCGCCGCAGGCCAGGTCGACGTCGACTTCCTGGTGCCACCGCACGCAACGCTGACCCACGTCGGCGAGGTGGATCAGGTCGACGTTCCCTGCCGACCGGAGCTCCTGGTAGCCGTGGGCGCGGGCAGCGCCAGGCCCCGTGTGGTGGCGTCCGACCGCGGACTCGGCGTCCGCGTCACCGTACAGCTGAGCGCCACCACCCATCGGCTGACCGCACCGCACGTGGCTGCCCTGCTCGCCCGAATGGCGGCAGGAATCCGAGATCACATTGCCTCTTGACTGTGACAGGCCCCACAACCAGTATTCGCATTAGTGATTTCGACAGAACGGATGTGACGATGCCGGCTCCGCGTGACCCCGACCTCCTGGTGAGGGTCGCGCGCCTGTACTACATCCAGAACCTGTCGCAGGCGGAGGTCGCCCGCGCGGTCGGCACCAGCAGATCCAACGTCTCCCGGATGCTGGCGGCGGCTCAGGAGCAGGGCATCGTCGAGGTCCGGATCAACGACCCGGCGGGCCGGGACACCGACGCCGAGCGCGCTCTGATGACGCGGTTCGGGCTGGACCAGGCCATCGTCGCGGAGCGCCCGCGGGTGCCGGGGCCCGTACCGCTGGAGCGCGCCGGCGCACTGGCCTGGGGCTGGCTGGCGAATGAGATCAAGGACGGCATGACTGTGGCGCTGTCCTGGGGCCAGTCGTTGCAAGCCATGGTCTGGGCGATCACCGCGGATGCTCCCCGAGCGGTCGAGGTCGTGCAACTCGTGGGCGGCCTGTCGTCGGTGGCCAGTGAGATCACCGGCCAGGAGCTGGTGCGCGAGATGGCCACCCGGCTGGGCGCGCGGTACCGATACCTGCACAGCCCCGCCGTGTTCGCCAGCTCGGCGGCGCGGGACACCATGCTGCGCGAACGCTCGGTCGCGGATGCCCTGGACGCCGCTCGTCGTGCGGACCTCGCCGTCGTGGGCATCGGCACCGTCGACCAGGGCTCCTCCGCAGCGATCCTGCGCGCCATCGCCCTCGACGACCAGGAGCGGCGGGAGTTCGAGGCGGCACGGCCGGTAGGTGACCTCGCCGCCCGGTTCTTCGACGGCACCGGACGTCCCGTCCTCGGTGCCGTCCACGACCGAGTCCTGGCACTCACCCTGGAGGAGATCAGGGCGATCCCCACGGTGGTCGGTATCGCCGTGGGACGGGAGAAGGTCGAAGGGGTGGCGGCCGCCCTGCGTGGCGGCCTGGTCGACGTGCTGGTCTGCGACGCCACGGTCGCCCGTGGCGTGCTCAAGCTGGACGAGCGGATGGCGGGCGGCCCGGTGATCCCGGCCGGAGGGGTCGGGGCACCGTGATCTACCTCAAGTTCTTCATCGCCATCGCGCTGGCGTTGTCTGTGCAGCTCTTCCTGACCGCGCGGCAGTCACAGGCCTTCATGCGTCAGGTCACCGAACTGCGCCGCCACGGCCGGGTCGCCATCGGGCTCGGCCGGCGGCACTGGTTCGGCCGCAAGGTGTATGTCGCTCTTGCCGCGACGTCGAACGGCCGCGTGACGCACGCGATCCTCCTGCGTGGCGTCACCCAGTTCGCCCGGGCCAAGCCGGCGCCGAACCTCGTCGGCGTCACGCTGCGCACGCTGGCCAGCGAGAAGCCGGTCCCCGGATGCGGCCGACTGGAACGAGCCGCGGCGCAGCAGGCGGCCACGACGCTCAGAGGTTCACCGGAACCTCCTACAGGTTCACCAGAACCTCGTAGCACCGCCGGTGGGTGGCACCCCACCGGCGGTGCCGACCAGGGAAGGGAGGGCGCGCAGTCCGTTTCGAGCCCCGTCAAGTGACCCATGTGACGGCGACGCCGCCGTCCAATCCCCAGGAGTCAGTATGACACCACTGCTCGCGGGCCTGCTTGCGCAGACCCCGCCCCCGAAGGGTGAGGATCCCACCGGGGTAATGGGCGCTCTGGCCAAGGCGGCCGAATGGTTTATCGGCCTGTTCCAGGAGGGCGCCACGACGTTCACCGGCCTGGTCACAGGCATCGTTCCGCTGCTCATCGTGCTGCTCACTGTCTTCAACGCGCTGATCCGGATCATCGGCCCCGACAAGATCGACCGGCTCGGCGAGCTCGCCGGCCGCCCCGGCATCGCCTATTACCCGCTGCGGTACCTCGCACTGCCGGTTCTTGCGGTCTTCTTCCTGACCAACCCAATGGCGTACACGATGGGCCGGTTCCTCCCGGAGCGGTTCAAGCCGGCGTTCTACGACTCCGCAGTCAGCTTCGTGCACCCGCCGCTGGGGATCTTCCCGCACGTGAACCCCGGTGAGTACTTCGTGTGGGCCGGCATCGCGCTGGGCGTGGAGAAGGCCGGGTTCAACCTGCCTGATCTCGCCGTCCGCTACTTGCTCGTCGGCCTGGTCGTGATCTTCATCCGCGGGGTCGTCACCGAACTCATCACCGCTCGGATGATGGCCCGCCGCACCCAGACCGACGAGGACCAGGAGACTGAGGAGGCGATGGCGTGATGAACACACTCCTCGTCCGGGTGGGCCGCGGCGTCGGCGGAGTGGTCGGCAACTTCTACCAGGCCGGCCGGGACACCATCGACACCGTCCTGCGTAACGTCCTGCCGTTCATGGCCTTCATCGCGGCCATCATCGGCATCATCAACAAGACCGGGGTGGGCGACGCGCTCGCCCACTTCATCGCCCCGCTGGCCAGTAACCTGTTCGGCCTGCTGGTCATCACCGTGTTCTGCGCGATCCCGGTTCTGTCTCCCCTGCTCGGCCCGGGCGCCGTCATCGCGCAGGTGGTCGGGACGCTGCTCGGCACCAGGTTCCAGAACGGCGACATCCCGGCTCAGTACTCGCTGCCGGCGCTGTTCGCCATCAACCCACAGGTGGGTTGCGACTTCATTCCCGTCGGCCTCTCGCTGGGCGAGGCCGAGCCGGAGACGGTCGAAGTCGGCGTGCCGGCGGTGCTGTTCTCCCGCATGATCACCGGCCCGATCGCGGTGATCCTGGCGTACTTCGCCAGCTTCGGGCTGTTCTCCGGCGGCGGGAGCAGCTGAGAACCGCTCCGTCGGGTGCTGATGGGACGGGTCGGCGCAAGCTCCGTCCCGTCAGCCCCCACGGATCTCCCGCATCGATGCGGGGCACATCCCATCCACGGAGGTAGCCATGCCGTACAAGAAGGTGAAGATCAGTGCGGGCCGGGGCGGTTGGGGCGGCCCCCTGACCATCCAGCCGAGCGAGGGCAAGCCGCTCATCTACTGCGTCACCGGCGGCGGGATTCACCCGGTGGCGCAACGGATCGCGGAACTGACGGGCGCAGAGGCATTCGACGGCTTCAAGTCCTCCGCTCCGTTCGACCGGATCGCCGTCGCGGTGATCGACTGCGGCGGGACGGCGCGGGTCGGCGTCTATCCCATGAAGAAGGTTCCGACCGTGGACATCCACGCGACGAGCCCGGCGGGACCGCTCGCCTCATTCATCACCGCTGATCTCTTTGTGTCCGGCGTGAAGCCGGAGAACGTCACAGAGGCGTGAACGCGATCCGCTACGACAGCGCCGTAATCAGCGTCGGAGAGCTGATTCCCGAGTTCCGCGCCCAGGGCGTGCTGGTGTTCTTCGGCGAGCAGGCCCCGCCCGAGTTGCACGAGTTCTGCATCCTGCACCGCCCCAGCGTCGCCTGGTCGGCGCCCAGGGCCGGCGACGTCGTGGAACTGGACGGCGAGCCGTTCACCGTGACCGCCGTCGGGCACGTCGTCGAGCAGAACCTGCTCCAGCTCGGCCATCTCGATCTCAAGGCGAACGGCGCGACGCAGGCGCCGCTGCCCGGCGACGTGTGCGTCGAGGCCAAGCCCCTGCCCGAGCTCGCCCCCGGCAGCAGATTGCGGATCATCGCTGCGGGTGCCGCGCCCGCACCCGCCCGAACAGGGGCCGCGAGCACAGGTTCCGCCACTTCGGAGGCATCATGAGCTACGCCGAGCGCATGCTCGAACGCCAGGAACGCGTCGGGCGACCGGTGCGCGTCGCGCTCGTGGGAGCCGGCCAGATGGGCCGCGGGCTGGCCGCCCAGCTGGGGCGAATGTCCGGAGTGCAGCTGTCGGTCATCGCCGACGTGGATCCTGCGCGGGCGCAGGCGGCGTTCGCCGACGCCGGGGTGGCGGACGCCATCGACGATCCCCGCCTCGGGGTCGACGCACTCGCATCGCGGGTCGATGCCGGCAGCGCGGTGGTCGTGCGTGCGGCGGGTGCGGTCGTCGGGCTCCCGGTGGACGTGGTGGTCGAGGCCACCGGGGTGCCCGACGTCGGCGCCGAGCTCACCCTGGCCAGCCTGCTCAACGGCAAGGACGTGGTGGGTCTCAACGTCGAGTGCGACGTCACGATCGGCATCCTGCTGGCCCGGGTCGCCAGCAGTTGCGGGCAGGTCTACACCATCGCCCGTGGCGACGAACCGGTGGAGACCAAGCGGCTCGTGGACTACGCCCGCGACCTCAACTTCGAGATCATCTGTGCCGGCAAGGGCAAGAACAACCCATTCAGGCCCGACGAGACACCGGACACGCTGATCACCGAAGCCGCGCGCAAGCGGATGAACCCGAAGATGCTCTGCGAATTCGTCGACGGGTCCAAGGCGATGATCGAGATGGCTTCGCTGGCCAACACCACGGGTCTTCTGGTCAGCAAGCGGGGGATGCACGGACCGGAGTCGACCGTCCCGACGTTGCACGAGACGTTCCGGCTCAAGGAGGACGGCGGCATCCTGGACCGCCCCGGCGTGGTGGACTACTGCACCGGGCCGGTGGCGCCCGGCGTCTTCGCGGTGATCCGCACCGATCACCCCTACGTCCTCCACGAGATGGAGTACCTGGGCATGGGCTCAGGGCCGTACTTCTCGCTCTACCGTCCCTACCACCTAGCCAGCATTGAGGCCCCCCTGTCGATTCCGCAGGCCGTCCTGGACCGTACCCCGAGCCTCGTCACGGAGGCCTGGACCGCGGAGGTGGCGGCGGCCGCCAAGCGAGACCTCGTCCCCGGGGACGTCATCGACGGAATCGGCGGGTACACGGTGCGCGGGGTCATCGAGGACGCCGCGATCACTGCCGCGGAAAAGCTCGTGCCGCTGGGCCTGCTCGCGGGCGCGCGGATGGTGCGCCCCGTGCCGCGCGGCGCGATCCTGACCACGGACGACGTCGAGCTGGACGGCTCGTCCACCATCGTCATGCTGCGGAGGCTGCAGGACCGGCTGCTGGCCGGTGGTGGCTTGAGCCCGACGCTGCTGCCCTCAGGGCTGGCAGCCGCGTCGTGACGCCGCAGACCCCTTCATGCCGCACGCCCTGCCCCACCTCGGACCGGTTATCAGCGGCGACGCCGTAGCCTCGAGGAATGCCGCCGCGCCTGCACCTGCCGCCGCTGTTCGGCAGGCAGCCGGCGACACCCCGAACGGGGCGCACGGCCGCTGTCGTGCTGGCCGGCGGCAGCGGCAGCCGGGTGGGTGCGGGGATGAACAAGGTGTACCTGCCTTTGGCCGGACGGCGGGTCATCTCGTGGTCGTTGCGCTGGGCGGCGGAGGTCGCCGAGATCGGGACATTCGTTCTTGTCGTAAGGCCCGAGGACGCCGAACTGGCCGAGTCGACCATGCGCCGGGAACTGCCAGGGACGCCGGTGGAACTGGTCGTCGGGGGCGGCACTCGGCACGAGTCGGAACAGGCCGCGCTGGACCACCTCAGCGAGCGGATCACCGAGGGGCGCCTCGACGTCGTCGCGATCCACGACGGCGCCCGGCCCTTGGCGGGGCCGTCGCTGTTCCGCTCAGTCGTCGTCACGGCGGCCGCCGAGGGTGGCGCATTGCCCGCCATCCCGGCCTTCGGTGTGGTCCCGGTCGGTGCGGACGGCCACCCGGTGCACGCATCCGGCGGAACCCGCCTGGCGCGCGTCCAGACGCCGCAGGCCTTCCGCGCGGCCGACCTGATCAAGGCATACGCCGCGGCGGCGGCCGCGGGCTTTCAGGGCACGGACACGGCCTCCAGCGTCGAGGCGTTCTCCGATCTCACCGTTCGGGCTGTGCCGGGCAGCCGGTTGAACCTGAAGGTCACCTATCCACATGACCTCTTCCTGGCCGAGCGGCTGCTGGCCGCCCATCACTACCAACTCCCGTGAGAGGCAACTGGCGTGACTCGTAGTGTGACCGTGCTCATCTGCGTCGCATGCGGCGAGGAGGCCCCGCACGAGCTGGTGATGGTGGGTCGGCTGTTCCAGTCCACCCGCTGCACCATTTGCGGTCACGTCGTCGAGCACGGGCAGCGCGACCTGATGGTGGACTACCTGCGGGACCTGGAGCACCGGTTGCTGACGAAGCCGCAGCGCCTCGGCCGCCGGGCGCTGCGCGAGCCCGCGCGGTTCGTCCGGGAGTTCCCGGCGGGCCTGCTGCGCCAGCCGGGCAAGCTGATCGAGGAGATCAAGACCTTACTGCGTGGCTGACCCGCCCGGCGGTCAGCGTTCCCCGGTGTGCTCGCGAACCTGCATCATCGCCGCGGCCAGCATGAGGTCCTCCTCGACGACGATTCGCACCAGTTCGCCCGGGGCGGGGACGGACAGCAGCCGCCCGCCGACGCGCTGAACCAGGCGCGGGATGGCATCCGGGCCGGGAACGTCGAGTTCGTCGTCCGCCGCCTCCGCCAGCCAGCCGGCGAGCGCCTCCCGCCGGTATACCTGGGGAGAGAAGACAAGCCGGAACCCCTCACGCTGGACCGTGCCGGTGACAGCGTCCTCGCGATCCAGCACCTTGAGGGTATCGACCACGGGCCGGACCGGGATGGCTGCGGCGAAACGGGCCGCGCGCGCATCCTCGCCGGAGAGTCTTGCCACGACGTCCTTGACCAGCTCCGGGGTGGCCAGCGGGTGGCAGCAGTAGTGCAGCACCACCAGCTCCGGAGCCGGGTCACCGCCCGTTTCCGCCAGCGCGACGTCGAGCTGCCGCCCGGCGCCGGTGCCTACCGCGGATACCACACGTACGGGCACGCCGGTACCCGTCGACACCGCGGCAAGCGATGCCGACAGCGTCGCCACGAGCCCGGGTGAAGCCGCCACGACGACGAGGGTCACGACGCCGGAAGCTGCCAGGGCGGCGACGGCGTGCTGGACCAGCGGGATCCCGTGCAGCGGACGCATCGCTACGACGTCGTCGTCGATCGGGACGACGCCGAGCGCGGCGCGAGTGGACTCGCGGAGGTCGGAACCCGCGGAGCTCACCGGTCGGGACCTGGCCGGGCGAACACCATGCGCCCGTTCGCCGTCGTGAGGACGCTGGTGACCTGGGCCGAGACCTGCTGGCCCACCCGGTCCCGGGCATGCTCCACGACGACCATCGTGCCGTCGTCCAGGTAGCCGACCGCCTGCCCCGACTCCTTGCCCGGCCGGGTCAGCAGCACCGCGACGACGTCGCCGGCCGATACCGGCGGACGCAGTGCGAGGGACAGGGCGTGCAGATTCATGACCTGGCACCCGGCCAGCGATGCGGTCCGGGCCAGGTTGGAGTCCAGGGTGAGCAGGGCGACGTCGCGATCGAGGCACATCCGGATCAGCTTGGCATCCACCTCGGGGACCTCGCGGGCCTCGTCGCCGATCACCTCGACATCGACGCCGCGCTCCCGGCGCAACGCCTCGAGCGCGTCGAGCCCGCGGCGGCCCTTGGCGCGCCGGGTGTCGTCACCGGCGTCGGCCAGCCCCTGCAGCTCCTCCAGCACCGGCTGTGGGACGAGCAGACTGCCGTGCAGGAACCCGGCGCGCACGACGTCGACGAGGCGCCCGTCGACGGCGACGGAGGAGTCCAGAATCCGCGGCAGCGCGATCGCCCGCGGCCGCCCGCCGACGCCGGTGCGCGGCGCCAGCAGGGCGAGGATGCCCTCCCGCTGCCAGACGCCGACGCGATAACCCAGCGTGCCGACGGTGACGCACACGAAGGCGAACAGGGGCAGCGTGACGGCCACCGACCCGACCAGCAGCACTGGCCATGTCAGGCCCGCTGCGACCATGACGCCGAGGACGGCACCCGCCAGACCGGCGAGCAACTGTTCGGCCGAATGGTTGCGCAGCGCGGCCTCGGCCTCCGTGAGGGTCCGGCCGGTGAGCCGGGCGATGGCGCCACCCAGCACATAGCCGACCCCGGCGCCGATGATCACGCCGACCGCGGGCGGATCGAACGGTCCGAGCTGCACCTGCGGCTGGTCCAGGACGTGGACGAACGAGTACCCGACCCCGGCGAAGAAGACCACGACACACAGCCGCAGCACTTCGACGACGGCAGCGGGCACCGCCACCGCACGCTGACCCATGTCCCCCTCAGCCTCCCGGCCTTGTCCCGGCCGGAGGACCGGTCAGGACGCGAGCACCTCGTTGAGGATGGCCTCCGCCTTGTCCTCATTGGTGTGCTCGGCAAGTGCAAGCTCCGACACAAGGATCTGACGGGCCTTGGCCAGCATCCGCTTCTCGCCGGCGGACAGACCACGATCCTGGTCGCGGCGCCACAGATCACGCACGACCTCGGCAACCTTGATGACATCGCCGGAGGCGAGCTTCTCAAGATTGGCCTTGTACCGGCGCGACCAGTTGGTGGGCTCCTCCGCGTAAGGGGCCCTGAGCACTTCGAAAACGCGGTCGAGGCCTTCCTGGCCGACCACGTCACGAACGCCGACGAGATCGACGTTCTGTGCCGGCACCTCGATGGTCAGATCCCCCTGCGCAACCTTGAGGACCAGGTACTGACGTTCCTCGCCCTTGATGATTCGGGTCTTGATCTCCTCGATAAGTGCCGCCCCGTGATGGGGGTAAACGACCGTCTCGCCGACCGTAAAAGCCATGTGCTCTTATCCCCTTTCCCTGAGTGATGCTACCACGCAGGGCGGCCGGAGACCAGCGCCAATCAACCGTTTTCGCAGGTCAGAGCCGTAGTGCTCCCGACATCGGCCGGAAACACGCACGCCTGTGGGACCGCACACACATGAGGCGGGCGACGGCTCCCGAGATGATCACGGCGCTACTGGACCGTAAGTATCCCAATTATCCCCCGCCGGGCGGCTCCTGTCGCAGCGGGGTGCCAAGCGACAGCCGGGGTGCACGCGCCCGGCCGGGGCGGCACCCGGCCGATCAACGGGTAGGCTGCGCCTCGCCTTCAGACCCATCCAGGAGGAGAAGACGCGCCGTGAAGCGCTTCGAGCGACTCACCAGCCGGACCGGCCTGACGATGCTGGTCGCCACCGCACTGTCCGTGGGCCTGGCGGGCTGCGCGGCGTTCTCTCCCGCGGTGATCACGACGCCGTATCCGGCGTCGGACGGTACGGCGACGACGATCCCCGGCACTGACGTGGCGCTACGGAACTTCCTCGTGGTGGCCGCCCCCGAGGGTGAGGCCGGAGCGGTGATCGGAACCATCGTGAACGACGGGGACGATCAAGTCCGGGTGTCCTTGACGATCCACGAAGGCCCCGACGAATCCACGCCGGAGACGTTCGTGACGGTGCAGCCGCATGCCGCCGTTCGCATCGGACCGGACGCCGACGTGACGATGCGCGTCACCCAGCTCGCCGGACCCGCCGGCGCGATGACAACCATGAGCGCGAAGATCGACTCCGCCGGAACGAGCACGTGGGACGTGCCCATCGTGCTCGCGGCCGGGCCGTACGCCTCGTTGACCCCCGCGCCGACGCCGACGCCGACCCCCAGTGCGGCGGCGAGCCCGTCGTCCACGAAGACGTCAAAGCCAACCGAGTCCCCGACGCCGTGAGCCCCGGCACCGCTCGGCCCCAGCCGCACGATGTCGATCAAGCAAACCGGGGTCAATCGGCCGATCAAGCAACCCAGGATCAGTCCGCTGGTTCTGGTTTGCTTGATCGACCCCTATTTGCTTGATCAGCGGATCATGGCTCGAACTTGTATCCCAGGCCGCGCACCGTCACGAGGTGCTTGGGGTTACCCGGGTCCGGTTCGATCTTGCCGCGTAGGCGCTTGACGTGGACGTCGAGAGTCTTGGTGTCACCGACGTAGTCCGATCCCCAGACCCGGTCGATGAGCTGCATCCGGGTCAGCACGCGCCCGGCATTGCGCAGCAGCATCTCCAGCAGCTCGAATTCCTTCAGCGGCATGGCCACGGAGTCGCCGTTCACCGTCACAACGTGCCGTTCGACGTCCATCCGGACCGGACCTGCCTCGATCGTCGCCGAGGTCAGCGCCTCGGGCTCGGCGCCGCGCCGCAGCACGGCCCGCACCCGCGCCACCAGCTCGCGTGAGGAGTACGGCTTGGTGACGTAGTCGTCGGCGCCGAGTTCCAGTCCCACGACCTTGTCGATCTCGCCGTCCTTGGCCGTCAACATGATCACGGGGACGTTGCTGCGGCCGCGCAACTGGCGGCAGACCTCGGTGCCGGGCAGGCCAGGAAGCATCAGGTCGAGCAGCACCAGGTCCGCACCGTTACGGTCGAACTCCTCCAGCGCCGCCGGGCCGTCGTCGGCAACGGCCACCTCGTAGCCCTCCCGCCGAAGCAGGTAGGACAAGGGGTCGCTGAACGACTCCTCGTCCTCCACCACCAGGATCCGCGTCACGGGGTCGCTCCTCTCAACTCTGCAGCCGATCCGGGGCGGTCCGTCGATGGAACCGCGCCGTCGTTCATGAGCGGCACGCCGTCCGTGCCGATGCCGGGAAGGGGGATGGCCGGCGTGCCGGTCAAGGGGAACTGCCCGGTCAGCGGATGGACGGACTCCGGCAACCGCAGCGTGAACGTCGAGCCCTGGCTCGGCACGCTCCACAACGTCACCTCTCCACCGTGATTGGCCGCGACGTGCTTGACGATGCTCAGGCCGAGTCCCGTTCCGCCGGTGGCCCGCGAGCGGGCCGGGTCGATGCGATAGAAGCGCTCGAAGATCCTCTCCTGCTCTACCGCGGGAATGCCGATGCCCTGGTCACTGACGCCGATCTCGACCAGGCCGCCGACCCGGCGGACGGCCACCCCGACCCGGGTCGACTCCGGGGAGTACGCGATGGCGTTGTCCACCAGGTTGCGCACCGCCGTCACCAACAGCGCGTGGTCGCCGTAGACGACCCCGCCGCTGTCGCCGCCGATCACGACGTCCATCTGCTTGGCGTTGGCCGCGAGCCGGCAGCGGTCCACCGCCTCGGCGACGACATCGTCGATCTCGACCGGCTCGGGCGGGTGCAGCGCATCCGCCACCTGCAACCGCGACAGGTCGATGATCTCCTGGACCAGGGTGGTCAGTCGCATGGACTCCCGCTGCATGCGCTGGGCGAAGTGCCGGACGGCGTCCGGGTCGTCCGCCGCGTCATGGACGGCCTCCGCAAGCAGATGCAGGGCGCCCACCGGGGTCTTCAACTCGTGGCTGACGTTCGCGACGAAGTCACGCCGCACCTCCTCGACACGCCGTGCCTCGGTTCGGTCCTCCACCAGCAGCAGCGTCAAGTTGTCCCCGAGCGGGGCCACCCGGGCGTGCACGACCAGGCGCCCGCGGCCGAGCGGTCCGCGTGGCAGCTCCAGCTCAGCCTCGCGGACCAGGCCCAGATTCCGGGCCTCCACCGCCATGGCGCGAAGCTCCGAGTGGACCAGATCCCGCCCGCGCACGAGCCCGAAGGCATAGGCAGCGGGGCTGGTCTTGACCAGTGCCCCGGAGGCGTCCAGGACGACGCAGGCCGATCGCAGCACGTTCAGCACTTCGACGGCACCCTCGGGCAGGGCGCTGTGACCTGCGTCGGAGGCCAACGGCGGGGCCGGGCGAGGCTCCTCCGGCCGCTCGGCCTCGGCCGCCCGCGGACCGCCACGAGGCAGCACGGCGCCGATGGCCAGGCCGGCAAGCAGCCCCACCAGCGCGGCGAGCACCACGACCCACGGGTTCACGTTCCTCAGCGTAAGGTTCTGCCACAAGGCATCCAGACGCGGACGCCCAGGTGGCCCAACGATTCCTGCCGTGTTCACCTGGCGTCCTGACATCGTTCACAGCGCCCTGGAACCGTTCGCAACGGCACACCGGACGGCGAATGCTTCGACCCCGAGCCACCGGAGAGGACGGCAGTCACCATGCGGGACCGGTTCGAAGGCGAGCTCCAAGCGGTCACCGATCAGCTGGTGGAGATGACCCGGTTGGTCGGCTCCGCGATGAACCGGGCGACGACCGCCCTGCTCGACGCGGACATCACGCTCGCCGAGAGCGTTATCGGCGCCGACGAGCGGATCGACAGCCTCCAGGTGGCCCTGGAAGAGCACGCCGTCACCTTGCTGGCCCGGGAGAGCCCGGTGGCGACGGATCTACGCCTGCTGGTCACCGCGCTGCGGATGAGCGCGGACCTGGAGCGCATGGGCGACCTGGCCCGGCACGTGGCCAAGCTCGCCCGGCTGCGTTATCCGGCCTCCGCCATCCCGCCCGAGTTGCGCGCCACGATCCTGCAGATGGGGCAGGTGGCCGAGCGCGCCGTCGCGAAGGCCGGCTCGATCATCGCCGGCCGGGACGTCGAGGCCGCGGTCCAGCTGGAGACCGACGACGACGAGATGGACCGCCTGCACCGGGGGCTGTTCACGACGCTGTTGTCCGATGACTGGGACTACGGCATCGAGGCCGCGGTCGACGTCACCCTGTGCGGGCGGTACTACGAACGGTTCGCCGACCACGCGGTGTCGGTCGCGCGGCGTGTGGTGTTCCTGGTCACCGGGGAGCGGAGCTCGGTGCGCGACACCACAACGCTGACGTCGTAGCTCGCAAACTCGACGCCCGCTCGAGCTCACCGCGGGCGGGTGAGCAACCCTCGCTACGGAATGCGGCTGGAAGCGGACTCGTGAGCGAGTAGGGCGGCGCGGCGGCGTCTGGACCGAGGAACGAGGGAAGACGCCGCCATCCTGCGCCGGCCGTGGCGAGTGGACCGTCCCTAGCGGCCTTGGCTGGCCACGGCGGCCGCGGCGACGGAGGCCGCTTCCGGATCGAGATAGCGCCCGGGAACGGCCGGCTTCAGATCCTCGCCCAGCTCATAGAGCAGCGGGATGCCCGTCGGAATGTTGAGCCCGGCGATGTCCTCGTCGCTGATGCCGTCCAGATGCTTCACCAGGGCCCGCAGCGAGTTGCCGTGCGCCGCGACGAGGACCACCTGCCCGGAGCGCAGGTCGGGCACGATGCTGGACTCCCAGTACGGCAGCATCCGCGCCACGACGTCCTTGAGACACTCCGTCGCAGGCATGTCGTCACCGAGATCGGCGTACCGCGGATCGCCGGCCTGGGAGAACCGGTCGCCGGGTTCGATTGGCGGCGGCGGGACGTCGTAGGACCGGCGCCAGAGCATGAACTGCTCCTCGCCGAACTGCTCCAGGGTCTGCTTCTTGTTCTTGCCCTGCAGCGCGCCGTAATGCCGCTCGTTCAACCGCCAACTGCGGCGCACCGGGATCCAGTGCCGCTCACAGGTGTCCAGCGCCAGGTTGGCCGTCGTGATGGCGCGGCGCAGCAGCGAGGTGTGGACGACATCCGGCAGCAGCTCGGCGTCCGCGATCATCCGTCCACCGGTGAGCGCCTCCTCGGCCCCCTTGTCCGACAGCGGGACGTCGACCCAGCCGGTGAACAGGTTCTCGGCGTTCCACACGCTCTCGCCGTGGCGGAGCAGCACAAGGGTGTAGGACATGACGGCAGGCTACAGAACCGTTATGGCCGCTCCAGCAAGTGGCGGAACGCTTCCAGGTTGCGCAGCGACTCGCCCCGATCCACCCGCCAGGCCCATTCCCGGCGCATCGAGGCGAGAAATCCCAGGGCGAGCAGCTCGTTGAACGAGCCGTCCGATGTGGTCAGGATCGCACCGAGCAGCTCGTCGAGGGTGGCCTGGGTCACCGCCGCCAACGGCAGCCGTCCCACCAGGTAGACGTCGCCGAGCCGGTCCAGCGCGAAGGCGATGCCCGGCAACCGGCTGTTGCGGGAGAGGATCCAGCGATAGAACTCGGCGTGGTTGTCGTCGGGCCGCCGGACCACGAACGCCGATGCGCTGACGGCTCGGTCGCCCACCAGCAACGACACCGTGGTCCGCTGCTTCGCCTCTCCCGGCAACTGGACGACGAACTCACCGGGGCGCGCGCCCGCCTGCCACTCCACGCCGGCTCCGGCGCACCAGACCCGGACGGCGTTCTCGGCCGCTTCGCGCTCGGCGTTCACGGCGCAGCCGCGGCCCGCGCGGTCCGCGGCCGGTGCAGGACGTCTGCCAACGACGCCGGCCAGCCGACCGGTCGCGCGCAGGCGGCGGCGTACACCTCCAGCGTGGCATCCACCGTCGCGTCCCAGCTGAACGACCCGGCGTGCGCCACGGCGGCGGCCGCCATGCGGTCCCGGCGTAGCGGTGAGTCCAGCAGGCCCGCCATGGTTCGCGCCCAGGTGTCGGGGTCATGGCCTCGCACCAGCAGCCCGGTCACACGGTCCTGGACGGCGGTGCGCAGGCCGCCGACCGACGCCGCGACCACCGGCGTGCCGCACGCCTGGGCCTCCAGCGCCACCAGGCCGAACGACTCGCTGTAGGACGGCACGGCTACCAGGTCGGCCGCCCGATACCAGTCGGCCAACCGCGCGCGCTCTACCGGCGGGTGGAACGTGACGACGTCGCCGATCCCCAGCTCGCCCGCCAGCTTCTGCAGCTCTTCGGGATGATCCAGACCGGAACCGCTCGGGCCGCCGAGCACGGCCACCACGAGCCGCTCGCGGCGCTCCGGCTCCCGGGCGAGCATCCGCTCAGCCGCACGTAGCAGGATGTCGGGCGCCTTGAGCGGCTGGATCCGCCCGACGAACAGCAACAGCTCGACGTCCAGCGGAAGACCCAGCCGGCGCCGCGCGGCGCGGCGCCCGTTCGGCCCACCGGGACGGAACAGACCGAGATCGACTCCGGGCGGCACGACACTCACCCGCTCCGGATCGGCACCGTACAGATTGATGAGGTCACGCGCGTCGGCGCGGGTATTGGCCAGCAGGCGGTCGGAGGCCTCGACGACCTGCTGCTCGCCGATCAACCGCCAGGTCGGCTCCGGGACGTCACCGACGGCCAGCGCGGCGTTCTTCACCTTCGCCATCGTGTGCATGGTGTGGACCAGCGGAACGCCCCACCGATCGGCCGCCAGCCAGCCCGCCTGCCCGGACAGCCAGTAGTGCGAATGAATCAGGTCGTACCAGCCCGGCTCGTGCCGCGCCTCGGCCCGCAGCATTCCGGCGGCGAAGGCGCACAGCTGGCCGGGGAGGTCGTTCTTGGACAGACCCTCGAACGGACCGGCGACCAGGTTGCGTACCAGCACTCCGGGGGCGAGTTCTACGACCGGCGGCAGGTCGCTCGAGGTCGCCCGGGTAAACACCTCGACCGCGGTCCCCCGCTCGGCGAGCCGCCGCGCCGTCTCGACGACGTAGACGTTCAGCCCACCGGCGTCCCCGGTGCCGGGTTGATCCAGCGGCGAGGTATGGACCGACACCATCGCCACCCGGCGCGGCTGCGAGTGACCTTGGCGGATCATGATCTACGACCAGGATCCGTCGAACACGCCCTCATCGCACCATTCACCGTTACTCGGCCTCCAGCCGCCATCGGACTTCTCGCCCTGGGGGGCGTCGGCGCCCACCGCAGAGCGAGTCCAGGCACGCTAACCCACAAGACCGCCTGTTGCTTCCCGAGCGCCGGCCGGTCTGCTTGACGGGCGATCGCGCACGCAGCCGGGGATCATGGAGCCGTGATCGCCCCCAGTCATCCCGCAGGCCCGGCGCGGCGTGCGCAGGGCATCGTCACCCGGGGGACGACGAACCCCAACCGGCTGCGGCGCGTGGACCGCTGGCTGGCCGGGACGCAGGCCCGACGGCTGCGACGGGCCGCCGACCCGGTGGTCGTCGATCTGGGTTACGGCGCGACGCCGGTCACCGTCGTCGAGTTGCTCCACCGGCTGCGCCGGGTGCGGGCCGACGTCGAGATGATCGGCGTCGAGATCGATCCGGATCGGGTGCGCGCGGCAGCGGCGCTGTCCGGGGCGGGACTCAGTTTCCTCGCGGGCGGGTTCGAACTGCCGCTCCCCGACGGCCGGCGGCCGGCGGTCGTCCGGGCCTTCAACGTGCTCCGGCAATACCCCGAGGACGACGTCGAACCGGCCTGGAGGACGGTACGGTCCCGGCTCGCACCGGGTGGCCTGCTGGTGGACGGCACGTGCGACGAGGTGGGGCGTCGTGCGGCGTGGATCGCGATCACCGCCGAGGACGGGCCGGTGTCACTCACGGTGTCCATGCGGCTGGCCGGCCTGGACCGGCCCGGCTCGATCGCCGAACGTCTGCCCAAGGCGTTGATCCATCGCAACGTGCCCGGCGAGCGGGTCCACGCCTTCCTCGAAGCCCTGGACGCGGCGTGGGCACGCCAGGCGCCGCACGCCGCCTACGGCGTCCGGCAGCGGTGGATCGCCACGGCCCGGGCCTTGGGCGACGCCGGCTGGCCGCTTCTCGACGGTCCCTCACGCTGGCGCCTGGGCGAGCTGACCGTCGCCTGGCCCGCCGTCAGTCCGTGACGTCGGCGGTGAGGGCCTGGGAGAACGCCGCCTCGGCGGCACGGCCGAACACGACGAAGCGGACCTCTTCGACGTCCCCCGTTGCACCCGCCGTCACCGCGTCCCGCACCGCTCGAACAGCCACCGCGGCGACCTCCTCGACGTCCCAGCCGAACGCCCCGGCACTGATCGCGGGGAACGCCACCGATCGGGCACCCAGCCCGGCCGCCACCCGCAGCGAGTTGGCGAAGCAGGCTGCCAGCAGAGCGGGGTCACGCTGGCCGCGGTGCCGGTTCGGGCCCACCGTGTGCACGACCCACCGGGCCGGCATCCGGCCGGCGCCCGTCGCAACCGCCGCACCCACCGGTAGCCCCTCGCGATGCGACGTCCGGCGCAGCCTCCGGCATTCCTCCAGCAGGTGGGGCCCGGCGGCGGCATGGATCGCCCCGTCCACGCCGCCCCCGCCCAGGAGCGAGGAATTGGCCGCGTTGACGACGACGTCGACCTCCTGCGCGGTGATGTCGCCCGCGACGACCGTCAGCCGCGGCCCGGCGTTCCCCGTCACCGTCTCCCCGTCATGCCGGGCGAACCCCGATCCGGTCGAACACCGCGCGCGTGACCGTGTCCAGCGCCTGCTCCACCAGCCAGTGCCCGACGCCGGGCAACTCGAGGTAGTCGAATTCGTCTGCCACGAACGACGCGCATTCGTGCGCCGCGCTCCGGCTCACCGTCGGATCCTCGGCTCCCCAGATGTATGTCGTCGGGCAGTGCGCTCGCGGCACCGTTCGATTGTCCATAGCGCGATACCAGTTGAGCGCGGGCGTCAGGGCCTGATCGGCGAGCAGCGGCGCGACGTGCGCGTCCACCTCCTCCGGCGACATCCCCGACCCGGCGAACATCTCCCGCAGCGCCGCGCCGTGATCGGCCAGCAGCTCCGCCTCGGCGACGCCCTTGCGGCGCAGCGCCAGAACCCGGCCGTACTTCCGGCGCTGCTCGGCGTCCGACGCCGTCGCCAGCGCGATCGCCCCGGGATGCGGCACGGACAGCGCAGTGAGGGTGCGGACGTGGTCGGGGTGGAAGCCGGCCAGGTACCAGCCGACCATCGCCCCGAAATCGTGACCGACGACGTTGACCGGACTGTGGTGCGCGCCGAGCTCCTCCAGCAGGGCGAGGGCGTCGATGGCGGCCTCGGCGACGCTGTACGCCGGTGGCTCCGGCGGCCGGGCGCCCGGCGAGTACCCCCGCTGATCGGGAGCGATGGTCCGCAGGCCGGCCCCCTGCAGACGTTCGGCAAGCCCATCCCACATGAGCGCCCGCTGCGGGAACCCGTGCAGCAGCAGCACAGCCCGCACACCGTCCGGACCACCCACCCGAACGTCGAACCCCAGACCACGGGCCCGCACCGATACGGTCTGAATCACACCCGACTTCACGCCACCAGGATGACTCAGCCGGAGCTGCCGGTCCCAGCCGAAACGTCCGATCGAGGGTCAAATGTCGAGGATGACGGTCACCGGGCCGTCGTTCACCAGCTCCACCGCCATGTCGGCGCCGAAGCGCCCCTGCGCGACATCCAGCCCCTGGCTCCGCAGCGCGTCGGCGACCTGCTCAACGACGGGGTCGGCGACCTCGGCGGGCGCCGCACCGCTCCACGACGGGCGACGTCCCTTCCGGGTATCGGCATAGAGCGTGAACTGGCTGACCACCAGCACGGGAGCGCCCTCATCGAGGACGCTGGTCTCACCGCGCATGATCCGTAGCGTGGCGATCTTTCGTGCCATGGTGGCGACCTCTTCAGGTCCGTCCGTGCGGCGCACGCCGACCAGCACGACCAGCCCCGGGCGGTCGATGGCGCCGACGACCTCCCCGCCGACTGTCACCCGCGCATGGGTGACGCGCTGCAGCACCGCCCGCACGACGGCAGCCTACGTTCGTCCGAACGGGGGTCGAGCTGATGGTTCGCTCGCTACGGCGGCGCAAGGTGGCGGCGTCTTCCCTCGTCCCTCGGTCCAGACGCCGCCGCGCCACCTCACGAGCTCGCGCTGACCGCAGGAGCTAGGCGCGTTCGGCCAGGCTTACCTGGTCGAGCTGGTACCGCCGGGCCACCTCACCGGTGAGCGCGTCGACAACTCCTTGCACCCTCCGGCGAGACCGGCTCAGCCGGGCCTCGATGTCGGCAAGCCGCGCGATGGCGTCGCGGAGATGGTCGTCATCCAGCGCGTTCAGGTCCGAGCCACCCACGTCCGCGACAGCGCGCTCGGCCTCCCGACGATGCTCACCGACGCGAGTCGGGCGGGCCCCCAGGTAGCGACCGCCCCCGCGATCCTGCCGTCGTTCGTCGGTCAGAATCCGCTTCAGCGCCTCCACGATGGTGGCGTCGTCGCCGCCGCTGAGCGCCGGACCGCCGCCCAGCCGGCGTTGCTGCTCGGCACGAAGGATGTCGATCCGACCCTGCAGCAAACGCCGCGCGTAGGAAAGGTCGACCTCTTCCTGATCGGCCTCGGCGCGCCGCTCGCGGACCTCGTCCAGGGTCAGCTGATCGATGCCGTCCAGGTAGTCAGGCGCGAGCACGCGGTCGATCCGTCGTCGCCCGCCGGGCACGAACTCGGTCATGGCCGCTCCTCCTCGCGACATCGCACCCAGGCGCGGGTGCAGGTGTACCCCGTTGAGAGTAGCGGCGAACCGGTTCCGCTGCGTAATTATCCGGAAGCGCTCCGCTATTTCTTGTCGCGTCGCGACCGCCTCGGCCTACCAACGCCCGTACGGCCCCGATCCGCCGGAGATGTCGCGAACGGCCGGCCGGACGTCGGCGAGGTACACGCCTGCGGCGACCACTGCAATGAGGTTGAAGAGGTTCAGCGGGGCGAACAGCGAGATGAAGCCGATAGCGGTCGCAACCCCGAGAATCGCCAGCCAGATCGTCTTGGTCTGCTTGCCGGCCGCCGGGAAGGCGTCCTGCCGACGGCGAATCGCGTCGACCAGGGCGAAGACCTGCATCCCCAGCGCGATCAGGCCGAGGATGAGCATGAGGATGCCCTGGACGGTCGAGATACTTGCGGTCACCATGAGCGCGTCACCATGAGAAAAGCCTAGTGGTCCGGGTGGGGATCAAGGCCGGCCGGGTGGCCGGTGCGGCACACCAGCCTCGTCCGTCGCCCGGTGCCTCAGGACGTCAGTCACCAGAACGGCCCGTCACCGCCGAAGCGATGACGGGCCGTCTCACCGATCCCGGCCTGGCCGCGGACGGCCCTGACCCCGTCCGCTGCCGCGAGACCGGCGATGCCACGGCGCCGACCGTGCGCGGACGGCCCTGACCCCGCCCGCGCGGCCGGCTCAGCCGTGGCGTGCAACGGCGGAGCCGGACGGTCGTCAGTCGCCGACCTTCTCCGCCGCGTCCTTGGCGGCCTCGCTCGCCGCGGATGCCGTCTTGGCGGCCGTAGTCCGCGCCGCCTTGGCCCGAGTGCTGGTGGACGCCGCACCCTTGCGCGCCGTCTCACCGGTCTTCTTGGCCGCGCTCCGGGTGGACTTGACGGCGGACTCGCTGCTCGTCGTCGCCGAGTCAGCCACGTCCTGGGCTCCCCTGCGTCCGGTGACGAGCGTGCCTCGGATCGCCGTAGCGGTGTCGTCCGCGGCCTTGCGCGCGGTGGTGAGGACCGCCTTGCCGCGGCTGATGGTCACCTTGCCCTGGGCGATCAGGTCCTGGGTGGACTGCTGGGTCCGGATCCGGTCCACGAGCTTCTTGCCGCGCACGGCAAGCGTCTCGTACTCCTTCTCCGCCTTGCTGGCCGCCTCGAGAACGCGGGCCACGGCCAGCGTCGGGATCTCCTTGGCGGTCTCCTGCGCCTTACGGCTGTCGAACTCGTTCACGGCCTTCTCCAGCTGCGCCTGGGCAGCCGAAGCGTTGGCCACGGCGGCGCGCACGCGCTCCACCGCGAGGTCGGTCGCGCCGACGACGGCGAACAGCGGGGTCGGGTCGAGGGCAGGCCGACGGGTGTCAGTGGTTGCCATGTGTGTGCTCTCCATTACTCAGTCGCCGCGCTCTGCGCGGGTGGCTCGGTGGCAGTGGTCGCCTTCGGCGCCGATCGCGCTGCCTTCCTCCGGGTCGCTTTCGTGGCGGTGGACGTCGCTGCTGCTTTCGCGGTGTCGCCCTGCGGGATGTTGCCCTTCGTAGCGCTGGCTTTCGCCGCGCGGGTTCTCGCCGCGTTGGCTTTCGCAGCGGTCCGCCTCGTCGCCGTTGCGGTGGGTTCCTCCTCGACCACCGCAGCGAGCCGTTCGGCCGTCACGTCATCGCCGACACCGTCGCGCCCGGTGGACGGGAGCGCGGTGCCACTGCCGGTGTTCTCCTGTTCGTGTTCCGCTTCATGTTCCGTGCGCGAGTTCTCGGCTCGGAACGTGGCATAGATGTCGAGGAGAACCCGCTTCTGCCGGGCGGTGAGGTTGACGTCGCTCTGAATGGCGACCTCGACCTGCAGCCCCTCGGACTCCTCCAGGATTCCCGCGCGCAGGTACAGCGCCTCCGCGGAGATCTGAAGGCCCTTGGCGATCTGCTGCAGGACCTCGGCCGACGGCTTGCGCAGGCCCCTCTCGATCTGACTCAGGTACGGGTTGCTCACGCCGGCTGCCGTCGCCAGCTGCCTCAGCGAAAGCCGGGCGGACTCGCGCTGCTCCTTGAGGAAGCCGCCGAGGTCGCCCACCCGATCGGTCACCCTGAGCGTTGCCACTCGTCCAGTGTGCTTGCTTCAGTTAGCAGATGCAAGCTACGAGCACCCGTTGCCGGGGTGAGTCGCCTCACACGGGCGGCAACCACGTCGAGCCGGCATATGCGGACTCGGCAACGCCCAGACGGCGTTCCGGAGTGCCGCGTTACTCACCGAATGCCGCGTTACTCACCGGATGCCGCGTTGGGAGCGCTCCCATAACGCACGAGACCGGCATTCAGTGTGTAAAGGCGGTATTGCCAGCCACTCGCGTTGAGCGGCATTTCATGTTGGGCGGGCAGTTTGGGCACGACCCGCCGGGCGTGTCGTGCCCAAACTGCCCGCCCAACGCAAGAAAGCTCCGGACGATGACGGACGTCAGGGACGCGGCAGGCCGAGCAGATCGCGGGCGCCGCGCGGCGTCATGGGCGGCCGCTGCATCTCGACGGCGAGCCGCGCCGCCCGCTCCACCAGCTCGGCGTTGCCCGTGACCGGCCGCCCCTTGGCGTAGCTGAGGTTGTCCTCCATCCCCACCCGCACATGACCGCCCATCGCCAGCGCCGCCGCCAGCACCGGCAGGTGGGTGCGCCCGATGCCGGTCGCCGACCACGACGTCACCTCCGGCGGCAGTGCCTGGACGCCGGCCACCAACGCCTGCGGCGTTCCCGGCATCCCGCCCGGCACTCCCATGACGAAGTCGACGTGCACCTGCTCGCCCCAGGGCAGCCCGCATCGGTCGAGGAGCCGGCGCAGGGAGGCCACATGTCCCAGGTCGAAGAGCTCGAACTCGGGCACGACCTTGGCATCCCGCGCCTTCTCGTAGAGCTCCACCATGAACGGCCACGGGTTGAGGAAGACGTCATCGCCGAAGTTCACCGTGCCGCACGTGAGCGAGCAGGAGTCGGGGGCGGCATCGAGCACGGCCAGCCGCGCGTCCAGCGGATCGTGGACGCTGCCGCCCGTGGACAACTGGACGACGAGATCCGTCTCGGCGCGCAGACCGGCCACGGTCTCCCGCAGCAGGCCGAGGTCGAGCGTGGGCTGGTGATGCGCGTCCCGGATGTGGACGTGAATCATCCCGGCACCGGCCGCCTGACACGCCTTGGCCTCGGCCAGCAACTCCTCCAGGCGGGTCGGCAGCTGCGGCCACTCCTCCTTGGAGACCTCAGCACCGGTCGGGGCCACCGTGATCAGCGTCGTCGCCATCGGATCATTGCACCACGCAAGCGCAGCGCCGTCAGGCCCGATCAGGCAGCGACGATGATCTCCTGCGTCGCCGCCACGCCCGCCGTCTGCAGCGTCGCATCGACCGGAATCGAGCGCTTGACGAGGGCGAGCGCCACCGGCCCCAGCTCGTGATGCCGCACGGCCGTCGTGACGTGCCCGATCCGCCGCTCGTCCAGCAGCACGTCGTCCCCGTGTCGCGGGAGGGTGTGTCCCGATCCGTCGAGGTGAAGCATGACGAGCCGCCGCGGCGGGCGGCCGAGGTTGTGTACCCGGGCGACGGTCTCCTGCCCGCGATAGCACCCCTTGGTCAGGTGGACGGCGGTCCGCAGCCAGTCCACCTCATGGGGGATGGTGCGGTGGTCGGTCTCCGCGCCGAACCGCGGCCGCCAGGCCGCGACCCGCAGCGCCTCCACCGCCCACGTCCCGGCGAGCGGGCGTTCGCCGACGACGTCGGCCAGCGCCGTGCGCGGCACCAGGAGCTCCCGCCACGGGCGCTCCACTCCCGGATGGTCGACATCGCCCGGGCCGTAGGCGCTACTCCCCGGCGTGAGCCACGGCCACGGGTCCTGCCATGCGGGCGGGACGCCGTCCGGCACCGCCGGGTCGACCGAGGCATCCGAGCCGACGACGCCGATCACAGCCCAGTCGTCGCTGACGTCGGCAACCTCGACCCGCAGCATGAACCGCATCCGATCCAGCCAGCCGGCCAGCGCGGACGCGGCGCCCGGTTCGACACCGAGCCAGGTGCTCCCACCGTCGTCCACCAAGTGCACGTCGTGCTCGACGTGTCCATGTGGGGTCAGCACGAGGGTCTCCGCCGAGACCCCGGGCGGCAGGTCCATGAGGTGCTGCGTGGTCAGCGAGTGCAGCCAGGACAGCCGATCGGGACCGCTCACCTGGATGACGCCGCGGTGGGACAGATCCGCGACGGCCTCCCCGGCGGCGAGCAACCGCTGCTCCCGCGTGGGGTCACCATAGTGCCAGGCCACCCCGGCGTCCGGGCCCTCGGCGGCCACGGCACCCCGTCGGCCGAGCAGCGGGCTGGGCCGCGCCCCCGCCGTCAGGTTCTCGGTTCCCATCTCAGCGCTCATGACTGGTTGAGCGCACGGCGGCCCCCGAGACTTCCCCGGCGCCGGCGCATGAGCGGCACACCCCGTGCAGCGAGAGGTGTGCGAGGTCGGTGGCGAATCCGTGGCGCCCGGCGACCGACCGGGCCAGCGCCTCGGCGAGGGCCAGATCGGCCTCGCTGACGGAGCCGCAACGACGGCAGACCAGGTGAATGTGGTCGGCCTCGTCGGAGGGGTGGTAGGTCGGTGCACCGTGTCCGAGGTGGGTGTGTGAGACGACGCCCAGATCCTCCAGCAGCTCAAGCGTCCGGTAAACGGTGGTGAGGTTCACCGCGGGCGCGACGTTCTGCACCCGCTCGCACACCTTTTCCGGCGTCCCGTGCCCGAGCGCGATGACGGCCTCCAGAACGAGCCGGCGCTGCGGCGTGGCCCGCATCCCGCGGGCCCGCAGCGCCTCATCGAGCCCCTCGGCGCTCACAGCCACGCAGCCAGTTTAGGCGGAGCATTGGACGATCTGTGTCCACGCGCCTGGCGGGTGGCCGACAACTCCAGCGCCAGCGCGTTGATCAGTGGGACGTTTCCTTGATCAGGAGGACGTTGCGTTGATCAAAGGGACGAAAACGCTGCCCAGCGGCTGTGGAACAGCATCTTTGTCCCCCTGATCATGAGACCCATCCTCGCGATCATGACTCGCGAGGGAGCCCACCGCCGGCGACCATCACGGCCTCCCTAGTCCGGCGAACGAGTCCACCCGCTTCAGCCGGGCCGAGGAGTGCGACTGCAGCGGTTGCCCCATGGCCGCCATGTCCAGGACCCAGAGCAGGTCGCCTTCCACCAGCCCGTACATCCGCGTCGCCGCCGAGTACTCCTTGGCCGTGCTCGTGCGCGCCACGATGTCCGTGGCCAGGTTCACGCGCGGCCCGACCACCGACCCGAGGTAGATCTCGACGATGCCGGTCGGGTGAGCCAGCAGGACCTCGACCTCCATGCCGCCGCCCTCGGCCGGGCCTCCGACGCGCCAGTACCCGGACTCACTCGCCAGCGGCCGAACCTTGTTGCCGTCGTCGTCCAGCAGCCAGGTGCGCGAGGCATAGGTGAGGAACGGCCGGCCGTCGTGCGTGAAGTCGACCTCCTGGCCGAATCGGGACTCCTCCTGCACGGTGGGATACCCGACGACGCCGGCGCCGGCCCAGCCACCCACGAGCCAGGCCAGTGGCACCAAGGGCGCCGGAAGGTCGGAGTTCAACTCCAAGGGCACCGGCCGATCCTATGGCCGCTCCGATGACCGCGCAGACGCCGGACGACGCGCCGACGCCGGTTCCGCGGTGCCGCGCCCGGGAAGGTACCGTCGCCCTGTGGCCGACACTCTCGTGGTCAAGGCGACCTCCGGAATGGACGCACCGGAACGCTGCAACCAGGCGTTCACCATCGCTGCGGCGGCTGCGGCAGCCGGCATCACCGTCGAGCTGTGGCTGACCGGAGAGGCAAGCTGGTTCGCGATACCCGGCCGCGCGGAAGAGTTCACGCTGGAGCACGCGCCGCCACTCGCGGAGCTGCTCCGCGCGATCCTGGAGTCGGGCAGCGTAACCCTCTGCACGCAGTGTGCGGCCCGGCGCGGGATCGATGCGGACGACCTGGTGCCCGGCATCCGGATCGCCGGCGCCGCGGCGTTCGTGGAATCCGTCATGCGTGAGGACGTCCGGTCACTGATCTACTGACGGCGCGACGCACCGGTCACGGAGCGATCATCTGGCGGGCACCGTCCGCGCGATCGTGACGCCGCGCATCCGGGCGAGCAGGAGATACAGCTCGCAGCCCAGGCACAAGCCGAATGCCGCGTTGAGCACCGCCGCGAGGAACGCCAGCGCCGCCGATCCCTCGACCGCGTAGGGGACGCCCAGCACGGCCAGGACGAGCCCGATTCCCGTCACGACCAGGCCAACGGTCTGGGCGAACCGAGGCGGACGTGGGTCCTCGAGCTCCTCGGGCCGGTCCAGCCGCGGTCGGATGAAGCGCTGAAAGATCAGCCCATATGGCGAACGACTGACGCCGAACAAGCTCGCCAGCAGGAAAGCGAGCACTTGGACGGCGAGAACCCAGGCGGCGCCGGTGATGAAGGCGATCGCCAGCACGACCGCGGTAATGCCGGCCGCGACGCGGGGACCGCGGGGATCGATCGGCCGGTGGGTCGAGGTGCTCGACGTCGTGGCGGTCATGACGGCCTCCCTGCTGCCAGAACTCCTGCAGAAATCCTGTCAGGACTCCTGTCGCTCGCCGCCACTTGTGCGGCGTCGCTCGTGGTGGAGCAGCCGCGCGGTCACGGTCGCTCCAGCCTTATTGTGCACTAGTTCAGTCAAGTTCGGATGGTCTGGAAAGTGTAACTAAGAGTTTACGAGCTGATGCACGACGTTGCTGACCTGCCGACGGTGCTGCGCCCCCGACGACCGGCTCACGACCCGCCCCTCGGCATCCAGGAACAGCACGGTGGGGGTGCGCAGGACGCGCAGCCGTCGGGCCAGGTCCAGCCGCTCCTCGGCGTCCACCTCGACGTATGCGACGCCGGGAGTCTCGGCCGCGATCTCGTTCAGCAGGCGTCGGGCGGCCCGGCACGGGGCGCAGGTGGTCGTGGAGAACTGGATGAGGGTCGCGCGCTCGCCGAGCGCGGGTGCGCCGAGGGCCGCCGCGTCCAGGCGGTCGCCGTCGCTCACCGTCCGGGCCTGCCCAGCCGTCCGGCGCAGCAGCAGACCCACCAGGACGGCGATCGCCAGCAGGGCCACGAGGGCAACCAGCCGGGTGGTCATCGCACCCATGTGGTGGCCAACCATCCTTTCTCCCGGATTCATCCCCCGTTCGAGGTTGAGCGGGCAGTTTTCGGGCGACACGCCGGGTGCGTTGCCCGAGAACTGCCCGCTCAACCGCTTGCGCGGCTCAGCCCGCCATGATCCGCGCCGCGGCGTATGCGACGGTGCCGGCAGCCGCGACGGGCGCGGCGGAGGCCGCCAGCAGCGCCACGGACCGCCGATCACCCTCCAACTCGGCCCCCAGCAACCGATCTATCGCGGCGGCAACGCCGGCCACGGTGACACCGGTGGTGATGGCCCTTCCCGCTCCCACCCCGTCGACCAGCACCGACGTCACACCGGCCGCGCCGACGCCGAGGGCGAATCCGACCCAGCCGGTTACCGCCAGCCCCCACGGCAGTGCGGAAGCCAGCCGAGCCGCGGCGACGACGGCGGCGGCGACCAGGACGGCGTGCCGCCCCTCAGTCTGCGTCACCGTTCCCTGCCATGGCTGGGACAGCAGCAGCCAGCCCGCCGCCAGGATCGCCATCACCTGCCCGGCCAGCGTTCCCGTGATCGACTCCACGACGTCGGGGCGACCGTCCCGGCGAGCCAGCTCGTGACCGAACGCCGCCAGCACGGCGAGAGCGACCACAGCAGCGAAGGCCTCCAGCGGCCGGGACTGATCTCGTACGAGAGCGGCGACGACAAGCCCGGCAATGCCGGTGACGGCAACGACCACGGACGTCCCGGCCGGGTGCGGCAGGTGCAGCAGCGGCCCCCAGCCGGCGGCCAGTCCGAGCACGGAGAGAGCCACGGCGGCGGCCAGGATCCACCCGCTGGTGTATCCCGCAACGGCGATCAGCCCCGCGCCGGCCACCGACAGGCCGGCCGCGATGGCACCGGCAACGGATCCACCCGGGCCCGCAGCGGTCACGGCTGCTCCCGGACGCGGAGGGTGGCGGTCACGGGCGCATCCTGGCAGAAGGGTCCGGGACGGGCAGGGCCGCGGCGGCGATCCAGGCGGCGATGCGGGCGGTCAGCCCGGGCGGGGCGGCGTTCTCCGCATGACCGAAGCCGCGCTCGATCCACAACGTGGCAGCGGGTCCGGCGGTGCGGGCAAGCCACAGCGCGTGCTCGAGCGGGAAGTAGTGGTCGGCGTCGCCGTGCACAACGAGCAGCGGGACGGCGATCCGGTTGACCACGGCGTCCGGCGGCTCCGGGGGCGGGTCCCACGGCGCGGGTGAGACCCGCGTGCTGAACCCATGGCGGAGGACGGCACGCCCGGCCCACGTGTTGACGCCGAGGTGCAGCAGCCGCATCGGCCGGGTCCCGCGATAGTGCCAGCGGCTAGGGCCGCTTACCGCCACGACGGCATCGACGCCACCCGCCAGCGCCGCGTGCCGGACCACGACCGCCGCCCCCATCGAGAAGCCGAGCGTGGCCACCCTGCTGTACCCGAGCTCACGCGCCCAGCTGACGGCCGCCTCGACGTCGAGCACCTCTTCCCGCCCCACGGTGCTGCTACCCGCCGACGCGCCGTGACCGCGAAAATCGAACGACACCACGCCGGCGCCGATCGTGCGCAAGGCCTCGACCACGCCCCGGACGGCCGGACGCGCCCACGACCCGGTGAAGCCGTGCGCGACGACGACGGCGAAGTCGACCGCACCCTCAACCGTGCCACCCACCACCCTGCCGTCCACCAGCGGCGGGTCGTGCCGCGCGCTCAGCCGGACGCCATCGCTGCTGCACAGCCAGAACCCCGCGGGGCGATCGTCGTGCCGGACCATGGTGGACATCCTGACCGGGCCGCGGAACGGCGCTCCTGGCGGCCGTTTTGCGCGCATTTGCAAACTCCATGTGACGTCGAGATGTGACGGGGAGTACGGATCTATTGCGGATCACCCCTGTGATGACGACGACGTGTCACTTATCCTGGGCGCACCACGACCCGCAACGACGCGGCAATTGCTCTGGTCCACGTCGGTAGTCCACGGGCATCGGTCCGGTCGAATTGCGGAGGTCGCTGTATGGCCCAATTGCTTTTGCTCACGAATGCCCTCGCCCCCTCTGCTGAGGTCCTGCCCGCCCTGGGCCTCCTTCCGCACCAGGTCCGGGTGCTGCCCGCCGAGGCCGCAGTGCTGGTCGACGCTCCCCCCGCCGACGCCGTGATCGTGGACGGCCGCCGTGACCTCGCCGGCGCCCGCTCGCTGTGCCGCCTGCTGCGGACGACGGGCCTGTCAGCACCGCTACTCCTGGTGCTCACCGAAGGCGGAATGGCCGCCGTCGTGGCCGACTGGGGCACCGACGACGTTCTGCTCGACTCTGCGGGGCCCGCCGAGGTCG